>Ga0182239_1000661_pt1 | contig 12286 bp, 10 predicted proteins | sample hydfrate6_PW_210_FD_132456 | JGI IMG/M metagenome (GOLD analysis project Ga0182239, IMG submission 132456) | Subsurface microbial communities from deep shales in Texas, USA - hydraulic fracturing test 6_PW_210 | ecosystem: Environmental > Aquatic > Deep subsurface > Shale gas/oil reservoir >...
CAGGACTGGAGTAAACCTTCAATCAATGAGCATATTTTCATGATCGGAAAAAGAGTAGTTGTCACCGGCCTGTCAGCCATCACTCCTTTAGGCAACACCCTGGAAGAGAGTTGGAGCGGGTTGATCAACGGAAAATCCGGAATCGGGCCTATCACCCGCTTTGACTGCTCCGAGTTCAACACCAAGATTGCCGGGGAAGTAAAAGGGTTCGATCCGCTCCAGTATATTCCCCGCAAACAGATCCAGCGTATGGATCGGTTCAACCATTTTGCTGTGGCTGGATCAAAGATGCTTTTGGAACATGCCGGATTGGAGATCGATCCGGAATACGGTTCTGAAGATGTAGGTATCCTGCTCGGATGCGGGCTGGGAGGGCTGGAAACAATAGAGGAATTTCATACCCGGTTGATCAAAAAGGGGCCGTCCAGGATCTCGCCTTTTTATATCCCTAAGCTCATATCCAATATCGCTGCCGGCCAGATTGCTATCTTCACCAAAGCCAAAGGACCCAATCTGGTAACCACCTCGGCCTGCGCCTCGGGTGTGCACAGCATCGGCTACGCCTTTTCCGACATCAAGCTGGGCCGGGTCAAGGCCATGATCTGCGGCGGAGTGGAATCGACCACAACCCCCATGGCGGTGTCCGGGTTTAATGCCATGCGCGCCCTGTCCGAGCGCAATGATCAGCCTGATAAGGCCTCCAGGCCCTTTGACCAGGATCGGGATGGGTTTGTCATTGCCGAAGGCTCTGGATTTCTGCTCCTGGAGGAGTTGGAGCATGCCCGGGCCAGGGGAGCAACAATCTATGCGGAAGTCCTGGGGTTCGGAGCCTCTGCTGACGCCTATCATATAACCGCTCCAGATGAGAGCGGGGCAGGGATGGCCCAGGCCATGCGGGCCGCAATCAGGGAAGCTGAGCTGGATGTGCAGGAGGTCGAGCACATTAATTCCCATGGCACATCCACGCCCTGGAATGATCTGTGCGAGACCCGGGCTATCAAAAATGTCTTTGGCCCGCATGCATATACCTTGAGCATAACTGCCAATAAGTCCATGATTGGGCATGCCTTGGGTGCGGCCGGGGGGATTGAGAGCGTGTTCAGTGTCCTGACTCTGGATCAGGGGATCGTGCCGGGCACGGTGAACCTGGAACATCCCGATCCTGAATGCGATCTGGACTACGTGGCCACAGGTTCCAGACAAGAACAGGTGCAGACTGTATTGTGCAATTCCTTTGGATTCGGGGGGGCCAACGCCTGCATTCTGTTTCAGCGTTTTGGGGGATAAAAAAGACTGGACGGGTATGAACCTGCTGATCCGGGGTACATCTCAGGCAAACAGGTCCCTGCTCAATATTATTTCCGCAAGGTACTTTTTACGTGAATCAACGTCTGCCGTGGCCTGAATACTTCATGCGCATCGCTTTTCTCGTGGCCGAGCGGTCTACCTGCCTGCGGCGCAAGGTGGGAGCGGTGGCGGTCAAGGACAAGCGGATCCTGTGTACCGGATACAACGGCGCTCCTTCCGGGCTGACCCACTGCCTCGATCAGGGATGTCTGCGGGAGCAGATGGAGATTCCTTCCGGACAGCGGCATGAACTCTGCCGCGGATTGCACGCTGAACAAAATGTGATTATCCAGGCTGCTGTGCACGGGATCGCTCTGTCCGGAGCTGAGCTGTACTGCACGACACAGCCCTGTCTTATCTGTTCAAAGATGCTCATTAACTGTCAGTTTACCAAGATATATTTCGCCCACGGCTATCCTGACGAGCTGGCTGTGGAGATGCTGTGCGAGGCCGGGGTGGAGTTTGGGTTATTACAGCTGGAGAACAAAGAATTCGTGGCCGCTCACGGTGGGCCATAGACAGTGAATGGAACAGAGAAGTCCAATGAATTCCCCGATGCTTCACGCCGTGCGCCTGGCTCTGCAGGCTCAGGGGCAAACTGCTCCCAACCCGTGTGTTGGGGCGGTACTGACCAGGGGAGGCCTGATCGCGGCTACCGGGTGGCATAAGGGGCCAGGACTTCCTCATGCTGAAATAGAGGCCCTGGAAGAGGCCAAAAAAAAAGGGTGGGACTTGACTGATCTTACCCTGTGGGTAACTCTGGAGCCCTGCAATCACCAAGGGCGTACTCCACCCTGCACCCAGGCCATCTTAGAGGCCGGCATCCCCAGGGTAATGATCGGGACCCTGGATCCCAACCCTGAGGTGGCCGGCGGCGGGGCAGATCGTTTGCGCAGACATGGGGTAAGGGTTACTGTTGGTGAACAGGAGCAGGAATGCCTGGACCTTATAGCCGATTTTACTGCCTGGACCCTGGAACAGAGACCTTTGGTCCGATTGAAACTGGCGTCCACCCTGGATGGTCGCATTGCCGCCCGAACAGGACATTCGTCCTGGGTCACGGCAGAAATGGCCAGACAGCGGGTTCAGACCATGCGGGCCCAATCTCAGGCCGTTCTGATTGGAGGCCGGACACTGGCAGCCGATGATCCGCGCCTGACCAATCGCAGCGGGCAGGGCAAAGAGCAGCCATGGGCAGTGGTCGTGACCAGTCATTTGCCACAGCCAAAGACCAGTCTATTCTTGCTTCAAAATCGAGCTGCTCAGCTCGTACTTCTGACCACCAGGGAACAGGCCGGATCGGACGCAGCCCGGGCTCTGCAGGGGATGGGGATAAAGGTATGGGGCTTACCAGAACTCGAACACGGCGGACTGAACCTGCGTATCGGCCTGCAACGGTTGTATCAGGACCTGGGATGTACTGAACTGCTTTGTGAAGGTGGTGGCCGTCTGGCAATGGGACTTATGCAGGCCAATCTGGTTGATGAGTTCCACCTTGTCCTGGCTCCCAAGGTTATAGGGGATGACCGGGCTGTGAGCGTTCTTTCCGGCCGCACGGTGATGAGCATGGATGAGGCTGAGAAGTGGCGTTTGGTCAGCCATGAGCAGGTTGGCCCCGATCTGTGGCTGATCTACCGCAGGCCTTACGTAACTGTTCAAGCAGCAGATTCGGGTCCGAAGTACTGATGAAAGTAAAAAGGAAAAGCTGTTTTGCACGCTGTGCAGAGCAGGGCGGGAAATATATTCCCGTTCACATCGTGCGTGACTCGGCGCAGGGCAGCAGTTTTTTTTCTTGAGATAATAAGCACAAAAGAAGTTGCTATGTTTACCGGCCTTATCCAAACCCTGGGTAAAATTCAGGCTGTCACCGGCTCCGGCTCTGAGCGGCGAATGCGCATCGCTCCCAATACGCTCTTTAATGATCTTCGCTTGGGAGAAAGCATTGCAGTCAATGGAGTATGTCTGAGTGTAGAGGATTTTACCGCTGATTTTTTTTGGGTCTACGCCTCTCAGGAAACCCTTGAGCATTCCAGTCTGGGCCGGCTGGCAACCAAGGATGCAGTCAATCTGGAAAGGGCCCTGACCTTACAGGATCACCTGGGCGGTCATCTGGTCAGTGGACATGTGGATTGTTTGGCCAGGGTTGAGGCTGTTCGTCCAGCCGGGGAATCCATAAAATATCGGCTTGGTTTTGACCCCGGGTGGTCGTCGTACATCGTGCCCAAGGGTTCTGTGGCCCTGGACGGCGTGAGTTTGACTGTGAATGCCTGCGGAAACGGATTTTTGGAGATAAATATCATTCCTGCCACCCAGCGGGAGACAACTATTTGCAAGTGGCGGCCCGGAACAGAAGTGAATATGGAGGTCGATCTCATTGCCAAATATGTGCGCCGTATGCTCGAGCCGTGGCAGGAGGCGGAGAGGGGGAAGCCGAACCCTGAATTGAGTATGGAGTTTCTCCGCCAGCACGGGTTTGGGGGATAAGTCTTTATCCAGGCTGCTCCGGCCCTGAAGCCTGAATCCCTCCTATTCAATTTCCAAGAGAAGCTATGTATGGAACCAATAACTAAACGATATGCGATCAAAAGCGGAGTCAATCATGAGTAAGTGTACCCCGGAAGAGGCCATCGAGGAAATCAAACAAGGCCGGCTCCTGATACTGGTAGATGATGAAGATCGGGAAAACGAGGGCGATTTGACCATTGCCGCGGAAAAGGTCACCCCGGAAGCCATCAATTTTATGGCCAAATACGGACGAGGGCTGATTTGTCTCTCCCTGGCCCCGGCATGGGTGGACAAGCTTCAGCTGCCCATGCAGCCCAGGCGCAATGAATCCCGCTTTGGCACGGCCTTTACCGTGTCCATTGAAGCGGCCCAAGGGGTGACCACAGGCATATCCGCCTATGACCGGGCCACGACCATCCTCACTGCCGTACAGGACCGTGTGCAGCCGGAGGATATTTCTACTCCAGGACATATCTTTCCCCTGCGGGCCCGCAAGGGCGGGGTCCTGGTCCGGGCCGGGCAGACCGAAGGGAGCGTGGATCTGAGCAAACTGGCCGGATTGAAACCAGCGGCAGTGATTTGTGAGATTATGCGCGAAGACGGAAACATGGCCCGCATGCCCGATCTTGAAGTTTTTGCCCAGGAACATGGACTGAAGATTGCCACCATTGAAGATCTCATCCGCTATCGATCAAAGTTTGACTCCCTGGTCCAGGCCGTAGGTGAAGCTGAATTGCCAACCTGCTACGGCAATTTTCGGGCCATTGCCTATGAGTCGGACATAGATGATTATACCCATATCGCCCTGGTGAAAGGGGAGATCAAAGAAGATGAGCCGGTCTTGGTCCGGGTACACAGTGAATGCCTGACCGGGGACGTGTTCGGCAGCCTGCGCTGCGATTGTGGCTCACAACTGCAAAAGGCCATGCGGATCATAGAAGATGAGGGGGCCGGAGTCGTTTTGTACATGCGCCAGGAAGGCCGGGGTATTGGACTGGGAAATAAGATCCGGGCCTACCATCTCCAGGATTTGGGACAGGATACCGTGGAAGCCAATCTGACCCTGGGGTTTAAGCCGGATCTGCGTGATTATGGCATCGGAGCTCAGATTTTGGTTGACCTTGGTGTATCCAAGATGCGCCTTATGACCAACAATCCAAAAAAAATAGTCGGCTTGGAGGGATATGGCCTGGAGGTGGTGGAGCGCGTGCCTCTGGAAGGTCCCTTGTGTGAGACCAACACCAATTATCTGCGGGCCAAAAAAGAGAAGCTGGGGCATCTGTTGGCTTCTTTTGACCAGGTTTGAGGGCCTTTAACTCATAAAACAGAGACCAAAACGGGAAGAATCCATGCAGCATATATCCACCATAGAAGGACACCTGCAGGCCAAAGGACTTCGGTTTGCCCTGGTGGCCAGCCGGTTCAACGATTTTATTGTAGACCGGCTGGTCGGAGGGGCAGTGGACGCCTTGCTCCGGCACGGAGGAGACCGGGAAAACCTGAGTATTGTGCGGGTGCCCGGGGCCTTTGATATGCCGGTTGTAGCCAGGCAATTGGCAGCCAGAGATGATTTGGACGGGATAATTTGTCTGGGAGCGGTCATCCGCGGGGCTACTCCACATTTTGAGTATGTGGCCGCTGAGGTATCAAAAGGCTTAGCCCAGGTCTCTTTGGACAGCGGAAAGGCCCTGGGGTTTGGCATATTGACCACCGATTCCTTAGAACAAGCCATTGAGCGGGCCGGAAGTAAAGCCGGAAACAAGGGAGCAGAGGCAGCTCTGGCCGCTTTGGAGACAGCCCAGGTTCTGCGCCAGCTCAAGAATGGGTGATCATGGCTAAAAAACACAAGAGCCCCAGACGGCAGGGGCGGGAAAAGGCCTTTCAGGTCCTGTACGGACTGCATTTTTATTCCCGGCCGGACCTGGGACATATGCAGCGGACCTTTGACCACTTCATAACGGATCGTCAGGGGCACATGACTCCGGGCGAATCATTTGCCCTGGAACTGATCAGAGGAGTCCTCGAGGCCCTGCCCCAGCTGGACGGGATGATTGCCGCCCACTGCAAAAACTGGCGGTTGCAGCGCATTGCCAAGGTAGAACTCACTGTTCTGCGTTTGTCCTTGTTTGAGCTGCTCTATCGGGATGACGTACCAGACAAAGTGGCCATCAATGAAGGCATTGAGTTGGCCAAAAAATTTGGTGACCACCGTTCCGGAGGGTTTGTGAATGGCATTCTCGATGCCATTGTGCATGACCAAGACAAAAAAACAGAGACCACTCTCAACGAATAAGGCTTATGTCTCAATATCACGCTGAGCGCATCGAACAGAAATGGCAAAAAATATGGGAACAGGAACAGCTCTTTACTGTCCGAGCCGCCCCCAAGCGGAAGAAGTACTATGTCCTGGAAATGTTTCCCTATCCTTCAGGCCGAATCCACATGGGGCATGTACGGGTGTACACCATCGGAGATGTTATCGCCCGATTCAAGCGCATGCGGGGATACAACGTCCTGCATCCTATGGGCTGGGACGCCTTTGGCTTGCCGGCCGAAAACGCAGCCATCAAGAACAATACCCACCCTGCGCAATGGACCTATGCAAATATCGACGAGATGCGTTCCCAGCTCAAGCGACTGGGCTATTCCCTGGACTGGGAACGAGAGCTCGCGACCTGTGATCCGTCCTATTACCGCTGGGAACAGCTTTTTTTCCTCAAGTTTTGGGATCAGGGCCTGGTGTACCGCAAGAAGGCTCCGGTCAACTGGTGCCCGGACTGCCAGACAGTGCTGGCCAACGAACAGGTGGAAGACGGTGAGTGCTGGAGGTGCGGATCCCAGGTGGAGAACAAAGAGCTCGCGCAATGGTTTCTGCGCATCACCGCATATGCCGACGAGCTGCTGGACGATCTGCAGACCCTGGCTCAGGGCTGGCCGGAACGAGTGCGGACCATGCAGGAAAACTGGATTGGCCGCAGCCTGGGGGCGGAGATTGACTTTCCGGTCCAGGATTCCACCCAGCATATCCGGGTATTTACTACCCGGCCGGATACCCTGTTTGGGGCCACCTTTATGAGCCTGGCTCCTGAACATCCCCTAGTGGATGAGTTACTCCAAAACCAGCCCCAGACTGATCACGTCCAGGACTTTGTGCGCCGCATGCTGGCCACAGACCGCAGCATACGCACAGCTGAGGATGCGGAAAAGGAGGGCGTATTTACCGGTGCATATTGTATCAACCCGATGACTCAGGAACCCATACCCATCTATGTGGCCAATTTCGTGCTCATGGAGTACGGGACAGGGGCTGTCATGGCTGTTCCGGCCCATGATCAGCGGGACTTTGAGTTCGCCCGCAAATACGGCCTGGAAATAAGGGAAGTGATTAAACCCGGGGACCGTGAGGACCAGACTGAATTACAAGCCGCCTATGCCGGGCCGGGAAAGTTGATCCAGTCCGGCGAGTTCACCGGCCTGGACCATGAAACAGCCAAGGTCAGAATTACCGAGCACCTGGCCCAAAAAGGCCTGGGTCAAAAGGCGATCAACTATCGTCTGCGGGACTGGAACATCTCCCGGCAGCGCTATTGGGGGGCCCCCATTCCTGTGGTCTATTGCCAGAAGTGCGGCGTGGTTCCGGTACGGGAAAAAGACCTGCCCGTCGTTTTGCCCATGAATGTACAAACCCGTCCGGACGGCCGTTCGCCTCTTCCGGACACTGAGGAGTTTGTTCAGACCCTGTGTCCTGAATGCAATGCCCCGGCCCGGCGGGAGACGGACACCATGGATACATTTGTGGAATCAAGCTGGTATTTTGCCCGTTACACATCGGCCAAGGTGGACACTGCTCCCTTTGACCCCAGCGAACTCTCCTACTGGATGCCGGTGGATCAATATATCGGAGGTATTGAGCACGCAATCTTGCATTTACTCTATGCCCGTTTTTTTACCAAGGCCCTTCGCGATCTCGGGTACTTAGAGCACAACGAGCCCTTTGCCCACCTCCTGACCCAGGGAATGGTCCTCAAGGATGGGGCCAAGATGAGCAAATCCAAGGGGAATATTGTTGATCCCAACCAGATGCTGGCTCGTTTCGGGGCAGATACCACCCGGCTGTTCACCCTTTTTGCCTCTCCGCCGGAAAAGGATCTGGACTGGAACGATCAGGGAGTGGAGGGCGCGCATCGCTTTTTACACCGCCTGTGGCGGCTGTACGAGCAATTGGCCCCTGTCCTCATTCCCATTGGCCCTTGCGCAGTCCTGGACAGTCAGGAATTATCCCAGGCGGACAAAGATCTGCGGCGCAAGGAGCATGAGACCCTGCTCAAGGTCAGCCGGGATTTGGAACAGGAGTTCCAGTTTAATACCTGTATTGCCGCGGTCATGGAGCTGATCAATGCGCTCAGCGCTGTCCAGGCAGACCTGGTTCAAGCTGGCAGCGGCCCAAGGGTGGTGTCCTCAGCCTGGTCAACCATCCTGGTCTGTCTCTATCCCATGGTTCCCCATATCTGTGAGGAACTGTGGGAGTTGACCGGATATGATACATACCTGGCCCTCAGGTCCTGGCCCGAGCATGATCCCGATGCTCTGCACAAGGAAGAGATGCTTATTGTGGTTCAGGTCAATGGCAAGCTGCGGGGCAAGATCTCTGTTCCCTCAAATGCCGGACAGGAAGAAATCAAGACTTTGGCCCTGGGCAATGAAAAGGTGAAGAAATATGTTCAGGGCAAAGAGGTGAAAAAGGTTGTGGTGGTCCCGGAAAAACTGGTCAATGTCGTCGTGGCCTGAGCGCTGGAGGCATTGGCCGAGCCCATCTTTTCCACTCTCTGGGGCAGGAGATGGAAAGGCGGTGAGATAAATGAAAAGATCATTTGTACGTTTTTGTTGCATGGCCTTTTTGTGCACATCACTTGCGTCCTGCGGCTACCAGCTGTCCTCCTCTGTTCCCATTGACATGCCCCAGGGCATCACTTCCCTGTATATTGACCGGATCGAGAATCCCAGCACAGAAGCCTGGCTTGAATCCCGGCTTATATCCGAGGTCAGGGATGAATTCTCCAGGCGCGGCCGGGTGTCCTGGGTGGAAAAAAGTCAGGCCCAAGGATTCTTGCATCTCATTATTACCCGGTACCGGGACTATGCCAAGGTAGAGAGCGCGGATGAAAAGACTCTGAAATCGCAAATTGTCCTCTCCCTGCAGGGGAAGATCCTGTCGGCGAAGGACAGGGAAGTGCTGTGGATTTCCTCCCCAGTTCATGTCCGGGAATCCTTTACCGGAGTGGCCGAAAAGAGCCGGGCTGAAGAACGGGTGGTCCGGGATGCAGCTGATGCTTTAGCCAATCAACTGGGCTCGGGGTTCTAAGAAAAGGGCATCCTGACCACAATGAGCTGTCATTCGCCTGTAAGATTTTAACAAGACAGCAAAATGCCTTCCCATATCATTTGAGGATGGTCTTTTAAGCCGAGACATAGATTCTTTCATGACCAACACGATTCGCCAGGGATTTAGTTTTTGCATCTGCCCGGATGGGCATCTGATGAAAGAACATATCCATTCCCTCTTGTCAGCTCAGGAGGAAACCTGGCATGTGCGAACCTTTTGGGCTGATGAGGAACTTCCCGATGCCTATTGGCAGACCCTGACCTGGACCAGCCTCCTGGGGCAATGCACCGCAGTTGTCCTGCGCCGGGCCGAGAATTTGAAGGCCGAACACTGGAAAAAGCTTCATCCAATCCTGAGCAGCTTTAAAGCCGGAATCTGGCCTTTTTTTTGCCTGGAAAAGGACTGGGAGAGAGGCAAACCCCAGGTTCCTGCTGTGTTGCAAAAACAGGCCTTTTGGAAGGTGGCCGAAAACAAGGGGTGGATCTGGCGTTCAGCCGGTCTTGACCGAAGGGCAGTGCAGCAGCGGGTGGGGCAATGGGCCGGCAAGCAGGGGATACACATTCCGGATCGCCTCCGGTCGGTCCTCATACATTCCCTGCCCCAAAATGCCGCAGCCTTGGACAATGAGTTGAAGAAACTGGAACTCTTGCTGGCTGAGCGGCAAACAATGCAGGCTGAGGATTTGCAGGTTTTATCCTTTCAACCGGATCTGGATATCTTTGCTTTTCTCCGGGCCTTGCAGAGCAAAGGCCAGGAGGTCTCCATCTGGCGCTCCCTGTTTCGCAACCAACTGGGTTCCAATGCCGATATGGTCATGCCTTTTCTGGCTCTTCTGCTGCGGGAAACCCGGATTTTATGGCAGCTTCAGGCTGGAGAGCAGGACAAGGTGTGGATGCCTGGCCGGATTAAGGCCGAAAAGGCAAGAATGGCCACCCGTTTGGGTCCGCAACGTTTGAGCCAGATCTGGACCATGATCCTGGAGGCGGAATCAGGGATCAAGTCCGGCGACTTTTCTCAGGCTCAGGCCCAGGAACTGGTGGTCAGCCGTATGATGCAGGTTTTTGGGTGATGAGGCATCAAAACTGAGGACGAAGAAGCCCATGTCTGATCAACCTCACTACATAGGCCATCGTCAACGCCTGAAGACACGATTTTCTCAAGATCGATCCAGTCTGGCAGATTATGAAATACTGGAACTCCTCCTGGGCTATGCCCTGCCCCGCAAGGATACCAAGCCACTGGCCAAAAAGCTGTTGCACCGGTTTGGATCCCTGAAAGGCATTTTTACAGCCCGGGTCGAAGAACTGCGGGAAGTGGACGGTTTCGGACCCGGACTGGAAACCTTTTGGGGAATATGGCAGGAGTTCTGGGCCAGGTTGCAGGAGGCGCCCCTGCGGCAGAGGGAAATGCTGTGCACTCCTGAAGCGGTTGCCGGGATGGCCAGTTCCAGGCTGGGACATGAGCCGGTGGAGAGCTTTTGGGTGGCCCTGGTTGACAACAAGAATCGGCTCATTACCTTCACCCGCGTATCCAAGGGAACAGTGGACCAGGCTGCGGTCTATTCCCGGGAGGTCCTGGCTCTGGCTCTGAAATGGAAGGCCTCGGGAATTATTCTGGTCCATAACCATCCTGGGGGAGATCCAACTCCGTCCCTGCAGGACAAGGACCTGACCAAAAGGATTCAAAAGGCCGCAGATGAGGTAGGTTTGCGGGTTCTGGATCATTTAGTGGTGGCTGAAGACAGATACTATAGCTTCCAGGATCGCGGGACGCTGTGAGTATGGATACAGCAAGCTGTCCTCCAAAGCAGGCAGATAGCGGGTATATCACATTCCATCCTCAGCCAAAAATGCCAGACCGGGTTTTTACTTACCGTTTGCTCTTTGTATCCTGACCCCTTCTCTCCTGCTGGGCACATATCATCCCTTCCCTGAGCCCCTTCTGGGGGTTGTTCTTGATCCCATTTCCTCAGAATTCATAGTCAAGGGGTTGCTCATGGTCTTATGTGTATTATTGTATACTGGTAAGTTGCAGGTCAGGCACAAAAGCATCTTTTGGGGCTTTCTTAATGAAAAGATACCCGGTTGAGGCCGCAACCTTCAAATCAACTCAAAATCACGAAATACACAGGTGTCACAGTATGACAGATGACAAGAAAACCAATATGTACGATGAGCTGACCAGACATATGCACTCGGACCAGGGCCCGCCGGCCCAGGTGGTTATCCAGGAAGAAAACGGTGATGAGGCCGGACAAAAAATGGATTTTCCGACCCAGATGCCTCTTCTGGCAGTCAGGGATATTGTTGTCTTCAACTACATGATCCTTCCTTTGTTTGTGGGCAGGGACAAATCAGTCAAATCCATTGAGGCGGCCTTGAATGACAAGCGCTATGTATTCATCGCCACTCAAAAAGATGAAAAAGTGGAAGAGCCGGGACTGGATGATGTCTACCACACAGGCACAGTAGCTCTTATTATGCGCATGCTGAAAATGCCTGACGGCCGGCTCAAAGTCTTGGTCCAGGGTCTGTCCAGGGCCAAAATTACCGAAGTGGTCCAGGAAGATCCCTATCCGATTGTCAATATTGAAGCCATTTCAGAACAGGAGCTGCCTGAGATCGGGCCGGACGCCGAGGCCCAGATGCGAACTGCCAGGGAGCAGAGTGAAAAGATCATCTCTCTGCGCGGGATGGATCCTTCAGAGATCATGTCTGTTTTAAACAGCGTGCAGGAACCCGGGCGGCTGGCAGATCTCATTGCCTCCAACCTGCGGATGCCAACGGAAACGGCCCAGGCCATCCTGGAAGATGTGGACCCCATGGAGCGCTTGAAAAGGGTCAATCGCCAGTTGATGAAAGAAGTGGAGGTGGCCACTCTGCAGAGCAAGATCCAGAACATGGCCAAAGAAGGGATGGACAAGGCCCAAAAAGAGTTTTTTCTGCGCGAACAACTCAAAGCCATCAAATCCGAACTGGGTGAAGATGAGGAAGAGGACGAGGAGTTCGAAGAGTTGCGCAGAAAGATCGACAAGGCTGGGATGCCCAAGGA
>Ga0182239_1000662_pt1 | contig 12251 bp, 12 predicted proteins | sample hydfrate6_PW_210_FD_132456 | JGI IMG/M metagenome (GOLD analysis project Ga0182239, IMG submission 132456) | Subsurface microbial communities from deep shales in Texas, USA - hydraulic fracturing test 6_PW_210 | ecosystem: Environmental > Aquatic > Deep subsurface > Shale gas/oil reservoir >...
AACCCCACAACTTAAGTACAATGAGGCTGCTTTGAATTTATCTGCGCGTTACCGCGATGCAATGTTATTGGCTTTTGACCTGCATGAAAACGACTGCCGCAAAGGGAAAGATGTCCCCTACATAAGTCATCTTTTGAGTGTTTCTGCTCTGGTTCTGGAAGATGGGGGGACTGAAGACGAAGCAATTGCTGCCCTTCTCCATGACGCATTGGAGGATCATCCGGACAAAATCAATTATACGGATCTGAAGGATCGCTTCGGTAAAAATGTAGCCGATATAGTGCGCGCCTGCTCAGATACGCCCGATGATTTCAAAGGCGGTGAGAAACCGCCCTGGAAAGAGCGCAAACAGAAGTACCTGGACCACCTGGAACATGCGCCCATAAGTGTTTTGCGGGTTACATTGGCCGACAAACTCCACAACTGCCGCGACCTGCGCAACGATCTTCGGATGCACGGAAAAAAAGTCTGGAAGCGCTTCAATGCCCCGCGTAAGGAACAGATATGGTTTTACGATCGCTTTCTTCTCATCATCGCAGAGCGCATCAATTCACAATCGATGCTTCTGCAGTTTAAAGAGGTCATTACTGAAATAAAAAGTTCTGAGTAGGTAACCTGGTGTTAGATATTTACTCTTGACACCACCTTCCAACGCACCTGCCAGCTATCTTAAACACTACTCAGAAACGGAAAGAAAACAATGATTCAAGCGATTTTGGATAAGCTCATGCCACTGAAATATTTCCCACATTGGTAGATCGACAGATCGGCAGGGCCTATCAGAATGGAGAGGCCAAGATGGTCGTTCAGAACATTGTTAGCTATAAACAGACACAACAAAGCATAGCTTTGCTTAAAATTCTGGCGTTGGGCAATCAGCAGATTTCTAAAGGTGATGTACAACCAGCTGCTTCTGTTTTTGCTCACTTACGCGCCAAACAAGGCAAAGGACCATGCCATGCAAAATAAGCATGACCCAGGAACGATGCCTGTGAAAGAGAACGAAATGCGCCTGATAGCTATTGGAGACATTCACGGTCAGGCAGACATGCTTTACAGATTACTCAATGTGGTTTCACCACGACCGGAAGATCAATTTGTTTTTCTGGGGGACTACATCGACAGGGGAAAAGACAGCTGCGGAGTAATCGAGCAACTGATTCAGTTCAAGAAGGAATTCCCCGGTACTGTTTTCATTCGCGGCAATCATGATCAGTTGCTCCTTGATGCCCTGGCTGAATTAAAAGTCAGGCATGACCTGCGTACGCGGGATATTTCTCGGGAGTATGCGAATTATTCGCTTGTGTCTGATCTGGACATGTTTCTGAATAATGGAGGAAACGAAACTCTACGCAGCTACCATCTCAGGGACATGAGTGAATTCCCCAAAAAGCATATGGCGTTTCTGGAAGAAACGGAGCTGGTTTGGAGGTATGAGAACTTTATCTTTGTTCATGCCGGTATTGAGCCGGATACTCCCCTCGAGAAGCAGGATCCGTATACCCTGCTGTGGGAGCGCCACGCCCCTCCGGGCAAGAATGGTGTAATCCACGTGGTCGGGCATCAACCTACTGCCGGCAGTCCTTACTTTGAAGCTGGCCGCTACTATCTGGATACCGGCGCGGTGTATGGGCAAACACTTACAGCGTGTAATGTTTTAACTCAGGAGGTGTGGCAGGTGTCCTAAGAGTTTTCCTTGCACAGCGAGCTGCAGGCAACTGAACGTTTATTTACTTTTCCGCATAAAGGTGTGTGATAAGCGCTAGATTGCCGATGCTGATGACCAGCGTAGTTTCCCCAAAATCTCACAGACATATTTCTCCTCAGTCCGGTTGATTAGTTTGCTAGAGTGTGCCATTATGTACTGAATCGCAGTACAACTCAGGAGGGACCTATGGATACTGTTAGCGTAAACCAGTTTCGCTCAAACATGAAAAACTTTATTGAACAAGCAGCCAGTGAACATGTGCCACTTAAAGTAACCCGCCGTAGTGGGGGCGACTTTGTTGTTATTAGCGCAGAAGATTGGGAGCGCGACCAGGAGACTCTTTACATTCTCCAAAATTCCAGTTTGATGAAGCAAATTTCCGAATCTGCTCGCACACACGTTGATCGTTCCGGTTACACACCAAAGGATGGAGAAATGAATGAGATCCTTGGTGTTTGAAGGTAGTACTTTGGCTATTTACGAAGAACTCAGAACAAAAGACAAACGTTTACATAGATCCCTTTGTTCAATTTTAAAAGAAATGCTTCGGGGAGACCCTACAACTGGCACAGGCAAACCCGAAGCACTTCGACACAACCTTTCCGGCTTCTGGTCACGAAGATTAAGCCAAAAGGACCGCGTCATTTACAAGTTCGACGCCAATTACATTTATATTTTTGCAATTGGCGGACATTACGATCAATTCTAAGACATAATTCTACAGATATCGGGGGCGGTGAGAAGCAAGCTGTTCAGTGTCAAAGACTCATATCGCCCCAAACAAACGACCCTTAAAGCGCTTTTTCGGAATCGGAGTTAGTTTTAGCAAGCGCTTTCTATTTCTGCCTCGAATTGGCTTAATATGTCGCTTATGTGGTCATGATAACCCCATCCAATATTTATAGCTGTGGAAACAACATTTTCTAAACGCGTAAAATATTTTTTCTGGATGTCAGTCGGCTGTTTCCTCAAGATATCAAGGATCTTTTCAAACATTAATTCAAGACTAGAATAAAATTGTTCGTCTATATCACCAAAATCAGCAGTGAACTGATTTCCCATCTCAAGGTAATGAACCATCAATTCAAGCTTACCTGCTTCATTTTTGGTGGCCTTGAAGTAATCCGATATTGCCTTTTTCCCTTTAGCCAGGCTTATTGGTTTATTTCTGTACACATCCGGGTAAAGTGATTCAGATATAATGCTTCTATATGGTTCAAGTGTCTGCCCACCCACAGAAAACCTTGCGTTGATAAATGATCTGTTTTCCGCACTGGATGAATACAGATCTGCTATCAGTTTGAGTAATTCTGACTTTTCCTTTTCAACCAGAATTGATTTCACATCTTTCCAGGTTGGTTTCTTATTCCTTGCCATTGATATCCACAACCTCCTTTCGCACAGTGTATCAGCAATAATACATGCTCAATCCGGTGCTAACCAACAGGCCAATCCGATTTTTATCTAATTCAAGGATACAGCCTTGATTTTCTAGTTGCAATCAGACATATTGTCACCACTTATGAATAAGTAGAGTCTATTTGTCTGGAGCCGGGAATGCAGAAAAAACCAGAAGATATTTTCCGCTCATGTGGTGGCCAACTACGGATGAGCGAGGCTATTAAGTGTGGGATAAGCCGTTACATGCTCTATGCCCTTAGGGATAAAGGGGTGATAGAGCAAGTCAGCAGGGGAGTGTACCGCCTGGTAGACCTTCCTCCCATCAGCAACCCTGACCTGGTAACGGTCGGACTGCGTTTCCCGAATGCAGTCATCTGCCTTGTATCGGCACTGGCATATCATGAAATCACTACACAGATTCCGCACAGTGTTTCCGTAGCTGTGCCAAGGGAATCACGGAAACCGTTTCTGAATTATCCACCACTCAGTGCTCACCGGTTCTCTGACCTGGCATTCCGTTCAGGTATCGAAGAGCACCAAATCGATGGCGTATACGTCAAAATCTACAGTCCGGAAAAGACGCTTGCCGACTGTTTCAAGTTTCGGAACAAGATCGGCATGGATGTGGTACTGGAGGCACTGAAACTCTACAAAGCACGCAAGCAATTCAATCTCGAGACACTGCTCAAATATGCGAAAGTCTGCCGTGTTGAAAAAGTGATGCGTCCCTACCTAGAGGCGAGCATATGAAATACCCGAAGAATATCCCTGCATCTATCCGTCAACGACTTTTAAATCGCGCCAAAAACGATAAAAGGCCATTCAACGAACTTCTTCAATACTATGCCATGGAACGGTTTCTGTTTCGCCTGTCCCAGTCAAAGCATGCAGACCGTTTCATACTCAAGGGCGCTTTGATGTTGAGGGTTTGGCGCTCGCCGGAATTCCGGCCAACTATGGATATTGATATGCTGGGAAGAACCAGCAACGAAGAAGCCAATATTGTCGCTCAGATTCGGGAAGTCATGGCTGTAGATGTGGAGCCCGATGGGCTCACTTTTGATCCCGAATCGATCCAGCCCGAACCGATTACAGAGGACGTCGATTACGAAGGGACCAAGGTTCGATTTCGTGGAACCCTGGACTCAGCAAGGGTCAATATCCCCGAATCCTTCAAGGATGTCGTATCTGTAGTGGAGAATTTCCTTGCACCACTCTCAACCCTGCTATCACAAGACAATCCTAAACCTCTAGTATGGTCTGCTTCAGGCCCATGGGCCTGAAGCAGGTGCAAAGCCTCTCCCCCCTGCTCTTTTAAGATTCAACCGGATCCAGCCCCAGCCGCTGCGCCACATCTCTATAATCAGGTGCACTCGCATAGAGCTTCTCCCATTCCTGGCGCGCACGGCTTTTCCTGCCCAGTTCCAGATATGTCAAAGAGCGCGCATAGCGTAGCGCGTTCAGAAGTTCTGCAGGACGATCTTTGCGGCGGCGCAGGGCCTTGGTGAAGGTATCGCGTGCGGCTACGTGTAATTCCATATTCTGCAGGGCTCTGCCTTTATACAAGAGCAAAGCGGCATGATAGGCGGTGTCGTTTTCTACCCCTTCGCCCAGCCTTACTACCTCTTGCCACTCTGGCTGATCCGCACCATCACCTTCCATGATTATTTCTGCAAGCGAGAGTCTTACCACGATGTCTTCAGGCTGATGGGTATGGAGTTGCTCCAGTGCCTCTCGGGCTTTGTTCATATCCCCCATCTGCTGTCTTACTTCTGCGAGACCAAGTAAAGCGCTACGCAGATCTGCATCCACATGCACATCCAGTTCTGGAGTCAGCGGCATACTCATAAAAACCTGCACCTGATAGCGCTGTAGCGTCTGACCTATTTCGGAGCTGTGTTCTACAGCGTGTTCGAGAAGGCGCTGCGCCTGTGGGAGTTTCTGGTGCTTGAAAGCCAGGAAGCCACTGATAAAAGCGGCATCGGTAAATTGAGTAGCTTTACGCAGATGGTGCATGGCGGTGGTCTCGTTTCCTTCCACCAACTCACGCAACCCATCAATAAGATCCTGCTCTTCGGCTGAGATAAAGAGTCGCTTGAAAAAACCTGGATTGAGCCGATCCTTACTGCGTACCGCAACGCCATGCTGCCCGGAACTACTTCCAGCACTGCTCTGTTTTTTAGCGCTATCCAGTTTTGAGGTGTAAAACAATCCGGTACCCGGCAATCCGGCGGTTACTCTTTTGCCGCTGGTTCCCATGGTGAATTTGGCCCCACGCGGTCCCATGGAAAGGGACGCCCCGGTTTTGCTTAAGTTCAGGGTAAGACCTTTACCCAGGCGTACTCTGCGAAAGAAGCGCAGCCCCATAGAGTAGCTCCTTTTCTATATTTCCCCCCGCATCCGAAATCTAAAAAACAACAAAATTGCCTTGCTCCGAAAATTTTTTCTCAAATTTTTCGCCGAAAAAAGGAAGCCTCGTCAGATGTAGTAAGTAGAAACAGTTGCGCCTAGGCTCGGGCAGCCTTCGCCATTAACAACCCCAGAGGCAGGAGCAGGAAATGCAAAACATTGAACTCGCACGCATCAAACCACACAAAGAATACGCCAAGTATGTATCTACATTGGATCAAATAGCCTATCAGCTACTTGATCCTAACATACTCACTGTACACGCGATGCACTTGTTATTGCAAACATCCCCCATCATTGCGGTAACAGCTAGCGGCAATAAGTACTATCGATACATTAGCGGCCACCGCACCTACACCCTTGCCTGTTTGCTGCTTGGCCCAGGCACTAAAGTTCCCGTCCTAAGTTTGGATCGCAAAAAAATCAAAAATTATATGATCAACCAGTACATCCTCGCGGATCTATTTCTACTGTCTGCGGCTCACACATATAAACACAAAAGCAGCTTTGGCCTGCTAATAGAGCAAGCAATTAAATTTGAAAAACACATTTTCACATCACTTTTTAGCGCTAAAACCCAGCATCAATTTGCTGCAGCACTGGGCTGCGCAAAAAACACCATATTCCGCTCTCTTGGGGGCAAGAAATGAATAAAAACGAATTGATACAGATGGTGGCAAATGCCTGTAACGAAGAAATTGCAAAATCGGATATTGAAAGCTTTTTTGGTTTCATTGATATGCCAGATGATGCCTCTGGCATTGCATCAGTTAAGCCAATAGTTTCGAGGCTATACAGGGTATACGCTTCTGTTTCGCGCTTTTATCCTAGAGCGAGCATAAATTCCCAATGGGGTGAGATTGCCACAGAATTAAAGGCGTTATCCCTAAAACAGGATGATACCAGGAATGCACGCAACGGAGACGATGTGTGGGGCCTGTATGAAAAACACCCAGTTTACGTTGCACTGCACAAATGCCCCAAACGCGGTGAAATAGCGGATATCTATCTTGGCCTACTCATCCAATTTATTCTTGCATCTCAGCTGTATAGACATAAAAAAGCATACAAAAACATATGCATCACTGCTCCACAGTGTATTCGCAAAGCGATGGAAAAACCATACCAGGCACGAATAGAAAAAATAGATCCCGTTTGTTATCCGATGGAGCTGTCATCTCAGATTATCCAGGCAGATTTGGCGGAAACACTAAGTCCCCTCATCACCTCCATGGAATACTACAGTGGAAAAAAATCAGCCCCAATTCGCATTAGTACCTTACCGCGCTTCTCCACCGGCCAAACTCTCCCAGTGCTCCACGATCTTAAAGTAGATACCGAGAGCCCCGAAGAAGACGAAGTAATATCGCAGATAACACTCATAGAACAAAAACTGCAGAGCAGCAAAAAGGACTCAGAAACCAAGAATTTAGCGCCTAACGAGATACCCCCGCTACCACCCATGGTGCAAATCAATTACAACCTAGCCGTTAACAGGATGATCACGCTCGCGCAAAGTACCAATAAATCACGCAGTTTATCGCGCTCAGCTATACAGATGCACAATCAATGCTTGCCGTATGAGTGGTCCACATTGTCCACTTACGAGATCAGCCTACTATGGGAGTCGATAACTGATAAATCGGCTTCCCCTGCACAATATAGGGTAAATGCTGTCATCGCATTGATGCTCCTATGTGGGCAACCGAGCGAAAAGATATTACGCTTTGCATTTTATACAGATACACATTTGCCGGAAAACCCCAGGCCGGGGCTGCAATTTAGTTCGGAGACTATTTATTGGATTGTTCCGGGATGCGGAAAAGCAAAAAAGCAGGAAAAATACAAGGCATACACTGTTAATACCGACAAGCATTTCAGAGTAGAACTCCCGCATTTTGCCGATAGACTTTTGCGTCGATTTACTTATGGGCACAGAGACAATCAACTTTTTAATCGTGTGCAGGTCGAGGATGTTAAATCTCACCTGGATGCTTTATGCCACGATCTATGCAAAAAACATAAAGCCCGTATCACTCCGAAGCGGCTTGAAGATTATCTGTTTGCCAAACTGCAGCAGCAAGAAGGTGCAGACATCACCAGCGCTGCATTTATTACTGGCAAAGATGCCTATCTTGCTACCACAGTCCGGCACTACACAGCACAACGCAGCAGCAAACTTGCGCAGCAGTATCATGCCGTTTGGGCTGAGACCTTTGCCGAGCTCAATGAGAATAAGTCGCAATCAAATCATAGAGCAGAGCATATTGTAGGTTCCGCAAATGTGCCCCTATCCACGACTCTGGGTACGCTCATCCATCAGCTGAAAACCAATGTTTGTGAGCGTAAAGCTCAGGCTGAAAAAACTCCAAGCATTGCCAACATGATCCGTATGCATAACTCGCTTACACGATATACATGCATGTTAGTTGCCTACGCAACCGGGGTAAGAGCTGTGCACAGCCCCATGCCTCGTTTTGAAGATATCGATTTTGAATCCGGGTTTTGCGTCCTGAGCGATAAGGACAACGCGGATGGCTATCATACCCGCTTAACCTGGCTGGCACCTATATGCCTTGAGCAACTTGCCGCGTACAGAACCCATATCAAGGTTTTATTCGCGCGCATAAGCGTACTTGATCCTGATTTTTTTCACCGCGTAGCAATATCGCGCACGAACGAACTCGAGACGGAAATCCTGTTTGTACGCCAAGATGGTCGCCCGGCAAGCGTACGGCCGAAGTCCCTACACAATTTCGGGACACTCACGACACCAATCTACCTCCCCGGTAACGCCAACCGTCATTTACTCCGCTCATGGCTCCTGGCGCGCCAATGCCCAAAAGAGATCATTGATGCATATATGGGGCACTGGTTTATTGGACAAGAGCCGTGGGGGCTCAATTCATCTCTTTCCCCTCATCGGTTTCGCACAGAATTATCGGCCCACATCCCTACATTACTTGATCAATTAGGATTTGAGGTGATTGGTGGGTTAAAAGGCATGCCTAAAAGCAATTATGGAGATGTAAATGTCTGATATATCACCATGGTTCGATTATCTTAACGATAATAATGTGCCCGAAGGAATCCGCAAACAGCGGCATAAAGTTATTGATTTGTTGCAGGAAAAATATCCAGAGGTAGCTGCCGCCAGGCCAAATGTAAAACTTGATAAATCCAGCGTCGATGCTTTGTTGATGGAGCTTAGCAAAAAAGTCAGCGTAGCAGAGATATCTCAGTGCACTACATTTCTAGCCCGTATCCTCGAGTACGGGCGCATACACTTGAACTGGGATGTACATATACCGGGAGTGCCTGTATCGCTCCGACCACCCAAAAACCGCTTCCGCGTTGGTAAATTCGAAATAGCGCAAGTGCGCAAAATAAAACGAGCATTTCTGGGTGATCTGGCAAATTCTCCATCAGCCATGGAACAACGCGTGGGGCAAATTTTATTAAGCGCGACATTAGCAGGGATGCTGAGTCCCCAAAACCAGAGATATTTTCTAGAAAACCTGGCAGACTCCGAACTGTTAATATCGGATCTATTTTGTGTGCCCGTTCATGATGCGGAAAAGCGCAGGCAAATCTGGTTTGCCGATCCTGTTACCCTGGGGTTGATTGCGCGGTTACATCGGGACCATGTGGAAGATATATGCGAGATAAGTAGTATACAAGCACCGGGAGATTGCATCCGCCTGTATCTTGATTACCTTGATCCAACATTATTTTTTGCTCTCAGGGAATTGAGAAATCAGTGCAGCAATCTACTCTCCATGCATTTATTACCCGTACTGCAGGATTATGCGGCGGGCAAAATTCCTGCCACCTCCTTGCCAATTGCAACATGGAAGCGCATTGTTTCGGGCAAAGCGCTGGAGATTACAACAACTAGCGACCATCAGTTTCAGGAACATTTTATCCCTGCTTTTTCGTCTACTTACGCCGAAAATACCGACAAAAACATAACCTCTCTGCAAATACTGCTATGGAAAAAGCTAGTAAAAAGACTAGGATCACACAAAAAGATAAAAGCGGCTTTCCGCCGTGAAATAAACAATTTCTTGATTGAGCATAATGGCGAGATATATCCACCTCTATACTACATTGCTCAATGGGGCATCGAGCTCATAACCACGATTCCGGCAGAAACTATCAAGGTCTATCCAGGGCGTGACAAATGTTCTCTACGCCCCAACAGCGCCTTAAGCTATATGTCAGATATCGGTAAATATTATATTACTGCGGGGTTGGATAGCGACCCCTCCGATATGGACAGCCACGAACTCGAGGAATTGTACCAACAAACAGTGGAGCTTTGCCCTGTATCCAGTATAAACAAGCGCAAAGACTCGACTTCCGTTGCATTTTCGCAGCGCTGCGCTGAGTCCCTACGCCGTTTTCATGGTTTTATGCAGATGCGCTATGGTGCTCCAACAGTAGACTTCAGTGGCATATGCTCCAGTGATTTTACTCCGAAAACTAGGGTTGACGCCAATCTAGTAACGCCGGCGGAATATGATCGGATACAGAAAGTCATAAGCGGCAACAACGAAAAACCGTCGAGGCTCCGGCGCATTCAGTGTTTGCTGGTTATGCTCGGTTTTAAATGTGGGCTGCGCCGAGGCGAATGCCTGCGCCTCAGGATCTGCGATTTGCAACCCGGCCACGATCCGATACTCCTGATACGCAACAGCCGCTACGGGAAAACCAAGTCCCGCGCAGGAGTGCGGAAACTTCCGCTTAAAGTGCTTCTCGACCCTGATTCGCTGCAAACATTACTCGACTGGCGTGAGCAGCGAATCATTGAAGCGGGTAGCAACAAACCCGATACCCTGTTGTTTACTCTGGATAATCATCAGATGCCACACGAACACGAACTGTTCACCTCCATCAGGCTGGCTATGCACCAGGTAACCGGTGACAAAACTCTGCGATTTCATCATTTGCGCCATTCTTTTGCCAACTGGACGCTCATAAAACTGTTGCGTGATGATATCAGCTGGCAGGATATGCCATTTTTCCATCTCGACGAGTTCTCTCAGGAAAATTGTAAGACATTCCGTCGAGGTCTGCTGGGAAATGGGGATCAAGGCACCAAACACCTCTACGAACTCGCAAGATTGATGGGCCATGAAAGCCCGGGAATAACTCTGCAATCATATATACATATGCTCGACTGGATATTGCATCGCTCCCAATTTATGCACATCTGTGAGCCTCAACTAAGCGTAGCATCCATTGCAAGCCTGACCGGTCTCACCAAAGACCAGATCTATTTTCAGGCCAAAAAATCGGGCGAGACCACAAACCACGATTGGTATTTGTCTGATTTCATTCACCGAGCATCCGGACTCCTGGAAGCATCGTTACCTATGGTTGACCCGGACTTAAGGCCAATACCAAGGTTGGAGCGCGTCGAAAGGCCGTTAGTCTCTCTGCCTGTTGTAATATCTACTTTATTAGCCTCGCTGGCAGAGGGCTTGCCGGAGAATAAGCTATCACAAAGAATGAATATACTTGGGGTAACATGGCAGGAGCTAGAACGCTGGAACGATAACACTGAATGGATCAAAGCGCTGAAAACCAGAAGGGGACATCTTCGCCATCTCAACGTCAATACACGAAAAAATGGGATTAAGGTTTTCCCTGCGCCGACAAAAACCAAAGCAGAACAGGAATTAAGCAAAAAGATAATCAGACATGTTTCCACCGCCGAGGACACCAGGCAGACATTGATAAAATTCCTGCGTTATTTTTTGTTAAACTATACTACAGCAGAGGATGGCTTGATCCTTGAAGATCTGAAGCTGGTCAATGCTTATCTCGACAGGTTGCGCAGTATATTAGGGGTCCAGAAAAACCAGATCTGTGTAACCGCCCAAATGCCCAAAACCCACCCTGGCGTACTGCGGCGCAAGGAAAAAGAGCTCAGGAAATACTGCCCTGATGCTGGGCATGTAGCCAGCGTTATCGATGATGCTTGTCGTAAATCCTTGAGATACAGCATAAAAGTTATCAATCCGGATGATAAACGCAACAACTCCAAAAGGGGTATATACTATTCCAACTATGGATTTCGGTACACTCTATACATCCTTGCAATTGCCTTTTTCGATGCGGAGGATCGTCTGTGATTTAATACAGATACGCCCGGCTCTACTACTTGGTGTAAAGCCGGGCGTTTAAGTTAAGATGCTGCCAGTTGTATATCAGGCTTTTTCATCTCTTTACTTTCAAGCTCGCAGTTTTTGATAATCTGGTAGGCTAAGTGAGCAAAACCGTCGACAAATTCTTCATTTTGTCTTAATTCCTGTTTACCCATTACATAAAGAATGAAATGGACAACTTCGTGAATAAAGGTCTGCTTCAGAACATCTAAGCCCTCAATGGTGGGATCAATAATAATTTTCTGATGCTCATAACATGCCATACCGGCAACATGTTGAGTCCTCATCAGATCTGGATCAAGCTCAACCTTAACATCAATACCACCGATTTTTATATTACGCGGAATAACCATGGCCACCTTCCATTTTCATTAACCCGTTGATAATTTAGAAGAGCTCCTGCTGACGCGGTTTTGTTTTTGTTTTGTGCACAGAACGCCGGATTTCAAGCGTTCTTTCGTGATCTCCCAATAAGGCCGGGGAACTTACATTGTGCTTGCTGAGGTTCTTATCAATCGTTCCCTCATTGAAATTTGCGTAACAATAGGTACAGCGAAACC
>Ga0182239_1000663_pt1 | contig 12245 bp, 14 predicted proteins | sample hydfrate6_PW_210_FD_132456 | JGI IMG/M metagenome (GOLD analysis project Ga0182239, IMG submission 132456) | Subsurface microbial communities from deep shales in Texas, USA - hydraulic fracturing test 6_PW_210 | ecosystem: Environmental > Aquatic > Deep subsurface > Shale gas/oil reservoir >...
CTTAATTACTATTTACGAGCTCAGGGGGAGGGATTCCTGCATTTTATGCAAATTCCTAACCTGACAATTATGATAACTATTAATATTTTTAAAAAAACTATTAGATTTGACGTAACGCAATTTATAAGAGGAGTGAAAATTCATGAACAGTATTGTCAAAAATATAATTTTTGTTGCATTAGTGATAATTCTTTTTTCAGCTGGAGCTTATTTTGTTACTCAAGTTGATTATAGAGGGCAAGATCCTCTTGAAGTTGATTCTACTTTTTCAAAGGAAAAAATTGTTTATTCTACCCAGCGAAATGGGAATAAACAAATTGCAATTATAAATGCTGATGGTAGTGGTGAAAAAATATTAACTAATGATGATTATGAAGATATACAACCAGATTGGTCACCAGATAATAGTGAAATAGTATTTATTTCTAATAGAAGTGGAAATAGAGAAATTCATATTATGAATAGTGATGGAAGTAATATAAGACAAATAACTGATTTGGAAAAAATTATTGATTATCCTAGTTGGTCACCTGATGGAGAATTGATTGCCTTTAGTGCCTGGGATGATGGTAATAAAAATATTTATACAATTGAAACTGATGGAAGTAATTTAAAAAAATTGACAAAAGCAAGTTCTAAAGTACATAATGAGTATCCTAGTTGGTCAGAAGATGGAGAAAAGATTGTATTTAGATCAGATAAAGGCTTAAATGCCGACATTTATATTATGAATCGTGATGGAAGTCAAGAAGAAAAACTTGTAGAACAGTCATTTTTTGATGGTGGATATGCAGATTTTTCACCAAATGGAGAAAAAATAATTTTCACTTCTCATTTAGATGGAAATAAAGAATTGTTTATAATGGATGCAAATGGAGAAAATATAGAAAGAATTACAAATAATAAAATATATGAAGGTTATCCTAGTTTTTCTCCAGATAGTAAAAAAATTGTTTTTATTCGCTATGATAATAGATTTTTACGTAGAAAATATAAAGAGATTCACATTATGGACTTAGAAAGTGGAAAGGTAAAACAAATTACAGATAACTTATATGAAGATAATTATCCAGTCTGGTCTAGATAATAATTTATTTCTAAGGAAATCTTTGATATAATATAATCAAATATATGATAAATAATGGAGGATGAATAATATGTCAGATAACAAGGAAGATGTAAAAGCGCGAATTTTAAAAAATGGAGTAATTGTTGCAGGACATCCTAGAAGTGGAACCTCACTTACTTGTCAACTCTTAGAAAGTGCCAGAGTTAACTTTCCTTCTGATTTTTCAGGTGATGAGTATAACAAAGGTGGGTATTACGAATTAGCTCAAAGTAAGGAATTATCAAAAAATCTTATAGAAAAAGCTATGACTATTGAAAATACAAAGGAAATGAACAAAATTGTAAAAATGCTTAATGAAGAAAGTGGAGTATCTGGCTTGAAGTTAGTTAGAATTCCAGCAATTTTCTTTTATAAATATGTTGCAAAAAATCTCAAAGCAGTTTTTATTTTTAGAAATCCTGCTGATGTTAAGGCAAGTCTTTTTAGAAGGGGTATTTCTAAATTTGAGCCAAAGTGGGTAGAAAACAATAATGCCTTAATAGCTGCTTATGAAAATATTGAAGATAGTATAATTATAAGTTATGAATCATTAATAAATGGAGATGAAAGTATAAGAAGAAAATTTCAAAGTTTAGGTTTTGATGTAGATATGAATATAATAAAAAGTGAAGAAAGAACTCAAAAAAGAAGTAAAGTTATGATAAGTGATGAAGAAGAGAAAATGTATAAACGATTAAAAGAATTAGAAAGAGAGTAAGCTCAATTAAAGGAGGACTAAATGACTTTCTTAGATAAAATAAAAGATTTTTTTAGTTTTGAAAATGAAAAAGAAATTGATGAAAATAAATTAGATGAAAAAGAACTTAAAATTAAAAAAGAATTTACTTCAAAAGATGAAACTGAGCAAAAAGAGATACAACTTTTAGCTGAAAAGGCATTTGAAGCCAAGATGAATGGTAATTATGAAAAAGCTTTAAAACTTTGGGATGATTTTAGTAGTGAATTTCCTGAAGCTGAAGCTCAAGCTAAGGCTAGAAAAGCTAAGCTTTATATTATTTTAGATGATAAAGAAAAGGCTAAAGATGAATTGATTTCATTTTTTAAATGGTATAGTGATAAAGGAAGCTTTAATTATAGTAGTGGTTACTTTACTATTTTTATTTCCGCTCTTCAGGACTTAGGTTTTTATACTAAAGAATGGTCTGATGAAGTTAATTATATTAAAAATATTTCAGGTGAAGATATATCCTTAGATAAAAAACTTACTATGGAAAGAATAGCAGCAGGTTTAGAGTATTTAAAGGAAAACGACATCTGGTCTTCTTCCTTAGAGGAAGTAGAAAAAAACTTAGGAATCTTATCATAAATGTAATTAATAATAGAAAGGAGAAGACTTAAGCAATGGATGAAAAAGAATGTGATATCTGTGAGATTTTTAATCCAAATGAAAAAATAGTTGATATGTTAAAATCTAAGCAATTAGATGACCAGACAATTAATAAACTTGCTGATTTATTTAAGACTATGTCTAATCCAACTCGAATTAAAATTATTTATAGTCTTAGAGAAAAAGAATTATGTGTATGTGATTTAACTGAGATATTAGATATGAGCCCATCAGCAGTTTCTCATCAATTAAGAGTCTTAAGGAATATGAATTTAGTTAAATATAGGAAAGAGGGGAGATCAGTTTATTACTCATTAGATGATGATCATGTTTTATGTCTCTTTACACAGGGATTAGAGCATGTTCTTGAAGGTTAAGCCGTGAGGTGAAAAAATTGAAAATAAAAATAGTTATTGTTTTCATTTTGATAATTGTAAGTGTTTTTATAATTAGAATGAGATATGGACCTGTATATTATGCAGGAGCTTTTAATTTACTCCCTTTGCCTGGAATAAAAGTGGAAAAAGATATTAGCTTTGGAGATGATGAGCGCTCAAAACTTGATATTTATCACTCTGATCAAAATGTTGAAGAAAAAAAGAAGGTTGTCTTTTTTGTTCATGGAGGAAGCTGGAAAAGTAATAATAAAAATCAATTTCAATTTATAGGTAAAAATCTTGCTAGAAGAGGCTATATAGCGGTATTGCCTAATTATCATCTTGTTCCAGAACATCGTTATCCTACTCAAATTGAAGATATTGCTAAAGCCTTAAAATGGACTCAAGATAATATAGAAAAATATGGTGGTAATAGTAGTGAAATTATATTAAGCGGACATTCTGCCGGAGGTCATTTAGCTGCTTTGATTGGCTATAGTAATAAATGGCAAAAAGAATATAATATAACAAAAGAAAAAATAAGTTTTTTAGTTTTACTTGCTGGAGTGTATAAATTTAGTGATAATTATGAAAGTGGCTCCGAAATCGTTAAAGATTTTGTTCCTAAAAATCACTGGGAAGATGCTCAACCTGTCTTACACTTAGATCCTTCTGATCCTCCAACCTTTGTTTTACAGGGGTTAAAAGATGAAACAGTTTCTCCAATTCAAGCTGAATATTTAACTAGCAAACTAAAAGAAAATAATATTCAATATAAAAGTATTATAAAAGAAAATTTAAATCATCTAAGTTTACTTTTTACTTTTGCAGATAATAGTAATAAAATATGGGATGAAATAGAATTTGATGAATAAAAATCCAAGTAATAAATTTTTATTGAGGAGGATTTTATGCTTTCTAATTTAGGTAAAAAGGAATTATCATTAATATTAGATAATTTACATGAGGCAGTTTGTGTAGTTAATAAAGAAAAAGAAGTTCTTTTTTGGAGTAAAAAATCGGAAGAATTATTTGAAATAAAAAAAGAAGTTATTATTGGTGAAAAATTAGAAGATTATTTCCCAAATGCCTTATTATTAAAAGTAGTTGATGAAAAAAAGGCAATAGAAAATATTATTTTAAGTCCTAAAGAAGGTAGTTATGTAATTTTAAGTGGTATACCGATTTTTGAAAATGGAGAGTTTGTAGGAGCTGTTGCTACTGATAGAGATGTAAGTGAGATTATAAATTTAAATGAAGAGAATAATGAGGAAAAATGTGATAGAATTAATGATTATGAAAGAGGAGATTGTTTTGATAATATAATTGGTAATAGTGATTTAATTAAGTCTAAGATAAATAAAGCTGCTCAAGTTGCTAGAACTAATAGTAGTATTGTGATTTCTGGTAAAACAGGAACTGGAAAAGAAATTTTTGCGAGGACAATTCATTGCTATAGTAAGCGAAAAGGAAGTTTTGTACCTGTAAATTGTAGTGCTATACCAGAAAGTCTTTTTGAAAGTGAAATGTTTGGTTATGTTGAAGGTGCTTTTACTGGTGCGTCTAATAAAGGTCGATTAGGTAAATTTCAAAAAGCACATAAAGGAACTTTATTTTTAGATGAAATAGAAGCTTTACCTTTGACTATGCAGCCAAAATTACTACGAGTCCTTCAAGATAATGAAATAGTTCCAGTTGGTAGTGATAAAAAAATCAAGGTTGATGTCAGGATAATTGCAGCTACTAATGAAAATTTGCGCGAATTAGTAGAAAAAGGTAAATTTAGAGAAGATTTATATACCGTTTAAATGTAGTGGAAATTAATTTACCTGAATTACGAGAAAGAAAAAATGATATACCTCTTTTTATTAGGTATTTTATTGAGCAATTCTGCAGGGAAAATAATATTTATAATCAGCCAAAAATTGAATCAGAAGTATTAAAGATTTTAATGAATTATAACTGGAAGGGTAATGTTAGAGAATTGAAAAATACAGTAGAACATCTTGTGCTCTTTTCTAAAAATGGGATTATTACTAAAGAAAATATTCCAGAATATATATTATCTCAGCAAAATATTGAAGAAAACTTAGGTTTTGATTTAAAGAAAAATCTTGAATCAAAAGAAATAAAACTTCTAAAAAAAGCCTTAACTAAGGTAGACGGAAATAAAAAGAAAGCTGCTGAATTATTAAATATACCGCGAAGTACTTTATATTATAAATTAAAAAATTATAATTTAAAAGAATTCCTCTAACTGTCAGCAAACTGACAATTTTGTCAGAATGCTGACATTATTTTTTATTAATAATTAAGTTTATTGTTGAAAAGCCTGATAAGTAGAGATTTGTTTTTTGTTTTAAAAATGGAATATTAATTGCATAAGTATATTAGTGGCTGATTAAAAGTACAGTTAAGAATAGAAAATAGCAAATATAATTTTTGGAATGAGTTTTCTAAAAATTTCATCTATTAAAAATTTTAATGATTATTCCATGAAAGGAGGTGTTTTGAGTAGTTAGTAGTAATTAGTTAAGAATCAAGAAGTAGTAAGTAGGAGTAGTTTAAAAATCAAAAATTAGAAAATCAGGAGGGAGTAGTTTAGTATGAAGAGTAGTTTACCTTTTTTTACCTCATTTTGGCTTTTAGCACCTAGTTTGGCTATTGTTATCTTATCACTTATTCGTCTAATAAAAGAAGAGGGTGGTAAGAAATGAGTCCAGAAATAATTACTTTTATCATTTATATAGGTGGTATGTTAGGAATTGGCTATTATTTTTACAAACAAAATGAATCAACTTCTGATTATTTTCTGGGAGACCGTTCTCTTAATCCTTATGTAACTGCTATAAGTGCTCAGGCAAGTGATATGAGTGGTTGGTTACTTATGGGTTTCCCTGGCGCTGTATATGCTGGTGGATTTAATGCAATGTGGATCGGAATTGGTTTGGCAATGGGTACTTATTTAAACTGGCAATTTGTTGGCCAGAGATTAAGACGTTATACAGAAGTAATAGATGCTATAACTATTGCTGACTTTTTTGAAAAACGTTTTAAAGATAATAGTAGAGTACTTAGAATAGTAACTGGTCTTGTTATTTTAGTATTTTTTACAATTTATGTATCTTCTGGACTTGTTGCTGGTGGTAAGTTATTTGAAAGTTTATTAAATATTGATTTTACTATAGCAGTTTATTTATCAGTTTTTATTGTTGGTCTTTATACTATTTTAGGTGGATATTTAGCAGTTAGTTGGACAGACTTTATTCAGGGTGGTCTAATGTTTATAGCCCTTGTTATTGTTCCTATAACTGTCATAACAAATTATGGCGGTTTTGCCGAAGTCTGGCGAGCTGTTTCAAGTGTCAATCCTGATTTATTACATGCAGGAAAGGCAGTTAGTTATGATATAGGAGGAGCAGAGTGGTTATCTGCAGGTAGTGGTCTAACTTTTGTTGGTTTAATATCACTTCTAGGTTGGGGTCTTGGTTATTTTGGAATGCCTCATATCTTAGTTAGATTTATGGGTATAAAATCTGCAAAACAAATTCCACGCTCACAATTTATTGCTGTTACCTGGGTAACTATTTCATTAATTGGTGCAGTTTTAGTAGGTATAGTAGGTATAGTTGTTTTAGAACCTTTACCTGATAGTGAAAAGGTATTTCTTGAATTACTTGATAAATTATTTTCACCTTGGGTATCAGGTGTATTTTTAGCTGCTGTACTTGCTGCTATTATGAGTACTATAGATTCTCAGCTACTAGTTTCTTCAAGTGCTTTAGCTGAAGATTTATATACTGTTTTCCGTAAAGAAGCTGACCAAAGTGAATTAATGTGGGTAAGTAGAGGAGCAGTTATTGTGATTCTTATTATCGGTCTATTTTTTGCTCTAGCTGGAGGTAGTGTTTTAAATATAGTATCTTATGCTTGGGCTGGATTAGGAGCTTCATTTGGACCGGCAATACTTTTCTCACTTTTCTGGAAAAAAACTACTAGAAATGGTATTTTGGCTGGAATAGTCTCTGGTGGTTTAACAGTTATAATCTGGAAAAATGTCGGTGCATTAGCTGGAACTGGTTTATATGAAATAATTCCTGCTTTTGCTCTTTCATCACTATTAATTTATTTAATAAGTGTTACAGGTGAAGACCCTACAGAAGAAGTAGAAAAAGAATTTGAAACAGCTATGAAACCACTAGCTAATGAATAATATAAAATGAGATTTCCCACCTGGGTTTAATATGACCCAGGTGGATATTCAAAGGAAAGAGGAGGTATTTATGGAAAGGATAAAAAATCATCCAATCTTAGATTTTAAAAGAGAAGAAAAAGTTACTTTCGAATATAATGGACAAAAAATTAAGGCTTATAAAGGAGAAACTATTGCAGCTGCTTTACATGCTGCTGGAATAAAACAATTGAAACATAGTCCAAAAAAAGAAAGACCAAGAGGCTTGTTTTGTGCTATTGGTAATTGCTCTTCCTGTCTTATGGAAGTTGATGGAGTTCCAAATGTAAAAACCTGTGTAACAAAAGTTGAAGAGGGTATGGTTGTAAGGGAGCAGAAAGGCCATGGTGATTTGTAATGATATATACTGATATTTTAATAATTGGAGGAGGACCAGCTGGTTTGTCAGCTGCTATCACAGCTGCTGAAAAAGGCGCCGATGTAATTTTAATAGAAAGAGATGATATTTTAGGTGGTCAACTTGTAAAACAAACTCATCGCTTTTTTGGTTCTAAAAATGAACATGCTGGAACTAGAGGTATAAGTATAGCTGAAGAATTAAAATCAAAGGTTTTTGCTAATGATAATATTGAAGTTATGTTAGAAGGGACAGCACAAGGGTATTATGATGATGGAGTTGTAACTGTTTCTCATGAAAAAAGATATAAAAAGATTATGCCCAAAAAAATAATAGTAGCAACTGGAGCTTCTGAAAAAATGCTTCCTTTTCCTAATAATGATCTTCCAGGTGTTTATGGAGCGGGTGCTGTACAAACTTTAATGAATGTTTATGGAGTAGTACCAGGAAAAAAAGTATTGATGATAGGTGCTGGTAATATTGGTCTAATTGTTTCATATCAGCTAATGCAAGCAGGTGTTGATGTAGTTGGAATAGTAGAAGCCGCTCCAAAAATTGGTGGTTATTTAGTTCATGCTTCAAAAATAAGAAGAGCGGGAGTACCTATTTATACTGGCCATACTATAAAAGAAGCCTTAGGTAAAGAAAGTGTAGAAAAAGCAGTAATTTGTGAATTAGATGAAAATTGGAATGAAGTTGAAGGTAGTGAAAAAGAACTTGATGTTGATACAATTTGTCTGGCAGTTGGTTTAAAGCCAATTTCAGATTTTCTAATACAGGCTGGATGTGAAATGGCTTATGTGCCTCATTTAGGTGGAGATGTTGCTATTAGAGATGAAAATTTAAAAACTACTAATGACAAATTTTATGTAGCAGGAGATTCAGCAGGAATAGAAGAGGCTACAGCTGCAATACTTGAAGGAGAAGTTGCTGGACTGTCAGCTGTTATTGACATTGGTTGTTCTGAAGAATCATCTGAGAATGATAGAAATGAAGCTAAGAAACAATTAGCTGATTTAAGAAGAGGACCAGTTGGAAAAAAAATAAGAGAAGGCCTTAAGCTAGCAAAGGAGGGTAAAAATGCTGGAAAAAACAGGTATAGCAACATCAGCTGAATTAGAGAAGGTTAAACCTTCTAAAGAAAGATTAGAAAAAGGGGCAGTAGCAATTGCAGAATGTTTTAGAGAAATTCCCTGTGATCCTTGTTATCACAGTTGTCCATTTGGAGCTTTTGATGAATTTGAAGATATTAATGATAAGCCTAATATTGATCATGAAAAATGTACTGGTTGTGGAATTTGTATTTCCAATTGTCCAGGTTTAGCGATTTTTGTAGTAGATTATAGTTATAGTGAAAAGAGAGGTTTAGTAAAAATACCTTATGAATTTTTGCCTTTACCTAAAAAAGGTGATGAGGTAAGTGCTTTAAATAGAGAGGGTAAAGAAGTTTGTAAAGCTACAGTGGAAAAAGTTGAAGATGATGAAAAAAAGGATAAAACTGCAGTAGTTTGGCTTTCTGTTCCTAAAGATAAAGTAATGGATGTTAGAAATATGAAAGTGGGTGAGTAGGTTATGAAAGAAGATACTATTGTTTGTCGTTGTGAAGATATAACTTTAGGAGAATTACGTAAAATGATAAAAGAAGGCTATACTACCTTAGATGAAATTAAAAGAATATCAAGGTTAGGTATGGGTCCTTGTCAGGGTGATACCTGTTTGCAGATAGCAGCAAGGGAAATTGCAAATATAACTGGTAAAGATTTATCAGAAATAAAGATGCCTACTAGTCGCCCTCCAAAAACAGGGATAAAATTGAAAGAACTGGCAGGTGAATATAAAGATGAAGAATAAAGCTGATGTAGTAGTTATTGGTGGTGGAGTAGTTGGTAATTCTATTGCATTTAATTTAGCTAAAGAAGGAGTTAAAGATGTAGTTGTTTTAGAAAAAGAGTATTTGACTAGTGGGGCAAGTGGTAGATGTGGTGCTGGTATAAGACAGCAATGGGGAACTGAAATGAATTGTCGTCTTGCTAAAGCTAGTATGGATATTTTCGAAAATATAAACGAAGAATTAGGAGTAGATAGAGATATTGAACTAAAGCAAGGAGGATATTTGCTTTTAGCTTATTCTGAAAAAGAAATTGAGCAATTTAGAAAAAATATCAAATTGCAAAACAGTCTTGATATTCCTTCAAGAGAAATTAGCCTTGAAGAAGTAAAAGAAATAGTACCTTATATAAATTTAGATGGGGTAGTAGGTGCAACTTATTGTCCTACTGATGGGCATGCAAATCCATTTTATACTACTATTGCCTATGCAGAAGCTGCAGAAAAATTAGGTGTTGAAATAAATACTTACACAGAAGCACTTGATATAAAAGTTGAAAATGGTAAAATTAAAGGTGTGGAGACAAATAAAGGTTTTATAGAAACAGAGACAGTAGTAAATGCTGCTGGAGATTTTGCTAAAGAAGTTGGGAAAATGGCTGGAATTGAGATTCCAGTTAGACCTGAGCGTCATGAAATAATGGTTACAGAGAAAGTTAACCCACTTCAAAAACCAATGGTAATGTCTTTTTCTTATGATATCTATTGTCAGCAAACTCCTGATGGTAGCTTTATTATGGGTTATGGCCCTGAGGATCCACCGGAAAGTCATAGCAGAAAAAGCAGTTGGTATTTCATGGAAAAAATGGCTCATAAAACTACAAAGTTGTTACCTAAATTAGAAGAATTACGAGTTATAAGACAGTGGGCTGGTTCTTATACTATGACTCCAGATAGTCAACCTATTATTGATGGTTCAGAAGATGTTGATGGCTTTTATATGGCAGTTGGTTTTAGTGGACATGGTTTTATGATGTCTCCAATGACAGGTAAAATCATAGCTAAAATGATTACAGGTAAAGAAGCACCTATTGATTTAGACCTAACTTTAAAAAGATTTGAGAGAGGTAATTTAATTTTAGAGCCATCTGTTGTATAATGGTTTTAAAGATAATATATATAAGTTTCAAAAATTAAGGGAGGTAATTAGAAATATGAAAAATGAAAAGGGAGGAATAAAGCTTGGTAAGTCATTAGCTTCAATAAATTATGACTTTGACCAAGTCGACAGAGGTTATTCAGATCAGACATTATATTTAAATTTATCTGACAATGATATCCAGAGCAAAGAAGTTCAAGAAGAGATCAAGGAAAAGTATATCGGTGGTAGAGGCTATGGCCTAAAATACTTATGGGATGGTGTTGAAGATGACACTAAATGGGATGATGAAGAAAATGAAATAATCGTCTCCCCAGGGCCATTAGCAGGTACAACAAGATATCCTGGTTTAGGTAAATCTTTAGTTTTGAGTATTTCACCACTTACTAATACTGTTATTGATAGTAATGTAGGAGGATATTTTGGTCCTCTAATGAAGTTTGCTGGCTTTGACGCAATGGAAATCCAGGGAAAAGCTGACAAAGAAGTAGTAATTTTTATTGATGGAGATAATAAAGAAGTTTCAATAAATGAAGTTGAGACTGATGTTGAAGAAACTCATATCTTAGCTCAAGAACTTACAGAAAAATATGCTGATGGAGAAAAAGAGAAAAGAAACGTCTCAGTAATTTCATCTGGTGTAGGTGCAAAAAATACTAACTTTGGATTATTGAACTTTTCTTTTTATGATGTCCATCGTAAAGATGTAAGAATAAAGCAGGCAGGTAGAGGTGGAATTGGAACTGTATTTAGAGATAAAAAGATAAAAGCAGTTGTAGTTAAGTTTTCAGATGTTACAGGAGATTCTAATCACCCTGTAGATACTGAAAAAATTACAAAACTAGGTAGAAAGATTAATAAAAGAATTCATGACCATGATGATGAGCAAAATCAGATGAGAAAAAGAGGCACTTCTTATCTAGTAGATGTAATTAATGATTCTAATCTTTTACCAGTAGAAAACTACAAATATGATAATCATCCTGAATATTATAAAATAGATCACAGTTATTGGGAAAATAAATTTAATCAAGAATTCCCAGATGGCTGCTGGTATGGTTGTACAATGCAGTGTGCTAAGACAATAGATGAATATGAATTACAAACTGGTCCATATAAAGGAGATACTATTTTACTTGATGGCCCTGAGTATGAAACAATAGCAGGTGCAGGATCAAATTGTGGTATATTTAATCCTGATCATGTTGCTGAAGCTAATTTCTATTGTGATACCTATGGAATTGATACAATTTCTTATGGTACCGCCACTGCTTTTGCCATGGAATGTTATGAAAAAGGAATTATAGATAAGGAGATTACTGGAGGCCTAGAATTACACTTTGGTAATACTGAAGCTGCAATAGAGTTATTACATCAAATGTGTCATGGTGAAGGCTTTGGTAAGATTGTTGGTCAAGGTGTAAAATACATGAAAGATTATCTAGTTGAGGAATACGGTGCAGACCGTCAATTTTTAGAAGATATAGGTATGGAAAATAAAGGTCTAGAGTATTCTGAATATGTAACTAAAGAATGTCCTAGTCAGCAGCTTGGTTATGCAGCAGCTAACAAAGGGCCTCAACATGATGAAGCTTTAATGTTCTCAGTTACTTATTTTAATAATTTTGCTCCAACTACTGCTGAAAAAGCAGAAAAAATAGTTGAAATGACTATTTTAAGAACCTGGTTTGGACTTGTAGGAGCCTGTAAACTTCTTTGGAATGATATAGTTCCTGAAGATAATGACCAAACTGAAAAACCTTATAAAATACCTGAACATGTAAACAATTATATAGAATTATTTGAAGCTACTACAGGTAGAGAGACAACAGAGGAA
>Ga0182239_1000664_pt1 | contig 12225 bp, 12 predicted proteins | sample hydfrate6_PW_210_FD_132456 | JGI IMG/M metagenome (GOLD analysis project Ga0182239, IMG submission 132456) | Subsurface microbial communities from deep shales in Texas, USA - hydraulic fracturing test 6_PW_210 | ecosystem: Environmental > Aquatic > Deep subsurface > Shale gas/oil reservoir >...
CTCATTGGATCAGGAATGACCTGGATGTAGGGGCGTTTGAACAGGTTCATCTCGCCCTTGTCCGGATCGTACTTGGAATTGACGAAGCATTTCCATTTGGAGTCGTCAAGGCCCATGTAGTCGGTCCGGTAGTAGAAACCGGGATAGCGGCTTTCCTTACGGAACTCAATGTGCTGCATATGCAGGCGGACGGTCCACAGGCGGTGGAACTGTTCCCAGCAGCGCAGGAGTTCGTGCAGGTCGCGGGCGCCCAGTTTTTGGGAGTCTTCTTCCAGCATGTCCAGGAGCTGGAAGCCGGTTTGCAGCATGGCCTCGGAGGTATTGTACATGGTGGCGCAACCGCCGCCGTACTCGTCCGTATGCTTGATCAGGCGCATCATGAAGTTCCTGGGAGTGATGTACTTTGGGTTCACGGTCGGATCCGTGGACTCGTCCTTGGCTTCCAGGAAGGTGTACCAGGGCTGATAGATTTCTTTCTTCAGTTCATCAGCGCTCTGCTTCAGGGCCGGCTTGTAGTCCTTGTGGTCCACGCACCAGCGGATGAGCTGCTTGCCGGCGATACGACCCTCGGCATGGGAGCCGGAGGAGAACTTGTGGCCGGAAGCGCCCACGCCGTCGGCGCAGGTGAACAAACCGTTCACAGTGGTCATCCGGTTGTAGACCTTGCCGTTGTCGGCCTTGATCTTGTAGTCCTCAGGGACCCAGTCCTCGTCAGGTCCGGAGACCCAGATGCCGCAGCAGCCGGAGTGAGAACCCAAGAGATAGGGCTCAGTGGGCATGATCTCGGAGCCCTTTTCTTCAGGCTTGATGTTCATGGCCGCCCACAGGTTGGCCTGGCCGGGGCACATATCCAGGAAGTCTTCCCAGGCTTCAGATTCGAGGTGCTTCTGTTCAGCCTTGGACAGTTCCTTAAAGGTGGTCTGCAGGGCAGTGGCGGTGTCCATGAAGATCGGACCCTTGCCGTCACGGATTTCACGCATCATCATGTGGTTCCGCAGGCAGGTGGGCACAACAGCGCCGACAGCGTAGCCCCGGTCGCGGTAGGGCTTGAGCATGGCGTCGTTGGTCGCGCAGTAGTCTTCACCCTTGGCGTTGGTGGCTTTGGCCTTGAACAGCAGAAACCAGGCGCCGACCGGGCCGTACCCGTCCTTGAACCGGGCGGGGACGAAGCGGTTTTCCATCATGGTCATTTCCGCGCCGACCTGGGCGCACATGGAGTAGGTGGAACCTGCGTTCCAGACAGGATACCAGGCCCGGCCCATTCCTTCGCCCACAGAGCGGGGTCGGTACACGTTGACTGCGCCGCCGCAGGCCACGATCATGCCCTTGGCCTTGAAGATATAGACCTTGTTTTCGCGCACGGAAAAGCCAACAGCGCCGGCTACCCGGTTGGGCTCATTGGCGTCCAGAAGCAGCTTGACCACAAAGACGCGCTCGATGTAGCGCTCTTCGCCCAGGGCATTCTTGGCTGCCTCAGCCACGATGACCTTGTAGGATTCACCGTTGATCATGCACTGCCAGCGGCCGGAGCGGACAACCTCGGCCCCTTCCCGGACCTTGAAGCCTTCTTCCTTGGCCTTGGCACCGTCGTAGTTCTTGCCGTCTTTCTTGACCCAGATGGGCAGGCCCCATTCTTCAAACAGATGGACGGAGTCGTCCACGTGGCGGCCCAGGTCGAAGATCAGGTCTTCGCGGACAATGCCCATCAGGTCGGTGCGGACCATGCGCACGTAATCATCCGGCTCATTGTTGCCCAGGTAGGTATTGATGGCGGACAGGCCGGGTGCAACAGCACCGGAGCGCTCCAGAGCCGCCTTGTCCACGAGCAGAACCTTCACCCCGTGCTTGTCGCCCCAGCGAACGGCTTCAACTGCTGCGCCGCAGCAGCCCATGCCGCCACCAACCAGCAACGCATCGGTCTCGATCTCAACGACTTCCGGCTCTGCCAACGGCAGGCCTTTGGTAACATCTTTAGATGGAAGTTGAGGCATATGTCTCTCCTTGTAGCATGTAGTTTAAGCGCAGATCTTGTCAGACAAAACCAGCGATCAGAATCAGTCTACCGATTACCGCCGGAGCACTGAGTGTCCAGCCAGCACTGCGTGGTGTCCATATCCGAGCATTCAAACTTCTTGTTCAATACCTCTTTCGGGGTCTTCAGCTCTTTCTCGGTATAGAACAGGTTGTCTTCCAGATCCCCGGGTTCGGGCTTGCCGGCAAAGGGATCGATGGAGCCTTCAGGAGTGGTCCGGATGGGGAACTTGAAGCGCTTGACTTCGCCGCTGCGGAACTGAATGGTCCACATGATGTCTTCCGCGCTGCGCAGAGGGATGCTGGTTCCGCCCATGGGGGCGAAGTCGGCATAGGGCCGGGCAGTGATCGCGCCCTGGGGGCAGATCTTGATGCAGGAATAGCATTCCCAGCACTCATAGGGTTCCTGGTTGTAGGCCTTCATTTCTTTTTCGTCCAGGATCATCAGATCATGGGGGCAGACGTACATGCATGCAGTCTTTTCTCCGCCTTTGCATCCGTCGCATTTTTCAGGGTTCACATAACTTGGCATCGTGACCTCCTTGCAAACTGAGTTTGAGTGTTAAAACCCTTAAGTAACGTGGTGTCCTGTATGTATACAAGCAGAGGTCTATCCTCTGCTTTCTTGCTGAATCAACCCAGGATCCTGTTCCCTGAAGGGGAGTTTTCCCCTTCAGGGCTGCCTGTCCCGGGTCTTGTTATTCCAGTTCCTTCAGGGCGTCAGTAACCACTTCCAGGCTCTGTTTTTCCACGACCTTATCAAACAACTTGTTTTTCACCTTGGCCGGCAAAAGCTCGATGCTTCCAGTGGTGGATGTATCGTGCTTGGCCCCGTACTTGTTGACCAGGGTCTTGGCCTCTTCGTCAGTGGCATAGACCACCAGGACCTTGAGCCCGGCCAGGCGTTCTTCGGTGTGATGGGCCAGTCCGGCCTTCTGCAGTTGTTCGTAGCGTTCTTCGTTGACCCAGACGTAAATGGGGTTCTTGGCAGCAGACATATGTGATGACCTCCTCAAGGTGTCCGACTACAGGGGGTAGATATTAAAGACCGGGGTACGTTTTTCCAGGTATTCCTCTGTGACAAACGGGGATCCCTGACCGTACTTTTCAGCGCACTCCATGATCTTGTCGAAGACTTCAGGCCGGATGATCAAGCGCGGGGGCTTCACGCCGTCGGTCACAATGCTGCGGATCAGGGTTCCGCTGAATTTCTGTTGCTTGTCCTTGTGGTTGCACAGGCCTTCGCTTGTGATTTCCGCACACACCGGGCAGTACAGCCAGTTCATGGAGTAGACCGGGGTGATGTCCAGCTTGTCCCGGACACTGTCCAGAAGGTGATGGGCCTCATATGCGCCGTAGTAGTCCCCGACCCCGGCGTGATCCCGGCCGTACATATGGTGGGTGATGCCCAGGTTGGTACGCAGGATGGCGTGGAAGATGGCTTCCTTGGGGCCGGCGTAGCGCATATCCCAGAAGGTCAGGGTGGTGATGTGGTTGTGAGGGCCAAAGTAGCCGGCTTTTTCCAGCTCGTCCTGGCAAAGGATAATGGCCTCGTCGATATAATCCTTGACCCGCTTTTCTCCGATAATGGCGTTGACTACCACACCTACTTCCGGTTTTTCAATGGGCAGGTCGGCATAAGTCTGAAAGAAGGCGCCCTTCATCAGCCATTCGTGACCGGTATGGGGTACGTTCCTGGTCTGATGGGCCACGGTCCGGCTCCAGCCCTTACTCTTGATCGCTGCGCGCATTTTCAGGGGCGGGAGAAAATAGGGCCCAAAAGGATCATTGATGACCGGCTCATTGACCAGGGTGATCTTGCCCCCAACAAACTTGTCGGCAGTGTCATAGATTCTTTTGCATCCCGGATGCTTTTTTTCGTCAGTCCCGAAGATGGACTTGCACATGGCTTTTTTGTCGTATTCAAATACGTCGTTGATCTCAAAAAGGGCCATGGGGTTGCCCTGATAGGTAAGCACAACAGTCAGTCCGCGCTCTACCCCGTATTTGGCAATATCTTCGTCCGAGAGGTCGAAGAGAATGGGAATAGGCCAGATGGTTCCATCATCAAGATGCATATGTCTGACGACGGCATCCACATCCGCCTTGTTCATAAAGCCCTCCAGGGGCGAAAAAAAGCCATAGGAAATACCAATGACTTCATTGGCCAACTGGCGGCTAATGGGAATCTGGGTGAGGCCATGGATTTTTTTCTTGGCCTCAGCCGGCGCCAAAATGCGTTCTTTGATTTCTTTTCCGCCGTGTCCTATTTCAGCCATATACCGTCTCCTTTCTGTTGACGTTGCGAGCCGAGATGACCATCACAACACTCTTTCCAGGCTCTAAAATACAGTGCCGTTTTCCCGATGAATGAAAGTGTTTCGCTAACAATTTGAATATATGAAGTAAAATCAGTGCGCCCATCGTACCCGCTGTGCTTGTGCAAAAAATAACAAGAGGGGATCAACCTGTCAAGCAAAAGGCATATGGAAGTGGAAAATACCGGTTACCGTTCGGGTTGACCATGCAGGCATCAATGAATCTGCACAGAGATCATTTGGGATAAAAGTGGGTTTTGCCAGCGGGCTGCTCTCCTTGTGAATTATGGAGCATGTTATGTGCTCCACCTTTTTGTGAAAATTTAAACGAATTGTCAAGCCCCAAATCGCTCAGGGCTCTGGAAAAGCACCTTGCCCGAGCAGCACGCATGCATTATGCTGCGTAATTGCATGGCAGGAGGCATTGGGTCCGGATGAGAAACATAGTCGCAAACGGAGCGGGATAAATGAAGCGGGGACATACGACCAACCGTCCTTCATCTTTCAAATTGGACAGTGTGGACCAGAAACTGGTCCAGCTGTTGGCTGAACGATCGGCAATACTGGCTCAGGCTGCCAAGGAGCGCAAAGGCAAGGACAAATCCTTTGTCGATCCGGAGAAGGAAAAGCGCTTGTGGGGAATATGGAGACAGGGCGTTGAAGAACACGGGCTCAATGAGAGACTCTTGCGGCGCATATTCAGCTTGATCAACAGCCTGGCCTACGAGCAGGCTGAGCGGAGGGAGGACTGGGTCATGGCCCTGCGCCCCAGGCTGGAACCGGTGGATATCGATCTCCCCGGTCCCCTGGATGCCTTAAGTACCCGCATGTGGCTGGTCACGGCCGCAGCACTGGGGCAAGGGGTCCGGGTCAACAGGGCGATCCTCAACGATGACCTCATCGAGCTGATCAAGGCCTGTAATCAGGCCGGGGCCAATATGAGCTGGGATCAGGATGGTGCAGAGGTTCAGCCCTCTTGCCTGGAATTTGATCACACCTCCATATTCGCTGGCCAGGATGCTTTTAATTTTTACGCCCTGCTCTGCCTGGCCATGTCCGCTCCCGGAGTGTGTCGATTCAATGGAGGAACCCGGCTCAAGTCTGAATCCATGGGCTTTGTGTCCAGTGTGCTCTCTGCATTTGGCGCCCGGAGCATTTCGCTCGTTCCAGGCAGTGAAGGGGTCCCTCTCCGTCTGGAGGCCAGCGGTCATATCCCCGGGCAATTGCAGGTACCGGAAAAGGCTCCCCGGGAACTGGTCCTGGCTTTATTGCTTGTTGCTCCCCTGTGGGTCCGGAGCACAGGCCAGTTCCGCCTCATCCTTCCTGCGGAACCAGCTCAGTATTGGGGGGTGAACAGGGTATTTTCGATCTGGTCCCAGATAGGGATAAGCTGGGATGTTGAGGACCAGGAGATTGTGCTCAAAGAAAGCGAGCTGGCATTTCCCGGCCAGCCCCGGGTGGACCTGGATCCCTTGCTGGCCGGATATGTTCTGGCCATGCCCGCCTTCCAGGGCGGTAAGGTCAGCCTGCACGGTCACTTCCCCCATTCGGGTCCAGAGGTGGAGAGCCTGAACCGGCTCAGCGCCCAAGCCGGTCTGGAGCTGAGTATCCAGGAGGACCAGGTTCAAAGCCGCTGTCCCCGGCCCTTGGCACAGGGGTTGCGTCTGGATTGCCGCCTGACGCCAGGTTTTGTGCCCCTGAGTTTATCCCTGGCTCTTGCTGCTGGCGGTGAAAGCATCATCTGTCTGGAATCAGGACAAGATATGGATTTCGCCACCCACATACTCAGTGGTTTGAATATGGAATCAGAGCAGATAACAGCCCAGGAGCTTCGTATCCGCCCGGCCCGGGGACGTCAGCAGGAACCTTTGAGTGTGACCGCGCCAAATGCCTTTTGGAGTCTGGGGCTGGCCCTTATCGCCATGACCGGAGCAAAGATGAGCATCAAAAATCCCGGGGCCCTGACCGGGCTGTGGCCTCAGTTCTGGTCCTTATATAAGGAATTACCCCAGCCGAAGGTCAGGACTGTGACCACAGCGGTCCAAAAAGAGGAGAGAGACAATGCCCAGAAGCGACGACGGAGAATTGTTGAATGAGCAGGATCTGGCCGAGCTGGAGAACAAGCTGAAGCGGCTTGGCCGGGAGAAAACCCAGTGCGAGGACAAGATCAACGAGTTGCGGCACAAGGAAGATCCCAAGCGGGGAGTATTTTTCGCGCAGGAGATATTCGCCCGGCAGCAGGAGAAACTGCGCCTCCAAGTGGAGATGGACTTGTGCCGGGCCAAGAAGAACCGCTATCTTCTGGCCCGGGAATGGGGGCAGGTGTAAGAGATCAGAGGGCAGAAGTCAGAGATCAGAGGGCAGAGGTCGGAAGTCAGAGGTCGGAGATCAGTCCCGCCATGGCGGGACCGCTGGCCGCAGACGCCCAGTTTGATCAGATATGAAACTGGCTGTGAAGAGGGCTGGGCCCAGTAGCCTGGTCCTCTCCGAGGGCCAGAGGGTTTAAAATGATGGATGAGGCTGGATCTCGGAGAGAACCAGCCCGGAAAAGCCAGAGCCATCTTAGGGGTAAAATCTTGTTTCATACGAGAGGACAGAGGTCAGAGATCAGAGATCAGAGGACAGAGGTCGGAAGTCAGAGGTCGGAAGTCAGAGGTCGGAAATCAGACGTCAGCTTATTCTCAGAGGATATAACTCCTGGTGAGCGCGACGTATCATGCAACATTTTGTATTCTTGCTGACCTCTGATCGCTGATATCTGACGTCTGGCCTCTTATGAGAGGTGTTTTTCCATGTGCATGACATTGCCCCCTTCCTGCTCAGAAAATCCATACTTCAGAATATCCACGGTCTTGCGGATGATGTACAGCCCCATTCCGGTTTCCCGGGGATTGGTCACATCCGGAGTGGGGATGCTGGAAGGATCGAAGCCCGGACCAAAATCAATGACCTGAAGCATGATACTGGAGTCATTGAACTGCATCTTGAATTTGAGGATTCCCTTTTTCAAGGGAGGGTAGGCGTGGCGGATGACATTGGAGCAGGCCTCATAGATGATGAGTTCCAACTTGTAGGCCAGTTGATCTTCACGGCCCTGAAGACAGGGATGGCGGGAGAAAACAGCCTTGCAGAAGTGTCCGATGGCCGGCAGGTACAAGAGATCAGCCTTGATCTCCATAATGATGTCAGCTTTACTCAGGTATGGTGGCATGATCGCATCCAGGGTCAGTGCTGTTGAAAAAAGACAAGCTCACAAGTCATTGCGCAGATGCGTGGGCTGTCCGGTGGACTCCAGGACCGCCCGCCAATAGTTAGAGTGCACATTGAGTTTGCGTCGTTTCTGGGTCACCAGGTCCAGAGGCAGGTAGACATACCGGTCCTGGAGTCTGGTGACCACCATATTCGTCTTCCCGGCCATGGCGGCATGGACGGCATGCTGGCCCAGAAAGCCGCAGAAGACATTGTCGCTGGAGTTGGCCGGAACAGAACGGATTATATAGCTGGGATCAATAAACTTCAGCGTAATAGGCATGCCCTGCTCTTTGAAAAAATCCTTGATCCTGTCCTGGAGCAGACCACAGATATCGGCCAGAACCGGATTGCCGGAGGCATCGGTGCGGATATCCCCGTTGCTGTCCACCTCATAACGGCATAGGCCCTGTCCCGCCCCTTCAGCCACCACAATGACCGCGTGCTTGCGTTTGACGATGCGCTTTTTGAGGTGGGCCAAGAAGCCGTGCGGGGGGTCCATATGGAAATCCTCTTCCGGAATGAGCACAAAATTGACGTCCCTTTGGGCCAGAGAGGCCTCGGCGGCAATAAATCCGGACTCCCGGCCCATGAGCTTGACCAGGCCGATTCCGTTGGGCGCCCCCTGGGCTTCAGTATGCGCGCAGCGGATGGCCTCAGTGGCCTTGGAAACTGCGGTATCAAAACCAAAGGACTTGGGGACGAAATAGATGTCGTTGTCTATGGTCTTGGGTACACCGATTATTGACAGCCTGACGTTTCTTTTCTTGACCTCCTGGGAGATGGCTTCGGCCGCTTTCATTGTTCCGTCCCCGCCGATGAGAAAAAGGATGTTTACGTTCATCCGCTCCAGGGCATCCACGATGCCCTCAATTGGTTGATGACCGCGGGAGGATCCCAGTATTGTTCCTCCGAATTCATGGATGCGGGTCACTGACTCCGGGCCGAGTTCCATCACCGGATGACCGTATTCAGGGATGAAGCCCTCCAGTCCGTAGCGGATACCCAGGGTGGTGCTGATCCCATATTGATGATGGGCCTCCATGACCAGAGCCCGGATGACGTCGTTGATCCCCGGACACAGGCCACCGCAGGTGACAATGGCACACTTGGTCTTGCTGGGATCAAAATAGATCTTTTCTCTGGGCCCGGCTTCTTCGAACTCATAGTGCCTGGGCTCAGTCTCGGCATCCTCCAGCATCTCCTGGGAGATGTGCATGGTCAAGGTTTTATCTTCGGGAATGAACCGGCCGAATGGCAGCGGGGAGTGAATATTACAAGCCCCGAGTCGTGCAGTGTGAGCCTGAATTGGCTCGGGCTGACTTGGCATGCGGAAAATCTCCTCAGTTGTTAGCCCCTGATTTTGGATTCGCTTTTTCCGGGATTTCTTTCCAGATGTACATAGCGTCTGGCCGCAGACTGAGCCAGACGGGTGAGTATAATGTTCAGATCAGAGCCCTGCTGCAAAAACGTGTACCTGGAGTTGTCGGCCAGCTTGGGACTCACGGTATAGGGAGGGTCAGCCACAGGATCTAATTGGACGTCCTCGTATTCTATCTGGATTGAGTCCTCCAGGGCCCGGGACAAAAATTCCCGCGCAGTGTACACAAAGAATTTTTTGACGTCTTCCGGTGATTCAGCAATATTCAGCCGGTTGCGGTAGGCGGGTCGTAAGTCGTTCTCAATCTTGGTAAAAGACAGCTGTTCAGACATGTCACCTTCTCCCCTGTAGTTGAGGTGAAAGCTCATCGGCCCTGGAAAAGCATGTACAGGGCAAGATTGTTGGCCACATTTAGAGAGTTTAGTTGGCGGTCCGCGCAGGAGGCAAGGCCGATATCCGAAACTCCTGGCAAAGGGTTGGCCTTGAAACTGCTTCATCTTATCGATTTTCAAGAATAGCAGGGAGGAATACAGGATGCAAGCCATAAATGTTCAGAGTACAAAACAGGAAGAGTTCATCGACATTACCAGTCAGGTCCGGGAGATGATCCGGGAACAAAAGTGGCAAAAGGGGACCCTTCTGCTCTTCTGCATGCACACCACGGCCGGGATAACCATAAATGAATCGGCAGATCCCAGTGTGGTCCGGGATATCCTGGTCTTCCTGGCCCGGACCGTTCCCAGACAGGGGGATTATAAGCATCTGGAGGGCAACAGCGACGCCCATATCAAGTCCAGCCTCATCGGGTGCAGCGAGCAGGTCATCGTGGACCAGGGCGAACTTGTCCTGGGTACCTGGCAGGGAATTTTCTTTGCAGAATTCGACGGTCCCAGGTCGAGAAAGGTGATGGTCAAGTGGATTGGGGATTGAATAATTGAAGGATTGTGGGATTGGAGGAAGGGCGAAAGGTCTTTCGCCCCGATTGTCTTGTTTATGTATGAAAAAAAGCCTGAGTGTTATGTATTGAGCGATGAGTAAAAAGTTCATGAATCTCCCCTTTCAGCTTCAAGCTCGAGCTTTTGTATGCTTGGCTGTTCCCCCCGTAGGCATGAATACAGAACACAATAGATTCTTCAGTCACTACGCTCCTTCAGAATGACAAAAGAGGGTCATCAGAACCATCCGGCGGGCCGCCATTCTTCTTTCCTGTCATTCTGAGCGAGTCTGCGAGCGAAGAATCTCGCATCAATATGGATATAATAGATCCGGTTCTGTTTATATGAGAAAACGTGCTTACGTGATATTTTTTATCAAGAGTCGTTTTGTATGTTTGGTTAACGCAAGCGTGCCTGCGCCTTCGCAGGCACGCAGGTCACTGCCAGGTCTTCAGCCGCCGCCACCAGGGGTGGCGGGTCTCCACCGCTTTCTCAATCCGGGGCAGTGCCTCCAGGGCCGCCTGACGTCCGGAATCCAGCATTTCATCCAGGCGGTGCATCTCGTTCCAGCCCACATCCCTGGTATCCGGCTCAATGATCACGTCTGCATTGGCTGCCTGGGCCCGGCACAGATAGGTGAGGTTTATCTCCTCAGCCCGGATCATGATATCCAGAGCGTTTTGAATCGACTCCCGGGGGTTGATTCTGGGTGGTACAGTCACAGCGACCAGGACATTTTCATCCAGATCGTGGGCGTACTTGACCGGGACCGGGCAGCAGATGGCCCCATCGCTGACCAAAGCCCCGTCAATGTCGACAGGAGGCAGAAAACCCGGGATGGATGAGCTGGCCAGTACAGCCTGGATCAGGCTCCCGGCGCACAAGGGCATGTCCTGGCCGGTGCTGATGTTGGTGGCCACGGTGACCAAAGGCAGGTGACACTCCCGGAAATCCCGGATGTGGATCAGCATCTCCAGGCATTCGATGAATCGCTGCGCGGAGAGCAGGGACATCCTGCTTTGGGCCAGATACAAAGCCATGGTGTCCCGGATACGGCAGGAAATCTGGTCCCAGAAGCTGGATTCCCGTCCTCTCTGGTGCATGAACCGGGAAAAGGCCGAACCCTGGAAAGTATCGCTGGCGATGAGGGTCCGGAAGCGGTGTTCCAGGACCTTGGCGTCCACGGTCTCGGCAAACATGGCCCCGACAATGGCCCCGGCACTGGTCCCGGCGATGCGGCCGATTTCATAGCCTTGTTCCTGCAGGACCTGCAAGACGCCGACATGGGCGAGTCCCTTGGCCCCGCCGTAGCTCAAGGCCAGGGATATTTTGGGTGTGGGCATAGACTTGGGCTCGCTTTTATGAACAAAAAGGCGCGATGGTCAGCCATTAATGGTATAACTATAGGCTTTTCATTTTTGCACTTCAAGCAGATTCTCAAGTTCTCCCAAAGGGCGGGGCAATGAAATGGATGTGGAGCGTGGGAGTTTTTTCTGACCTATTCCGCAGCCTCTGAGGTTGGGGAATGGACGCAGGGCGTCCTTTATGGTTCCTGCGCGTAGAGAGGAAACTATAAAGGAAAAACAAAAAAGGGTGATCTTATCTAAAGGCTTGACTTGTGATTTGGTTCTCCTTACCTTGAGGTAAGGAGAAGGTGGTTGGTAATTTCAGGAGGACGTTATGCATGCAACTTTGACCAGCAAGGGGCAGATTACATTGCCGAAGGCCTTGAGAGAGAAGCTCAAGCTCTCTGCAGGGGACAGGGTGGAATTCATTGTTGATGATGAGCATTGTGCACGCCTAGTGGTCACAAACGTACCAGTGACCAGCTTGAAGGGCATGCTTCCCAAGCCCTCACAACCTGTTTCCCTGGAGGATATGGACAAGGCTGTCCAGGAAGGAGCCCAAAATTTATGATTGGTCTGGACACCAATGTGCTGGTCCGGTATCTGACCCAGGATGATCCTGATCAGGCGGCCAGAGCTGGCCAAGTCATTGAAACATGCTGCACAAAAGACGAGCCCGGTCTTGTGAGTTTGGTTGTCCTTTGCGAGCTGGTCTGGGTTCTTCGCGGTGCCTATGGATATGAAAAAAAATTAATCATAGAGGTTCTGGAACAGATTTTGGCCATCAGTGAATTGCAGGTTGAAGCGGAAGATATAGCCAGGTCATCACTGACAGCCTTTCGGCGAGGTCCGGCAGACTTTGCGGATTATGTGATTGTCATTTTAAACCGTGCCAGGGGAAGCACTGTCACGTACAGCTTTGATAAGAAACTGGCTGAACACAACTATGTCCGGACACCATAACC
>Ga0182239_1000665_pt1 | contig 12225 bp, 9 predicted proteins | sample hydfrate6_PW_210_FD_132456 | JGI IMG/M metagenome (GOLD analysis project Ga0182239, IMG submission 132456) | Subsurface microbial communities from deep shales in Texas, USA - hydraulic fracturing test 6_PW_210 | ecosystem: Environmental > Aquatic > Deep subsurface > Shale gas/oil reservoir >...
CGCGTATGCCCTGGGCGGGGATGAGCAGTGTATCACCCGGGCCATAAACAATGTGATCGAGGACTTGGGCGGGGTTCTCTGTGACGGGGCCAAGACCGGCTGCGCCCTGAAACTGGCCACAGCGGCCGGAGCAGCGGTTCAGGCCGCCCTTTTGGCTGAGCAGGGTGTAGGAGCGACTCCAGTGGAGGGCATCCTGGGCCAAACCCCGAACCAGAGCATCGCCCACCTGGGACGGCTTTGCCGGGAAGGCATGACTCAGACCGGGGCCACCATCCTGGATATCATGCTGAGCAAGCACAACACTGGAAACGCAAAGTAACTATCACTAGAACCAACGTTTCGGCTCTTATCCGTCATTTTCGCGCAGGTGGGAATCCAGGCATTTCGCGACAGAAGAGAATAGGCAAATCTGTCATCCAAGGATGATCTGTATGCCTCTGTGGTAAAAACTGTTTTTTCTCTTGACTTCTCAAATGTGCAATTTGAAATTTAAACATTCTTTACCGAGGCCCCTTATGATTATCGACGCCCATGTCCATATTTGTCCTCCGGAAGTCCGCGATAATCGGGAAGCTTATCTCCCTGACGAGCCGGAGTTCGCAGCCATCTATAAAGATCCCAAAGCCAAGCTGGTCGGAGCAACCGAGCTGATCCAGACCATGGACGACCAGGGAGTGGACAAATCCGTGGTCTTTGGTTTTCCCTGGCGCAAAGAAGACAACTTCCGGTTAAACAACGACTACGTCCTGGACGCTGCTACGCGCCACCCGGACCGGCTCATCCCTCTGGCCTGTTTCGACGCCACCCATCCCCAAGCCGGAAAGGAGACCGGGCGCTGCCTGCAAGCCGGAGCTCGGGGCATCGGCGAGCTAGCCTTCTATTCCGCCGGCATAGACCAGCAGGCCCGCGAAGCCCTCATCCCATTGGCCAAGATATGTGCCGAAGCCAAGGCCGTGGTCTCCCTGCACACCAATGAACCTATCGGACATCAGTATCCGGGAAAGAGCCCTATGACCATGGCCCAGCTTTACACCTTGATCCAAGCCACCCCGGAGACAACCTGGATTTTGGCCCATTTGGGCGGAGGCCTGCCCTTTTATGCCTTTTTAAAAAAAGAGGTCCGGGAAGTCCTGAACAATACGTGCTTCGACACCGCGGCCATGCCCTTTCTCTACCGGCCCCAGGCCCTTAAGGCCATGGCCGGGGGCGTGGGCTTGGACAAACTGCTTCTGGGCACAGACTTTCCATTGCTGCCGCCCAAGCGCTATTATCGGGAGTTTGCTGAATCCGGACTTGAGCAGACTGAACTGCAGAATGTTTTGGGGACCAATGCAGCCAGACTTTTGCAACTGAAATAAAAATATCTATGGCTCCATAACTCATTTGGATTCATAGATTTCAACATATTGCAAACACACATCGTCTTTAGGCAGCACTCTTTTCCTGCACCCCTTGAGAGCTGGTTGATTCGACGGGCTGGGGATTGATTTCAACCAGGCCTTTGGCAATATTGTATAACCAGTCACCTATTTTCTCAAACCGGGCGAGAATATCCATGAAGGCAATGCCGGCATCCACTTGGCACTGCTCTTCTCGTATTCGCCTGATGTGATTTTGCCGCATTTCCTCCCGCATGGTATCGATTTCCTTCTCCAGATCCCCGGCCTTTTGAAAAAAGCCATCTTTTGGTTCCATGATTGAACTCTCAACGATTTCCATTAACTGCTGAACTTTTGCCGCTATGAGGTTCACTTCCTGCCAGGCCTGAGAGGACATAAGGAGGTCAAATTCCATGAGGTCTTCAAAATGTTTGGCAATATTGGCCACCGCATTACCGATCTTTTCCAGGTTGTAGCACGTCCGCATCAAGACCTCTACTTCATGGGACAGGTACTCTGGTATCTCGTCCTGGAAGATCTTGGACAGATAACCCAGCAGCTCTCGGTGGACAGCATTGATATGATCCTCATATTTCTGCCAGCGTTTCAGCTGCTTCAGATCTCGATTGCCAGCTGCTGTGATGGCATTGTCCAGGGCGCTGTGGACCACTTGAGATAGGGCGTGGACCTCGCCACGGACAGTAGCAACCGCGGCAAATGGATTGTCTTGGAAGCGATCGCTCAGATCGGGATGGCGAAAGAGATCAATTTCAGCTTGTTCCTTTTGGGGGGTGAACCACTTGGCCGCTCTGACCAGCCAAGGCATAACTGCAAGAAAGAAAAGGGCATTGAAAACATTAAACAGCGAATGCCCATTGGCTATGTACCTGGACACGTTAACTCTTTCGCCACCGACCACAGCGTCTGCCGGTCCGGATCCCATCATTGCGGTAATGAACTGGACCCCGTCCACGAACCAGGGAAAGACAAGGATAATCAGCACAACGCCGATCACGTTGAACAGGGTATGAGCGTTGGCAACCCGATGCGCTTCAGCGTTGTCCGAGCCAAGGGTGGAAAGCTGGGCAGTGATTGTCGTCCCGATATTCTCCCCCAAAACCAGGGCCATGGCAGCAGGAAAACCCAAAAGCCCCTGCCATGCCAGGCTCATGGTCAGGCCGATGGTGGCCGACGATGATTGGACCAGCACAGTGAGCACAGTTCCGACTGCCACACAGAGCAGGATGCCCCCCATGGTGCCCGGATCGAACCTGGTGAAGAGGTTGATAAAGGTGGGATCGTTCCTTAAGGGCGCCAGAGATTCCTTCATCACGGTTAAGCCAAAAAAGAGGAGACCAAAGCCGAGGATAATTTCCCCCAGGAACCTGATCTTTCTTTTCGTGGCAAAAAAGCGCATCCCCACCCCTAGAGCAATGGCCGGAAGGGCCAGGCTGGAGAGCTTAAAGGCGATAAGCTGGGCAGTAACGGTTGTGCCGATGTTGGCCCCAAGGACAATGCTGACGGCCTGGGTCAGATTCATCAGTCCAGCCCCGACAAAGCCGACCAGCATGACAGTGGTCGCCGAAGAAGACTGGATGATTGCAGTGGTCACCGCCCCTGTCACACAGCCGATGATCCTGTTTGAGGACAGGGTCTTGAGCAGGCTTCGTATACGCTGACCGGCAGTCTTTTGCAGACCTTCGGTCATCATCCGCATACCGAGCAGAAAAAGGCCCAAACCGCCCAGGGTCGTGATCAGAACATTCCAATGGGACATGATTTATCCATACCAGGCTTTTCGTTGACAAGCGATCTACAGCGACATAAAATATGATGTTTGTCAAACGTTTGCAACAGTTTCGTAACCCATCGGTAAAAAAGAAAGATTCTCACATCACTCATATGTTCAAGTTTCAAGGTTTTCATCCTTGGCTTCAACAGCTCAAAATCATTAAGACCCGCCCGATCATCCCTTGACTGGAAAGTCCTTTCTCCTTCATACTGACTTTTTTTGAACCAAAAGGAGTTGACGTCATTGTGGTCCAAATTTTTACATCTTGTTCGAAGAAAAACCCCTCACCAGGAATCTGAACCAGCTGCGCCAAGTGAGTTCGAGCTCCTGGAAGATAGAATCCGAAAGCTGCAAAAACGGGAACGTCGACAGGCGCAGATTCTGGAACAGATGCACCAGGACTTGGGGGCAAAGTTGGACCGAGTAATGGCCCAGCAGGGCCGGGAATTGCCCATTGAGGAAATCGCGGCCTGTGCTGAGAGTTTGGCCCTCTATTGTCAGTATCACCCCCAGGACAATGCCCTGGCTCAGACCTGGAAGAAATTCTCGGTCATGCTTGAAGCCTTGGGCATTGAACTTATTTTGGATCACTATCAGGCATTCGACGATACCCGGCACCAAGCTTGCGATATCCGCAACGATCCTGAACACCCGGACAACTCGGTCTTGGAAGTCGTTCGACCGGGCCTGGTATTTTCCGGTCAGATCATCCGGCCGGCGGTGGTTGTGGTCAACAGAACTCTCGGTTTTGAAGATTTCGAAGAAGCAACTTGATTTCTTGTCCAGGACGTTGGGGTCCCGGTCTGATTTCACCCAAAACATGTAAGCAAATATTTTCATCAGACCTTTTCCCTTAAAGATCGAATTTCAAAAAAAGCGTGGAGAAGATATGCGTACTCTATTCGGCATCGATTTGGGCACAACCAATTCTTGTATCTCCCGACTACACAACGGTATCCCGGAAGTTCTGACATTGGACGGATCTCCTTTGGTTCCTTCCGTGGTCAGCTTTGAAGGGCAAGAGACTATTGTCGGCTCCCGGGCAAGGAACCGGGCTGTTCTTTATCCGGAACTCACCGTCAGTTCGGTCAAACGGACCATTGGCACGGATCATGCTTTCACCATCCAAAATCATACCTATACTCCGGAAGAGATCTCGTCCTTTATCCTCTCCTATCTGAAGACCCAAGCTGAACAGGCCCTGGAACAGGACGTTAAAGATGTGGTCATAACTGTTCCGGCCTATTTTTCCGACGCACAGCGCCGGGCCACGCACAAGGCCGGGGAACTGGCCGGATTAAATGTGGAACGAATCATCAACGAACCTACGGCCGCAGCCCTTTTCTATACCCACACCATTATCTCCCAGCCCTTGGATCAACAGGAGAAAAACATCCTGGTCTACGATCTGGGCGGGGGCACTTTCGACGTTTCCGTCCTGCGCATGGGAGAATTGACTGAAGTATTGGCCAGTTCCGGAAATACGGAATTGGGTGGAGACGATTTCGATCAAGTGCTCATCGATCTCTGTTTGGAAGAGATCATGTCCCAGCAGGGCCTGGATCTGCGCTCACACCCGCCTGCCCTGGCCAGACTCAAATCATCCGCAGAACAGGCCAAAATAAACCTCTCCGCCCATCCTTTCACCAGAATAGAGGAAAGCCTTATCCCCAATCCCGAAGACAAAGAGGTAAACCTCTCTCTTGAAATTCCCCGGGAAGCCTTTGAAGAAATGATTGAACCCTTTCTGCGAACCACAAAAACCGAAGTCAGAAATGCCTTGTCCGAAGCCGGGTTGTCTGCGCAGGCTATAGACAATGTCCTCCTGGTGGGCGGCTCCACCCGCATCCCCTCAGTGATCAGACTGTTGGAAGAAGAATTCGGATCGACGCGCATGCCGGTTGTAGATCCGGACTTAAGCGTGGCCAAGGGTGCGGCCATTCAAGGCGGGATTATGACCGGTTCCCATATTCACCAGGTGCTTATCGACGTCACACCACACACCCTGAGCACAGAAGCATTGACCGACGATCAAAACCAACGACTGAAATGTATACCCATTATTTCCCGCAACACCCAGATCCCTGTCACCCGCTCGGAATTGTTCTATACTGTTCAAGATCAGCAACGCCAGGTGGACATCAGTGTCTACCAAGGAGAATCTGAGATCCCTGAGGATAATACCTTGATAGGAACCCTGGACTTGGCTCTGGTTCCGGCTCCGGCTGGCTCGCCCATCCTTATCGAATACAGCTACGACCTCAACGGGATCATTCACGTCAAAGTGGAACAGAAAGGATACAGCCGCAAGCGGGAAGTGGACTTGGATAGCTCCCAGAGCAACCAGAAATTCCTGGATCTGGATGATGATAACAGCACGGAAGGATGGGAAGAAGATGAGGGCTCACCCAAAGAGGGAGAGGAAGCATCCCGCCATGTCACCAATTATATCCTGCACAAAGCCAAAGGCCTCCTTCAGAATATCCAGGATCCTGCCCAGCAAAACACCCTGCAGGCCCTGATTACCGCCTATGAGCAGGCATTGCAGGAATATGACGAAGACGAGGTAGATGACGCTGAAGAGAAGCTGGTCGACTACTTGGACGAGCTGGAAGAGAAGGGGGAGTAATGGCCAAAAAGAAGGGCGGCAAGAAAAAGTCAGATTCCGGCAAGGCTCCGCTGCAAAAGCTGGAATCCCGCCTGCTGGGGTACTGGAAGCGAGAGTCCTGGGGTGAATTTGTCACCTTGTTCCAGCGCCATTGGGCCAAGTCCCAAAAGACCCAGGCCGCCGCTTATTGGGATGCGGCCGTATACAACCTCCTGCTCTCGAGTCTCTTTGAGTCCCAGGATCACGCCTTGCTCCAGCATATCGTTCATGAACTTATCGATCACCGGACTATCTCCGGGGAAAATCAAAAATGCCTCCAGACGGCGACCGTTTTTTTGGCCCTTTATAACGGCCAAACCGGACCAGAAGCAGTACACGCCCTGCCATCTGATTTGCCGCCACCCTTCGCCAGACTGGCTGAGGCCATGCAGGACATCTGCCAGTCATCATCAACATCCCTTGCAGAGTACGTGCAAGGAAAGCGGACGAGGGCCAGAAAAGGGGAAAAACACCTGGCCTTGGTCGCCAAAATCGGCAAACAGTTTAACACCCTGCGAGAAAAGGACTTTCAACCCGCATCTATTCAGCCTTACACGCAACTCCGAAAATCTCTTCGAGACCTGCTGGCAGAGATCCAGAACCAGCTCGACAGCCACAGCCCAATTGTGAACAACATGGCCATCCTGGCTGATTATTTACGGACCATGTACTCCAGGCCCGGGGATTTGAACAATCCGGCCCAGGCGATTAAGAATCTCCATGACAAAGGGTTTGTTCCTTCCACGCATCCTGCAGTGGAAGGCCTGGCCTGCGCCTTTTTGATTTTGGGCCGCAAAAGATTGGGTACTGAATGGGAACAGGCAATGCGAGTCTCGTTTCGCAGATTGCTTCCCGGCCTGGCTCCTGAACTGCCCGGGCATATTGAACAGCAGCTTCAAGCTCTCAACCAGGTAGCTCAACAAGACCTTTACGTTACCCGCCTTATCCCAGCCTTGCTTCGATATGACGTCTGGTCTTCCCGGGAACGTATGCTCCTGCTCCTGGCTCATCTGTATGTTGCAGCCTCCGGCGGGGAGCAGATTTTAGAGCATCTGGAAGACTTAATGGAGGGGGCGTCGTCCGAAAAGCAGGTCATCCAGGCCATAAACCAGCATATCGTTTTGTCTACAAATACCTTAAAGCAGGTTATAGACCTCTATGCCCAATTTGGCTTTCAGGATTCCTCCCTGCTTGATCATGCCGTCCAGCAGTGGCAGGAGGCGGTTGTTTATTTTCCGTTTTTGCACTGCGTGAAAGATCTGGATGAACTGTTGGTCACCATGTCGGCCTCTCCTGTTTCCGATGCATCACTGCTGGTTCCGATCATGAAACGGGTTGAACATGCGACGACCAATGTGCACAAGATCAAAAGCGTAAAGACAGTTCAAAAGAATCGCGCCCCTTTGCACGTATCTGAACAGGGGCTGCGCATGGCTGTGAACACCATCGATGTCCAATCCGACCTGGAAAACATCTTTTCGGTCTGGGAGAAGTTTTTTGAGTTGGAAGATTATCAGCAGCTGGTCAATCTTTTCCTGCACCGGGTTTTTGTCGAATCCTGCAAGGAGCAGCCCTCCCTGAGTTTTTTCTTTCACGATCCATCCTTTGATTGGGAGGATATTCCTGAATCCCTTATCCATAAGTTCGCCCGGATTCTGCCCTCGGAGTCGCCCCTCTATGGCTTGGTCCTGTTAAGCGCCAAGAAAGATACCACCGACTGCCCTATGCCCAAAAACGCTGGTGAGGCCCGTTGTTTCCTGGATCACCTGCCTCCGCCGGAGATGCTGGACGACATGCTGGAGTGGATGTTCACCTGGCCCACAACACCGTATCGAAATACCTTTTTGGCCGCAGTCATCGGCCACAATGCCGAGTACATTACCCAAAACAACGGTTGGCTGCCGCTGGCTCGAAAGATTCAACGCAACCGGCTGACAAAGCTGGCCGAACTGGTATGTGATATCTGGCATGAACTGGGACTATTCTCCCGGCTCAAAAACAATCATGATTTTCGAGCCGCCAGTGAGGTTCTGCAAGCCATGGCCCAGAGAGGAAAAAAATCGCGTTCTTCATCATCGGGCGGGAAGAAAAGGACCCTGCTGGATGAAGTGCTGGAAGAAAAGAAAAAGAAATCTCAAAAAAACAATGGGTAAAGCGCATGCTGGAAAATGATTGTGCAATACTGAGGGTACCCAGGGAGGCGGACATGGAGACTGTGCGCAAGGCCTTTGTCAAACTCTCCCGCCGCTATCCGCCGGAGCATTTTCCGGAAAAATTCAAACAGATCAAAAATGCCTTTGATCGCCTGAGCTTAAATCCGTCCAGTATCAACTCCCTGGTCAAGGCCTTGGCCTCCAACCCCGATGCCCAGAGTATGGCCACAACCCTGATCGAAGAAGCTATGCAGACCAAGACCGGTAAGCTTCCGAACCCGGAGTTGGATGTATACAGTCTGGAATGTATCTTCGATACACCGATCCGCCGACAACGCTTGAGGGATGCTTTGGCAGACATCCGGGATCACGGGCTGGAATTCAAAGATCCATCATAAATGCGGTCAGTGATCAGAGGACACCTGGGTCAATACAGAAGATTGGGCAGGAATAAGACAATTCCCGGAAATATGGTCATAATGATAATGGAAAACAAGGTGGCCAACAGAAAGGGCATGACGCCCTTGAATATTGTCTCCAGGGGAATAGCCGGTCCAGGCAACCCTCTGGTCACCCCATAGACCACATAGACATTTATGCCCACAGGTGGCGATATAACTCCTAATTGGGTGACCAGGACAACGATAACCCCAAACCATATCGGATCATAGCCCAGCTGCTGGACGACAGGGAAAAAAATGGGAATGGTGAGCATGATCAAGGCCAGGGCATCCATGATACATCCCCCGAAAAAATAGACCAGAACAATAATGGCTAAGACTGCATAGCCGGGAAGATCAAATCCTCCGATCCAGGTAGCAATCTCAAAAGGTATCCGGCTCACGGCCATGAATTTCCCAAAGACCGTTGCCCCAGCCACCAGGACCATGACCATGCACGAGGAACGTAATGTTTCAATCACTGTGTCCTGAAATATTTTCCAGCTCATCTGTCTGCGGAACAGTGTTGCCGCAAAAACACCAAAAACGCCGACTCCGGCTGCCTCTGTCGGGGTAAAGAACCCCCAAAACAACCCGCCCATGACCAGAAGGAAAATCAAGATGACTTCACCCATGTCCCGTAATGATCTCAGTCTGGCCGACCAGGGCTCTCTTTCTCCGGCCGGCCCCTGGTCTGGAGCCCAAAGGCACCACATCCAGATGGTTGCGATGAACACAAGGGTGACCAGAAGGGCGGGCATGATCCCGGCGATAAAGAGTTTTCCAATCGACTGTTCTGTCAAAATGCCATAAACGATGAGCACCACACTGGGGGGCATTATCATCCCCAACCCCCCACCGGAAGCCACAGCACCCGTAGACAAGGCATCCTTGTAGCCAAACCGCCGCATTTCCGGAACGCCCACTGTGGCCATGGTGGCTGCAGTGGCTGGACTTGAACCGCAGACCGCGCCAAAAGCTGTACAGGAGGTGACCGTGGCCATGGCCATGCCTCCGCTGATTGAACCGAACCAGGTATAGGCAGCATTATACAATCGGCTGCTGATCCCTCCGCTGAACACCAATTGGCCCATGAAGATGAACAAAGGAATGGTGGTCAAATCGTAGTTGGCAAAGGTGGAATAGATTTCTCTGGGCAAAAGATTGCAGCCCGCAGAAAAGGTCACCAAATAACTAAATCCAGCAAACCCGACAAGGGTCATAACATACGCAACGGGCATTCTTGTCATGAAAAAAAGGAGCATGGCCAGAATGCCCAGGACACCGATCATTGGTGGGCTCATTTTCTGCTCAACCTTGTTGTATTTTCCCGAGTATTCGAACGATATTCTTGAGGATGGCCAAGCAAAAAAAGACAAAACCGAACCCAACCATATAAATGACTATGTATTCAGGAAGGTTGAGGCTCATGGATACTTCGCCTGAAGCCTGGATCTTTGCCCCATACAGCATCATTCTCCACGCAACCACACAGAATAAGGCCAGACTCAGACTATCTGTTACCAGTTCAAGGATATTCTGGATCCGTGGCGAAAACTTATTGGCCACGATCTCGACGCCGAAATGCCCCTTTTTCAGATGTGACTCAGGGAGAGTTCCGACAACGACCAATGCAGCCATCAGGCTCACCAACTCATAGGTCCCAAAGAAGGGATGATCAAAAAAACGGCCGACGACATCCAGGCAAGTCAAGACCACCATGGCCACCAAAAAAAATCCGCTTATGAACACGAGTTTCTGAAATATCCAATCCAGGAAACGGCTGATCATGATTTCGTCCTTGCGTTGGCTTGCACAACCTTTCGTCAGCCTATTTCACCTGGCGCAAAGATTTTTGAATTGTTGAGATCGCCGCATCACCGTCATAGCCCTGCTCATCGAGTTTTTGCTTGTAGGCATCAATAACCGGGGCTACGGCCCTATTCCATTTGGTATTTTCATCCTCGGACAACTCGATCACCTCGCCCCCCTCCTGGAGGAAGAAGTCCATACCTTTTTCATCGCTTTCATCCCAGGCCTTAGCATGTTTGAGGGCCCACTCTTCATTGAGTTGCGAAATGATTTCCTGGTCTTTCTGCTCCAGGGAGTTCCATTTATTTTGGTTCATGACCACAAAAAAGGTAGTGGTGTAGCCGGTGGCATCGGTCTGGATCATATAGTCAACCACCTCCCCGATATTCCAGCCCTTGTTCGTTTCTAACGGATGGATGCTGCCCTCAACCAAACCTTTCTGCAGAGACTGATAGGTATCAGGCATGGGCATGCTCACCGGAGAAGCACCCAGGGCTTTGATAACCTCTGCACTCATGCCAGTCGAACGGATCTTTAGCCCCTGAAGCTCCCCCAAGCTGCTTACCCGTTCGCCCTGGGTATGAATATATCCTGGTCCATGGGCATTGAAGTACATGACCGCGGTTTTGGAAAACTCTTCAGGCTTCATCCGGGCATAGAGGATGTTGGCGGTTTTCGTGGCCATCACAGCAGAGGGATAGCCAAAGGGCAAATCCATTGCCGACATGACGGGAAAACGCCCCGGAGTATAGGCCAGACAGGAGGTTCCAATGTCGCAGATCCCATCCATGACGCTGTCGTAAGTCTGATCTGCCTTGGTCAAGGTCTGGCCGGGATAGAAATTGATTGTGACCCGGCCTTCAGTCCGCTTTTCCACCTCCTTGCACCAGGCCTTTGCTGTCTGGGCCTGAATATGTGTTGAAGGGAAAAACGTGCTGTAGCTCAAGGTGGTTTGAGCAACCACTCCCCCAGGCCACGACATGATGCAGACCAGAAAAAGAGAACAGAGGAAAAAAATCCGTCTCATAAGCCACTCCAAAGATGATCAAAAACACAAGAGTACCCAAAATGCAGAAAAGCATCTCAGTGCCATTCACGGTTTGCTACCGAAAAATACGGAAAAAATCAATGAAGGGAAAATATCGTCATCTGGATCGCTTGGCGGCTGAAGCGGCCAGGCGTTTAAGCTATGTTTCCAAAACTCAGTTGGATCTAGATATATCAGTATGTTGTACGATTGATTTTGGCATACTTTCTCACAACGTCACGCAGATATGTTCATACGAGCGTTGCCTTTAGGAAGAAAACTGGTCCCGTTTTTGCTCAATGGCCGCCAGTAAGGCATCGTATGGTTGATCAAAGGCCAGGATGCCGTCGTTTAAGAGCTTGTCTGCGGTTTTTTCCAGGTCAATCCCCAGCTCGGCAAGCTGCTGCAGGTGCTTTTCTGCTTCATCCATGCCCTGGGTCAGGGTCTTTTGCACTGTGCCATGCTCCAGGAAGCTCTTCAGGGTGTCCGGAGGGATGGTATTGACTGTTTTGGGCCCTATGAGCTGATCGATATACATGGTGTCCGGATAGTCTGGATTTTTGGTCCCTGTGCTGGCCCAGAGCAGCCTTTGCCGTCCTGCGCCGTGCTTGCGCAGGTCATCCCACTCGGAGCCCTGGTACATTGCCATAAAGGTCCGGTAGGCACGTTTGGCATTGGCTACGGCTGCCCGGCCGGCCAGGTCCTGACGGCCCATGTCGTGCAGTTCCTGGTCCACAGCCTTGTCTACGCGGCTGACAAAGAAGGATGCCACAGAAGCGACCCCATCCAGATTGTGCCCGCCAGGCACAGAGGGTCCTTGGGCCAGAAGCTTTTCCAGACCTTGCAGATAGGCCCGGGCCACTTCCTGGTAGCGGGTGACACTGAAAAGCAGGGTCACATTCACATTGATTCCAGAGCCGATAAGTTCCGTGATGGCCGGCAGGCCGGCGCTTGTGGCCGGGACCTTGATCATTA
>Ga0182239_1000666_pt1 | contig 12211 bp, 9 predicted proteins | sample hydfrate6_PW_210_FD_132456 | JGI IMG/M metagenome (GOLD analysis project Ga0182239, IMG submission 132456) | Subsurface microbial communities from deep shales in Texas, USA - hydraulic fracturing test 6_PW_210 | ecosystem: Environmental > Aquatic > Deep subsurface > Shale gas/oil reservoir >...
GTGGGCATCGGCGGCGATCCCATTATCGGGATGAAATTTATCGATGTACTGGAAAAGTTCAATGATGACCCCGATACCGAAGGGGTGCTGATGATCGGTGAAATCGGCGGCAGCGCCGAAGAAGAAGCCGCCGCCTGGATCAAGGAGAATATGCGCAAGCCGGTAGCGGCATTTATTGCCGGGCAGACCGCCCCTCCGGGCAAACGCATGGGCCATGCCGGCGCCATCATCAGCGGCGGTAAAGGGCGCGCCGAAGACAAAATTGCCGCCTTGAACGCCGGGGGTATTGTGGTCGCCACCAGTCCTACCGGGATGGGGCAGGCGATGCAGAAAGCATTATCTCAAACTTGATTATTCTTGAACATATGTAGTACAAAACAAGCGCCAGGTCTGCGAGTCGGATCTGGCGCTTGTTTTTTTGCAGCCTATTTATGGGAAGTCCGACAGGCTCCTGGCGCCATAAGCCTTTGCTGAACTGTTACGATTTTTTTTGGGTGGATTCGGCCAATTTTCCCAACATGCGTTTGCGGTATTCAACAATTTCGGCTCGCAGATAGTTAAGGCTTGAAATCTTTTCATCAATAGTTCCAATGTGTTGGTCAAAAATTCTAATGAGTTCAGGGATGACCTGGTCGGTTTTTTTTGCGTCTCCGTAAACCTTGTATAAATATTGCAGCTCCTTGATGGTTAAGCCCAAGTCCCTTAACCGAACAATGAATTTAATTCTTCTCACCATGTACGGCGTATATCCTCGGCTGGCATGTTTCAATCGGTCAACCGATTCAATAATTCCCACTTCCTCCCAGTATCGCAGTGTCCTGGTCGAAAGCCCTAACGACCTGCTGATATCTCCAATTGAAATTATCTCGTTATCCTCCTGATCCCTTTTCATCATACTTCTCTCATTTCCCGCGATTGATTGTATAAGTACAGCTAGGAACCTGTCGAACTTTCCATGAATCTGCTGCAAAACCGTCTGATCGGTTCATATTTCCGATCCTTTTCGACAAATAGCTACGGCTATTCGCCTTCAAACGATCGAAAATCTGCCCTCGCCCAGTCGATTTTTCGCTTAGATCCGTAAAGTCCGACAGGCTCCTAGACATTAACGCAAATAAGAAGAAACGTAAAAAATTATTACTCATCCTGTATTTAAAAACAATGTTTTATATAAAAAACATCTATATATCAATGGTATGGAAATGTAATAAATTGAGAGATATATAAAATATAAAAACGTTCAATAAATAATTGACATGCACGTAAACGGAAGATACTACTGTTTAGTAACAGGGGATGGAGCGGGGATACGGTCATTATCCCAAGTAGAGAGGCGGTGTTTTTAAAGCTGGCAGAGTGGAGGGCGCAGAGACTACCCAAGGAACGATGAAGATAGAGGAGTGCATGTTGGATTTATGTAAATTAAAACTCCCGCGGATTTGAAGGAGATTGATATGGCAAGCGCTGAAAATGCAGGAGATGAAGGAGTCAGACTTCTATACGCATTAACCAAGGAAGAACTGGTCAAAATCATCGTCGATGATGCAAAGAACTGGCTTGCCCACGATGGGCTCTGGTTTCAGGAAGTTGAAAGTCGATACGGACTGAACGTGGCGGTGGCAGCTGACGTTGAAGCCTGGCGCAATTTTACTGTCATTGAAGCAAAGAGAATTATGTCTCGCCTTAATATCAAGCCTGGTGAAGGGATCCCTGCTCTTGTGGAATGTCTCAAGCATCGGTTCTATGCCCGTATCAATCTGCAGGAGGCTATCGAGGTCACCGAAAATAGAGCGGTGTTCCGCATGTTGGACTGTCGTGTGCAGTCGGCAAGAAGACGTAAAGGACTGGCAGAACATCCCTGCAAGTCAGTGGGAATTGTCGAATATGGTGAGTTTGCCAGGACTGTTGATCCTCGTATTGTGACGCGGTGTATCGCCTGTCCGCCCGATCCTGTTCCTGCCGAATTCTGGTGTGCGTGGGAGTTCAGATTGCAGGACGGATCTTAAGTTGTGTCAAGGAGGGACAATATGGAAAGTAATAGTGGAATTGAGAAAATACCAGCACAGCAAGATAGCTCCAGAACGAAGCATAAGGTGAGATTTGTAACGGCCACCAGCCTTTTCGATGGTCATGACGTTTCAATCAACATCATACGTAGAATCCTTCAGGGATCCGGAGCTGAGGTTATTCACCTGGGGCATAACCGCTCCGTCGACGAAATTGTTACAGCCGCCATCCAGGAAGATGCGCAGGGGGTCTGCATCAGCAGTTACCAGGGAGGGCATATTGAGTTTTTTAAATATACCATGGATATGCTGAGGGAGCGGGGTGCTGATCATATCAAGGTTTTTGGTGGCGGTGGCGGGGTCATAATTCCGAATGAGATTTTAGAGATTGAGGCCTATGGTGTAACCAAGATCTTCTCGCCGGAAGACGGACGCCGCATGGGGCTGCAGGGCATGGTCGACTTTATGCTTGAGCAGTGCGATTTCAGTCTGGAGCGTCATCCCGAGGAAGATTTGCTGAAATTGCCGAACCAGGATATCCGCGCTATCAATGCAATCATCTCTCTGGCCGAGGATTCGGCGCACACAGAAAGCGAAGGTGGCTACGGCGAACTGCGCGCCAGGGTCAAGAAAATGAGCCGGGCTGTTCCGGTTATAGGGATTACAGGGACAGGAGGAGCCGGGAAGAGTTCTCTTTGCGACGAACTGGTATTGAGGTTTCTGCGGGATTTCCCTGAGAAAAGTGTTGCGATTCTGGCCGTCGACCCTTCTCGTCAACGGACGGGGGGCGCTTTGCTCGGAGACCGTATCCGCATGAATTCCATTGCGGGCAAACGCGTTTATATGCGTTCTCTTGCCACCCGGGAATCCCGTTCGGAACTCTCGCTCGCCATTGAGGATGCTCTGGATGTGGTGCGGGCTTCGGGGTTCGACTTTGTTATTATCGAAACCTCGGGAATCGGCCAGGGGGATGCTTCGGTAGTGCCGATCTGCGATCTTTCTCTTTATGTGATGACCTCTGAATTCGGTGCGCCCACCCAGCTTGAGAAAATCGACATGCTTGATTTTGCCGACCTGGTGGCGATCAATAAATTTGAGCGCAAAGGATCAGAAGATGCCAGACGAAACGTAATAAAACAGGTGCGCCGCAACCGCAATCAATTCGATCGATCGGACGACGAGATTTCTGTTTATGGCACAATCGCTTCTCAGTTCAACGACCCGGGAACCTCCGTGCTCTATCTTAAGGTCCTTGAGAAGCTCAATGAAAAAAAAGAGCTGGGGTGGAAGTCTAAATTACAGGTTGTAGACGAAGACAGTCTGAACCAAACGGTAATTTCAGCAGACCGGATTCACTATCTGGGTGAAATTGTTCAAACGCTGCGAGGATACCGTAAAAACGTGGATCAGCAGAGCAAGGTGGCTCGAGCTCTATATCAGTTGCAGGGAACGCTGGATCTGCTGCCGGAGAAATCACCTGCGGCACAGGAGGTCTCCGGAAAAATTGAGGAATACAACGCTGGACTCCATGAGGATGCGCGCACTGTGCTGGAGTGCTGGGATAACTTAAAAGACGATTACAAAAAAGACGTGCTGGTCACCAGGGTGCGTGACAGAGAAATCACCACAGAGCTTTACAGCTCAAGCATTTCGGGGACGCGGGTACCACGGGTCAGCCTGCCGCGTTATTCGGATAAAGGAGATCTGCTGCGCTGGCTGATGCTGGACAACCTGCCGGGATTCTTTCCATATACCGCAGGCGTCTTTCCCTTCAAGCGCGCGGGAGAAGATCCCAAGCGGCAGTTTGCCGGCGAGGGAAGTCCTGAGCGAACCAATCGACGCTTTCACTACCTGTGCCAGGAGGATGGCGCCAAGAGACTCTCTACAGCGTTTGACAGCGTAACGCTCTACGGGGCCGACCCTGATTATCCGCCTGATATTTACGGAAAGGTCGGTGAGAGCGGGGTCTCGATCTGCACGGTGGAGGACATGCGGAAACTGTTCGACGGATTTGATTTATGTGCGCCCTCCACGAGCGTATCCATGACGATCAACGGCCCAGCGCCGGCAATGCTGGCGATGTTTTTCAATGTGGCCGTCGATCAGCAGGTGGAAAAGTTTAAGGAGGAGTATGGCCGCAACCCGAATGAGACCGAATATCGTGATCTTAAGGACTACACGCTGCAGAACGTTCGCGGAACAGTGCAGGCGGATATCCTCAAGGAAGATCAGGGGCAGAATACCTGTCTTTTCTCCATTGATTTCGCGCTGCGGATGATGGGGGACATGCAGCAGTATTTCATCGACAACAAGGTGCGCAATTACTACTCGGTTTCGATCAGCGGCTACCATATTGCCGAGGCGGGCGCCAACCCCATCACCCAACTGGCCCTGACGCTGTCCAACGGTTTCACCTATGTCGAATACTACCTCTCGCGCGGCATGCACATCGATGATTTCGCCCCCAACCTGTCCTTCTTTTTCAGCAACGGCCTCGACCCGGAATATTCGGTGATCGGTCGGGTGGCGCGGCGGATCTGGGCCGTCACCATGCGGGAGAAATACGGGGCAGGCGAGCGCAGTCAGAAACTCAAGTATCACATCCAGACCTCGGGGAGGTCGCTGCATGCTCAGGAGATGGCTTTCAATGATATTCGCACCACCCTTCAGGCTCTGATCGCAATTTACGACAACTGCAACTCGTTGCATACCAATGCGTACGACGAGGCGGTGACCACCCCGAGCGAAGAATCGGTGCGCCGGGCCATGGCGATCCAGATGATCATCACCAAAGAGTTCGGCATGGCCAAGAACGAGAACCCGGTTCAGGGATCCTTTATCATCGAAGAGCTGACCGATCTGGTTGAAGAGGCTGTCATGCTGGAGTTTGAGCGTCTGGATCATCGCGGCGGCGTACTCGGTGCGATGGAAACCCAGTATCAGCGCAACAAGATCCAGGAGGAATCCATGCTGTATGAGCACCGAAAACACGATGGCTCTTTACCGATTGTGGGTGTGAATACATATCTGAATCCGCGCACCAATGAAGATGGATATGAGATCCCAGGCGAGCTGGCACGGGCCACCCCCGCAGAGAAGGAGCACCAGATCGAGAACCTGCGCGCCTTTCAGGAAAAGAATAAGGAGACAGCCCCTTTAGCGCTGGAGCGTTTGAAAGAGGCAGTTGTCTGCGGTGAGAATATTTTTGGTGAGATGATGGAGACCGTCAAGGTTGCTTCTCTGGGGGAAATTACACATGCCCTGTTTGAGGTCGGCGGGCGCTACCGGAGAAATATGTAGCGTTTCATGTAACTTTGGGCAATGGCTGCCTGCATTGATCTGCAACCATCAAAAGGAGGATATGTTGGATATTTTTCAAGTCATAAGAGACAGAAGAAGTATCAGGAAATACGTAGATAAAGAGGTGGAGCAGGAAAAGGTAAAGCAAGTTCTGGATGCCGCGCGTCTGGCCCCCTCCTGGAAAAACAAGCAGTGCTGGCGCTTCCTGGTTCTTCGAGATAGGCACAGGCGTGATTTGTTAATGGAGGCAGTGCCCGATGAAAACCCCGCTAAAAAGGCGCTCGCTGCCGCACCGGTGACGATAGTGCTCTGTGCCGATCCGCGTGAATCCGATGTGGAAAACGGCATCCCCTATTATGTTGCCGATGGTGCCATAGCTTTTGAACATATTTGTCTCGCGGCGCACGCCCTAGGACTTGGGACCTGCTGGGTCGGTTGGTACGACGAAGCAAAAATCAAAGAAGCGTTCGGTATTCCCGATCCGATTAAGGTGATTGGCTTCACTCCCCTGGGTTACCCAGATCAGGATCCAAAACCCCGCCCGCGCAAGAAACTGGATGATATTGTTCACTACGATGTCTGGCCTTCTCATGAGTAAGAGGTGTTAATTATGGTAAAAATTGATGAGTTGCAATCACGTACCTGCGCGATGCAGAAGCTTTTGCAAGAAGAGGGGCTGGATGGGGCTCTTTTCATTTTTCCCATCGATGTCTATTACTTCAGCGGAACGCGTCAGAACGGCACCTTGTGGATGCCTGCACAGGGCGCGCCGGTGCTGCTGATCCGGAAAAGCTACGCGCGAGCCCGTCGAGAAAGCCCCCTGGAAGATATCCGCCCCTTCCCTTCCAGTCGAAATTTCCACGAAGTGATCCCTGAAAGCGCCGGCAGGATCGGTATAACCTGCGATGTGGTACCGGCGCAACAACGTGATTTTTACGCAAAAATACTTGCAGGCAAGGAGTTTGTGGATATCTCGTTGCTTAATCGCAAAATCCGCTCCGTCAAGTCACCGTACGAACTCGAGCTCCTCCGGCGCAGCGGGGCCTCTTTGAGTGCGGTCTTTGCCAAGGTTCCGCAGTTTCTCCAGGCCGGAATGCGAGAACTCGATCTTGCCGCCGAGTTTGAGTACCACCTGCGTAAGGCCGGAAGTGAGGGATATGTGCGCATGCGCGCTTTCAACCAGGAACTATTCCAGGGACTTGCCGTATCAGCAGGAGGGCCCAGTTTCGGGTTTTTCGATGGCGCGGTTACCGGTCTTGGCCTCTCCAATGCATCTGCGCATGGCTCGTCATTGGAAATAATTAAAGAGAATACCCCCATACTGCTGGACTACACCGGAGTGTTTCAGGGTTATATCACTGACATGACCCGGATTTTCGTAGTCGGAGATCTGGATGACGAGTTAAAGCACGCTTTCGAGGTCTCGTTATCCATTCAGAGTGTGCTGCAGGATTCTCTTAAGCCCGGTGCCATCTGTGAAGAGTTGTTCCACGAAGCGGCTGAAATGGCTGCCAGGGCTGGCCTTAAAGAAAATTTCATGGGTATGCCCGGTGAGCAGGCGCGTTTCGTCGGTCATGGTGTCGGGCTGGAACTCGACGAGTTTCCCGTCCTGGCCCAAGGGTTTAAAATGGCGCTTCAGCAGGGGCAAACTGTTGCAATAGAACCTAAGTTTGTTTTTCCGGATAAGGGCGTTATCGGAATTGAAAACACGTTTGCAGTAACCCCGCATGGAGGGGAAAAAATAACAAAACTTACTGATGATATTGTGTTTTTATAACATAATTATTCTTATGTTTTCCTTTTGCAGTCCATTAAGTAGACCTATAGAAACAGATAAAAAAATCCAGGGTCAACTTATGTCCCGTAAATAGAAAGATGTTCTATTTATTATTGACATGCACGTAAATGTAAATTATATTTGGATAAATTGAGGAGGTTGCGTAATGATTTCAGATGTTTTTGTTGTAGAGGCAAAACGGACACCCTTTGGTTCCTTAGGTGGTGTGCTTTCAGACGTTCCAGCTACGGCGTTGGGCGCAACAGCAATGCGAGCGGTTCTTGAAAAATCCGCTATTTCTCCTGATGCCGTAAATGAGGTTATTATCGGCCAGGTCCTTTCCGGAGGATGCGGCCAGGCGCCTGCGCGTCAGGCTATGCGGGAGGTTGGTATTCCGGATAGCGTACCCGCTCTTACCATCAACAAAGTATGTGGGAGCGGGCTCAAGGCGGTCATGCTTGGCGCCGATTCCATCCGACTTGGCGAATCCGGCATGGTTGTCGCCGGCGGGATGGAGAGCATGTCGCTGGCACCGTATTTTTTGGAAAAGGCCCGCACCGGCTACCGCATGGGCAACGGCAAACTGATCGACCTCATGGTCTACGACGGTTTGACCGACCCCTTCACGGGCCGCCACATGGGAGAGATCGGCGAAGCCAGCGCTGAGCGCAACGGGTTGAGCCGCGAGGAGCAGGATGATTTCGCCCGGCGCTCCTATGGTCTCGCTCAGACGGCGGTGCAGGAAGGGATCTTCGCTAGTGAGACAACTCCGGTCGTTAAAAAGAACAAAAAAGGCGAGGTGCGCGTTGAAAGCGATGAAGAACCCTTTAAGGTCGATTTTGACCGCCTGCCCGGTCTCAAGCCGGTCTTTCGCAAGGACGGTACCATCACGGCCGGTAACGCCTCGACCATCAACGATGGCGCCGCCATGCTGCTGCTCGCCGGGGAAGAGGCGCTCAAGAAACACAACCTTACCGCCAGGGCGCGTATTGTGGCCCAGGCCACATCGAGCCGGCATCCAGATGAATTCCCTGAGGCTCCCATCGGGGCAATCGAAAAAGTGTGCGCACGTGCCGGACTTGCGGTGGCGGACATCGATCTGTTTGAAATCAACGAAGCCTTTGCCTCGGTGGCGCTGCTGGCGATCAAGGCGCATAACATCCCGCTGGACAAGGTCAACGTCAACGGCGGCGCCTGCGCCCTCGGTCACCCCATCGGTGCCAGCGGTGCCCGGTTGGCGACGACCCTCATCCATGAGATGGGGCGCCGCCAGAAGCGCTATGGCCTGGCGACACTGTGCATCGGCGGGGGCGAAGCTGTGGCTGTCATTTTTGAACGTATTTAAAACGGAGGCAGAGATCATGATTGAAACGATTGGAGTACTTGGAGCAGGGCAGATGGGTAACGGCATCGCCCATGTCTTTGCTCAGCACGGCTATCAGGTTGTCCTCTTCGATATCGCGCAGGAGCAGCTGGACAAGGCGATGGCGACCATCGAGAAGAACCTGGCGCGGCAGGCAAAGAAGGGCGCCATCGCTGAGAGCCTGGTCGGCGAGGCGTTGGGGCGAATCAAAACGACCCTGTCCATGGAGGATCTGGCACCGGTGGATTTTGCCGTGGAAGCGGTGACCGAAAAAGAAGCCCTCAAACTGGATATTTTCCGAAAACTGGACGATATCCTCAAACCCGAGGCGTATCTGGCTTCCAACACATCCTCAATCCCCATTACAAAAATTGCCGCTGTGACCGGCAGGCCCGAAAAAGTGATTGGCATGCACTTCATGAACCCCGTACCGGTAATGACGCTGGTGGAGATTATTCGTGGCCACGCAACCAGTAATGAGACCTTCGAGGTAATCACAGCCCTGGTAGCGAAACTCGAAAAAGAGATGGCCGTCTCTCAGGACTATCCCGGTTTCATCGTCAACCGTGTGCTGATCCCTATGATCAACGAGGCGATTTTTGCCCTCTATGAAGGGGTCGCGACGGAAGAAGATATCGACAAGGGGATGAAACTCGGCACCAACCAGCCAATGGGGCCTTTGACGCTTGCTGATTTTATCGGGCTAGACACGGTACTGGCGATTGCCGAGGTCCTGTATGCCGGATTCAAAGATCCCAAATACCGCCCATGCCCGCTGCTGGTCAAGATGGTCAACGCCGGCTATCTGGGGAGAAAGACGGGACGCGGTTTCTACACTTATCAGTAGGGGAGAGAAAATGGAATACAAACTGCTGCTTATCGAAACAAACAACGGGGTCGCTCAACTGACCATCAATAGTCCGCAAACCCTCAATGCCCTCAACAGCGCCGCGCTGGATGAAATTGAATGCGCACTCTATGAACTGGACCGTGACAATGACGTCAAGGCAGTGATTCTGACCGGAGCAGGGGAGAAGGCCTTCGTTGCCGGTGCGGACATCAAGGAGATGGCTGCGATGAACGCTTACGCGGGCCGCCAGTTCGCCCTTAAAGGGCAGCGGGTCATGCTCATGATGGAGAAGATGAACAAGCCTGTCATTGCCGCCGTAAACGGCTACGCTCTCGGTGGCGGACTGGAACTGGCTCTGGCCTGCGATTTTATATACGCATCAGAAAAAGCCCGGCTCGGTTTTCCGGAAGTTACCCTTGGGATTATCCCCGGCTTTGGCGGCACCCAGAATCTGGCGCGCCGTTGCGGGGAGGCGCGTGCTAAGGAATTGATCTTTACAGGAAAAATGATCAATGCCGACAGGGCTGCCGAATGGGGGATCGTCAACGAGGTCTACGCTCCGGAAGAACTCACCTCAAAGGTTCTTGATACCGCAGCATCCATCGCTGCGGTCGGAGCACTAGGGGTCGCCTCAGCCAAAAACTCCATCGCAAACGGCCTCAATATGGGCAAAGAGGATGGCTTCCGCTATGAGGCTTCTTTGTTCGGTGTACTCTTTGCCACCGAGGATCAGAAGGAGGGGATGGGCGCCTTTCTGGAGAAGCGTAAAGCTGAGTTCAAGGGGAAATGACCAATTTTCGTTAGATAAGCGGAGGACGCTATGAATTTTGAGCTTTCACAGGATCACAAAGTGCTTCGGGACAGCGTACGGGATTTTGTCAACAACGAGATCAAGCCGCTGGCCATGGAAATCGACGAGAAGCATGCCATCCCCGAAGCCCTGGTGGAGCAGATGGGCGAGATGGGGCTGCTCGGCAGCTATCTGCCGGAAGAATACGGCGGCGCGGGCATGGACATGCTCTCTTACGCTATCGTGGTGGAGGAGGTCTCCAAAGCATGTGCCTCCAGCGGCGTGCTGATTTCAGCCCACACCTCCCTGTGCTCCGGGCCCATTTTCACCTTCGGCACCGAGGAACAGAAGCAGAAGTGGCTGCCGGCCCTCAACAGTGGCGAAAAGATCGGCTGTTTTCTGCTCACTGAACCCGATGCGGGCAGTGACGCCGGCGGAACCGCCACTACCTACCGGCGTGGTGGCGATGAGTTCGTCATCAATGGAAGCAAGATATTTATCACCAACGGCGGCTTTCTCGGCACCGGGGTAGTACTCGCTTCCTTTGATCGCAGCTTAAAGCACAAAGGGATCAGCGCCTTTATCGTCGACCTCGATTCGCCAGGGGTTTCTATTCTTAAGAACGAGAACAAAATGGGCATTCGCGGTAGCTATACGACCGCCTTTGCCCTGGATGATGTGCGGGTGCCGGTGGAGAATCTGCTGGGCAAGGAAGGCAAGGGGTTCAACCTCGCCATGGATACTCTGAACGGCGGGCGTATCGGGATCGCCGCCCAGGCCCTGGGCATAGCCGAAGGCGCTTTCGAGCGCGCCCTTGCCTACTCAAAAGAGCGGAAGCAGTTTGGACAACCAATCTGTGACTTTCAGGCGATTCAGTTCAAACTGGCGGATATGAAGACCCGCATCGAGACGAGCAAACTGTTGATCTACAAGGCGGCCTGCCTCAAGGATGCCGGGCAGAATTACACCATGGAATCGGCCATGTGCAAGATGCACGCTTCCGAGACTGCAACCTATGTGGCCAATGAGGCGATTCAGATCCACGGCGGTTACGGCTATATCAATGATTATGAAGTCGAACGGATGTATCGCGACGCAAAGATCACTGAAATATATGAGGGAACGAATGAGATCCAGCGGGTCGTTATCTCCAAATTGCTGTTGAGCTGATCCTTCACCGCATCCAATGCAGGATAATGCCCCTTTAAGCGCAAGACGGAAAAAGGCTGAATCATTTACCCGGAAGGATAAAACCAATGGAAGTCACACGTGAAATTTATTGGAATGTTGGTGCCGGCGTCGTGCTGCCAATGTATATCCTCGCGCTGGCGGCCTTTGGAATTATGCTTTGGGGGCTGCGGAAACGTTTAGCTCATTGGCGACAGGGGAAAACCCTTGACCGCTTTAATTGCCAAGGGAAGCGCACACAGAGGATGCTCTTTGAGATTCTGACTCAATGGAAAGTCTTACGTGTGCGGAGCGGTGGCATCTTTCATTCCCTCTTCTTTTGGGGGTTCATGATCCTTTTTGCCGGTACGCTGCTGGTCATGCTACAGGCCGATTTTCTGACCCCTGTGTTCCAGACAAATATACTTCAGGGCAATTTCTATCGCGTTTTCTCCCTGATTCTTGATATGGCGGGAGGCGTAACGATCCTGATGCTGGGCGGCCTGTTTGTACGCCGTTTCTTCCTGAAACCGGAAGGTCTGGAGACCGTCAAGGAAGATTACTGGATTCACGGGCTGCTGTTTGCCATTCTTATCACCGGTTTTCTGCTTGAGGGGGGCCGCATCGCCGCCACCGAGCTGGCGCAGAACCCGGAGCTGGCCAGGTTTTCCCCTGTAGGTCTTATGACCGCAAGAATGCTGCCCGACATCTCCCTCCAGGGGTTGAGCACTCTGCATGCGTCCATCTGGTGGATTCATCTGGTGCTGGCCCTCGGGTTTATCGCCGCGCTTCCGTTTTCCAAACTCAGACACCTTTTGTACACTAGCGCCAACACCTTCTTTGCCCCTCTGAATGAGAGAGGCTCGCTTGCAACCATTGATCTGGAAAATGAAGAGGCCGAGCAGTTCGGGGCCGCCACCGTTGGGGACCTGACCTGGAAGGACATTTTTGACGCCGA
>Ga0182239_1000667_pt1 | contig 12201 bp, 9 predicted proteins | sample hydfrate6_PW_210_FD_132456 | JGI IMG/M metagenome (GOLD analysis project Ga0182239, IMG submission 132456) | Subsurface microbial communities from deep shales in Texas, USA - hydraulic fracturing test 6_PW_210 | ecosystem: Environmental > Aquatic > Deep subsurface > Shale gas/oil reservoir >...
CCCTTAGGCATGTTTCAAACACCTCCTTAACGATTATAATTTAATCTCTATATTTACTCCAGCAGGTAGATCAAGTCTCATTAATGCATCTACTGTTTTGGAGCTAGGATCTAAAATATCAATCAATCTTTTATGTGTGCGCATTTCAAATTGTTCTCTTGCATCCTTATGAACATGTGGAGAACGCAATACTGTAAATACCTCTTTTTCAGTAGGCAAAGGTACAGGACCAGAAATATCTGCACCAGTATTTTCTGCAGTACTTACAATTTTTTGCGCTGATTTGTCTAATAGTTCATGTTCATATGATTTAAGACGAATTCTTATTTTTTCATGTTTAGGCATTCTCTTACCCCCTTCTTCAGGACAATATTTCTTATATTTTACTCAATCCGAAGTCTGAGCGATACATAGAAAAAGAGAGGAGAGACGCTCCTCTACTTTTTCATGATGTTTTACTCAATTATTTCAGTAACAGCACCAGCACCAACAGTGTGGCCACCTTCACGAATAGCAAAGCGTAATCCTTCTTCCATTGCTATTGGTGTAATCAATTCTACTTCCATCTCAATGTTATCTCCTGGCATTACCATTTCTACTCCCTCTGGTAAGCTTATTTGACCTGTAACATCTGTTGTTCTAAAGTAAAATTGTGGCTTATATCCATCAAAAAATGGATTATGTCTTCCACCTTCATCTTTTGATAATACATATACCTCTGCTTTAAACTTTGTATGTGGTGTGATACTTCCTGGCTCTGCTAGTACCTGTCCACGCTCAATCTCGTCTCTTTTTACTCCTCTTAACAATGCTCCTATATTATCTCCTGCTACTGCTTCATCCAGTAGCTTTCTGAACATCTCTATTCCTGTTACTACTGTATCCATTGTCTCTTTTACTCCTACTATTTCCACTTCATCTTGTGGATGTAGGGTTCCTCTTTCTATACGTCCTGTTGCTACTGTTCCTCTTCCTGTTATACTAAATACATCTTCTATTGGCATCAAAAATTCCTTATTACTATCTCTTTCTGGCTCTGGAATGTATTCATCTACATTTTCCATTAGCTCTACTATCTTTGATCCCCATTCTCCTTCTGGGTCTTCACTTTCTAATGCCTTTAGAGCTGATCCTACTACTATTGGTATTTCATCTCCTGGAAAGTCATATTCGCTTAATAATTCTCTTACTTCCATTTCTACCAATTCTATTAATTCTTCATCATCTACCATATCTGCTTTGTTTAAAAATACTACTATATGTGGCACTCCTACCTGACGGGCTAATAGTATGTGCTCTCTTGTCTGTGGCATTGGTCCATCTGCTGCTGATACTACTAAGATAGCTCCATCCATCTGGGCTGCACCTGTTATCATATTCTTTACATAGTCTGCGTGTCCTGGTGCATCTACGTGAGCATAGTGTCTATTCTCTGTTTCATACTCTACGTGTGATGATGCTATTGTTATTCCTCTTTCTTTTTCTTCTGGTGCATTATCAATTTGGTCAAAGTCCATTACTTCTCCACCACTAGTATTTGCTAACACCTTTGTTATTGCTGCTGTCAGTGTTGTTTTACCGTGGTCTACGTGACCTATTGTTCCAATATTAACATGCGGTTTTGTCCTCTCAAACTTTTCTTTTGCCATTTTCTTTCATCCTCCTTGAATATTCGTGAGATTTTATATTTTTCAACTTATTTTAAATTAATCTCCAACAATTTCTTTTGTAATGCTTTTTGGAGCTTTCTCATAATGAGAAAATTGCATTGTATATGTTGCACGACCTTGTGTCTTTGAACGAAGGTCTGTAGCATATCCAAACATTTCACCTAAAGGTACATATCCTTTTACTACCTGAGCTGAAGCTCTAGATTCCATACCTTCAACACGGCCTCTTCTACCATTTAGATCTCCAATCACATCACCCATGTATTCTTCTGGTACAACAATTTCTACTTTCATTATTGGCTCTAGCAGGGCTGGTTTTGCTTTTTGAACAGCATTTCTAAAGCCCATAGAACCAGCAATTTTAAATGCCATTTCAGAAGAGTCAACATCGTGATAACTACCATCATTTAGACTTACTTTTACATCAACCATTGGATAACCTGCTAAAAATCCATTTTCCATAGCTTCTACAATTCCATCTTCAACAGCAGGTATATATTCTTTTGGAATTGCTCCACCTACAATATTATTTTCAAATTCAAATCCTTCATTTTCATCAAGTGGCTCAACATCAATAACAACGTGACCATATTGACCACGACCACCACTTTGACGGATAAACTTACCTTCAATATGTTCAACCTTTTTAGTAATAGTCTCTCTATAAGAAACTTTAGGTTGACCAATATTTGCATCGACTTTAAACTCTCTTAAGAGCCTATCAACAATAACTTCTAAATGTAGTTCTCCCATACCTTTGATTATAGTTTGACCAGTTTCATCATCAGTTCTAACCTGGAAAGTTGGATCTTCTTCTGCTAATTTTTGAAGAGCTTCTCCAAGTTTATCTTGATCAGCCTGACTTTTAGGCTCAATAGCAACTGAAATTACAGGTTCTGGGAATTCCATAGCTTCAAGCACTATTGGATGATCTGCCTCACAAAGAGTATCTCCTGTACTTGTATTTTTAAGCCCTACAGCTGCAGCTAAATCTCCAGCATAAACTGCATCTCTTTCTTCACGGTGATTTGCATGCATCTGTAATATTCTACCAATTCTTTCTCGATTATCATTTGTAGAATTATATATATATGAACCAGCTTCTAACATACCTGAATATGCTCTAAAAAAGGCTAATTTACCAACATAAGGATCAGACATTATCTTAAATGCTAAAGCAGAGAAAGGTTCATCATCTGAAGCTTCTCTCACTTCTTCTTCATCAGTATCTGGATTAAATCCTTCTACTGGAGGTACATCCACTGGTGAAGGAAGATAATCAAGAACTGCATCTAATAACATCTGTACACCTTTGTTTTTAAATGCTGATCCACAAAGAACAGGTATTACTTCTACATCTAAAGTAGCCTGACGCAATACTTCACTTATATAATCTGGATCTAAATCATCATCTTCAAGGTAAGTCATCATAAATTCGTCATCTGTTTCTGAAAGTGCTTCCATTAATGTTTGTCTATATTCTTCAGCTTCTTCTTTATATTCTTCAGGAATTTCTTCTATTTCAAAGTTTACTCCTAAATCATCTTCATAAACTATTGCATTCATTTCAACAAGGTCTATAACACCTTTAAATTCATCTTCACTTCCAATAGGAAGTTGAATTGGTACTGCATTAGCACCTAAACGATCTTTCATCATATCTACAACTCTAAAGAAATCTGCTCCCATTCTGTCCATTTTATTAACAAAAGCAATACGAGGAACTTCATATTTGTCAGCCTGTCTCCATACTGTTTCTGATTGAGGCTCAACTCCTCCTACTGAACAGAATAAAGCTATCGCACCATCAAGCACACGGAGAGACCTTTCAACTTCAACAGTGAAGTCCACGTGTCCCGGCGTGTCTATAATATTTATACGATGATCATCCCATTCACAAGTAGTAGCAGCTGAGGTTATTGTGATACCTCTTTCTTGCTCTTGGTCCATCCAGTCCATAACTGCTGCACCATCATGGGTTTCACCCATTTTGTGAACTCTACCTGTATAATAGAGCATTCTTTCGGTTGTTGTAGTTTTTCCTGCATCAATATGTGCCATTATTCCTATATTACGTGTCTTTTTTAACGGATATTGTCGGGCCATTATTGTCCCCCCTTAACATAATACATAATTACCATCGATAGTGAGCAAATGCCCTGTTCGCTTCTGCCATACGATGTACTTCTTCTTTTTTGCCAACTGCCCCACCTTTATTATTATAGGCGTCAAGCAATTCACTGGCTAATCTTTCAGTCATTCTTCTTTCATTACGACTTCTAGTTGCCTCCACTAACCAACGGAGAGCTAAACTTAATTTTCTGTTTTCATCTACTTCAACTGGAACTTGATAATTTGAACCTCCAACTCTTCTAGATCTTACTTCTAAAGTTGGTTTTATATTTGCTAATGCTTCTTTTACTGCACTTAATGCATTTTCATCAGTTTCATCAGCTAATATTTCAAGTGCTTCATAAACAACACTTTCAGCTAAACTTTTTTTACCATCTAACATAAATTTATTAATAATGCGATTTATAACAACATCATTATATACTGGATCTGGCTCAACTTCTCTTCTTTCGGCTCTATGTTTACGCATCTATTTCCCCCCTTTATCTAGGTTTTTTAACTCCATATTTAGAGCGTGCCTGTTTACGATCTTCAACACCAGCAGTATCAAGGGTACCACGAACGATATGATAGCGAACACCAGGTAAATCTTTAACTCTTCCCCCACGAACTAGTACTACTGAGTGTTCCTGCAAATTATGTCCTATACCAGGAATATAGCAAGTAACTTCTTTTCCATTAGTCAATCTCACCCTAGCAACCTTTCTCAATGCAGAGTTAGGTTTTTTAGGTGTAGCTGTATAAACTCTTGTACATACACCTCTTTTTTGTGGTGCACCTTCAAGAGCAGGTGCAGAAGTTTTCTTTTTAACCTTCTTGCGACCTTTTCGAATAAGTTGGTTTATAGTAGGCATTACTCCACCCCCTTCCAGTTATTTCAATAAAGCAGCAGAGGAAGCGGCAACATCTATGCCGCATTCCCTGCCTAATTTCATTTTACTGTCAACTAATTTAAATTCTATATTATAATTCTTAGCTGCATTTATTAATTTATCTTTTATATCTTCATCAACATCTTGTGCTATAAATACTTTTTGAACCTTTTTGGTTCGTATAAGCTGAAGGGTTTCTTTTTTTCCAACAACAATATTATCACAATCAAGATTCAAGGTCATATATTTATTTCCCTCCAGAATTCAAATATCTCTTGCACACACTTAGATATTTTAACACCTTTAAGTTGCACTGTCAATAGTAAATTAAGAATTTTAGTGTCTTTCACCTAATTCTTCTTCTAAACCAGCTAATGGATTACCACTTTCATCTAAAACATCAATATCACGATAATATTTCATTCCAGTTCCTGCAGGAATTAATTGTCCAATAATCACATTTTCTTTTAATCCTAATAATGGATCAACCTTACCTTCTAAAGAAGCTTCAGTAAGAACTCTAGTAGTTTCCTGGAATGAAGCAGCAGATAAGAAACTATCTGTGGCAAGTGATGCTTTAGTAATTCCTAATAATTCAGGTTTAATAGTTGCTGGCTCTCTACCTTCATCAACAGCTTCATTATTTTTCTTTCTGAATTCATAACGATTCACTAAACTACCTGGGAGTAAATCTGTGTCACCAGCTTTAGTTACTTTAACTTTTCTCATCATTTGTCTAATTATAACCTCAATGTGTTTGTCATTAATTTCTACACCTTGAGAACGATAAACATTTTGAACTTCTTCTAGTAGGTAATTTTGTACTGCATTTTCTCCTTTTACCTTGAGTAAGACATTAGGATCTAATGGACCTTCAGTAAGTTTATCACCTGGCTCAACAAAATCTCCATCATTTATTAAGAGTTTAGAACCATAAGGGATTTGATAACTCTTTTTCTTCCCATCTTCATTTTCAACCACTACTCTTGTAGAACTTTTCTTCTTAACTATTTTGACATTTCCTTGTCTTTCAGTCATTATTGCTTGACCTTTTGGTGTTCTACCTTCAAATAATTCTTCAACTCTTGGAAGACCCTGAGTAATATCATCTCCAGCAACACCACCGGTATGGAAAGTACGCATCGTTAGCTGGGTACCAGGCTCACCAATAGATTGAGCTGCAATTATTCCAATTGCTTCTCCTATATCAACTTTTTCACCTGTAGCCAAGTTGCGACCATAACACTTGCGACAAACTCCATTCTCAGTCTTACAAGTTAATACAGATCTAATCTTAACTCTTTCAATACCTGCATCTTCTATCTTTTTCATTACTTTTTTATCTATAAATTGATCATTTTCTACAATAACTTCATTTGTACTTGGATCTACTATATCTTCAGCAGCATGACGTCCTATACATCTTTCAGCTAGAGTTTCAACTGCATTAGCACCTTTTCCTCCAACTGCTTCTACATAAATTCCATCTTCTGTACCACAATCATCTTCACGAACTATTACATCTTGTGAAACATCTACAAGACGTCTTGTTAAATAACCAGAATCAGCTGTTCTAAGTGCTGTATCCGCAAGTCCTTTGCGTGCACCATGAGAAGAAATAAAATATTCTAAAACATTTAATCCTTCACGGAAACTAGAACGAATTGGTAAATCAATTATTCGTCTGATGGATCAGCCATAAGACCTCTCATACCAGCTAACTGTGAAATCTGTGAAGTATTACCTCTCGCTCCTGAAGTAGCCATAATATAAATATTGTTATATTCATCAAGGTGTTCTAATAAAGCATCAGTTACATCATCTTTAGCATTATTCCAGATATCAACTACTTTTTGATATCTTTCTTCTTCAGTTATTGCACCTCTCTTATAATGTTGCTCTATTGTATGGACTTCATCATCAGCATCTTCAAGTATTTTTTCTTTTTCAGGTGGTATAGCTGCATCTGTAACAGCTATAGAAATACCTGATCTAGTTGAAAAGTCATATCCTTTTTCTTTAATTTTATCAAGTGATTCAACAGTTGCATAATTACCAAATTCTTCATACATATCTGAAATCAAATCACCTAAAAAACTTTTTCCTACTTGGTCATTTATAAACTCCATTTCTTTTGGTAAAGTTTCATTAAATATTACTCTACCTACTGAAGTTTCTATAATTTCACCATCAATTCTAATTTTTATTCTAGCCTGAAGGCTCAATTTATCAGTATCATATGCTCTAATAGCTTCATCAGGATTTGCATAAATCTTACCTTCACCTTTTTCCCCATCTTTAATACTTGTTAAATAATAGATTCCTAACACCATATCTTGGGTTGGAATAGTTATTGGACTTCCATCAGATGGAGTCAATAGATTTGTTGTAGAAAGCATAAGCATTCTTGACTCTGCCTGAGCTTCAGCAGATAAAGGAACGTGTACTGCCATTTGGTCACCATCAAAATCTGCATTATAAGGTGGACAAACTAATGGATGAAGTTTAATAGCTTTACCTTCAACTAACACTGGCTCAAAAGCTTGTATTCCAAGTCTATGAAGGGTAGGTGCTCTATTTAGAAGAACAGTATGATCTTTTATAACTTCTTCTAAAATTCCCCAAACTTCATCTTCAGCATTTTCAACCATTTTTTTAGCATTTTTTATATTATGAGCAATATCTTCATTTACCAATTCTTTCATTACAAATGGTTTAAATAATTCTAATGCCATCTTTTTTGGCAAACCACATTGGTGCATTTTCAAATCAGGTCCAACAACAATAACTGATCTACCAGAATAATCAACACGTTTTCCTAAAAGATTTTGACGAAAACGCCCTTGTTTCCCTTTAAGCATATCACTTAAAGATTTAAGAGGTCTGTTTCCTGCACCAGTAACTGGTCTACCCCTTCTACCATTATCTATTAAAGCATCAACAGCTTCCTGTAACATTCTTTTTTCATTTCTAATTATAATTTCTGGTGCTCCAAGGTCTAATAATCTTTTCAATCTATTATTTCTATTAATTACTCTTCGATAAAGGTCATTAAGATCAGAAGTCGCAAATCTACCTCCATCTAATTGAACCATCGGTCTCAAATCAGGTGGAATAACTGGAATAACTTCAAGTACTAACCATTCTGGCTTAATTCCTGAATCAATCAATCCATCCATTACCTTTAACCTTCTAATAGCTCTTCTTCTTCTTTGTCCTGTATTTTCTTTTACTTCATTTTTAAGTTCTTCAACTTCTTCTTTTACATTAATATCCTTTAAAATTTCTTTTACAGCTTCAGCTCCCATTGCAGCTGAAAAACTATTTCCATATTTATTTTTTGCTTCTCTATATTCACCTTCTGAAAGTAATTGTTTTTCATTTAAAGGTGTTTCACCAGGGTCGATAACTATATAAGAAACAAAATAAAGAACTTTTTCTAAAGCTCTTGGAGACATATCCAAAATCAACCCTAAACGACTAGGAATACCTTTAAAATACCAAATGTGTGTACAAGGAGCAGCTAACTCAATATGTCCCATTCTCTCTCTTCTTACCTTAGATTTAGTAACTTCTACACCACAACGATCACAAACAACGCCTTTATAACGAACCCTTTTATATTTTCCACAGTGACATTCATAATCCTTAGTTGGGCCAAATATTTTTTCACAAAAAAGGCCATCTTTTTCTGGCTTCAAAGTCCTATAATTAATAGTTTCCGGCTTTTTTACCTCTCCACGGGACCAATCTCTAATCTGTTCTGGAGAAGCTACTCCGATCCTCATTGAATCGAAATTATTTACGTTAAGCAAGGGCCTCTCCCCTTTCTATCAGTATTTTTTTGATTATATAAAGATAAATTAATATATTAAAAAGTTACTGAACTTATTTTTCTTTCATATCTTTACTTAGTTTTAAGTCAGTATCTAAACCCAATTTTTTAGCTGTATCATTAACATCTTCTTCTTCCTCAGCTATTTGTAATTCTTCTTCATCTTCAGTAAAAATTTTAGCATCTAAAGCTAAACTTTGCATTTCTTTAATAAGAACTTTAAATGATTCTGGCACTCCAGGCTCAGGAACATTTTCACCTTTAACTATTGATTCATAGGCCTTAACTCTTCCAACTACATCATCAGATTTAACAGTTAACATTTCTTGTAAAGTATATGAAGCTCCATAAGCTTCAAGAGCCCAAACTTCCATTTCTCCAAAGCGCTGTCCACCAAACTGAGCCTTACCACCAAGTGGTTGCTGAGTAACTAGGGAATAAGGACCAGTAGCTCTAGCATGAATTTTATCATCAACTAAGTGATGTAATTTAAGTATATACATATAACCAACAGTAACTCTATTATCAAATGGCATACCAGTTCTACCATCATGTAATTGAACTTTTCCATCTCTATTATAACCTGCTTTTTCAAGCATCTCTTCAACTTCTTCCTCAGTTGCTCCATTAAATACTGGAGTTTCAATGTATAAATCAAGAGCTTTTGCAGCCATTCCTAAGTGTGTTTCTAAAACCTGACCAATATTCATACGAGATGGTACACCTAGTGGATTTAGAACAACTTCAACAGGCTCACCATTAGGTAAAAACGGCATATCTTCTTCTGGAAGAATTCTAGAAATTACACCCTTGTTACCATGTCGACCAGCCATTTTATCTCCAACAGAAATTTTTCTCTTAGTTGCTATATAAACTCTAACTAATTTATTAACTCCAGGTTTTAATTCATCTCCTTTTTCTCTAGAAAATACTTTTACATCAACTACTATTCCTTCTTCACCATGAGGAACTTTAAGAGAAGTGTCTCTTACTTCACGTGCTTTTTCACCAAAAATAGCTCTTAAAAGTCTTTCTTCAGCTGAAAGTTCTGTTTCACCTTTTGGTGTAACTTTTCCTACTAAAATATCTCCTTCAGAAACTTCAGCTCCAACCCTTATTATTCCACGCTCATCAAGGTCTTTTAAAGCACTTTCTCCTGCATTAGGTATATCTCTAGTAATTTCTTCAGGTCCTAATTTCGTATCTCTAGATTCAGCTTCATGTTCTTCAATATGAACAGAAGTAAAGGCATCTTCTTTTACTAATTTTTCACTAATCAAAATAGCATCTTCATAGTTATAACCTTCCCAGGCCATAAATGCTATAAGTGTATTTCTACCTAAAGCCATTTCCCCACTTTCAGTAGAAGGTCCATCTGCAATAATTTGTCCTTCTTCGATTTTTTCACCACGGGAAACAATAGGTCTTTGGTTCATACAACTTCCTTGATTAGACCTTTTAAACTTCATCAATTTATATTTATCAATATTACCATCATCTGTTTCCACAACAATCTGTTTAGCAGTAACTCTTTTTACTGTTCCAGAGTTTTTAGATACAACAACTACTCCTGAATCTTTAGCAGCTTTATGTTCTATTCCTGTACCAATAACAGGAGCATCAGTTTTAAGCAATGGTACTGCCTGCCTCTGCATATTTGCTCCCATTAATGCACGGTTAGCATCATCATTTTCCAAAAATGGTATCATTGCTGCAGATACACCAACAAGTTGTTTTGTAGAAACATCCATATAATCAATATTATCTGGAGAAGTTTCAAATATATCTCCTCTATGACGAGCTAAAACAACATCACTTGTAATATATCCTTCATCATCTAATTTAGCATTAGCTTGAGCAATAGTAAATTGATTTTCTTCATCTGCAGTTAAATAATCAATTTGTTCTGTTACTCTATTATCATCTGTAACTTTTCTATAAGGAGTTTCTAAAAATCCAAATTCATTTGTTCTAGCATAAGTAACCATAGAACCAATCAAACCAATATTTGGCCCTTCTGGAGTTTCTATAGGACAAATACGTCCATAATGAGAGTGGTGAACATCACGAACATCAAAGCCAGCTCTTTCTCTACTTAAACCACCAGGTCCAAGTGCACTCAAACGACGTTTGTGTTGTAATTCAGCAAGTGGATTTGTCTGATCCATAAATTGAGAAAGTTGACTGCTTCCAAAAAATTCTTGAATTGCAGCAACAACAGGTCTTGTATTAATAAGTGCTTGCGGAGTAACAACATCTATATCTTGAATAGTCATTCTTTCTTTAACTACTCTTTCCATTCTTGAAAGACCAATTCTAAATTGATTTTGTAATAATTCACCAACTGTTTTTAATCTTCTATTTCCCAAATGATCAATATCATCTATATAAGCATCAGGATCATTATTAACTAATTTAACTAAATATCTAACAGTTTCAATAATATCTTTTTTATCTAAGTGTTTTTTATCTGGGTCTATATCTAATTTTAACTTTTTATTAATCTTATATCTACCTACAGCAGCAAGGTCATAACGCTTGTGATCAAAAAATAATGATTGAATTAAATTTTGAGCACTTTCCACAGTAGGTGGCTCACCAGGTCTTAACTTTTTATATAATTCTATAAGTGCTTCTTCTTGTGAATCTGTGTTATCTCGCTCTAAAGTATCCATTATAACCTCATGATCTCCTAAAAGATCAATTAGTTCTGAATCAGAGCTATAACCTAGAGCCCTAAATAAAATTGTAGAAGGCATTTTTCTAGTTCTATCTACCCTAACAGAAATTATTCTTTTTTTGTCATATTCAAATTCTATCCAGGCACCTCTGTTTGGAATAATACTACCATTAATTAATCTTCTACCATCTTTTACTCTTTCATCATCAAAATAAACTCCTGATGATCTAATTAATTGATTTACTACAACTCTTTCTGCCCCATTAATAATAAATGTACCCTTATCAGTCATCAAAGGAAAATCTCCCATAAAAACTTCCTGTTCTTTTACTTCACCAGTTTCCTTATTAATTAAACGAACTTTAACTTGTAAAGGAGCTGAATAAGTATCATCTTTATCTCTACAGGCCTGTACACTATTTTGGGGATCATCTAAATGATAATCAACAAATTCCAAAACTAGATTTTCTGAAAAATCTTCTATTGGCGAAATTTCTTCAAAAACTTCCTTTAATCCTTCATCTAAAAACCACTGGTATGAATTTAATTGAGTGTAAATTAGATTGTTTAGTTCTTTAGCATCTTCAATCTTAGCAAAACTATATCTCTCCCGATTTCTAACCATCTTCGCACCCCCAGGATTGCTTTATAAAAATAAAATAAAGTTAATAATAACTTTCCCTTAAACAACACAACATTAACCACATATATAATTTTAATCTATATAATATATAAAGCAAGGTAAAATTACCTCGCTTGATTTATTTTGAAAAAGCATTAGAACATTTATATAATATTAAGATATATACCTATTATTGCCATTTTTTCAAAAAATTATAATTTAGTTTTCCTAATTTTATCATCTATTTCAAATCGTATCGACAATTATTAATATTATCATAGTAATTACAACTTGTCAAGAGATTGAGCCTAATTTCTTCATTCAATTAAATATTGAAAAAGTACTCTGCCCACAGAGTACTATTATATTTGAATATTTAATTTTAATAC
>Ga0182239_1000668_pt1 | contig 12193 bp, 10 predicted proteins | sample hydfrate6_PW_210_FD_132456 | JGI IMG/M metagenome (GOLD analysis project Ga0182239, IMG submission 132456) | Subsurface microbial communities from deep shales in Texas, USA - hydraulic fracturing test 6_PW_210 | ecosystem: Environmental > Aquatic > Deep subsurface > Shale gas/oil reservoir >...
AGGGGCTAAAGAGCCCGAGCTAAATCCTGCTCCGCAGGTCAGCTGAAGCAGCTGAATTTAACCGGGCAAGCCAACTGATGGTCAATTGGGCCACGAGCCCGAAAAATGACACCTGGGGATTGCCTCAGCGTAAATACTACCATCTCGCCTTTAGCCCCTTGCCTATAGCCCCTTTTCGGAACTTTAGTTTGCTAACAGGTGAGCGGCAAAAGTCTTGTGCTGTCTCATTGCAGCTAAGGCCAAAGTCTACCCGAGCGTCTACCCAAGCCATTTTGGGGTAAAAAAAGGGGGGTTAAGCATGATGCCTAACCCCTTGTTTTTTCTGAATGCGCCTGGGGCGATTCGAACACCCGGCCTTCTGATTCGTAGTCAGATGCTCTATCCGGCTGAGCTACAGGCGCCAAAGCACACTTTGTAAGCAAAGGCTGTTGTCTTGTCAAGCTGGAAGAGACGGTTGTTTATATATCCAATGTGTTCAGCCACTTGCCGACTACCTCCCAGACCCGTTTCGACGTAGTACTGAACTGGTGGTCTCCCTGGGGGACAATATGCAGCTCTTTAGGTTCTGCAGCTGCGGCGTACAGTTCTTTTGCATCATTTACCGGTACGACATCGTCCCTTTGGCCATGGACAATGAGCAGGGGACGGGGACTGATGTTTGCAGCTGCCTGGAGCAGATTGTGTCTGGTCAGATCATCCATAAAATCTTTTTTCAAATGCACGGTTCCATTTTCATTCGCCAAGACGACTTGCCCGTCATCGTTTTCGGAAACGATAACCTCTGAAAACAGTTTGGTGAGATGAACCGGGGCAGCCCAGGTACAAACGGCCTGAACCCTGGAATCCGCTGTTGCCTGGGCCAACACGGTGCTGCCGCCAAAACTGCGGCCCATGGTCACCACCGGCCCCTGTTCCCGCTCTTGGCTCCAGTCGATGACCCCACTCAGATCCTGGATCTGGTTCGTCAAGGTCAGGTCTTTAAATCGGCCTTCGCTTTGGCCGTTGCCGGCAAAGTCGAAGAGGATGAAAGAAAATCCAGTCTGGGAGAAAAGGGTTTCGGCCAGTTCAATGTATTTGCCTCCGCCTTCTTTACTGCCGGTGAAGCCATGGCAGACAATCACCCATCCCCGGGAGCTTTGTTCAGAATGCAAGCTCAGAGCAGCCAGGCGTTGTCCTCTTGCGTTTTTGATATGGACGTTCTGCCAATGAGCCATTGATCTCCTCCAGTTTGATGCGTGCACAACGATGTGAAGTTTATAAAGAGTAGGTCGGGGAGTCAAGAACAGTCCGAGGTTCACGTTCGGGCCTTGACTGCTAGGCAGATAATCATTATTTTGAACATATGTTCATATGAATGTCTGTTTGTACAATGAGGATGTATGTCTGAGAAGATTCCTTTTGATATTTGTCAGGAGCGGTTGGTCCATCCCGACAGCTTGGAACAGGTGCGGGGGGCAATGCCAGATTTCCCAGTCTTGTGCGATTTGGCCGATCTGTTCAAGGCCTTGGGCGACCGGAGCAGGGTGCAGATTCTGTTCGCCCTGTCCAGGGTTGAGCTATGCGTCTGTGATTTGACCGAGATTCTGGGCATGTCCTCATCAGCGGTCTCTCATCAGCTGCGGGTCTTGCGGGCCTCCAAGCTGGTGACTTTTCGCCGGGAAGGAAAGAACGTATTTTATAGACTGGCCGACGGCCATGTGCAAAGGCTTTTTGAGCAGGCCCTGGAACATGTTCGGGAATAACCCTCATGCCCTGGAGGGCACGCTTGCGCTAACGAAGCATACAAATGATTTGGATCCCGATCCCGATACCGATTGGGAACAGACAAAAAAGCGGTTACCCAATCAGATCCTGACAACTATTAATGAATAACAGTTTTTCATACAAAGTTTCAGATGTAAGCGACACCAAGATCCTTGAATTTTTACATGGATGCTGGGATGCATAATGAATGAGGCATACCAATTAGACCATGTGCAATGCGCTCCAAGCGGATGCAGTTGCCAAAAAGGCGATTTTAACCAGGACCGTGCCGAGTCTTCTTTAGGCCGGGAACTGGTATATTTGTTCCCTGGAGCAGTGCTTTTTGCCCTCGGACTGGGCACGAAATACCTCATGCCCTGGACCCCGGCATGGCTTCCACCTGGGATATTTCTAGCTGCTTATGTCTTGTCCGGGTGGAGTGTGGTGCTCCAAGGACTGCGCAGCTTGTTGTCCCGCGGTCTGCTGGACGAGTTCGTTCTCATGAGCCTGGCCACAATAGGCGCTATGGCCATAGGGGCCTATGCCGAGGCAGTGGCCGTGATGCTCTTTTACCGCATAGGTGAGGCCTTTCAGGACAGTGCAGTGCGCAAATCAAGGCAATCCGTGGCTTCGCTGCTGGAGCTTCGGCCGGACACGGCACGGGTGATCAACGGGGAGGACGCCAAAATGCTCGATCCGGCCCAGGTCCAGGTGGGACAGGTCATCCAGGTCAATCCGGGTGAACGGGTCCCATTGGACGGGACGGTACAGAGCGGCCAAAGCCGAGCGGACACCTCGGCCCTGACCGGCGAATCCAACCCTCGCGGTCTCGGTCCCGGAGATACCATCCTCTCCGGGATGGTCAATCTTTCCGGGGTGCTTACCATGCGGGTGGACAAGCCTTTGGCCCAGTCCACGCTATCCGTGATACTGGATCTGGTTCAGAACGCGACCCAGCGCAAGGCACCTACAGAACAGTTCATGACCCGGGTGGCCCGGGTGTATACCCCGATTGTGGTCGGGTTGGCCGCCCTGATCGCCTTTGGTCCAAGCCTTGCCGCCCAGATTCCGGGCATAACTGGTCTTTTCGATGCTCCCCTCAGGCTCTCGGATTGGGTGTACCGGGGACTGGTTTTTCTGGTCATTTCCTGTCCCTGTGCCCTGGTCATTTCCATCCCGCTGGGCTTTTTTGCCGGGATAGGGGCCGGTTCCAGGCAGGGCATTCTGATCAAGGGGGCCAACTTCCTGGAGGCCTTTGGGCGTTTGCGGAGAGTTGTCTGGGACAAGACCGGGACTCTGACCCGGGGGCGTTTTGCCGTGCACGATGTCCAGGCTGCGCAGGGCTTTTCGCCTAAAGAGGTATTGTCTTTGGCCGCAGCTGCGGAAGCACACTCGTCCCATCCCATTGCCCTGGCCATTGTCCGGGAAGCAAGAAGAAAGAGGTCAGAGATCAAGGATCAGAGGTCAGGGGACTGGAGGCAGGATTCGGGGATCAGATGGCAGGAAGCAGAAGACAGAGATCAGAAGACAGGGATGAGAGGTGAGGGATCAGAAGTCGGATATCAGAGACCAGAGGAGACTTTGGAGTCAATAAATGACCGAGGACATACGACTGGAGAAACTGACAGTGAGTTCGAAGTCCAGGAATTTTCCGGACAGGGAGTGCAGGCCAAGGTTCAGGGCCGGGAGGTGTTGGTTGGGACAGCAAAGTTTCTATACTCTCAAGGAGTAGATCTGGCTGACCGGAATCAAGGAGGCAATGCAATCTGGGTAGCTATAGACAAAAATGTGGCCGGCTGGATTGTGGTCCAGGACGAGCTCCGTTCCCAGTCCGTTCAAGCTGTGCTGGCATTGAAGGATTTAGGCATTCGTCAGTATATGCTCACTGGGGATAGGAAGGAAGCTGCCGAGGAGGTAGGCAGGTCTTTGGATCTGGACGGAGTTTCGGCTGAGCTTCTGCCCCAGGGCAAGGTGAGCATGCTGGAATCCATTATGGCCAGAGACACGGACAAAGGCCACACGGCCTTTGTCGGGGACGGGATCAATGACGCTCCGGTCCTGGCCAGAAGCGATATTGGCGTGGCCATGGGCGGGCTGGGTTCAGATGCAGCCATAGAGGCCGCTGATGTGGTCTTGATGGAAGACGATCCAGGCAAATTGGCCCAGGCCGTGGCTTTGGCCGGGCGAACCAGAGCCATTGTCTGGCAGAACATTGCCCTGGCTTTGGGGATCAAGGCCTTGATCCTGAGCCTGGGGGCTGTGGGACTGGCCAGTATGTGGGCCGCGGTCTTTGCTGATGTCGGCGTTGCCTTGTTGGCTGTAGGTAATTCCCTGCGTATTCTGCGGTGATAAAGAAGTCAGGGACAAGTTGGGAGCTGGAAACTGTCGCAGAATAAACATAACATAAGAGAATTTATCCACGAATTTGCACGAAGAAGCATGAATGAAGAAATGAGATGTATATGTATAAACCAAGAACTATGGATCAAAACACAGGAGGATTGTTATGGCGACGATCAAAGTACAAGGGATGACCTGTCAGCATTGCGTGCAGGCGGTAACCCAGGCCCTGTTCGGAATTGAGGGTGTGGAGAACGTAAAGGTCAGTCTGTCCAAGGGCGAGGCCAGCTTTGAGGAAACCAAGCCTGTGGACATGGAAGAAGTAAAAAAGGCGGTCAAGGAGGCCGGGTATAAGGCTGAGGTGTGAGGAATGAAGAATGCTGGGATGAATGAGGTGTCTGTTTGCTGCTTGCCGTCGAAGGCCAGTTCGATTGAAAATGCAAGACACCACGAAGGGCAACCACTTAGGGTTGCCCTTACAAAAAGGGCCGCTATATCATTTTAGATTGGGTTTCTTATTCTGGTTTGCAAACAAGATGATCATTGTTTCTGCTTATGCTTTAGTCATCCCAGCTAAGGATGAAATGCCTGTCTTTGTCCGTCGTTTCACTATTGCCCGGCCGGGATGTTTGAACATATCGATACCATGCGTACCGGGCAATCTAGTGTACATAACTTGCTTATTCTGACTTCAGCCTTTGTCACGAAGGCGGAACTCCAGAGCTTCTTAGACTCTGGTTTAGAAGTTAAGTTTCTGTTATTTTATAGCTTCTCACTGAGGAGTTGGCCTTTCCCCTGGATTGCCCGGAGCGAATGATTCCGATGTATTCGACCAATAGCGGCCGGGCAATGACGGATAGCTAGATCGCGGTAATCCAGGAAGTCGTTTCTGTCAAAAAACATTAATCCGGATCACAACGTAAAATCTGTTCCTGCGGTTACCACTGCATGCGTGGAATAAGTGATCATCTTGAATGATAATTGGAATTATACTCCGCGATTCCTCCGGGGAGGGGCAGCCCTTGAGTATATTTTACCGGGTGTCCGCTCAGGTACAAGAGGGCGAATGATCATTCGCCCTCTTGTACCTGAGCTGGAGGTATTATCAGTATCCGTTCAGAGGGATCCGATTGCTTCATTATGACCAGTCATCGCGAGGAGTCTTCAACAGGCGTCTTCGCCGAAGTAATCTCCAGAAATACAGTCCGTTGAGGGTATTATAAAGATTGCTTGAATGCTTAATGTTATCATTAAACATGTTGTTTTTGATGCAGAAATAAGGGATGTGACATATGCGCGAGCAGGAAACGGATCAGGGCCAGGAAGGCAATGTGCGCAGCCGGAAGTTCGCCATTCAGGGCATGAGCTGCGCGGCATGTTCGGCCCGGGTGGAGCGGGTGGTTGCCTGGATGGACGGAGTGCATTCGGCCCAGGTCAACCTGGCCACAGAGAGTATGCAGGTCAGCTGGGATGCGGACAAACTGGGGCCGGAGGAGATCAAGGCCGCGGTGCACAAGGCCGGATATGAGGCCAAGGAGATAAGCCAGGATTCCCGGGTTGAGCTGGATATCCAGGGTATGACCTGTGCCGCCTGTTCGGCCAGAGTGGAAAAGGCCCTGAGCCGGGTGCCCGGGGTGAGCCGGGCGGAGGTGAATCTGGCTACGGAAAAGGCCAGGGTGAGCTTTGATCCTGAGCAAGTCCAAAGCAAGGATCTTATTTCTGCGGTGGAAAACGCGGGCTACGGCGCTTCTGTGATCTCTCAGGAAGAGGGGGGCAGCGCAATCGGAAAGGACCAGGAGATGAAGGAACGGCTGGCCGGACTCAAACGTCGGCTGATCATCTCCCTGACCCTGGCCATCCCCTTGTTTCTTTTGTCCATGGGAGAAATGGTCGGGCTGCCCATCCCCTCGTTTCTGAATGCTTCCTCTGCTCCCCTGACCCATGCCCTGGTCCAGTTCCTGCTCACTGTGCCCATCATGTACATCAACCGGGAATTCTATGTGCAGGGCTTTCCCAGTCTGGTCCGGGGCGGGCCGAACATGGATTCACTGATCGCCGTGGGCACCAGTGCGGCCTTTATCTATTCCACATGGAACCTGGGGGAAATTTTTTTGGGCCACAATCAAATAGCCAGGGCCCATGATCTGTACTTTGAGTCCGCGGCTATTATTCTGACCCTGATCACCCTGGGCCGGTTTCTGGAGAACCGCTCCAAGGCCAGGACTTCGGCGGCCATTCGGGAGTTGATGCAGCTCAGACCGGAGACGGCCACCAGAATTGTGGATCAGGAAATGGAGACTGTGCCGGTGAACTCCATTCAGCCCGGAGATCTCCTCCTGATCCGCCCAGGCGAGAGGATTCCGGTGGATGGCCGGATCGAGGACGGTCAGTCAAGCGTGGACGAGTCCATGCTCACCGGTGAGCCCATTCCCAAGGGCAAGGGATCAGGAGACAGCCTGATTACCGGTACGGTCAATGTTCAGGGCTCGTTGCGCATGCGGGCGGAAAAAGTGGGCCGGGAGACGACCCTGGCCCGGATCATTGCCCTGGTTCAGGAGGCCCAAGGGTCCAAGGCCCCCATTGCCAATCTGGCGGACAAGGTCAGCCTGTATTTTGTGCCCACGGTCATTATCATTGCCGTTGTTGCCGGCCTGGGCTGGCTGTTTATCGCCGGGGCAGACTTTTCGTTTTCTTTGCGTATCTTTGTGGCCGTGATGGTTATTGCCTGTCCCTGTGCCCTGGGACTGGCCACGCCAACGGCCATCATGGTCGGCACCGGCCGGGGGGCCCAGTTGGGGACGCTGATCAAGAGCGGGCAGGCCCTGGAAACGGCCCGGAATATTCAGGCCGTGGTTCTGGACAAGACCGGGACCCTGACCCGGGGCCAACCAGAACTTACTGATTTTATACCTTTGGAAGGTGCAGGAGTTGACCAGCGGGAACTCAAGGCCATGATCGGTGGCCTCGAGCAGGCCTCGGAGCACCCCCTGGCCCGGGCGGTGGTTCAGGGTCTAAAGCCGGATGCCGGGAATGCCTGGCCCCAAGCCGAGGACTTTGCTGCTGTGTCCGGCCGGGGGGTCAGGGCCAAAGTGAATGGACAGACGATTGTTATCGGAAGCCGGTCATTTTTGATCGATCAGAACATCCAGGGTGTGGACAACGAAAGGGTTTCAGCGCAGATTGATGAGTTGTCCCAAGCCGGCAAGACGGTGGTCCTGGTCGGGGTAAACAGCCGGGTTGCGGCCATCCTGGCTGTGGCCGACAAGCTCAAGGAGTCTGCTCCGGACACGATCCAAGAGTTGAAAGCCATGGGCCTGAAGGTAATCATGCTCACCGGGGATACGGAGCGGACGGCCCGGGTGATTGCCAAGCAGGCCGGAATCGATGAAGTTATTGCGGAAGTCATGCCTGAGGGTAAGGCCGAAGAGATCAAAAAGCTCCAGGACCAGGGCCTGCAGGTAGCCATGGTCGGAGACGGGATAAACGATGCTCCGGCCCTGGCCCAGGCCGATCTGGGGCTGGCCGTGGGCTCTGGAATCGATGTGGCCATTGAGAGCGGGGATATCGTGCTGATGGGCGAGGACCTGTCCGGGGTAAGTACGGCCATGGCTTTGAGCCGGGCCACGGTGCGAAACATCAAGCAGAACCTGTTCTGGGCCTTTTTCTACAACTCGTTGGGCATCCCCATTGCCGCAGGCGTGCTGCACATCTTTGGCGGTCCGACTCTAAATCCCATGATTGCCGCTGCGGCCATGGCCATGAGTTCGGTATCCGTGGTCAGTAACGCCCTGCGACTGCGTTTTTTTCAGCCTACAAAACAATGAACCCTTCTGGTCCTAGGACCAGAAGGGTTCATTGTTTTGTCTTCTTGGGCTTGTGACCCATGGAAGCCTGGACTGGCTGTAGAGTCATACCCAGAGAAGCGGGATGCTCCTTTTGGAGGCAAAGATTCATTACCATCCATCCTACAAACTCACATGCCCGCCAAAGCGCAATCACAACGAAGCACGAAGATAATATATTCATATAAACAGTATCTTAGGGAATTATTTTCATACAAACTATGTCAATTACCCACGTTTTATCAACTGATCAGAAGAGATGTTTTGACTCCTATGGACAAGAGATCCCCTGTGCCGGGAGCGGACAGGACGGAGAGCTCGGGATGGGTATCAAGGGGCCGAGTCCGCGGTTTGCAGAGTTTGGGGATATGATCCAGGATCGCCTGACCGGTCTGATCTGGCCCAGAAAGAGCGTCAGCTTTGAGTTTGCCCTGCGCTGGCAGGAGTCCCTGGAGCATGTCCGGGATTTGAATCAAGAGGGATTCCTGGGCTGTTCAGACTGGCGTCTGCCCAACAGGCGGGAACTGCGCAGCGTGCTTAGCCACGAGCAAAGCCGTCCGGCTCTGCCCACGGACCACCCCTTTACCCATGTGCAACAGACCTGGTACTGGACATCCACTTCCTCGGCCATGTATCCGGCCTATGCCTGGGCTGTGCATTTGGCCGGCGGGCGCATGTTCTGGAACCGCAAGGATCAGATCTCCATGGTCTGGCCGGTGCGGGGAGAAAGTTCGGTTCTTCCGCGCACAGGACAGAAATCGTGCTTTGACTCCCATGGTGCCGGTATCGAATGCTTTGCAAGCGGGCAGGACGCAGAACTGCAAAAAGGCGTAGTCTGGCCCGAGCCTCGATTTGTCCGGGATGGAGAGGATGTTGCGGACCGTCTGACTGGACTGATCTGGCGGGAAACAGAAAGCGAAGAACCGGGTCTGATGACTTGGCCAAAGGCCCTGCAGGTGGTTGCGGAACTCAAGGAGGAGAGTGGGACGGAGTGGCACCTGCCAAACATTAATGAGCTGGAATCCCTGGTGGATGCCTCTAAATCATGCCCGGCCCTGCCGGAGGGACACCCATTTTCCGGCAATCCGGAAGTGCTCTGGTCCTCCACGTCCAGCGGGTTTGAGCCGGATTGGGCGTACGCTTTGTATATGCACAAAGGTGCTGTTGGTGTTGGCTATAAGAGGACGGCCAGGTTTGGAGTCTGGGTGGCCAGAAGTCAGATTTGCCTCCGGCACATCTGACATATTTTTGGGCCAAAGGGCCCAAAAAACGTTTTCAAGAGCCGTTCACCGTCCAGCGGGATGGAGCGAATCAAGGTGTACCAGGAAAACGGTATGTCGATAAACAAAGGGGTGGGCGTCTGGGCCAGGATGTTCATGGACCATTTTCCCGATCTGCCGGTGGAGGATGACGGCCGGCTGCACGACCCGGTCCTGCGGGAAAATTTCATTACCCGGATTTTTGTTTTCCAGCGCTGGCGGGAGCTTGTTCGATCCAACAAGACCTTGGGCGGTCTGGCGGATCTTCATTCCCGGCACAAGCTGCTGATTATGGCCCACCATGTCCCCACCTACAGGGAACTGGGCAAACCGATGGCCGAGGGCAAACAGATACCGGTGGACGATCTGTTCGCCACCTATCTGCACAATCAGTATTATTTACATCCCCATCCATTGGAGTTCAAATTGCGGAATCATGTGTAATTTCTAGGCCGGGGCTTTTTTGGTCAAGAGGTAGATGCCGTATGTGGCCAGGAGATTAGGTAAAAAGCGGACTTTGCGGCCGTACTCTTCGTGATAATAGGTGCTGATGGCGGTTTCCTTGAGGATTTCAAATCCAAAGACCGAGCAGAAGCTGCGAAAGTCCTTGATAGGCACCACCCGGATATTGGGGGTATCGAACCAGGCGTAGGGAAGCTCCTTGGACATAGGCGCCCGGCCGCGGAAAAAGAAGAAAAGCCGGTTCTTATAGTGGCTGTAGTTGGGAAAGCTGACCACCCCTTTATGCCCTACCCGGAGCATTTCGTGCAGGAGCAGAGCCGGTCTGAATACCTGCTGCAGGGTCTGGCTGAGGATGACGTAGTCAAAGGTTTGATCCTGATAATCCCGTATTTCCTCATGGATATCCCCGTGGATGATATTCACTCCGGAAATAATGCCCTGGCTGGCCTTTTCGGCATCAACCTCAATGCCAGTTCCGGTCACTCCCTTTATGTCCTGCAGATATTTGAGGAGTTCACCAGCCCCACAGCCCAGGTCCAAGACCCGGCTGCGGGGGGTGATCCAGGAAGCGATGGTCTGGAGGTCAAAACGCATATGAACATCCTTGAACAATCAGTTGGGTCAAAACAATGATCCATTGTGTTTATACGCAGGAGTACGAGGGAGCGAGATTTCGCAGTTCCTTGTCCAGAAATCCGGAGATGAGCTGGGAGAGGGGCGGATTGGGAACCAGAAACGAGTCGTGCCCATAATCGAATTCAATTTCACAGAAACTGACCTGAAGATTGTTTTTCTTCATGGCTTGGACCATGGCCTTAGACTGGGCTGTAGGATAGAGCCAGTCCGAGGAAAAGGAGACGACCAGAAAATTGGACTGGGCTGGGGCAAAGGCCTGGGCCAATGAACCGTGTCCATAGTATTCGGCCAAATCAAAGTAGTCTGCGGCCTTGGTCAGGTAGAGCAGGGAGTTGGCGTCAAAGCGGTGGACGAATTTTTCCCCTTGGTACTGCAGATAACTGCCGACCTGGAAATCTGTATCAAAATCGTAGGAAAAGGCTCCCCGGTCTTGAAGCCTGCGGTCGAACTTCTTGCGCAGGGCTTCCTCAGAAAGGTACGTGACGTGACCGATCATCCTGGCCACAGCCTGCCCGTGCCCAGGCTGGCCCCGGCCGTAATAATCTCCTTGATGCCAGTTGGGATCCTTCATGATGGCCTGCCTGGCGACCTCGTTGAAGGCAATGGCCATGGCCGAGTGGCGGGTGGTGGTGGCAATGGGTACTGCCGAAACCACATATTCCGGATAGCGTACCGCCCATTCCAGAACCTGCATGCCACCCACAGAACCGCCGATTACGGCCAGAAGCCTGGAGATGCCCAGGGAATCGATGAGCTTTTTCTGGGCCCGGACCATGTCTCCGATAGTGACCATGGGAAAGGTCAATGCATAGGGGCGGCCAGTGCTGGGATCGATGGACGATGGTCCGGTAGAGCCCATGCACCCGCCCAAGACATTGGAGCAGATGACGAAATACCGGTTGGTGTCGATGCCCTTGCCCGGGCCGATCATCACATCCCACCAGCCCGGGGCCTGGTTGCGGTCCTGAGCGTAGCCCGCAGCGTGGGCGTCCCCGGTCAGTGCGTGCAGGACAAGAATGGCATTGGACCGGTCATGGTTTAATGTTCCATAGGTTTCATAGGCCAGGGTGAGAGGACCAAGGCTGCGTCCGCACTCCAGTTCCATGCTGTTTGGTGGATGGGCGAAGTGGAAATACTGGGTGGTGACGGATCCGACAGTAAAATGCTGCCTGTTCTCCTGGGGGATACTTTGCACGTTGGGCATAATGCTGTTCCCAATCATGAGACGGCCCTGGCCAGGGCCTGATCCAGGTCGGCTATAATGTCTTCTCTATGTTCCAGCCCGATTGACAAGCGAATGAAATCCGGAGACAGGCCCAAGGCGGCCTGATCCTCCTGGTTGAGTTGGGAATGTGTTGTTGACCCGGGGTGGATGGCCAGACTCTTTGCATCTCCAATATTGGCCAAATGGCTGAAGAGTTTTAAGCTGCGGATGAATTCCCGTCCAGCTTCCAATCCTCCCCGGATGCCGAAACTGACCAGGGCCCCGCAGCCATCGCTCAGACACTTGCATGCGTGCTTATAGCTTTGATGTTCGGGTAAACCAGGATAGAGCACCCATTTCACTTGTGGATGGTGTTGAAGATAGTTGGCCACAGCCAAGGCATTGGCGCAATGTTTTTCCATGCGCAGGAAAAGGGTCTCCAGGCCCTGGAGAATCAGAAAACTGTTCACCGGTGCAAGGCAGGGACCGAAATCGCGCAGAAGCACGTTCCTGGCCCGGAGAATGAAAGCTTTTTCCCCGCCCAGTTCCAACCAGGACCGGTTGTGGATAGACGGGTCGGGTTCAGTGAACATGGGAAACCGGGCAGAGGAGGACCAGTCGAAACGGCCGGAGTCGACGATAATCCCTCCCATACTGGTGCCGTGCCCGGCGCAAAATTTGGTCAAAGAATGTACGACGATATCTGC
>Ga0182239_1000669_pt1 | contig 12188 bp, 12 predicted proteins | sample hydfrate6_PW_210_FD_132456 | JGI IMG/M metagenome (GOLD analysis project Ga0182239, IMG submission 132456) | Subsurface microbial communities from deep shales in Texas, USA - hydraulic fracturing test 6_PW_210 | ecosystem: Environmental > Aquatic > Deep subsurface > Shale gas/oil reservoir >...
CCAAAACCGTTACCCGGTTTTGGACAATACGTGGCTCCGTGACTGAAGCTTTGCGTACTTTGCGACTTGGCGGTTCAAATTTTCTTGTTTTTTATGGCAGAAATTTACAGATAAGGCACTAATGGTGTCTTTTCGGCAAACCTACGTGAAAAGCTTGAGGGCCTGAGGTACTATCGGTTGCCATAATACCAATAGGAGGACAACCGATGCCCCAGCAATCAGCCCCAGCCAGCCCTTGAAGAAGTCAAGCGACAGTTCGAGCACTGGCGGGTGACCAAATCTACACCGTAGATTTACCTAACTCCTGTCCAACCCATGGGGGAAAGCTCAGTTATCACGCCCCACTTGTGAAATTCGCAGGCTTTTGTCCAGAATACGTTGCAATTGCGGCATCTGCGGCAATAGGGCATCTGCCGGCCGCAGCAATAGCAGATCTGATTTTTGGTGTCCCGCCATTTATTTCGATATCGTGATGTGCTATTTTTCTTTTCGGTCATCGGTTCGCTCCTGGCGCATAGTGATCGGCGGGTTTTATTGTATCCAAAAAGTTTGCGGAGGTGAATGCACATGAAGACGACGCAACTGGGTAGGACCGGGCTTGAGGTCTCTGAACTGGGGTTCGGCGGAATTCCCATTCTCCGCCTTGAGTCCGGACAGGCGGAGAGGATTCTGGGCAAGGCTTTCGACTTGGGAATCACCTTGTACGACACGGCTCATCTGTACGGAGACAGCGAGGGGAAAATCGGGAGAGCCCTGCACGGGGTTCGGGACCAGGTGGTTCTGGCCTCCAAGACCATGAAACGAGATGCGGCCGGGGCTGCCGAACAACTGCACAACAGCCTGCGGGAATTGCAGACCGAGTGGATCGACGTGTTTCAATGCCACCAGGTGTCTGCCGAGAGTGAATGGAAAGAGATCAGCGGGCCCTCCGGAGCCCTGGAGGCCTTGTCCAAGGCCAGGGACAAGGGGCAGGTGCGCTTTTTGGGGGTCAGTTCCCACAGCCAGGAGATGGCTGTCAAGCTGGTCCAGACCGGCATGTTCGATACAGTGCAGTTTCCGTTCAACATCATTGAAAACGAGCCCCGGGAGGCCCTTTTCCCGGCTGCCAGGGACAGAGGCATGGGCATCCTGGCCATGAAACCCTTTGCCGGCGGGGTGATCGACGATGCCCGGCTGGCCTTCGCCTTCCTCCGGCAGGAGCCCGGGATCATTCCCATCCCGGGGTTCGACTCCGAGGCCGCGGTGGAGGAAGTGGTCGGGCTCTTTGAGCGGGACAACGAGGTCACGAACGATGACCTGCGGCAGATGGAGGAGTTACGCAACCGGCTCGGGAACCGTTTTTGCCGCCGCTGCGAATACTGCCTGCCCTGTCCGAACGGGGTGGCTATTCCAACGGCCATGGGCTATCCGATCCTGGTCTCCAGGATGTCGCCCCCCACCGCGACCGCCTTTGCGGCCAAGGCCATGGAGACGGTGCCCTTGTGCGCCGATTGCGAGGAATGCCTGGAGAAGTGTCCGTACAATCTGCCCATCCCGGATATGATCAAGGAGCATTACGCACAGTATGAGCGGGACCGGAAAAACAGCGGGCAATAGATACACAACTGATGAAATGCTTCCATAACATTCCTGGGTGAGGATGCCCGTTGTGGATATCGTGAACACAATTGTCCCCATCTTCGTGGTCATCCTCACCGGGACCATTTTGCGCAGGCTCAATTTCCTACCTCCCTCTATCTTGTGGCCCCCTTATATCATGTGATCAGTCGAACAGCTCTGGACGGATACCCGCTTGGCGAGCAGGAAAAAAGCCTTCTCTTGGCCACGATCAAAAAGCTCTCAAGCGTTTATTTCTGCGAGGTTTTGGGATTCTGCCTGATGGGAAATCACTTCCATCTCTTGGTCACCATGCGACCGGAGGACGAGGTATCGGATGAACCTTCATCCTATCGTATTGATTTTATTCTTATAACTGTGAAACTTGAACCTTGAACCCCCAAGTTGACAATGGGGTCCACCTCAGCCCTAGCAGGCAAGGGGCCTCAAAAAGCTACGCTAGAACGGTTCACCCTTTGGCCTGAATGCAGCAGCCGGATTTCCCGGAGGTCTCCTTGTCCTTACCGTCCAGTCCAGACATTTCCTGATATAAGGCCTGGGCAATGCCCAGATCGTTTTTTTCGGCCAACGCTTTGGCTGTTTCCGCATCCATAAATTCTTCAAACCATTTTTGCCCATTACTGCGCTCAATCAGACCGCCCTCAGGAATCGTCTTCCGCATGCTTTGCAACATGGACTGGACAAAAAAGGCCTCGAATTGTTCACATACTTCTCGAAGTCCTTTTTGATATTCTTCATGCGAGCGCTCTATGACCGGTACATGTATCCTGGGGTCTACAGCTAGTGGCATCGTATTTCTCCTTACTGCTCCGCGTGCCTCTGAAGCCGCAGGCACGTTTGGGCTAACGAACTATGAAAAGCAATTTCGATTCCGATCCCGATTTGGATATCCCAAAATCAAAGCTCAGATACCAAAAAGCGCATTGTCATACAAATATGTGGTCCGTTACATAATGACCAGCTCGGCATGCAGGGCACCGGCCTTTTTGAGGGCCTGCAAAATGGAAATCATGTCTCTGGGGGTGGCCCCAATAGTATTGAGCCCTGCCGCCAGGTCACTCACGTCGACTCCCTGCTGGAGGACAACCATCTGGGCTTCTTCTTCTTTAACCCCTATTTGGGTCCGGGGAACTGTCACTGTTCTGCCCATAGAAAAAGGTGCGGGCTGGGAAACCTGTGGTCGTTCCTGGATCTGCAGTTTTAAGTTTCCGTGGGCCACTGCCACTTCATCCACTTGCACTTGGCCGCCCATAACGATAGTTCCGGTTCGTTCATTGACCACCACTCGGGCTGTTGCTCCTGGACGGACCTCCACTTGTTCCACCTCGGCGATAAACTGGATCGTGTTCTGGGCGAATTCTTCCGGAATCCGGACCTGGAAGCCGCCGCTGTCCCTGGCAGTGGCAGTATCCTGGCCGAACCTGGCATTTAAGGCCTTGATGATGCGGGAGACTGTGGTAAAGTCCTGCTCCCCAAGCCTGTAGGAGAGTTGTCCAGTCGAAGGCAGGGAGAAATTGACTTCCCGTTCGACTATCGCTCCGCCCGGAATGCGGCCAACCGTAGGGTGGTTCTGTTGCACCTGGGCTGCCTGACCGCCCATGGAGAAGCCACCGACAAGAACAGGCCCCTGAGCCACTGCGTATACATTTCCACTGGGTCCGCTCAGGGGGGTTTGAATAAGAGTGCCCCCGCTCAGGCTTTCTGCATCACCCAGGGAGGATACAGTCACATCCACTGTATCTCCAGGTTTGGAAAAAGACGGAAGATCTGCGGTAACCATGACTGCGGCCACATTTTCCATTTCAATCTCATCCCGCTCGGTTGTTATCTGCAGCCGTTCCAGCATGTTGGCCAGGGTCTGGCTGGTAAATCCATTGTCATCGCTGTCTCCGGTATCGTTGAGTCCGGCAACCAGTCCGTAGCCTATGAGCTGGTTGGCCCGAACACCTTGCAGATCGGCCAATTCCTTGATCCGGGCTGAATACAAATTCTCCGGGACAATGCTGAGCACACAGAAGATCAGACACACAACTGCGAGTTTACGAACCATTTTTGTCCTCTTTTGCATGATTCCTCAATATTCGAGGGGCCTCTCCTGCTGACTAATTAACCTTCATCTGTCGTTCCCTTTTCTTCGTCCCCCCTTGAGGGCAGTCCTTTATCCACACGTGACACCCAGTTACATACGGCTTTGCCGTAGACCTTTGGTCTATGTAACCAGGTAAACCGATGGATAAGGTATTGGTCATCGTTCAACCACCCCTTTATCCCCTCCTTCGCAAGGAGGGGCAGGGGTGGTTGGGATGGTGAATCTGATACCTTATTGGAAATGACAAGGCACTAAAAAGGCCATGCATTGTCCATGATCCGCATGAACCACCCCGGTTCCTGTTTGTCGCTCAGCGGCCCTTGGCCGGTATAGATTATTTCCGCATCCAAAACATGCCTGGAATCGACCATATTCCTGCCGTCTATATCATCTGGTCTGACCACACCGGAAAGGCCGATATACTGCTCTTCATTGTTTACCACCACCCGCTTCCGTCCCTGGATGCGCAGATTGCCGTTGGGCAGGGCGGATACAACCTGGGTGGTGATGGTTGCGGAAAGATTTTCCGACCGAGAAGTAGACCCGCTGCCTTCAAAGTTGTGGCTTGTTTCGGCACCAAGGAGATTGTCCAGGTTCAAGGCGTCAGTCACGGTCTGGGAGCCTTCAAGACCGAAAAAACTGGGCAGGGAAGCGGACATTGAGGAACTTCGATCAGTACTTGTATCGGCTTCCCTACTGGCCCTGGCCTGTTCGTAAATGGCTACGGTGACAATGTCTCCAGGCCGCGAGGCCTTGTTGTCCGCATACAGGGAGCTCTGAAAAGACGGCCATAATGATCCGGGCGATGCGCTACGAGAGGAGCCTTTGTCAGAATAGGTATCTTCCGGCAATTCATATTCAGGTCCCCATACCGGCTTTTTGGCAGAGCATCCCAGGATACAAAGGCTCAGGCAAAACAGGATAAGCCAGCGCATTAAAACGTTACCTCAACCGTATCTTTGGCCACCACCCGGCCGTATACTTCCTGCCCTGAACTGGTGTTTTGTACACATATCCGATCCATTTTCGCCCCGTCTTCCTGGGCGATGCCTGCAGCGGAAATGAGCATTTTCCCTTTCCGCAGGATCAAGGTGACCGGTTTTCTGCGCCGGACAAGATATGGCCTGGCAATATCCTGGTTTTCAATAATGGTACCGGATCGAAGCGAACTCTGCATCCTTTTTCCAACGACGTTGCTGATTTCAAAAATCGGGTCTAACCGCCCGGAGAGTTCTCTATCCTGGAGTTCCACGTCGTTCGCCCCAATGATCTGGTCCCGTGGGACATCTCGGCTGGCCGTGACCACCCGGGCTCTGACTCGAACCTCACCTCTGACTTGCGTTGTACGCAACAGCCTGTTATTCCAATGAAAATCCAAAGAGAAACGGCGACTTGAGAGCAGGATCTCTCGTGATGGACGCACTGTGCATTCCCAATCCGGAACTTGAAGGACAAAAGGTTCTGGGAACTTGCGGGGCAGAAATTCAATCGAGGATACAGCAGGATGATCAAAATACTGTTCCAAATATCGTTGGACTTGCTCCAGCATGATCTGTTCACTTATAAGAGTGCCCCCGGCCCGACGGACGAGGACGGTATCTTCGCCACGAAAGGAGACGTTTTTGGTCTCCCCGAGTTTCTGCTGAATATAGGCTTGGAGAGTGCTGGACCGGTATTCTTGAACAGACCGGTTATCTCGCATATTAAATAAAAGCACATCTGCATACTGCTTTGCTGCATCTGCTGGCGAGAGAAAGGCCACATCCCCGAGACAAACAGCTGAATCCTCAATTTGGGTTGAGGATTTGAACTCAACATTCAGGCCGAATACAGCCGGGGCCGTAAAACCTAAGAAGATGAAAGCCAAAAGCAGAGGAACAAGGTAGCGCATAGACATATTAAATCAGGCGGCTCGTAGCCTGCAGCATTTCATCGGCCGTGGTGATGGCTTTGGAGTTGATCTCATAAGCCCGCTGGGCGGAGATCATATTCACCATTTCCCGCATGACGCTTACATTGGAATCTTCCAAATAGTGCTGGGCCAGGGTTCCAAATCCGTCTTCACCGGGAATGCCTTGAATGGGTTGGCCCGAGGTGGGGGTTTCCAGGTGCAGGTTCTGGCCGATGCTTTTCAGTCCGGCAGGATTGCTGAACCGGACCAGCTCGATGTCCCCAATTTCCTGCCCCTCGGTCTCGCCATCCAGAAAAGCCATGACCGTCCCGTCCTTGCCAATGCTGACCTGAGTGGCATCTTCCGGAATGGTTATTTCCGGATCCAGGGGATATCCGTCAGATGTCACTATTCTCCCCTCGCTGTCCTTCTTGAAGGCTCCGGCCCGGGTATAGGCCAATTCACCGTCAGGGGTGGTGATCTGAAAAAAACCAGGTCCTTCAATAGCTATATCCAATTCATTTCCGGTCTGGACGATATCACCTATGGTATGGACTTTGTAAACCGCTGCTGTCCGAACTCCACGTCCGACCTGGATGCCGGTGGGCACATCGTTGTCTGCTGTGGATGCGCTGCCAACAGTCCGGGCGTCTTGATACAGCAGATCCTGAAAATCGACCCGGCTCTTTTTGAACCCAGTGGTATTTACATTGGCCAGATTGTTGGCGATGGTATCTATTGCGGTTTGTTGACCTTCCATCCCGGTTGCTGCTGTAGAAAGGGCTGTGATCATTATCTTGCACTCCGTTCTTTGGTTATCCGATGCGGCCGATAGAGTTTCTGTTTTCAGCCATGGTATCGTAGGCTTTTACAGTCCGCTGATAGAATTGATAATTGCGGTTTTCGCCAATGAGCTGAGTGGTGATCCAGATGGGGCTTACGTTCGAGGCTTCCAGGTGCGCCTGGTGTATTTCAGGCTGCTCTATGACTTCTTCCTGATCAGGATCCTCGATAGTCCACATGCTGTCCCCGTGTTTTTGCAGTGCATTGAGGTCTGCAAAGGTATAAAGATCGATTTGTCCCAGCTGCTGGCCATTGGCCCCCATAACCGTGCCATCCGGCTCGATGCTCACTTGCTGATCCGGCACATTGATCGGACCGTCTTCACCTACCAGCTGCTGCCCGGACCGGGTGACAACGGCCCCGTCCGGCATCCGGGAAAATCCACCATACCGGGTGTAATAAAAACCGTCTTCCCCGGCTACCTTGAAGAAGCCTTCGCCCTGGATTGCCAGATCAAGCCTGCGGCCGGTGTGCTCTATTCTGCCTTGGGAGAAGTCGGTCTCCGTGTTTTCCATCGAAGCATAGTTTACGCCGGATGCGATTCCGTTTTGGATTGTATTGTTCAGGATGGATTGGAAATAGCATCGGTCCTGCTTGAATCCCGGCGTGCTGACATTGGCCAGGTTGTTGCTGAGCACTTCCAGATGGTTGTCAACAGTCACCGCCCCTGAAAGCGCACCATAAATCCCTGAGGGCATACCTTTGGACTCCAGTTGATAGGTGTATGCTTTGACCAAGAGTGTCTTGTCGTACCTGAAATGTGGCAAAGAACAAGGAATCCTGTCCTTTTTTTTGTTTTGCGACGTTATACATAAGGCAAGACATGAGATCGGTTGTACAAAAAATGCGGAACCACCAAAGCATTCGGTTCCGGATATTGTATCGTCATCCTATCCAAAACTCTTTAGTCTTCATATGGTTCTGGTCTGGAAAGCAAGGCCAGATTCATGAGCTGCTCAGCTTCATGATTCGAAATACCGATGCTCTTGGATATCTGGTGCAGGTCCATGCCGCTCTCGGCCATACTGACAGCCAGTCTGTAGCGCTCAGGAATTCCTTTCGTTACTTCCCTGTTTTCCAGTCGCTTGTTGATCTCAGCAGCATTCCAGTCAGGGGAGACAGGGGAGTCCTCCCCGCGCGTTGCCTCCAAATCGGCCAACCTGGACTCCAAGCCGTGCATCCGACCTTTCAGTCTGTCTTCCAGTTCTATGGAATTTTCGCACCAACTTCTGGACCTGAACCACAGGATCCCCAGGCCGGTGGCCAGAACGCAGTTCATGATCAACAAGAGAACAACCATCAAGATCATCGCATCAGCCTTTTCCGCTTTCAGAGGTTCCTTGTCGGCCTTCATGCATTGCCTGGTTATCCATTTTGGCCCTTAGTTTGGCCAAAGCCTGGCTGTGCAACTGGGATATGCGACCCTCGGTCAAGCTCATGACCTGGGATATCTCTTTTTGGGTCAGCCCTTCGTGATAATACAAAGCCACCACGGTTTGTTCTTTGGGGGAAAGTTCCCGCAGCTTTTTGGCCAGCTTGTCCACCATTTCTGAGTGCTGCAAAGCCTCTTCAGGGGTATTTCCCCGCTCGTCTTGGATGGTATCCAAAAAACTTTGACCGCTGTCTTGATCCATGATCTCGTTGAGGCTGACGCACCCCAGATAACTCACTTTTCCCAGCAGGTCCTGGTACTCGGAGAGAGATAGGCCAAGGGCCTGAGCAATTTCCCTTTCCTCCGGACTCCGCCCCAGTTTGATCTCCAGACTTCGTATTGTTTGGGTCAACTGCTGGTGCTTTTCCCGTAATGAGCGGGAAAACCAGTCCATGCGCCGCACTTCGTCGTAAATCGACCCCCTGATGCGGTGTTCAGCAAAGGTCTTAAACAAAAAGCCGCGCTCCGGATCGAATCGCTGGGCTGCGTTGTTCAGGCCCTCCATGGCCGCACTCATCAGGTCGTCCCGGCTCATAAAGGCTGGAACCTGAGGAGCCATACGTTCGACCCAGAAGTCGATCAGGTGCATGTGCTCGGTGACCAGTCGGTTCTGGTGCTCCGCACATGACTGTTTGTATGGGTCAAGGCTGGGATTCATGCCTTTTTCCAATCGCAAAGACGAAGCAATTTGGACCAGAAGAACTGGGGGGTGCCTTTCTGGTCCTCAATTCCTGAGACAGCCTGCAGCTTGTCTATGATCCGCAGGCATCCATCGCTCAGTTTGGACTTGGGGTACAGGTCCACAAAGGCCTTTTGCTTGCTCAATGCGTCATTCAACCGTTTTTCATACGGCAGCCAGCCTACAAAATCTACTGAAACTCCCAAAAAGCGATTGGCCACTGTAGTTATTTTATCATACACCTGAAGCGCTTCCTGTTCGTTTTTGGCTGTATTGACTATGAGATCAAACTTTTTTTCATGGTAACGCAGGGCTAGGACCTTAATCAAAGCATAAGCGTCGGTGATCGCGGTGAGTTGAGGGGTGGTCACCACCAGGATGGTCTGGGCCGCTGTGCTGAAATAGGTTACATTTTCGGAAATTCCCGCTCCGGTATCAACGAGAACTAGATCAAAGTCATTATTCAGACTGTCCAATTCCTCGATGAGCCGGATGTGGTCGGCCGGAATCAGATTGGTGTATCGCTGAACTCCAGAACCGGCCGGGAGGATGCTGATTCCGTGCGGTCCCTTGATCAGGATTTCCTTCAAGGAGCGTTTATGGGCAAAGAAATGGTTCAGGGTGTACCTGGGCGAGAGGCCGAAGACCACATCGATATTGGCCAGTCCAAGATCGGCGTCGATAATCAATGCTCTGGCTCCCCTTTTGGCCCAACTGACGGCCAGGTTGGAAACTAAAGAAGTTTTGCCCACACCTCCTTTCCCGCTGGAAACGGAAATGACCTTGGGGCTGCTGGCGGTAGTTTCCATCGTTCGTTCCGTCTGGGACCAGACACTCATTTCCCGCAGGGCCTGAGCCTGGTCACCCATTTCATGATCCGATTGTTTGATCATCATGAAACAAGTTCTCGTCTGGGTTGATGATTATCCTGGATATATGCTCCGGATCTGCGGGGCAAAAATCCTCCGGCACTTTTTGCCCGTTGGTCAGGTAGGTCAGAGGGCAACCGGTTTGATGCTGCATATTGACCAGTGAAGCGTATCGGCGAGTCTCGTCCAGTTTGGTGAAGACCAGACCGTCCAGCCCCAGGGGGGAAAAACGTTCGGCAATACCCAGCAGGTCTTCATCCCTGGTTGTGGCCGACAGGACCAGGTATTTGTCAAAACTTTGTCCAGAGCCCAAGAACTCCCTGAGCTCGTGCAGACTCTGTTCGTCGCGGGGATTGCGTCCGGCGGTGTCCACAAGGGTCAATTTGTTGACTCCATGCCGACGCAATACTGTATTTAGCTGTTCCGGGGTGGAGACCACCTCCAGGGGGATGTTCATGATCTGGGCATAGATCTGCAGTTGTTCGGCAGCGGCAACCCTGTAGTTGTCGATGGTTACCAGGAGAATGTCCCGACCATGGTTTTGCAGATAATGGGCGGCCAGTTTGGCCAGGGTGGTGGTCTTGCCCACGCCAGTGGGCCCCAGGAAGGCTATCCGCTTGCCTCGGTTTTTGGAAGAGACAAGTCCATTGCTCACCTGGACCCAATTGGCCAGATCATCTCTGCATTTGGCATCCAGGTCCGAGGCTGGATCTCCATTCCGGTCGGTCTGGGGGGCTGCGGATTGCTGAACAATGGCTTCCGCCGCTTTCCGGGAAATACCTTTGTCCATCAGCAAACGGACTTCAGGTTCTGCTCCCCGGGCAGAGTCCGGGCTTACCTCACCAGTTATGAAACCCGCATTTTCCGCGATCAGCCGGCGCAATGCGCGCATTTCATTGTGAAGGCTGCGAATGTCCGACTCCGAGACAACTGCCGAGGCATCCGCTGGTGCGGGATCTTCTTTTCCGTCCAAAGTTCCAAGACGCCCCTTTTGGTCGTAGGTGATTCCCAGACGTTGACTCAACCCGCTGACCTGGGTTTTCAGCTCTTGTCGGAATCCCGACTCCTGGTTTGATTGTTGTGTCTCTGTCGTGTCTTCTACGGCAGCCGTAACTTCCAGCTCCGGTGCACGCATAAAGCCAAAGCGTTGTTTACGCACCGTTCGGGTGGACAGGATGAGGGCATCCTGGCCGAATGTTTCCTTGACCTGCCGCAGGGCCTCTTTCATGTTCCCGGCCCGAAATATTTTAACTTGCATGGAGACCAACCGTTCCTACAGCGCGTACCTTAAGATCCGGGGCCACTTCCGCATGGGAAAGAACGGGCAGTCTGGGCATATATCGTTCCACCAGGCGGCGCATGTGCGGCCTGATGCCCGGGGGACAGAGCAATACCAGCTGGCCGCCTTGACCCACCTTATTTATCTGCGTGTTTATACCTTCCATAATCTTTTGCGCGGTTCGGGGATCCAGGGCTAAATATGTGCCTTGACCGCTCTGCTTCACAGCCTGCTGCACGCTTTCCTCCACTTGAGAATCAAGGACCAGCACCGACAGGGTATTGTCGTCCAAAACATATTTTCTGCTGATATGCCGGGCCAGGGCTTGGCGGACGAACTCAGTGAGCTGATCAGGGTCCTGGACCTGCCCGGCATAATCGGCCAATGTTTCCAGGATGGTCCGTAAATCACGAATGGATACGTCCTCCCGGAGCAGATTTTGCAATACTTTGACCACTGCTCCTAGGCTCATCAGGCCAGGCACCAATTCTTCCACCACCTTTGGCGACTCCTTCGCCAAGGTATCTAGCAAATTCTGTACCTCTTGGCGTCCAATGAGTTCATGGGCATGTACCCTGATCGTTTCACTCAAGTGGGTGGCCAGAACCGTGGCGCAATCCACTACTGTATACCCGGCAATTTGAGCCCGCTCCTTGTCTTCTTCCCGGATCCAAATGGCCGGAAGGCCGAAGGCCGGTTCAGTGGTTTCCGTACCCGGGATCTTTCCGGTCCCCGATCCGGGATTCATGGCCAGGTAGTGGCCGGGCATGAGCTCGGCTCTGGTCACGGGCTCCCCTTTGAGGTAAACGACGTACTCGTTGGGTTTTAGCTGCAGGTTGTCCTTAATGTGGATAGGGGGGACAATAAACCCGTGGGAGGAGACGAACTGCTTGCGGATGGCCTTGATCCGCTCCAGGATTTCACCGTCCTGGGATGCATCGACCAGATAGATAAGGCCGTATCCTATCTCCAGTTCCAATAAGTCAACGTGGAGTATCTCGTCATATTCCTCCTGGGCCGCGGGTTCCTTGGCAGCCTGCTCTTCCAACTCGGCCCCGGTCTCGGGTTCTTCCGGCTTATGGTCCAGATAGTAGGCCAGGCCGGCCAAAAGCAGACTCAGGAGTAAAAAAGGCAGGAAAGGCAAACCGGGGATTAAGGCGAAAAGTAAAAGAATTCCAGATACGACCCAGATGGCCCGTGGATTGACGGTCATCTGGCGCATAAGTTCCGTGCCCAGATCCCCGGTTCCGCCGGCCCGGGAAACCAGGATCCCTGCTGCTGTGGAGATGATCAGGGCAGGGATTTGACTGACCAGTCCGTCGCCTACAGTCAGGGTGGTATAGGTCTTGGCTGCTTCTGACACGGCCATTTCTTTTTGGGCCACACCAATGATGAAGCCGGCGACGATATTGATCATGGTGATCACGATGCCGGCAATAGCATCGCCGCGAACAAACTTGCTTGCGCCGTCCATAGCCCCGAAAAAGTC
>Ga0182239_1000670_pt1 | contig 12186 bp, 13 predicted proteins | sample hydfrate6_PW_210_FD_132456 | JGI IMG/M metagenome (GOLD analysis project Ga0182239, IMG submission 132456) | Subsurface microbial communities from deep shales in Texas, USA - hydraulic fracturing test 6_PW_210 | ecosystem: Environmental > Aquatic > Deep subsurface > Shale gas/oil reservoir >...
AGCTATAGTTGACTATGCGAGGCTGCATCTGACGCAGTAGATGCGGCAAAATTGGAAATCCCGGAGGGTTTCAAATTTTAACACCTGAAAATGACTTAATTCATTAAAAAAATTTAACATATTAATCCGTGTAAAAATTTGAAACGCTCATTTTAGGTCTGAATGGATCGGCTCGCTTGTCAGCACGGTTTAAACATATCCGTATGCCAAAAGTCAAAATAAAAACCTCATGGCAATCGTCTTTTACAGGAGGACCCTGTCGCAGATTTCAAATCCCGGCCTATTTGTCCGTTAAGGCCTCCATGGTGACTATGATATGAACATTGCGGCCGACCACGCCCATTTCCAGAAACCGGCCCGTACCCACATTGTATTCCATCCGGTCGATGGTGAATTCCGCCTCAAACCCGGCGACCTTCTGGCCCTCTTCCATGGGGTTGTCCTGAATTCCGAAAAAGGTAACCGGCACCTCTATGCGCTTGGTGACGTCCTTGAGGCTCAAAATCCCGGTGATGACATACGAATTGTCTTTCACATGCCGGACCCCCGTACTGTTAAAAGTGATGTACGGGTATTGTTCAACATCAAAAAAGTCCTCTGAGCGCAGGTGGTTGTCCCGTTTTGCGATATTCGTATTAATGCTTGCGGCATGGACTTTGATATCAAGGCCGCTGGCCTCCTTGCTTTCCGGATTAAAACGGAGAGTGCCCGTAAAATTGCCGAACTGGCCGCGGACAGTGGCAAAGGTGTGCTTCACATCAAAGTAGATACTGGTATGGGCCTTATCGATTTCCCACTCCTGCGCTGCTTCGGCGTGTGCAAGCGAAGCGCCCGCCAGCATCAGGATCAACAATGCAATTCCGGTGATTTTCCATTTCATGATATTCCTCCCTACCTGTTTTTAAAGTTCAGTTTTCTTCCAAGGGCTCGAAGTAATCCTTTTCAGCCGCGCACTTGGGGCATACCCAGCCCTCGGGCAGGTCATCAAACGGTGTGCCGCCGGTAATACCGGCATGTGCATCGCCTTCTTCGGGTTCGTATACATAACCGCACGGACATTCGTATTTCACGGTTTACTCCTTTTCCGGACAGTGTTTTGTATTATTTGTAACCTTTATTTTAAATGTATTGGCAAACCCCTGGGTGTCAAACAGGAAACCGGTGAATAATTATCAGGTTGTTGTTATGCTGGCTCAGCCTTATCGGGATCGAAATCGAAATCGACTCCGATCCCGATTTCGATCAAACTGCGAAAAAATCAGAAAAGGAACTTCATATATACCGATTCCCGCAAGCTGAAAAGTTCACCGGGAATTGCTGGTGTCAAATAAGAAGCCGGCGTTGGGCAGGCCCGGATTTGCCATTTCCCGGCAACCTGATTATCATTTTCAATAACCGGACGGTCCGGCTTTCCTGACAATTCGTAAAACCTTTCCTGTTAACCCGTGACAGGCTCGTAAAATGTCTGTTTTGAGATGGCAGAATAAAAAGTTCAAGATCAAGGCGCGCAAATCCCGAGGAATGCAGCGTACTTTATCGTACGTGAAATTCCGCAGGGATGCAGCGCAACGCAGATATTGGACTTTTTATTTTGCCATCAACCCGTAATACCGAAAGGCAAGACCCTGATGCCGCCGGACAACGTGTTATTTGCTTTCGGAGTCACCCTTGCCGCCGGCCTGGCCACGGGTATCGGCAGTGCGCTGGCCTTCTTTGCCAAAAGCACCAACAGCCGGTTTCTCTCCATGGCCCTGGGATTTTCCGCAGGCGTGATGATCTACGTTTCCATGATTGAAATTTTTTTCAAGGCCAAAGCGTCCCTGGTCGGGGCCCTGGGGAAGCAACCGGGATACCTTGCAACCACCTTGGCCTTTTTCGGCGGAATCCTGCTCATTGCCGTTATTGACAAGCTGGTGCCCTCATTTGAAAACCCGCATGAAATCCGCGGAATCGAAGACTTTGAAACCCGGGAGGCCATACACAGGAAAAACAGCCTGATGCGCATGGGACTTCTTTCCGCCCTGGCCATCGGCATTCACAACTTCCCCGAAGGCCTTGCAACCTTTACCGCCGCCCTGCAGGACCCGGCGCTGGGCATCAGCATTGCAGTGGCCATCGCCATTCACAACATTCCGGAGGGAATCGCGGTTTCCGTGCCGGTCTATTACGCCACCGGGAGCAGAAAACACGCTTTTACCCTGTCGTTTCTCTCGGGCATTTCCGAACCCGTGGGGGCGCTGGCAGGATACCTCATCCTGCTGCCCTTTTTAAACGACATGGTATACGGACTGCTTTTCGCAGCTGTTGCCGGCATCATGGTGTTTATTTCCCTTGACGAACTGCTGCCTGCCGCGGAAAAATACGGAGAGCACCACCTGTCCATCTACGGCCTGATCTCCGGTATGGCAGTCATGGCCGCCAGCCTCGTCCTTTTTGCCTGACCCATCTCCGGCCCGCGCGGGCGGATCTTTACCTTTCAAATATTTTAACGTTAACGTTAATTTCCTCTTTATTTTTTTTTAAACATCGTTTACATTTCTGCCGGGTGATTTTACCCAAAAGCACCCCTGAAACGCCCCGAACGTCTACAACCATCATTTACAGGAGGGAAACATTCATGGCCTGGAAATTTGAAGACAGCAAAACGCGAATCGGCGACATTGTCGAGTACAACGCCCGTGAACTCGCAGATCACACCGCCCTGGCCTACTACGAGTACGGCTTTGAAAAGACCTTTTCCCAATTCCGGGACATCTGCCGGCAGGTCGCCAATGGCCTGATGGCCCTTGGCGTAAAGCGCGGCGATCATATCGCCATATGGGCCAACAACCTGCCGCAGTGGGTTTACACACAATTTGGCGCCCCAATGACCGGCGCGGTCCTGGTCACGGTAAATACCAATTTCCGGGCCTATGAACTCGAGTACCTTCTGGATCAGTCTGATACCACCACCCTGATTTTGACCCACGGCGTGCGCGAGGCCGATGAATACCTGCGGATCCTGCGCCAGGTCTGTCCGGAGGTCGACGCGTGCAGTCCCGGAGACCTGCAGACCGAGAAACTACCTTATCTGAAAAATATTGTACACCTTGGCGAGGAAGATATCCCGGGCATGTACAGCTGGGAGGACATGCTGAAACTGGGCGAAAGCATTTCAGATGCACAGCTCGATGAGCGGGCCGCCGAACTGGATCCCGATGATGTCGTAATGATGCAGTATACCTCCGGCACCACCGGCTATCCCAAGGGCGTGATGCTCACCCACGCCAATCTAATCGGAAACGGCCAGAGTATGGCCGAAATCATGGCCCTGACACCCGAGGACACCCTGTGCATACCGGTTCCGTTTTTCCACTGCTTCGGCTGTGTCATCGGCACCATGTGCTGCACGGTTTCGGGGGCCACCATGGCGCCGGTCACCGCATTTTCCGCAGAAAAGGTGCTCGAAACCGTGGACGCACTGAAATGCACCGCCCTGCACGGTGTGCCCACCATGTTCATTGCCGAACTCGAAGCCATGGGCCAGAAGGCATACGACACCACGCATCTGCGAACCGGCGTGATGGCGGGTTCCACGTGCCCGGTGGAGGTGATGAAAGGCGTGGTGGAAAAAATGGGTGCTGAAGAACTGACCATTGTCTACGGCCAGACCGAAAGCTCGCCCGGCATCACCCAGACCCGCAGGGACGATACCATGCAGATCCGCACCGAAACCGTGGGCCGGGCCCTGCCCAACGTGGAGGTCAAAATCGTTGATCCGGCCACCGGGGAAACGCTCGGTCCCGGGGAGACCGGCGAATTGTGCAGCCGCGGGTATCACATCATGAAAGGCTATTACAAAATGCCGGAAAAGACAAACGAGGCCATTGACGAAGACGGATGGCTGCACACCGGGGATCTGGCCAGCATGGATGAACAGGGCAATTGTACCATCCAGGGACGTTTAAAAGACATGATCATCCGCGGCGGGGAAAACATCTACCCGCGTGAAATCGAGGAATTTCTCTACACGCATCCCAAGATCCAGGATGTCCAGGTCGTCGGCATTCCAAGTCAGAAATACGGCGAGGAGGTGGCCGCCTTTATCCGGCTGAGAAACGGCGATCAGGCCTCTTCAGAAGAAGTCCAGGATTTCTGCAAAGATAAAATCGCCTTTTACAAGATTCCAAGATATATTTATTTTTTGGATGAATTTCCCACCACAGCCAGCGGCAAAATCCAGAAATTCAAGCTCCGGGAAATCGCCTTAAACCACGCGCCCGAGGCGTAACTCTGTTTGTTTTCGATGGAAAACCAAATAAAAAGGGGGATCAAATGAACGAAAACGCCGCTTTCAACGCGTTAAACCGGGAAAACGTGGAATACCTGCTCAATCGCTATAACCGGGTTAACCGGTGGGTTGTCGCAGACATGATCCGCCGCAGCGCTTATCACTACCCGGATAAGACCGCCCTGATTTTCCAGGATCAGGCCATGACCTACACTGAACTGGAAAAGGCGTGCAACCAGACGGCCAATGCCCTGCTGGATCTGGGAGTGCAGAAATACGATCGGGTAGCCATTCTCGCCCACAACACCCTGGATCACGTGCTGACCTGGCTGGGCTGCTGCAAGGCCGGGGCGGTGTACCTGGCCATCAACTACCTGCTCCACGGACCGGACATTCAATACTGCATCAACCACAGCGAAAGCACGGTGTTCATTGTCGAGGATGCCCTTTATGACCTGGCCAAGGACGTGATCGCCGAGATGCCGACTGTCAAAACCCTGGTCTGGTCCAACCAGGGAGCCGGCCAGGCGCCCCCGGATGAACGATTCCTGGAATTTGACAACTGGTACCGAAAATATCCGGATACCGAACCGGATACGCTCCTGCGCATCGAGGACCCCTGTCAGATGACCTATACCAGCGGCACGGAATCCCGGCCCAAGGGGGTAATCATAAACAACCAGGCCCTGCTCTCCGAGTACATGGGATGCATTTTTAACGGCGGCTACGAAACCTCGGATATCAATATCAACGCCCTGCCCATCTACCATTGTGCCCAGCGGGACGTGCTTTTGAACCCCATGTTTTACATCGGCGGCACCAATATCCTGATGGCCCCGGATATCGGAGAAATTCTGAAAAACGTGGAGAAATACCGGGCGACCATGCTGTTTGCCCCGCCCACGGTCTGGATCGGCATCATCCGGCACCCGGAATTTGACGCCCACGATCTGTCAAGCCTGAAAAAGCTTTACTACGGCGCCTCGATCATGCCCGTGGAGGTGCTGCGGGAACTGCTGGAACGGCTGCCCGGCACGAAAGTCTACAATTACTACGGCCAGACCGAGCTGGCACCCTACCACACCATCCTCAAGGCTGAGGATGCCTGGGAGAAACTGGGCTCTGCCGGCCGCGCCGGACTGAACATGGAATCCCGCCTGGAAAGCGACACCGGGCAGGTCATCAAAGAGATTGACCAGCCGGGCGAGATCTGCGGCAAAGGACCGCATGCCATGATGATGTATTTCAAGGAACCGGAAAAAACCGATGATGTCATGCGCGGTGGATGGTTTCACTCCGGGGATCTGGGCGTGCTGGATGAAGACGGGTATATCACGGTGGTGGACCGTAAAAAGGACATGGTCAAAACCGGCGGCGAAAACGTGCCTTCCCGGGAAGTGGAGGAAGCCGTGTACCTGGACAGCCGGGTGGAGGAAGTAGCGGTTATCGGCGTGCCCCATCCCAAGTGGGTGGAAGCCGTGACCGCGGTGGTGGTGCCCAGAAAAGGCGAAACCATTACCGAAGAAGAAATTCTGGAAGTGTGCCGGAAAAACCTGGCACCCTTCAAGGTACCCAAAAAAGTGATGCTTGTCGACGCCCTGCCCAAAACCCCTACGGGAAAACTGTTAAAGCGCGACATGCGCGAAAACTACAGGGACGTATTCGGCAATGACTGATCCACCCGGGGTGGTCATCCGGGAAGTGGCCCTGCGCGACGGGCTTCAGTCAGAGACCGGTTTTGTTTCCACGGAAGACAAACTGGCAATCATAAACGCCCTGGCCTGGGCCGGGGTCACTTACCTGGAGACCACCGCTTTTGTCAGTGCCCGGGCCGTTCCCCAGCTCCGGGATGCAGCCGATGTAATGGCCCGGGCCGATCGGGGCGGCCTGCGGCATGAGGTCATGGTGCCCAATCTCAAAGGCGCCCGGGCGGCCATGGATGCCGGCGCAGACCGAATAATCGTTTTTATGTCGGCATCCGAGGCCCACAACCGGGAAAACGTGGGCAGCAGCATCAGCGAGTCCCTTGCCGATCTGGATGCAATCTTTTCAGCGGCAGTCGAGCGCAGTATACCCGTGGCAGCCGCCATTGCCACATCCTTTGGCTGCCCCTACCAGGGCCGGGTGCCGGTATCTGACGTGCTTGCCATTGCACGAGAATTTGTCCGGCGCGGCGCCGACCGCATCACGCTTGCAGACACCACGGGCATGGCAAACCCGAAACAGATCACCGAGACGATCGCCTTTTTCAGACAACACCTGCCGGAGACAATCCTTTGCCTGCACCTGCACAACAACCGCGGCATCGCCATGGCCAACCTGTATGCCGGGTATCTGGCCGGTATAACCATGTTTGACACCTCCCTGGGCGGCATCGGCGGATGTCCCAACGTACCGCAGGCCGCCGGCAACCTGGCCACGGAAGACGTGGTGTTCATGTTTGAGTCCATGGGCGTTGACACCGGCATCCGTCTTCCCGCCCTGATCCAGGCCGCCGGCCTGCTGGAAAAAATCCTGGCCCACCCGCTCCCCGGCCAGGTCATGAAAAGCGGACCGGTCGATTTGGAGGGTTAACGCCCCGGGTTACCTTCGGGAATTCATCGGATCAACAGGCGCTGCAGAACACATTTGCCACTATCCGTATCTATCGCCGAGAAACCATTTCTTTAATTTTCCGGTAATAACCCGGGCCGGAACGCCAGAGGCGGCATATCCGATTGCTGCCAGCATCACGAACATAATGACCCGGCCGACGGCATCCATGTCCGTTCCCGTTACATAAGGCGTCAAAAACACCGCTGCGGCAATGCCTGCCAGGATCCGCCACGAATCCGGAAGAAAAAGAATGTAAAATATGATATATGCCGGTGTAATCGGTCGTTTGGCCAAATCGGCTCCTTTGTGGTATTGCCTGTTGAAAAAAACCGGGCTGTTCCGGTATACCCAATTGCAGGAATCCATACCACTGAAACCGGCAATTCGCAAGCCGGAGCAAATCACCAAATACCGGAGGAAAATATTTGCAGACACTCAAAGGCCACCAGCGCACGCATCTGCGAGGGCTTGCCCACGGGATCAAGCCGCACGTGATGATCGGCCAGAAGGGGCTTTCCCCTGCGGTGATCGAGGCGGTCAACGAAGCACTCGATACCCATGAGCTCATCAAGATCAAATTCCTCGATTTCAAGGACAAGGATCAGAAAAAAGCCATATCCGGCACCATCGAAAACGAGACCGGGTCCGAACTGGTTGGCATGATCGGCCACATGGCCATTTTTTACCGGCAGCATCCGGATCCGGAAAAGCGCAGGATCCAATTATCTTGAACTCGCGGAAACGAACTGATACCTAAATTGAGCGTTTCAAATTTTTACACAGATCAATATTTTTTATTTTTTTAAGGAATTAAGTCATTTTCCGGTGTTAAAATTTGAAACCCTCCGGGATTTCCAATTTTGCCGCATCTACTGCGTCAGATGAAGTCTCGCATAGTCCACTATAGCTTGTCTGCATCTTCCTTGTATCTGCGGCAAACTTGAAAATCGCTCAATTTAGATGATATCCGGAAAACAGACGAAAATCGAGGATCATATATCCGCAGGTGCGAACACACAGGTTCGTCCCTGCATTCCCGTCCCGCGGGCAATAAGGTGATTGATCGAAACCTGCGGAAACAAACAGGAGAAAAACTTCGCTATGACTCAGCAGCAGCAACAGCCAAACAAAGTCATCTGCTCCATGAACCGGGTGAGCAAATATCACTATAAAAAGCCGATTATCGAGGACATCTCCCTGTCCTACTTTTACGGGGCCAAGATCGGCGTGCTCGGCTTAAACGGCGCAGGCAAGAGCACCCTGCTGCGGATCATGGCCGGCAGGGATAAGGCGTACAACGGCGAGGTGGCCATGAGCCCGGGATACACGGTCGGCCTGCTCGAACAGGAGCCGGAGCTAGACGATGAAAAGAGCGTCCGGCAGGTCGTGGAAGAGGCAGTGGCCGACACCATCGCGCTGATGGCCGAATACGACCGGATCAATGAACAGTTTGCCGAGCCCATGAGCGACGAGGAGATGGATAAGCTGATCCAGCGCCAGGCAGAGGTCCAGGAAAAGCTCGAGGCCGCCGATGCCTGGGACATTGACTCGCGCCTGGAAATGGCCATGGAAGCCCTTCGCTGCCCGGAGGGCGATACGCCCGTAAAAGTGATCTCCGGCGGCGAGAGCCGCCGGGTGGCCCTTTGCCGGATTCTTCTGCAGAAACCCGACATCCTGCTGCTCGATGAGCCCACCAACCACCTGGACGCTGAAACCGTGGCCTGGCTGGAACGACACCTACAGGAATACGAAGGCACCGTGATCGCAGTCACCCATGACCGGTACTTTCTCGACAACGTGGCCGGCTGGATCCTGGAGCTGGACCGCGGCCGGGGCGTGCCCTGGAAGGGCAACTACACCTCCTGGCTGGAGCAGAAGCAGGAACGGCTCAGACAGGAGGAAAAGGCCGAGACCCAGCGGAAAAAAACCCTGGAACGGGAACTGGAATGGATCCGCATGTCTCCCAAGGCCCGGCAGAGCAAGTCCAAGGCCCGCATCCAGAGCTACGAGCAATTGCTTTCCCAGCAGGGTCCCGAGTGGGTCAGGGACATGCAGATCTACATCCCGCCGGGCCCGCGGCTGGGCAAGGTGGTTGTCGAGGCGGACCAGGTAGCCAAGGCTTACGGAGACCGTCTGCTGGTCGAAGACATGACCTTCAGCCTGCCGCCGGGCGGGATTGTCGGCGTGGTGGGCCCCAACGGCGCCGGCAAAACAACCCTGTTCCGGATGATCACCGGAGATGAACATCCGGATTCCGGGAAGTTACGCATCGGCGATACCGTAAGCCTGGCTTACGTGGAACAAAGCCGGGCCAGCCTGGACCCGGAAAAAACCGTGTGGGAGGCGATATCCGACGGCGAGGACGTCATCCGGCTCGGCGACGTGGAGGTCAAGTCCCGGGCTTATGTCTCCAGGTTCAACTTTTCGGGCGCCGACCAGCAGAAAAAGGTGAACATGCTCTCCGGCGGCGAGCGAAACCGCGTGCACATGGCCCGCATGCTCAAGCAGGGCGCAAATGTCATCCTGCTTGACGAACCCACAAACGACCTGGATGTCAACACCCTGCGCGCCCTGGAAACCGCCCTGGAAAACTTTGCCGGGTGTGCCGTGGTCATCAGCCACGACCGCTGGTTTCTCGACCGCATTGCCACCCACATCCTGGCCTTTGAAGGCGACAGCCAGGTCGTCTGGGTGGAGGGGAATTACGTTGACTACGAGGCGGACCGCAAAAAGCGGCTGGGCGCAGAGGCCGAACGGCCCCACCGGATCAAGTATCGCCGCCTGAGCCGATAGAAAAGGCATTTTCTCCCTGCATTGCGCAGACGATTGGTCCGTTTTTTATTGACCCCGGGATTTAGCTGTGGTAGAAAATCGACTTTTAGCAGCCTGGGAAATTTCTTGCCCGGAGGCAAATATGAAAAGAGAAACCAGGCAGATGTTCCGGGAGCTGGCTTATTACAGCAGCCTCGGCTTTTCGGTCGCTTTGGCCATATTTATCGGTCTGTTTATCGGGCTGGGGCTGGACCGGTTGTTTAACAGCACTCCCGTATTCATGTTTATATTTTTGGGATTCGGCATCCTCGCGGGTTTCAGCAATATCTACCGGGCCATGAAACGCAGCAGAAATATTTAAGGCTTTTATAGAATGGTTGTACAAAAGCGTCTGCTCAAATTTGTCATCCGGACGAACTGGATTCTGTTTGCAATTGTCAGTATTGCCGGATCCCTGGCCGCGCCGCCGGATTTTGCCCTGGGCATTATTGCCGGCGGCCTGATTGCCACCGTCAACTTTCACCTGCTTTACAGAACCCTGAGGCGGGCATTGACGCCCCCGAATCTGGCTTCTCACAACGTGGTGCTGGTCAAGTATTATATCCGGTTCGTGATCAGCGGAATCATCCTGTTCCTGCTGATCTCCGGCGGATACGTGGAACCGCTCGGGTTATTTATCGGTCTTTCGATTGTTGTGGCAAGCATTATGCTGGCCACAATCCGGGAACTTACCAAACTTCTATCCAAGGAGGCGGCCTGAAGTGGAACATCCGTTTCTTATTTTCGTGAAGCTGTTTGAACTGGTCGGGCTGGATCACTTCGCCCACGCCTACCCGCACGTGATTTACACGTGGGTGGTCATGGCAATTCTGATCATCCTGGGTGCTGTCGGCGCCAGGCAGATCAGCATGATCCCGAACAAGGCGCAGAACGTATTTGAAATGATCATCTCCGGCATTGAAGAGTTCACCGTGGACGTGGCCGGCGAGGAAAGCCGGTGGTTTTTTCCGTTTGTGGCCACCATTTTCATCTACATTTTCGTATCCAACGTCCTCGGGCTGATACCGGGATTTACCGCGCCCACCGCAGATTTAAACACCCCGCTGTCATGTGCCGTGCCGGTATTTTTCTTTACCCATTATGTGGGTGTGAAATTTCACGGGACCGGGTATATCAAACACTTTCTAGGACCGGTCTGGTGGATGATTCCCATTATCATGCCTATTGAGATTATCGGCCATCTGGCCCGGGTCCTTTCCCTGTCCTTCCGGCTTTTCGGCAACATGATGGGCCACGAGCTGGTACTTGTGATCCTGTTCATGCTGGCAGGCGCCTTTTTTGCGCCCCTGCCGATCATGGCCATGGGCATATTCGTGGCATTTGTCCAGGCATTTATCTTCTATCTGCTTTCGGTGATGTATTTTTCAGCAGCCATGGAAGAAGCGCATTAGCATTCATAATCCCATTGGGATGTTATAAACACGGTTTTTGGAAGAAGCCGGTAACGTAAACTCATTATTCAAGGGAGGTTTTTAAATGGAAGCTCAAGCACTACAATTCTTTATCGCTTGTGTGACAGCCGCCGGTTTCGGCATTGCGATTGCGGCTTTTGGCTGCGGCATCGCCCAGGGCCTGGGCCTGAAATCCGCAGTGGAAGGCATCGCCCGCAATCCCGAGTCCTCCGGTAAAGTCACAGTGACCATGCTCATCGGCCTGGCCATGATCGAGTCTCTGTGTATTTATGCGCTGGTTGTCTCGCTGATCATTATCTACGCAACCCCCATGGCAGGCACTGTCACCAAGCTGCTCGGGATGTAGTTCAGCAACTGCTGAAAAAATGAAAAGCCTCTGCCGGGTAATTTCCCGGCAGAGGCTTTTTTTGTTTCAAAACGGTTTTCCCGGGGCGGCATTCCTATTGCCGGGAAACCGCATTTGCTTCCAGTATGTCCAACAGAAACTCCCCCGTATGCGACTCCGGGATTGCTGCCACGGCCTCCGGGGTTCCGGTGGCAACCACCTGCCCGCCCGCATCACCGCCTTCAGGCCCAAGGTCGATCACATGATCGGCATACTTGATCACATCCAGGTTGTGCTCGATCACCACCACGGTGTTTCCCGCTTCCACCAGCCGGTTTAACACGGAAAGCAGCTGCTTGATGTCCTCCATGTGCAGCCCGGTCGTGGGCTCATCCAGGATATACAGCGTGCGGCCGGTATCGCGCTTGGCCAGTTCGCGCGAGAGCTTGACCCGCTGGGCCTCCCCGCCGGAAAGCGTGGTTGCCGGCTGGCCCAGTCGAATATAGCCCAGGCCCACGTCCACCAGGGTCTGGAGCTTTACCCGGATATTTCCGATGTTCCGAAAAAACCGCATCGCCTGGTTTACCGTCATATCGAGCACTTCTGAAATATTCTTTCCCTTGTACTTGACCTCCAGGGTTTCGCGGTTGTAACGTTTGCCGCTGCATACGTCGCATGGCACGAAGATATCCGGCAAAAAATGCATCTCGATCTTGATGATCCCGTCCCCGTTGCACGCCTCGCAGCGCCCG
>Ga0182239_1000671_pt1 | contig 12168 bp, 7 predicted proteins | sample hydfrate6_PW_210_FD_132456 | JGI IMG/M metagenome (GOLD analysis project Ga0182239, IMG submission 132456) | Subsurface microbial communities from deep shales in Texas, USA - hydraulic fracturing test 6_PW_210 | ecosystem: Environmental > Aquatic > Deep subsurface > Shale gas/oil reservoir >...
ACAACCACCAGATCCAGCATTTCGGTTTTGGGATGAATGCGCACTGTCCCGGCTTTCACCTGGCGGGACAGGGCCTGATAGGCCCCGAGCAGGAGCTGCTGGCCGGTCTGGCCCCGGGCGTAAAAAGTCCTGGACACCTGCGCTCCGCCAAAGGAACGGTTAACCAGGTATCCGGCATAGTCTCGTGCAAAAGGCACTCCCTGGGCCACACACTGATCAATTATCTGCGAACTCACCGTAGCCAGGCGATAGACATTGGCCTCCCGGGACCGGAAATCCCCTCCTTTCACCGTATCGTAAAACAGGCGAAAGATGCTGTCACCGTCGTTGGGATAGTTTTTGGGAGCGTTGATTCCGCCCTGGGCTGCAATGGAATGGGCCCGCCGGGTACTGTCCTGGTAGCAGAAGACCTCAACATTATAGCCCAGCTCGCCCAGGCTGGCTGCAGCCGAAGCCCCGGCCAATCCGCTGCCCACGACCAGGACCCTGTATTTGCGTTTATTGGCCGGGTTGACCAGTTTCATGGCCTGCCGATGGTTGTCCCACTTGTCCTTGAGCGGACCGCTTGGACATTTGCCGTCAAGTATCACGATTGACCCCCTAGATATTCAAGAATCTGAAAATGATTGCCAGCGGCACGGCCAGAAAACCAAGCCCGATAACAATGGCTGCAACCTGGCCTGCTCTGGTTATGGCCGGTAAGGTCCTGTCGGTATTCCAGCCCATGGTCTGAAACAGGCTTTGAATGCCGTGGCTTAAATGCATGAAAAGTGCTGCCAGGCCGATAATATAAATGAAGGTCACCACAAAGCTCTGCAGGCCTGCCACCACCATGGTGTACACGTCATGACGACCGGCACTGTCCACGAGATGGGAAACCTCGGGATGGGTGAGCCGAAAGGTAAAATGGAACAAGTGATAAACCACAAAGACCAGGATGATCAGGCCGGTGTAGATCATGGTCCGGGAAAAAATCGTGCTTCGCTGATAGGTTCTGCGCACATATTCCGTTGACCTTGACTGCCGATTCTCCAGGGTCAAAATGATGCCAAAAGAGATATGGATCACGGCCAGGGCCAGCAGGATCAGTCTCTCCAGCCACAAGAAAGGACCCAGGGAGCGAAGATGGTGGGCATAGGAATTGAGACTGGACGCCCCGAAAAAGATGGTCGAATTGCCCAGCATATGGCCAATAATGAACAGGAGGAGAAAGATGCCGCTGACCCCCACCAGAATCTTTCGGGCCAAGGTTTTTTCAGTCAAAATCATGCGCGTATACTCCTTGCAGAATAATGTGTCAGTACGGCCTTTGCACCAGGTCCGGCTCTGAGTGCGTTCTCTCCCTGACTGCGCATGGTCGTGCATTCAGGTCTCTGACCACTGCCTTTATTTGAAGCATTTCTCACAAGCGAGTCCTGCGTGGACTGCGCCAAGAGCCGAGTTCCTGACCTGATCCAGACTTCCCATCATATAGGTGAGAATTTATAAATAAGCGAGATGGAATACAATGCGGGAAAACTGTGGACGAAATACGTAGACCATCTACGCACCAAGGTGACAGGAATATATCTGCCTGATTGGGGGAAACCGATCACATTGTCTTCCCGGAAGAAAAGGAGTCCAAATCAAGGAGGCAGGCCCGAAGGTTGCGGGAAGTGTTGGACAGCCCGAGCTTTTTGCGCATGTTGTGACGATGGGTATCTATCGTCCTTTTGGACAGCTTGAGCATGGAGGCGATCTCTTTGGTGCTCAGGCCTTGCTTAATAAGCTCAGCCAAATGTGATTCTGTGGACGTGAATCCGTACTCTTGGGCCAGACCCCTTTGAGCCGGAGAGAGAACCTGATCAATACTGGCCCGGATCATGCCCATCCAGGTGGCCTGCCTGCTGGTCAGGCCTTCAGCTTCCAGTTGAGCAAGCAGGGGCAGTACGGACTGCTTGAGATTGGAGACCATGGTCTCCTGCAGGATACCCCTGCTTTCATCTTTTTGTTCCAATAAAACGCGCAAGGCGATATTGGCCTCTTCCAGCTTGGTATTGGCAGCCAGAAGTTCGGAGGTCCGCTCCTTGACCCTTTGTTCCAGGGCTTCGTTGGCTGCCTGCAGCATCTGTTGAGCCTGCTGCAGCTGCAGGTGGGCCTCAATCCTGGCCAGAACTTCTTCCCGCTGAAAGGGCTTGGTGATGTAATCCACCCCACCGCATTTGAAGGCCCGCACCTTTTCCGAGGTTTCGGTCCGCACACTGAGAAAGATGATGGGAATGGAAGCAGAATCCGGATCCCGCTTGAGCCTGGAGCAGACCTCGAACCCATCCAGTCCGGGCATGGCTATATCCAACAGAATGAGGTGAGGCTGGTGACGGCTGACAAAGGCCAGAGCGGCCTCTCCATTCTCGGCCACAGCTGTCTTGTATTTGTTTTCCCGCAGCATGCTGCCCAGCACTTGGAGATTGGTGGCATTATCATCCACAATCAGGATCAGGGCCGGGGGGGAATAGCTGTCAACAGGCATGGAGCTTTCCTGGCGGCTTGAGGTGTTATTTTTCCCGGGTTGAATCCACTGCTCCCATGGCCTGGATGAAATCATACAGCATGGTCCTCATGCCGGGCACATCAAAGGACTGCACCCGGCCTTGCAGCTCCTCCCCCCAGATTACGAGATCTCTGGCCTCAGTCCCGGCTGCAGCTTTGGTAATATCTTCTGCCACCACCAAGACATCGTCCACAATCAAGGCCTGGTTCAATTCTCTGCACCGGGGAACAATCTCTGTACGCAGCTTATGGAGGGTCACGGCGTCCAGGGCCTGGACCGCCGGATGAAGATCAGCGGCCTTGCTCTGAGGTGCTCTCCGCGCTCCCCCTTTTTTCCGGTCCGGATTTTGCGTTTCCAGATCTGTGCTCTGCTGGAGAAAACTGGAACAGAGGGCCAGGACTTTGCTCTGGGTCAAAGGCTTGGACAAAAAACCGTCAAATCGGTCAGCGGACACCTCCTGCCCTTCGGGCTCGGCAGAAGAAGCAAGGGCCAACACCGGCAAACCGGGAATGAGCTTTTTCATCAGTTCGGCTGCATGCATCCCGCTCAAGTCCGGCAGACGCAGATCGAGAAACACCAGGTCCGGAAGTTCCCGTTCACATATCCCCAAAGCCTCGTTGGCGCTTTCCGCATGCAGAACACGAAGAGGGGTGGATTCTAAAAATCCGCTGATCAGTTCGGCATTGGACCAGATTTTATCCACAACCAGAATCTTGGCCGAGGGAAATTGCATATTCTCCCGGCCAGGATATGCCCTGCGAAGTCCCTGGGGACGGCTGGATACTGCAGGCAGTTGAATACGGAACAGGCTGCCCTGATTGACCTCGCTGACTACAGAAATCTGACCGCCCATCAAGTCTGTCAGTTTCTTGGTTATGGCCAGCCCCAGACCGCTGCCCCCGTATTCACGGGTCGACTGCGAATTTCGCTGTCTGAAATTTTCAAAAATGACCTCATGCTGGTCTTGCGGGATTCCAATGCCCGTATCCTCCACTGCAAACTGGACATCCACACACCCGGCATGGCTTGTGCTGTGAGCACAGCTGACCTGGAGGCGAACAAATCCCTGGGCAGTAAATTTCAGGGCATTGCCCACCAGATTGATCAATATCTGCCGAATGCGGACCTGATCAAGGACCAAACCCTCGGGTAAACCGGGATCAATCTCAGTAATCAGGTCTACTCCCTTGTCATCAAAGGAGGGTTCAAACATGGCTTCCACATCATGAACCAACCGGCGCAGGCTGAGAGGCTCAGGCCTGATCTCCAGTTTTCCGGCCTCGATCTTGGACAGATCCAGGATATCGTCAATCAGAGTGAGTAAGGTCTGACCGCTGGACAGAATCGTCTGCACATATCGTCTGCTCTGTTCATCCTGGACTTTATGCAACAGGGCCTCGCTAAAACCCAAAATGGCATTCATCGGGGTTCGGATCTCGTGGGACATATTGGCCAGAAACTCGCTCTTGGCCCGGTTGGCCGCCTCTGCCTCCTCTTTGCTCTTTTGCAGGGCGGCCTGGGTCTTTTTCATCTGGGTCAGATCCCTGGCCACGCAAACACTGCCGATGGTTCTCCCATCTTCCTGAAGCAGGCTGATGGACATGCCCAAGGGCAATATGTGTCCTGACTTGGTTCGGAACAGGACCTCTGTATCCCGTACATACCCCCTGGCTCGTAAATCCGTGAGCATGGAGGTCAATTGGAGTTGATCAGCATAGAGATCAAAGGCCGATTTGCCCCGTAACTCTTGAAAGCTGTAGCCAAAAAGCTCTTCCGCCCGCTTGTTCCAGCGGATAAACCGGCCTTTGGCATCTACAATGCCTATGGCGTCGGCTGAGTTATCAAGGACGTTTTTAAAATAGTCCCGCTCCTTTTTCAGGGCATCCTCCGCCCTTTTCAGCTCAATGAGATCCTGGGCCACCTCGTACAGCGACCTCATGTTGGTATTGGCGTCCACTGCCCGTTTACATTCAATAAGCATGGACTCCAGCTCTTCGTTCCGAATTCGGAGATCTTCCAGTTCACGCATCATCTGGCTTGATTGGACCTCATGCATACAGACACCACCCGGCTCCAGGCCATGCTTTTTTCAGTCCTTTTAACCTTGAACATTTTGATTTAAACCTCAAATACATAGCACTTGGGGTCATAAAGAATCAAGCCGCAAATGAACCTCTCCCCAGGCTTTTGGGCTCTGCAGAACAAAATTACCGTGACCTTCAGGAGGTCTGCTCTTGTTTTGAGGCCTGGATTCGGGTATGAAACGCAATATCGTATTAAATACAAGGGCCACTCGTTTGAAACGAGGCTCATCCCGGTTGCCGGCTCAGCCGTCCGGAACGAGCTCCTCGGCATGTTTCATCCTTGATCAATCCGGCTCACTTTTTTTAGGCTCTTTGGCCCATAAAATGTTTCAGTCCTGCCCGAGGTCCCGCCAATGGCGGGACAGAAGCAAAAAACCGGTCCATATCTTAAGGAGAACAGGAATGGCTTTTGAGTTGAGCAAAGAACAGCGCATGATTCAAAAAATGGCCAGGGAATTCGCCCGTAAGGAGCTGGCCCCTCTGGCCGCGGAAAGGGATCAAAAACACGAATATCCTGCGCAGAGCCTGGAAAAGATGGGAGAGCTGGGCCTGTTGGGGATGCTGGTTCCTGAGGACTACGGCGGAGAAGACATGGACACTGTCTCCTATGCCCTGGCCATGAGTGAAATCGCCTATGCCTGCGCCTCCACGGCGGTGATCATGTCTGTGCACGACTCCATTTGCTGCGGGAGCCTGGTTAAATTCGGCACCGAGGAACAAAAACAGAAATATCTGGTTCCCATGGCTCAGGGCGAATTCATCTGTTCTTTTGCCCTCTCCGAACCGGAAGCCGGATCAGACCCGGCCGGCATGACCACGACAGCCAGCAGAGAGGGTGAGTACTACATTTTAAATGGAACCAAGCGCTGGATTACTGGCGGGGCCACCTCAAAGCTGTTCATCGTCCTGGCCCGGACAGACCCGGAAGCCGGACACAAAGGCATTTCCGCCTTTCTGGTCACCAGGGATATGGAGGGTTTTGCCACCGGACGTCTGGAAGACAAGATGGGGCAGTGCGCCTCGGACACCACGGATTTGATCTTTACCAACTGCAAGGTGCCGGCCGACCACCTCCTGGGAAAGGAAGGCCAGGGCTTCAAGGTGGCCATGTCCGGCCTGGACGACGGCCGGATCGGGATTGCCGCATTGTCAGTAGGAATTGGACAGGCGGCTTTGGACCAAAGTGTGGAGTATGCCAAGCAAAGGGAACAGTTCGGCCGTCCTATTGCCGAAAACCAGGGTCTGCGCTGGATGATCGCCGACATGGCCACTGATCTGGAAGCTGCACGGCTTTTGGTCCTCAATGCAGCTTCAGTCAAAGACCGGGGGGAAAAATGCAGTAAAGAAGCTTCCATGGCCAAACTCTTCGCCTCGGAGATGGCCAACAGGATCACCGCACAGGCCGTGCAGATCCACGGCGGCTACGGCTATACCAAGGAGTTTCCAGTGGAACGCCTGTACCGCGACGCCCGGGTGCTGACCATTTACGAAGGCACTACCCAGATCCAGAAGATGGTCATTGCCAATGAAGTGCTGGGGGACAGGAAAAAGAAGAAGAAATAGTGTTCAGTCCCGCCAATGGCGGGACTGAACACTCACCTATCTTTACTTCACTTTCTCCAGTTCCTCCAGCAGCCCCTCAATCTCCTCCCGGGCCTTGAGCTCCCTCATCCATCCCTCCGGGATGGCCTGCATTCCATGATAGGCGCCCAGGACCATGCCCACCAGCATGCCCCTGGCGGCTGAGTCTCCTCCGGCCATGACGCACTGGATCAAGGCCTCAGCCAGATCCTCCTCATGCCGGGCAATGAGCTGGATGGTTCCGGGAAACGCATGTGGAATATGACAGGTCTTGCCCAGTTCCCGGATGGCCGGCCCGCTTTCCTTATCCGCTGCATCCAGCCCGGCTTGCACCCATTCAGCCGCCGGCAGGGCGGAAAAACGCATTCCGGCTGTGTCCTGCACGGCCTGAACCGGCTTTTTTCCGCGCAGGACATCCAGCACCACCCGGACAAAAAAATCCGCACTGTCCACAACCTTGTCATCTTGGTGAGTCATCTGTGTCTGTTCCCGGGCTGCCTGGACTGTGGCCTGAAGATCCGGTTCCAGGAAATAAATCAGCGGCGCAATGCGGGCCGCTCCAGCCAGATCATTACTTTTTGATCCGGCCTGAGCCAGGTCCTGGCCCTGGTCCATATTGGCCAGAGTCTGTCTGGTGGCCTGATCCACATAGCTTTGGGGACTCACCCAGAATTCCCGCCAGCGACGGGCAAAATCCTGAAGATCAAATTTTCGGGACCCAGCCACGGACCTGAGCAGGATCAGGGTTTGATCCCCGTAATGCGTGAAATCACCGGCCCGCTTTCCTGCGTGCTGGGAACCGGAGGGCGGGGGCAGCAAGGTGTCCACCCGGCCAAGTTTGCGCTGTATCTTCTCCTGATCATAGATCCAGTGAGCCCCCAAGGCCAGGGAATCGGCCAGAAAAGAGGCCCACACCATTGCGTTGGCAGTGGATGCAGTCATACGCGCCTCCGAGAATTAAGTGCCGAGAGCAGGTTTGATTCTTGTCCTTCCCCATGCTATACATATTCATTGGGTAAAATGTAAACTGTCTTTGAAAGACATGACCAGCCAACAAAGGAGCACTCTGATGAGCACGGAACAAACCACACCTCAACATTGTCCTGGATTCCAAAGTTTCAAAAGCTTAAGTTCTTTTGTCTGCAAATGCCCGGAATGCGATGAGGAAATTGAAATCTTTTCTGATGAGTTTGACCGCCCCCATACCTGTCCCAAGTGTAAAAAACCTGTTGACTTCACGCAATGCACCTTGGATTCAAGTGGCGGGACCAGTACTTCCAGCTAACGCCTTGGACTCATTGGAGGTACCACAATTCGTGTCTCACACCCCGCTTAAGCAGGAGAAGCTCGGCTCACACAGCTGTGCCGGCAAGATTGCAAACTTCATTTATCATAACATTTTCAGGGTGTAGCGGATCTTGATTTGAAATCATTTGCTCCTCGATTCTTATCAATCCATTTGACAATGATCGCGACATTTGTATCGTCGATCCATTCGAAGTCACCCGGTCTGGCCCCCTGAACTCAGCCCGGCTCTGGGGGTCAGCTTTTTATTGGCCAGGCATACGAGGTTACGGCGTGTATAAACAACAAACCAAAATTCTCATTGTAGACGATTCTCCAGGGGTGTGCGACCTGCTCAGCGAATTCCTGGAAGACACATATCACATTGAAACTGCAAAGGATGGCCTTCAGGCCCTGTCAGCCTATGCGTCGTACCAGCCGGATATTATTCTCCTGGACATGCACATGCCCGGAATGGGCGGTTTGGACGTTATCTCCCACCTGCGTCAAGAGCGGCAGGACCTGGAGGTATACATCCTGGTCATAACCGGTGAGACCTCTTTCCAGATGAAAAAAGACTCATTGGAGCTCGGGGCCAATGACTACCTGATCCGGCCCTATCATTCTGAAGAATTGCTGGCCAGGGTCAAAGTGGCTGAACGTCAAATCAACCTGCGCAAAAAGCTGAAAACAGCCTATCAAAAGATTGAGCGCGAGATTGAGATGCTCGGCGAGATCCAGTCCCGGCTCCTCCCCGCCCCTCATCCGCCCCTGCCCAATGTGCTTATTGACACCTTGTTCAAACCCTCAGGACGGGCGAGTGGAGACTTTTTTGATTATTTTTCAGTAAACGAAAATACCGTGCGGGTCGCGGTCTGCGATGTCTCCGGACACGGGGCCAGGGCCGCTTTTCTCATGGGCGTGGTCCGCACCCTTATTCGCTTGAGCGAGAAAACCAGACTGGACCTGGCCCAGTTGGTCGAGCTGCTCAATGACTCCCTGGTGGACATCATCGGAGAGGAAAGTGATTTCGTCTCTCTGTTTCTTGCTGATGTGAATATCCAGGACCTTACCCTGTCCTATATCAATGCCGGGCACTGTCCGGGATTGATATCCAACGGCAACGGCCATGTGGCTGCCTTGGAGGCCAGCGTTCCGATTCTGGGCATTACCAGCATCAGTCCGGAAATCCAAACCCATCCCCTGCATCCCAAAAGCTCTCTTTTTCTTTACACCGACGGCATATATGAATGGCGTACCCCGGCCGGGACATACTTCCAGCAGGAACACTTCATGGATTTGGCCAAGGATCTCCTGCTCCGCAACAGTCCCCCTTTCTTGACCAGCCTGATGGAGGCCATGCAGTCCCAGACCTCCAGCATCCCTTTCCGTGATGATGTCACTGCCCTGTACTTATGCCTGACTTCAGAATCCAATACGCCGCCCGAAACAGGCGGAGCACAAAAATGTCATGCCCCAGACCTCGTTTCTGCCAGCGCCGAGGAAAACCTCTGATCAAGAGGAAGCTCAGGAATCCGCATCATATGTCTTTGAACAAAACCATATTCAACCAGAGCTTTGATCCCCATTTCAAGCTCTTTCATGAGCTCATGGCCCGGAAAATCAGGGAGATTCTTCTTGTTTCCACCCCCTATGACGCATGGATCATGGAGCAGGACTGCTGCCTGTCCGAACGGATCATCAACGAGTACCGCGGCCTGAACTTAAGCCATCCCCCCCGCCTGACCTGGACAGCCACTGCTGAAGACACCTTGCACAAACTGCAGGAAAAAAAATTCGATCTGGTCATTACCATGCCCAGGCTGGCGGATATGGACGCCTTTGTCTTAGGGCAAAAAATAAAGCAGCAGGCTCCGGATCTTCCGGTAGTCCTTTTTTCCCATTCATCCATCCCCGCCCGGGAGTGTGTAATCAGCAAAACACGCCCTCCGGGAATCGATCGCATCTTTGTGTGGACCGGAAGCACGGATCTGCTGCTGGCAGTTATCAAGAGCACTGAAGATGCCATGAATGTGGACGCGGACACTGAACATGGAGGGATCCGGGTCATTCTTTTTGTCGAGGATTCACCTATCTATCTCTCCTCCCTGTTGCCCATCTTTTATAAGGAACTGGTTATCCAGACCCAGGAGATCATGGAGGAGGGCCTAAATGAAGAGCATCGCCTGCTGACCATGCGGGCTCGTCCCAAGATCCTGGTGGCTGAAGACTATGAGGAGGCCATTTCGTTGTACCGGAAGTACGAGCCCTATATCCTGGGGGTCATCTCGGACGTACGGTTTCCCAAACAGTGCCACCTCCAGGATGACGCAGGCATCCAGTTTCTGCGCCAGGTCAAAAAAGATCACTTCGATATCCCGCTCATCCTGGGCAGTTCTGAACCCTCCAATGCAGCTTTAGCCAGAACAATTCCCGCCGACTTTGTGGACAAGAATTCCCCTTCCCTGCACGACGAGATTCGCACCTTCTTCAAGCACCGCCTGGGATTTGGGGACTTTGTATTCAAGATGCCGGACGGCATGGAAATTGCCCGGGCCTCCAATTTGCGGACCCTGGAAAAACTCTTTGCCACCATCCCGGACGAATCCTTTGTCCAGCACTGCAACAACAACGATTTTTCCAGATGGCTCTTCGCCCGCACTGAGGTCGAACTGGCCAGTAAGGTAAGGCCGTTGCGGCATGGAGACTTCGAGGATGTGGAAAGCCATCGTCAGTTCCTGCTCCAGGCTATCCGGGCCAGGCGACGGGAACGTCAACGCGGAGTGGTTGTTGATTTTGATCCCGAATCCTTTGACCCGGATACAGATTTTCTCAAACTGGGCAAGGGCTCTCTGGGGGGAAAGGCCCGGGGTCTGGCCTTCCTGACCACTTTACTGCGCCAAAACCCGCAGGAATTTTCTGAATTTGAAAATATCCGCATATATGTTCCCCAGACCCTGGTCTTAACTACTGATGCATTTGAAGAATTCATTCAGCTCAACAGCTTGAGTGATCTGGCCACAGCCGACCTGCCCGATGAACAGATCGCCCGGCGTTTTGTCCAGGGCACCTTCCCGGATTGGGTGCATGAGAACCTGTGCGCCTATCTGGAAAAGGTAAAATATCCCCTGGCTGTTCGCTCTTCCAGCCTTTTGGAGGATTCTCAGTTTCGGGCTTACGCCGGACTCTACAGCACCTACATGCTGACCAATGACTGCCCCGCCCTGGAAGAGCGATTGGAACTGTTGCTCCGGGCCATCAAACTGGTTTATGCCTCTACCTACTATCAGGCCCCAAAGGCCTTTTCCCGCCGGGTCGGGCAGCGGACCGAAGAGGAACAAATGGCAGTCATTATCCAGCAGCTGGCCGGAAGGAACTACAATTCATACTTCTATCCGGCTATCTCCGGAGTGGCTCAATCCCATAACTACTATCCTTTTGCCCGCATGAAGCCTGAAGATGGAATCGCCACCATCGCCATGGGGCTGGGAAAAATGGTGGTGGAAGGCGAGCAGTCTCTGCGCTTTTGTCCCAAGTATCCGCAGATTCAGCCGCAACGCTCCACAGTGGAAGACATGTTAAGCAATGCCCAGCAGAACTTCTACTGCCTGTCCATGCAGCAGCTCTGCCAGGCCTTAGACATCAACGATACCAGCAACCTGACCCGCCGGGACATCATGGACGCCATCCATGAACCGCCCATGCGTCTTTTATCCAGCACCTATCTGCCCCAGGAGCACCGCATCCGTGATTCTCACACCAATCGGGGATATCCGGTGCTGACCTTTGCCCAGATCCTCAAACACAACCAGGTTCCCCTGGCCGGCATTTTAGAGGCCGCACTGAGTTTAGGCCAACAGGGGATGGGCACCCCGGTGGAGATTGAATTCTCGGTCAACATCCCCGACTCCAGCTCGGCCCAGGCCGAATTCGCCTTTTTGCAGGTCCGGCCTATGACCGCCCGGGCCGAATCCAGACAGGTGGATATCACCCCGGATGACAGAGAAAAGGCCTTTTGCCTGTCCACTCAGGCCCTGGGCAACACCGAGCGCGGGGACATGCAGGATATTCTCTATGTGAAGCCCGATGTCTTCGACCCGGCCAGAACCAGGCAAATCGCCCAGGAAATCAGTAAGCTCAATGCCAAACTGGCCAGGGAAAACCGAAATTACCTGCTGATTGGACCGGGACGGTGGGGCTCAGCCGATCGTTTTCTGGGCATCCCGGTCAATTGGAGGGACATCCATGGGGTGGGGGCCATCGTGGAAACCGGATCTGACAAGCTGAGGGCAGAACCTTCCCAAGGGTCTCATTTTTTTCACAACATCACCACTCTGGGCATCAACTATATCACTGTGACCGAAAAAAGGCACGGGTATCTGAATTGGGACTGGCTGACCAGCCTGAAGGTGCTGGAGGAGACCGAGCATGTGGCCCATGTCCGTCTTAAGCACCCGATTATGCTCAAAGTGGACGGACGCAGCTCCACCAGCGTCATGTATCTGAGTCAAACCGAACAGGGTGCTGAGCTGGACCGGGAAGAATCTGCATTGTTGTAGATAGTTCCGAATACACTGGTGTCGCGTTCATACTCTATTGCCGTTACTCAAACTCAATATACGCTGTCTCTGGTTCCCCTCCTTGCCGCCTGTCTTCCAGGCGGGAGGGAGGGGACAGGGGAGGGTTTTC
>Ga0182239_1000673_pt1 | contig 12161 bp, 7 predicted proteins | sample hydfrate6_PW_210_FD_132456 | JGI IMG/M metagenome (GOLD analysis project Ga0182239, IMG submission 132456) | Subsurface microbial communities from deep shales in Texas, USA - hydraulic fracturing test 6_PW_210 | ecosystem: Environmental > Aquatic > Deep subsurface > Shale gas/oil reservoir >...
CAGGAACGGGAGATAATTCAGACCATGGGTGTGCAAAGGGTGATGCAGAAAGCCATAATGCAGGTGCAGTCCGCGGGAAAGGGCATGGTCCAGGCCGGAGATCTTTTGGCGGCCATGTTCGAGGAGGAGGACGCGTTTGCCGTGTATTACATGCGCACCCAGGGGCTGGGACGCCTGGATATTCTGGAGTACATCTCGCACGGGATGCGCATGGATCGTCCCGGCTCTTCCTGCCCGGGTTGCGATACGGAAAAGAGGCAGCAGCAGGACGAGGAAAAGTCCCAGAGTTTTCTGGAACAGTACACCGTGGATCTGGTGGGAAAGGCCCTGGACGGTCAGATAGATCCCCTGGTGGGCCGGGATCAGGAGATGAGACGCGTTGTTCAGGTCCTTTTGCGCCGGCGCAAGAACAATCCCATATTCGTGGGCGATGCCGGGGTGGGCAAGACGGCCATGGCCGAGGGTCTGGCCCTGAAGATAGCCACCGGAAAGATCCCGGATCAATTCCTGGATGTGCGTATCTTTGCCCTGGACATGGGAGCCCTTCTGGCCGGGACCAAATTCCGCGGCGATTTTGAATCCCGGCTCAAGGGAGTGATAAACGAGTTAAAGGAAACCGAAGGGGCCATCCTGTTCATCGACGAGATACACACCATTGTCGGGGCCGGGGCCACCAGCGGCGGGTCCATGGACGCTTCCAATATCCTCAAGCCGGTTCTGGCCTCTGGAGATATCCGGTGTATCGGCTCCACCACTTACGAGGAATACAAAAACCATTTTGAAAAGGACCGGGCCCTTTCCCGGCGTTTCCAAAAGATTGAGCTGACCGAGCCCACCGAGCAGGAGAGCGTGAAGATACTTGAAGGCTTGAAGCCTTATTACGAAGAGTTTCACAAGGTCAGGTACATGCCCTCGGCCATACGCTCGGCAGTGGAGCTCTCGGCCCGTTTTCTGCGGGAGAGGCAGCTCCCGGACAAGGCCATTGATGTCATGGACGAGGCCGGTTCGGTCTTTGTTCTCGAGGACGCCCCCAAGGGGAAAAAGCAGGTTACGCCCAAGGATATAGAGAGGGTGATTTCCCGCATGGCCCGGATACCTTCCCGGCAGATATCCACTGCGGACCGGGACAGGCTTCTGGAGCTCGATTCCGAACTGAAAAAGGTCGTTTATGGACAGGACAAGGCCATCCATTCCCTGACCCGGGCCATTAAGCGTTCCCGGGCCGGCCTGCGCGACCGGGGCAAGACAGTGGGCAGCTTTTTGTTCATCGGCCCCACCGGAGTGGGCAAGACCGAAGTGGCCAGGCAATTGTCCGAGGTCATGGGCATTTCCTTTTTGCGTTTCGACATGAGCGAATACATGGAGAAACACGCCGTGGCCCGGCTTATCGGAGCGCCCCCGGGATATGTGGGTTATGACCAGGGGGGGCTTTTGACCGAGGGGATACGCAAGAATCCGCACTGCGTGCTCCTTTTGGACGAAATCGAAAAGGCCCATCCGGATATGTTCAATATCCTGCTCCAGGTCATGGATCATGCCACCTTGACCGACAACAACGGCCGGGAGGCGGATTTTAGGCATGTGGTCCTGCTTATGACCTCCAACGCCGGAGCCCGGGAGATGAGTGCCAAGAGCATCGGTTTTGGTGCGGAAACAGACTCCGATCCCGCGGCCAAGGGCATGCAGGAAGTGGAGCGGCTTTTCAGTCCGGAGTTTCGCAATCGCCTGGACGGCATACTCCCGTTCAATTCCCTGGACAGACAAACCATGGAAAAGGTGGTGGACAAGTATATCCGGGAGCTAAATGACCAGCTGGCGGAGAAAAGCATCCAGGTGGAATTGACCAAAAACGCCCGGACCACCCTGGCCAAAAGGGGCTATGAGCCCCGCTTCGGAGCCCGGGCACTTTCCCGGATAGTCCAGGAGGAAATCAAGGACGATCTTGCGGACAAGATCCTGAGCGGCGAATTCTCCAAAGGGGACACGGTTAGGGTAGGCTGCCGCAAGGATGAGTTTTATTTCCATGTCCTGGAAAAATAGTCGTTAGCCGTGTATTTTAGACAATGACGGTTTTTTACCTTGGAACCGATCCGGTTTTTCCACCCCCGGAAATGGCAGAACCGGACGGTTTGCTCGCGGTGGGCGGGGATCTGAGCGAAAAGCGCCTTTTGGCCGCATATGCCCAGGGAATTTTCCCCTGGTACTGCGAGGATACCCCCATTCTTTGGTGGTGCCTGAGTCCCCGTCCGCTTCTTTTCCCTTCCGAGCTGCATGTCCCCAAAAGCCTGCGTCGGGTTATAAATTCCCGGAGATTCAGGGTCACTTTTGACTGCGCATTTAAGCAGGTTATCTGCAACTGTGCCGGGGTGCACCGTCCGGACGGGGAAGGGACATGGATCAGGCCGGAGATGATCCGGGCCTATGAGGGGCTGCACTGGTCGGGATACGCCCATTCCGTGGAAACCTGGGAGGGCGATGAACTGGTGGGCGGACTGTACGGGGTGAGCATGGGCCGGGTTTTTTTCGGGGAATCAATGTTTCACCTGTGCTCCGATGCCTCCAAGGTAGCCTTTGTCCATCTGGTTTGGGCTCTTCAAAAATGGGGGTTCCATTTCCTGGACTGCCAGCAGACCACTCCGCATGTGACCCGCTTCGGAGCCCGGGAGATAGAGCTTCTGGACTTCAGGGCCCACTTACAGGAGGCCTTGAATTTTCCCACCTGCAAGGGGAAATGGGAAAATCCCCTGAATTGACCGCTTCCCCGCCGGGAGTTGGTCAAGAGCCGGTAGATAGTTTTATAGACAGGAAAAAGGATTTTATCCCAAACTAAAAATTCACAGGCAGCGTTGTGGAGCCGGTGATTATTCCCCGTTTGTTTCGCCCATGATCGGCTGATGGGCGCTTAAGTCGAAAAAGCCGTGCACCGGATAGGGCAGGGGATAGTTGGGTACGATTTCCAGCTTCATTATTCCGAAGTGTTCCCCGGCGCTAAGTCCGCTTAGCGGAGGCAGTCCGGTAGGCAGCGGGAATTCAAAAGGGGCGCTGTCTATGCTTTTAAGCCGTGAAGAATATCTTTTTTTCAGATAATCCACAATCTCATCCCGTTCCTCCCGGGTAAAGGCCTCCATTATCACCTTTCGGGATTGGACCGGATCGGAGTTTGCTTCTTCGCTTACCGGGTCGCCCAGCAGTTTATCCCAGGGTATTCCTTTCTCTTCCTCCGGATCCCATTCAGGTCGAAATAGATGGACCTGTACATCCCGTCTTCCCTTAAAGGAGATTATGGTCATGCTTAGTACATAAGCTCTGTCTATGGGGGGAGGAGTATACGGTTCGGATATGTTTACTTCCATTATCTGGCCTGTATGTCCTTTGCCCGGCGTTATATCCGGGCAAAGGACGAATTTGTTTGGTCAATGTCCTGAACGGATCCAGGATATCCTGACTTACTCCATTTCTTTCTGGAGCTTGTCCTTGATATCCTCGATAGCTCCTTCCCCGTCCAGCTCAATGTATTTGAGGTTGTCGTCCTTGGAGGCCAGATCCTTGAAAAAGTAGGCCGCGGCCAGGGTTCCGGTTTCTTTGTCGTAGTAGATGTCGTGTCTTTTATCTATGGCCGCCTCGTCCTGGTCGTCGGACCTGGCTTTCAGCTCTCCGCCGCAGACCCGGCATTTGTCACCGTCCGGCTTAATGGCGTCTATATAGATGTTGTTCGGGTGGTTGGGATCATTCACGCACAGGCGGCGGCCCATGATCCGGTTCTTGGCCGTCTGGCGGGGGAGCAGGATCTCGATGACATAGTCAAGGCCCATTCCTTCTTTTTGCAGGGCCTCCCACAGTTTCTTGGCCTGTTCGATATTCCGGGGAAAACCGTCCAGCAGCCATCCGTTCTTGCCTTCTTTCTTCAAAGTCTCCAGGACCATGGGAATGGTAATTTCGTCCGGGACCAGATCGCCCCTGTCTATGTATTCCTTGGCCTTTTTGCCCAGTTCGGTTCCCTGACCGATGTGCTCCCGGAAGATAGCTCCGGATTCTATATGGGCGAGGTTGTATTTGTTTTTGACCAGTGAGCCCTGCGTGCCTTTACCGCTTCCGTTGGGTCCGAAAATCAAGATGTTCAATTGTCTTTCCTCCTTAAGAAAAATTTCACAAATATTTATACCCTGGTCTTTTTTCTGTCAAGAAACAGGGAGGCAGGAGTTGATGAGCTCCCGGGTATTATGTATTCCGGCTTAGATCGGATACGCAAGGAAAAAACTCCTGAAAAAGTCCTTTTCCTTATGTGCTTATATTTTTACTAAGCGCGATTGAATCCCGAAGCTAAATAGGTTAAGCCCGATTTAGCCCGGCGCGTGCAATGCCGGAGAAAATCAAAAGAGGCGGGTGAGTGGTTTGGACGGAAACAGGTTGGTCCGCGAGTTTGCGGCGGTTATTGTCTTTTTTTTGGCCCTGTTCACCGCAGTGAGCCTTTATTCCTACTGGCCCATGGATCCCACCTTTAATCAGCAGGTCGGTCCGGGGTTTGAGGTGCGCAATATGGCCGGGGTGGCCGGATCCTTTCTGGCCGGAGTCCTGGTGGAATTCTGCGGGATTGTTTCCCTGCTCTTCCCCTTGGTTTTGGTCTATATTTCCGTGGTCCTGTTTTTCCCTTCCCGGGCGGTCCGCTGGTGGCAGGGGCTGGGTATGGCCGGGATTATTTTTTGTCTCGCGGTGTGGTTCGGTTATGAGTGGCCGGCTCGGAATATCGCGGTATTCAACATGTCCGGGGGCGGGCTTTTGGGCTCAATGGTTAATTCCCTTTTGCACCAATATTTCCGTTTCTGGGGCTCCTTGCTTGTTTTGGTCTGCCTGAGCGTGCTTTCCCTGCAGCTGGCCGGGGCCTTTTCCTGGGTGGGGATAGTCAGGGCGGGGCGCGGTTTTTCCTCTTATCTTAAAACCGTTTTTCTGGATTCGAAAAGGGAAATTCCGGCCGGAGCAAAAAGAGCAGAAAAAAAGCAAAAAGATCGGGAAAAAATCAGCCGGGAAAAAGGCGGAAAAAAAAGTAAAAAGTCCGGCGGATCTGATAAGGCTCTTAAAGCCAAGGTCCCGGAGCAACCCAATATTGCCGACCGTTCTTTTCCTCCTCTGGAGATATTGAGTTTGCCCCAGACCGGAACCAAAGCCGCTGACGAGGCTGAACTGCAGACCCTGGCCCGGCTGGTCCGGGAGTGTCTGGAGGAATTCGGGATTCGCGGAGAGGTGCAAAAGACCCTGCCCGGCCCGGTTATCACCATGCTGGAATTCAAGCCTGTTCCCGGAGTGAAGGTCAGCCGGATCGCCAACCTGCACGATGATCTGGCCCGGGCCCTGAAGGCGGTTTCCGTGCGCATAATCGCCCCGCTGCCCGGTCGGGACACCGTGGGTATTGAAATCCCGAACAAGGAACGCAAGACTGTCTTTTTGCGGGAAATACTGGAGTCGGCGGTGTTTATCGATACAGACGCTCCCCTGCCCCTGGTTCTGGGGCAGGATATTCAGGGGGGACCGCGCGTGGAGGATCTGGCCCGCATGCCGCATCTGCTTGTGGCCGGGGCCACGGGAACCGGGAAGAGCGTTTGTCTGAATACGCTCATAGTAAGTCTTTTGTTCAAGTCCGGGCCGGATGAACTCCGCTTTTTGCTGGTGGATCCCAAGAGAATAGAATTGGCGGTTTACAATGACCTGCCCCATCTGGTCCATCCGGTGGTCACGGACATGTCCCTGGCCCAGGTGGCCCTGGACTGGGCGGTGCACGAGATGGAGAGGCGCTATGACGCCATGGCCCGGCTGGGAGTGAGGAATATCCAGGCCTACAATGAAAAACTGGCCGGGATGGACAAAGAAAAGGAGCCCGAACTGGCCGATCTGGAGTATATGCCTTATCTGGTGGTTATTATCGACGAACTGGCCGATCTGATGCTCACCGCGGCCAAGGAGGTTGAGGTGAGCATAGTCCGCCTGGCCCAGCTGGCCCGGGCGGCCGGAGTGCATTTGATTCTGGCCACACAGCGACCGTCCGTGGACGTGGTTACCGGAATAATCAAGGCCAATTTCCCTTCGCGTATAGCCTTTCAGGTCAGCTCCAAGCACGATTCGCGGACGATTCTGGACGGACCGGGAGCGGAGTATCTGCTGGGCCAGGGGGATATGCTGTTCAAGCCCGGAGGAGGGCAGCTGCAGCGCATTCACGGTTCTTTTGTCCGGGACGATGAGATAACCGCGGTTGTGGATTTCTGGAAAAACAAGGGCGGAGGAGGGGAACAGGTCGATCTCTCCGGGTTCAAAAACGGAGAAAACGGGGATCCCGAGGACCCGAACGCAAGCGACCCGGTTTTGGACGATCCCAAATACTCGGAAGCGGTGCAGTTTGTCATGGATCACGGCAAGGCATCGATTTCCCTGATCCAGAGAAGGCTTCGCATCGGATTCAACAAGGCAGCCCTGTTCATTGAGCAGATGGAAAAGGACGGGGTCATCGGGCCGCAGGAAGGAAGCAAACCCAGGCAGGTGCTAAAAAAATCTACGGAAAGATAGAAGCAATCAAGTCCAATTCCTTGCACCTCCTTTATTGGGAGTGGCTGTTGGCTGCCTATATGACCGGCATCTGGGGGTTTTGTTATCCCCGGGCTGCCGGTTTTGTCTTTTTTTTGCTGATTGTCCTCAGGGGCCGGGAGTGGAAAAAATTTATACCGGTTCTGGTCTGCTTCGGCCTGGGGCTGGCTGCCGCGTATTTCTCCTTCCCAGGACAGCCGCAAGGCGATGTGCCGCAATTCATTGCCGCCCGGGACAAGGTACGCATCTCCGGGAGCATAGATGAAGTGGTTACCCGTCCGGACAAAAGGGAGAGGATTATCCTCAGCCGGATTAAAATCAGGGATGGATCGACCGAGATGCGCCTGCCCGGTAGGATGGTGGTCAATTGGTACCAGGCGCGGCGGTTCGTCCTCCCCGGCCGGGAAATGGCTTTCACCTCCAGGGTCAAGCCTGTTCACTCCCTGGCCAATCAGGGGGTATGGAACAGTGAATTCTATTGGCACAAGCAAAATGTTTTCTGGCGCAGCTATGCGGTGAAGTCCAAGTCCGATGTAACCTTGAGCAAGGGAGCCGATTTCTGGGCCCAAAAAAGGTTTGAACTTATAAAAGCGGTGGAATCCGGAATTGATTCCTTAAGCGGGGTGTGGCCGGAAAAGGAAATAGAGCGGATCAAGGGGATCTCCCTGGCCCTTTTGTTCGGGGAGCGCTTTTATCTGGAAAATGATTTCGTGGATCGGGTCAGGCGGGCCTCTCTGGGGCATAGCCTGGCCCTTTCCGGCATGCATCTGGGCATGATCGTGTTTGTGGGCTGGCTTGTTGCCGGAGCTGCTGGCTCACTGTTTCCCAGAATTTATATATCTCTGCCCCGGCCCAAGCTGGCTTTCTTCCTGGCTTTCCCCTTGTGTCTTTTATATGTCTGGCTGGGGCAGGCTCCGCATTCATTGGTCCGTTCCGGACTGATGTTCTTTTTCTGGGGGATTTTTGTCTGCTTTGGGCGGAGCCGCAATCTGACCGATGCCCTGTTTGCCGCTCTGGCGTTCATCCTGATCATAAATCCCTTGGCCTTGTTTGACTTGAGCCTTCAACTTTCCGCCCTGGCCGTAGCCGGGATCTGCGTGTTTCAGCCAACTATGTCCGCGGTCTTGAACCGGGTGCCTTGTTTATTCCTCCGCCCCGCGGTGTTTTATTTTCTGGGGCTCTTAATGATTACCCTGGCGGTGAATATTTTTTTGCTGCCGGTGCAGTCCTGGACCTTCGGCTATTTGAGCGGGCATTTGTATCTCAATCTGCTCTGGATTCCCCTTTTGGGGATGTTCATCCTTCCTCTTGTGTTTTTGGGTTTGCTGGCCGGTTTGCTTTTTCCGGCCGCGGCTCCGTTTTTTTACTGGGCGGCGGGAATGATAATCAACCCTTTTGCCGATTTCCTGGCCTTTATGGACAGCCACCATTGGCTGGACCCTTTTCTGGTTATCCGTCCCGGCTGGGGTCTTATGATCGCCTATTATTTTTTCCTTCTTTTAATTGTTTGTTTGTTTTGCTACCAAAGGATAACCAGAACGATTGCAGTTTCCGCTGTCTTGGTCCTTTTAGCCGCGGCAGCCCCGTATCTGAGGGATATTCCGGATAAATCTACGCGTTTGCAGCTTATGGATGTGGGGCAGGGGCAATGCGCTTTTGTTCGTTCTCCGCAGGGGGAATTTACAATAATAGACGGAGGAGGATCCTGGAACCTGGATTATGACCTGGGCAGGCGCGTGGTCGCTCCCGCCCTGTCCTGGCGGCGCTGTCCGCGGGCGAAGAATTGCATTCTCTCCCACGGGGATATAGACCATATGCGTGGTCTATATTATCCCTTGGCTCATGCGGATATTGGCACATTCTGGTTTAACGGGATCTGGCCGGACAAACTGGACGGTAAGCTCCTTTTCCGTTCCCTGGACAGGGGAGATGAGAGTGTCCGGGTGCTTAGAAAGGGTGACCGGGTCCGGCTGGGAAAGGACCTGAACCTTAATGTTCTGTATCCGCCCGGTTTTTTTAGATACGCGGATAACAACAATAATTCCCTGGTCTTGCGTTTGACCTGGAAAGGGCGCGGTTTGGCCCTAATCCCCGGGGATATAGAGAAAAAAGGCATGCGGGCCTTGCTGGATTCAGGAGAGAATCTAAAAGCCGAGGTCTTGGTCTTGCCCCACCACGGCAGTAAATCCAGCTTTTTCCCTGAATTTTACCGCCGGGTGAATCCGGATCTGGTGCTGGCCTCCACGGGATTTCTCAATTATTTCCGCATGCCGGCCAAAAAGGTTGTTCATTATTTTAAGGACCGGGACATACCTGTTTTGAATACCGCCTTGTGCGGCCAGATAAATGTTTCCTGGGATGGTCCGGATGCCGGAAAGAGCCTGACGCGGGTCAGGGAAGGATCCCGGACGGCCCTTTTGCGTTGAGGTGACCGGCGGCAATAAAACTGTTTTCCTAAAATTAATTGTTTGCGGGTGGAAAGAACATGCAAGCTCACTGCAGGAAGTTGTTAGTTTTTTTCTTTTTGTTCATTTTTTGTTCTTTGCCGTCTTTGGCTGCGGATCAGACCGGGGACGTGCGGATTCCCGAGGCACCCGGGGGAGGGGAGGTCAGTTCCCTGGTTGTTCTGGAGACCATGGAAAAGTATATGTCCGAGATCCAGAGCCAGCTTGAGCAGAAGCGAAAGGAGCTGGAGTCGGCCGAGTCCGCGGAAGTCAAAAATAAAATTTTAAAGGAGATAAACGAGCTTACTGACTCCCTGCAGGAGTTGGAGAAAAATTTTCTGCACATGGCCGCGGGAGTGGATTTAAAGAGTCTGGAGAGCCGGCAGGAATCGGATTTCAAATGGGATCAGGAGGTGGTCAGCCTGATCCGTCCCCTGGTTCAGGAACTCAAAAAAATGACCGCCCGGCCGCGCAAGCTGGAGCGCCTGCGAAGCGAGGCCGAAGAGATTAGAAACAAGCTCCCGGCTGTAAACAGGGCCATTGAAAATCTGTCCGAACTTGCCCGTCGCACGGACAATCCCGAATTGAAAAAGTGCCTGAATTCCCTGCGCAAGGAATGGGAGAACAAAAAGAACAGGCTGGAAAATTCCCTGGCTGTTATCCGGGCCCAGCTTAAGAAACTGGAGCAGGAAAAACAGTCCTTTGTCCAGGCCGCCCGACAGAATCTGGAGAGTTTTTTCCGCAACCGGGGCAAAAACGCCCTGCTGGCCGTGTTGTCCTTTGCCATTGTTTTTCTGGGTTTGCGGTTTTTGTGGCGCCGGGTGCAAGGCCTTTTGGCCAGGAGAAAAAAGGACAGGGAGAAAAAGACTTTTTACGCCAGACTGAGCGAGCTCCTTTTTCATATATTAACCGTTGTCGCGGCCACCGGAGCGCTATTGGCCGTGCTTTTCACCACCGGGGACTGGGTGCTCCTGAGTCTGGTGATTATTTTCCTGCTTGGTCTGGGCTGGACCGCCAAACAGGGGCTTATGCGTTTCTGGGAGCAGATAAAGCTGTTTTTGAATCTGGGATCGGTTCGTGAAGGAGAGCGCCTTGTATATGCCGGAGTGCCCTGGAAGGTATCCAAACTGAATTTTTACACAAGCCTGGAAAATCCGGCATTTGATAAATGTCATCTGCGGATTCCGATAAGGGATCTGGTGGATAAGGAATCCCGGCCTTTTGCCGGGCATGAACCCTGGTTCCCGTGCAAGCGGGGGGACTGGGTCCTTTTGGAAGACGGTTCGCGGGGAAAAGTGGTCAGCCAGACCCATGAAATGGTCCAGATCGTGCGGCGCGGGGGCAGTCGCCAGACTTATCAGACCTCTGATTTCCTTTCCCGGGCTCCGGTGAATCTGTCCGCCAATTTTCGCCTGCGGGTGGTTTTTGGGATTGATTATGCCCATCAGGCGGAAAGTACCCAGAGTATACCGGAAAAATTGCAGGCATTTGTTGAAGAGGGACTGCGCGGGGAGGGCTATGAGGAAGATCTCCTGAATTTGCGCGTGGAATTTCACTCAGCAGGTGCTTCATCTTTGAATCTGATTGTGTTAGCAGATTTCCATGGACGGCGGGCGGAATTATATAACCGGCTTTCCCGTGCCCTTCAGCGACTGGCGGTTGAGGCCTGCAATAAATATGAATGGGGTATTCCTTTTACCCAAATAACAATACATCAGGCACATGAATAAATCCAAAATAGATATACCTCAGGATGCATTCCGGGAGCCCGGCTCCAGAGACGTGGACAAGACCCTGGCCGATGCCAGGCTGGCGGCCCGAAAAGGGGACGCGGAAAGTGTTTTGGAGCGTCTTCGGGATATTGAATCCAGGTTTGATGCCTTTGCCGCGGCCATCAGCAGCCAGGAAGGCATGAATGCCGATCTGGAAGAGGCTTTTTTAAAGCTTCAAAAGACCCATGAGGAGTTGAAAAGCAATCTGCGGGCCGCTTCCGCCGGCTATGATTCCATTTTGAGCTCCTTTCACCGCATTCATGTGCAGTGCCAGAATATTCAGGCCTTAAAGCACCTTCGCCATCTACCCGAACTGCTGGCCGAGTTCAAAAACGGTTTCGAGCTTGAGTCCGTGGGTCTAATGCTGGATAGGGATCTTTTTACCGGCTTTCTTCCCGAGGGCATGCACCAGGCCACCAACGAGGAACTGGTTGCCGCCGGATTCGGACTGGGTCTTGGAGATCCGGACGAGCTTTCCTATATGGGGCCTTTTCCTTCCCCGGAAATACTTCCTTTTTCCCTGGGATGCACGCCATCTCCGGACGGTTTATCCCAGGGGTCGTGCTTTGTAGGCAAGCTCCTGCACAAATTCCATCAGAGAAGGACAATCGGGTTCATTACTTTTATAGATTCCGATCCCAACCGCTATCTCCCGAACAAGGACACTGATTTTCTGGAGCATTTCTGTTCGGTTCTGGCCTGTTGTCTCGTCTCCGTGCTGGATCACGCCAAGCTGGATCGGGAACGGGTTGTAGATCCGCTTACCGGGGCCTACAACCGGGAATATCTTTTCCGCCATGCCCCGCGCATCCTGGATTTTTCCAAGCGCAAGGGCTTCCCCGTATCCCTGGTGTTTATAGATCTGGACCGCTTCAAGTACATAAACGACAAGTTCGGGCACAAGGCCGGGGATCAGGTTTTGCGGGAATTGGTCCAGGCGGTTTCCGGTATTGTCCGTAAGTACGACATATTTGTCCGTCTGGGCGGGGACGAGTTCGTGGTTTTGCTCCCGGGAATGGACACGGAGCAGACCGAGGAATTCCGGGACCGGGTCCACGACGCGATCGCTCAAATAGATTTGAGTCAATGCATAGAGGACGATACTGATATGCATATGACGGCTTCAGTGGGGATAGCCGAGTTCGGGCCGGGCAAATCACTTAAATATCTGCTGCAGGAGGCGGATCAGAAGATGTATGACGCTAAACGGACTGAATATGATGTGATAGAGCCTGCAGGTTAGAATCTTTTTTCAAAATATTGACCGCTATCCGGATATATTCCCGGGCTTGAATCTGATTTGAGCCCGGGTTTTTTTGCCAATATGGGATATGGGAGGCGAATATGCCGAAAAATAAGCTGATTTGGATGGGAA
>Ga0182239_1000674_pt1 | contig 12112 bp, 10 predicted proteins | sample hydfrate6_PW_210_FD_132456 | JGI IMG/M metagenome (GOLD analysis project Ga0182239, IMG submission 132456) | Subsurface microbial communities from deep shales in Texas, USA - hydraulic fracturing test 6_PW_210 | ecosystem: Environmental > Aquatic > Deep subsurface > Shale gas/oil reservoir >...
CCATTTACGATGTTTCAATCCACGCGCCCACGAGGGGCGCGACATTCTGTGAGGAGAGCCGGGTGTGGCAGCAGTGGGAGTTTCAATCCACGCGCCCACGAGGGGCGCGACGTAGAGGTCGTCGTTGTACCAGCGTTCGAGCTTGGTTTCAATCCACGCGCCCACGAGGGGCGCGACGCAATGCACCAAGAATGGCAAGTGCGAATATCAGTTTCAATCCACGCGCCCACGAGGGGCGCGACCTGTGAACAAGACCGAGCAGCACCCATCCATGGTTGTTTCAATCCACGCGCCCACGAGGGGCGCGACGCGGAATGGGCTGCGCTGGCGCTATGGGCGTGGAAGTTTCAATCCACGCGCCCACGAGGGGCGCGACGCACATGCCATATCAATTCTCCGTTATCGCTCTGTTTCAATCCACGCGCCCACGAGGGGCGCGACCTTGAACCTGAAACCTTTTCTCCAGGAGGAACCATGTTTCAATCCACGCGCCCACGAGGGGCGCGACATAGATAGCGTCTTTTTCTACCCCATTTACGATGTTTCAATCCACGCGCCCACGAGGGGCGCGACGGTGTTCTGGGTGGGTTCGGCAAAAAAGATGTTGTTTCAATCCACGCGCCCACGAGGGGCGCGACCCCTGACGCTACGACCAGCATTGAAACGCTGATTGTTTCAATCCACGCGCCCACGAGGGGCGCGACGTATTGGTATTCTGTGTTGTGCGAGTAGATATCTGTTTCAATCCACGCGCCCACGAGGGGCGCGACTGGGCGTGGTTCGCTTGTGCTTGAGTTGCGGGATGTTTCAATCCACGCGCCCACGAGGGGCGCGACTATCCGGTCGCACCATTAGCTGCGCTTTGCCGTCGTTTCAATCCACGCGCCCACGAGGGGCGCGACGAGCGCAATAGTAAGGGTGCGTCTACTGCTACAGGTTTCAATCCACGCGCCCACGAGGGGCGCGACGAGATATTCTTGCTCGGTCAGTATTTGACCGGGCTTGTTTCAATCCACGCGCCCACGAGGGGCGCGACATCATATTTAATGCTTGAGAGGGCTTCTTGTTTAAGTTTCAATCCACGCGCCCACGAGGGGCGCGACTGCCAATCAATGCCCGTCTGCTCGTTGATAAAGGGTTTCAATCCACGCGCCCACGAGGGGCGCGACACGGGGTACGTGCGCGAGGTCACACAGCAATCTGTTTCAATCCACGCGCCCACGAGGGGCGCGACTTGGTACTCCTGATGTGCCTGTCGAGATCGAGCGCGTTTCAATCCACGCGCCCACGAGGGGCGCGACGGTACGTAAATGAGTATTCAGTTCCCGTGGATTGTGTTTCAATCCACGCGCCCACGAGGGGCGCGACCTTTGAGCATTTACAAGGGTATTTTTTGTATCTGGTTTCAATCCACGCGCCCACGAGGGGCGCGACAAGGTGAACCGCACCACAATTTACCGCTGGATGGTTTCAATCCACGCGCCCACGAGGGGCGCGACACCCATGCGCCCCCCTCTACCTCTATCGCAAGATGTTTCAATCCACGCGCCCACGAGGGGCGCGACACAGGTGCTTGCCGACAACAATGCAGCCGACAACACGTTTCAATCCACGCGCCCACGAGGGGCGCGACATTTATTGCTTACCAGGCGCTCAACAGATTACCAGTTTCAATCCACGCGCCCACGAGGGGCGCGACAGAACAGTAATAATGAGGACAATATAAAGACCTTTGTTTCAATCCACGCGCCCACGAGGGGCGCGACTACACATTTATTCAATTATTTTGGTGGTCATTTAGTTTCAATCCACGCGCCCACGAGGGGCGCGACACCATCTCTGTTAGCGTAACCATCGGGACAAGATGTTTCAATCCACGCGCCCACGAGGGGCGCGACCGCACGCTGCTAACAGCGTGATTTTACATTTAAATCTCTCATCAATTTGCGAACATATCGTACAGTGAACTAAAAAACTCCCAACATTGAAGCTGCAAGAATTTTTATCTGTATTTTTAAATACTTACACATGCGCGAACCTCCCGGTCTCTGACCAACAACTTAGGGTTCGCTAAACAATCAATGGCCCTTCCTGATCTACCCCTTCTTTAGCACCAACATGTTCCACCTTATTACGCCAATTAGCCCCAAGGAAGTAAAAACGTAAACTGTCCTGACTGTCGTCAATAACGTCAAGAAGCTGCTGTCGCATCTGAGTCCATTGAGCTGGATCTACAAGGCATTCGAAAACTGAGTATTGAACACGTTGCCCGTGGTTCTGGCATATTTTTGCTACGCGACGTAAGCGTCTGGCTCCAGTACGGCAAGTTGTTGCAACATCGTAGCTTACCAATACCATCATGGTTGCCTACCTCCATAAAAACGGGGGGTATTCATCCAAATCACCCCTTAGGTAACGATTAAGTAACTGTGCTTGTGCGTACATAGCCATTCCCAGAGGTATCTTCTCCTTTAAAAAAGGGTGCTCAATCTCCTCTTGTTTGCGCTTCTGGTATGCTACCAACAATGTTTTACGCGTCTCATCATCCATAATTACCGCGCCTGATTCGGTTGTAGTAAATCCTTTCTTTTTCACCTGCCCTAAATTGATTAAGGAAAGCGCCAAACGGTCGGCAAGCATGGGTCGAAACTCTTCTATCAGATCAAGAGCTAATCCGTAACGCCCTGGCCGGTCACGGTGTAGAAAACCTACCGCCGGGTCGAGACCTACACTTTCCAGTGCAGAACGAGCATCATGGGCTAGCAACGTATATATGAATGACAGGAGGCAATTGACAGGATCTAAAGGCGGACGGCGATTTCGCCCGGAAAAGGTAAAATACTCTTTCTGCGCGACAATCAAATGATCAAACTGGTCGAAATAGTCTCTTGATGTACGACCCTCTATGCCGCGTACGGTTTCAAGGTTTTCCTCATTCAATAAGCGTTGAGAGTAGCGAGAGAAGAGTTGGCAAATCTTCTTTATGTCATTTTGGGCAATTTTATCCTGATGGTCACGTAAGATTCGATTCAGAATGCTGCGGGAATTTGCAATTTTACCAAGGACAAACATCCTGGCGAGCCTTGCAGATGCTTTTTCGCAGTCAGCCTGGCGATACTGTTCACGGCGCAGCAATACATTGCCGCTTACAGGCCCCTTAACCTGGGCAAGAAAACGACCGTATTCAGTCATAAAGCTAACCGCAACATCGTTTTTGGCACAATGTCCAAGTAAAAATGGGCTACACAGCACATTGCCGAAGCAGACAATGGAATTCAGGGTATGAATAGGCAGACGTAGCCGACTTTCCTTTTCTACCCTGACAACTACCGTTTCCCCCTCCTTATGCAGATATGCTCCCTGGGTTGTCACATAGAGGGTGTTCAACATTTTTCTCATCCACTCTCTCCAATCATTGAGGCCAAATAGCACCGAACCGAAGGTTGCGCTTTGCACCTGCGAGGCATACATAAGTGCAGCATAGAGCATTGATCACATTTTTTTGAGTAATTGGCTGGAGGTGTTTTGCGCTGTTCTATCAGTTCATGTACTTTTTGAGCTGTTGAAAGAGTAAGTTCTCGCAGGGTTAAATCGAAAACAACTGTTTTACGGCGGCGCTTCTGCCCATAAAAAAGAGCCCCTTCACTAATTTCAACCGATAGCATTTCTTCCAGACACAAAGCCTGGGCACACAGTTGCACTTCATCACATTGATCCTTCTTGGGGCGGCCGCGCTTATACTCCACAGGCAAGACCGTTCCGTCCGTGTGAAACTCCACCACGTCGGCCTTTCCGCTCAGGCCATACCGGCGCGTGCAGATCGGCAGAGAACGCACAATACGCACATCGCCCTGCCATTCGCTTTTGTTGCTATCGGCACGCTCATGCAGCACCTTCCCTTGCGCCGTGAAGAGGTTTTCCGCCCACTGCTGTTCAATATGGATCAACGCACACTGGCGCGGACAGAACATGTAGTGCTGTAATGCCGACAGCATGATGTAATCGGATTCGTCGTACATGATTCCCCACACAATCGAGACCGGCAATTAACCGAAAAGTTAATTTGACCGCTAATTTAATCGACCTATTCGTTAACTCAAGAGGGCCTTATGGCTAACCTCAGGGCGCATTAGAAAACCCGTCAGCGAAAGTGCTGTAGCTTGCCTAACAAGGTCATGCGCATGCGCGGCTTGTCGGCCGGATAGAGCGAAATCAGCCGCTTGCCCTGTTGCTGGTAGAGCTTCTGTTTTTTGAGCATGCCGATCTTGTAATCGGCGGTGTCCATTCCCCAGTACTCGATGTAAACATCGAACTCCGGCAGATAAAAATCAGGCCGGATGGCGTAGCCGTCGAGAATGCGAAACCGCTCGTCGTAGCGGTAGCCGATACCTTCCGCGTCCAGCACCTCGCAGATCAGACGCTCGCCGTCTGACTGCACCCAGGTGCCGTCTTTGGCGCGGATGTTTTTCTGCAGTTCGACCTTGGTTTCGAAGTTGCGCCGTTCCAGAAACACCTCGTCGAAGCAGTAGTTGCAGAACGGGAGTTGAAAGGCCTTGTGGCTGCGCACGTATTCGTCGTGTTCCAGCTTGACGCCGCAACGCCGGCAGAGGTGCACTGTTTGCTGCTCTGCGATATCCACCGCCGCGCGAATCAACTTTCCCGCTGCCAGCACGCTGCGTTTTACGTAGTCGCGCTCCACCGCATTGCTGTATAGATCGCGTAAATCCGGCAACACCTCCTTGGCGGCAGCACCATAGGCACCCAACGCTTTAGCCGAATATTGGCGCACCTGTGGATGTTGGTCGCGCAACAACGGTTGCAGCACCTTCACCGCCGCTTCTGCCTCAAAGATACCAGCCAGCTTGCCGAGGGCCGAAGCCGCCAGTCGCCTCACCAAAGGTGAAACCGAATCGGCTAATTGTGCCAGTTCGGCAAAAGCCTCGACGTTAGCACTCCTGCCCAACTCCGTGGCGCGAGCGGCCAGGGTCTTCTCGGTGGCGCTGTTCATCGCTCCCCCTCCGACTGATTGCGAGCCCAATGGACTCTCCACGGCGTCACAGCTACAACAAATCTGCCAGACGCCGTGAAGGTTGAGACTACAACTTCTCGATCACCTCCACCCCGGCTGGCGCCTGCCCGACCGTTACGGTGTAATCCTTGAACGACCGCGCTGGCCATTCGGTGCGGTCATTGCGCTGGATGTCGATCAGGTCGAAGAGCTTGTGGGCCGGGGCGTTGCCGAGCATAGCTCAAAAGCCGGGGATTTCTTCAGGCATTAGCCCGTCAAAATTTTCAAGAACGTACGATCCATCCAGATTCACCTTCTTCAAAGTCTTGTGGACTTTGGCCGAAGAATACTGGCCGGCCTTGCAGTTGTGTTGCCACCAGATGACCTTTTCGACCGCCATGCTTCCCTCGGGCCGCGCGGATGAGGAGTCCCCCTCGAACAATCTCGGCAGCACATTCTTGATGATTTCGGCATCCGCGTCACTGAACCCGGTCCGTTCCGCCAATTGGGGGTTCATACTGCCGTATGTCACATAAACGGCCTTATCGACCCGGTGTTTCATCCCCATCCTGTCAGAACTGATATCACTCTTTCCTTTTGCCTCTTCCGCATTGACACTTTTTACAATCTGAGTGCTGGAGATACTGACAGGCTCGACACTAAATGCAGGGTGCAAGGACACTGGTCCACGAATAGGAATCGAAACACCGGCGGCATCTTCCCCCTTACCAAAGGCAAAAAGCTGCCCAAAGGCACGGACATCGAGCCATTTTTGGCAAGCCAATCTGGCGGTTTTTTCCTTCTTTCCAAAGTCTTTCTTGTCCAATTTAAAGGCATCTTTGCCGAGTCCATGAGTATCATGCTCGGCCCGCGCTTTCAGGTTCGGCATGCCATCGGTCTTCTTCTCGTCCGACTGGACAAAAATCGCGTGACCAGCACCCTGCATACGGTCACGAATCTTGCGCTTCAGACAGACGTCGGATATTTCACCAAAACCATCATAATCCGTGCGAGGTCGGTTGCCATTGAGCGGGTCACCGTTGGGGTTGGCGTTTTTGACGCTGAAAATGATGGCAAAGTCGATTTTGTTTTCGAGGCTCATGGTTTACACTCCCTTATCAATGGCAATGGTTTCATCATTATTGTGTTGGCGATAGCACATTCTCTGGCAATGGTAGCCGAGCAGAAATTCCCCGGATAATGCTTTGTCCTGCTCAAACTCACCGGGTTTAAACAAAGCCGTGACGGTATCTAGTTCTTTCCTCATGTTTGTGAGAAATCCTGCTCGGTTGCTCTGCAGCCTTTGCATGTACGGTTGCAACGCGAGTTCAATGTTCCGCCAGGTGGAGAACGGCCTATCCGCAAAGCGCTGCATCAGTCTTGCAGCCGAAGTCGGTCGACTTTCACCGGCCACGGACAAAGCCACGCCCTCTATCCGCTCGGCAATCGCCAGAAGACGACCATATAGATAGTCCCGTGTAGTTCTACTTTCTTCTAACGACATGGAATGTTCCCTCCTCTTTTGTTCGGGTTGACGTTGGTAAAATCCTCGATAAAGTGCACAGGCGACGCCCAGGTTTCTTTCCCATTCCCAAGGTTCGCAACTGTTGCGATTGCTGGCGTGGCGAACGGCCGACATCATGATGTCGCGCGGAAACGGTTGGCCGTCGACGATGGCGGGCATGATCCGTTCGAGCAGATTCTTCTTCAAGGTCTCGTTGCTTTTCAAGACATCGCCATAAGCGGCTTCGGCGATGACACGCGGAACCGGAGAACTGACAGGCCAAATGGTTTTTCTCTGTACCTTCTTGCCATTACCGCCAGTTTCTCCTTCGACAGAATGTCGCTGCGGCCAAGCAAATTGCAGGTGCCAACTTTTCAAACGTTCGAAAAATTCACTCGCTAGGAGTTCACGGTAGTAGATGACGCTCATCCGCCCCGGCGTCGCCGAGTCGAGCCCCATGACGATGATCTGTTCGTTCGGGTCCAGTTTGGTAGAATAGCCCCTGAGGTAGTTGTTGAATTTATGCGCGAAAGAGGCGCCCAGATCCACGGCGTGATCGATTATTCCTGCCTGTTCATCTTCAGAAACCTCCTCTAAGGTGAGCGGCTTTTCCAGCAAAGCAAAGGTACTTTGCAACGGGTCCGGAATCGGCTTTCCCGAAACTGCCCAGGCGACATAGACCTGATCACCGTTGCGGTATCCCTGCCTTTCGATCAACCAGCGTAAGGCATTGTGAGCTTTTTGCGTGACTTCATAGCCCACCCCTGCAGCCTGGTTGCCGTCCCCTTCAGTAAATCGTCCACGGAAAGTAAAGCCAGTAGAATCGTTGGCCGACAGGATTTTTGCTTTATCGCCGGTATGCCGGAGTTTCGCCGGATAGTTGGTCGCCAAGACCTGCTCATTGCCCGTAACGAAACAAAGCCCCGACTCTCCACCTTCGGTACTCTGGAACTGAACCCAGCTCTCCTGCAACGTCGTATCCGTCCAAGTTTCGGCGTGCAGCTCTCCCGACTGTTCCACCTGCCAACAGACAAGAGCGTCCCCCTGCTCGACTTCAGGCTTGTCTTTTTCGACGCGTTTTTCTTTCGGTATTGACGGCATAACCTTGAATATTGGCGGAGTAGTTCCCTCTGAAGGCCAGTAGGCCAGTAGTTTGCCGTCTTTTCCTACATGAAGCACGCCTTCCTGAATCAGATCAGCGACGACGCGCCCTTTTTTGATGTAGAAATACACCGCCTCTGCTTTACTATGCGCGTAGGGAGAGTCGCACCACCTTCTGAGTTGAGCCTCATATTCAACAAAGAACGATGGTTTCCTCCCTCCATATTCAGGATAGTCTCTGGCAACATATTGCAGTTTGTCAGACAATGGATGTGGCGGAGGGAGCCTGCCACTCCTCCCGGCAGACCCCTCTGTTGCCGGAAGAATTATTTGGGTCTTTTCCAACACCGATGCCCGAAGAAAATTACTGTCTCCGTCAATAACGATCTTGATATGCGCGTTCTGAAGGGTATGGCTGATCGGCATCAGCTTCTGTTCTTCGGGCAGGTCCAGTGCAACCCCGGCTTCATAAGTCTCGTACAACTTCGCCAGCCAACTCATAACAAAGCCTCCTCCTGTTCCACCGCCAGCAGGTTTTCCCCCAGGCCGAATTTTTTCGGGATCATCTTGCGGATGAACCGGCAAGCTTCGCACTCCTCGGGTCGCGGGAACTCAAGGATGCCCTTGCGCATCGTCGCATGCCAGAAACGGCTACGGAGTTCGTTGTTGCCAGTCTCGTCAGGATAGTCGAAACCGTGAAACATCAACCCGAAACTGAGTTCATCGATTTCATCGTAAGGCCCGTCGCCCTCTCCGAACTCACAGGGTTCAACGTAGCCCTGGCAATCACGTGTGCCGAGGAAGATGTCTTGCCTTCCCCCTTTCTCCAACATGCGCTTAGCAATGTTGAAATGCTTGCCGTCGATGCGGTCTCGCTCCAGTTCCGGCTGATGCTCGTTCCATTCGAAATGCGCCGTCACCTGGTATTCGACATCGTGCAGAAAGGTGTAGATAGCCAGGCTGTTGCCGCCGCCCCAGACCAAAGGTTTCGTTCCCTTGGTTTGCGTCCGTATCGGTTTCATCACCCGCACTTTGTCGACATGCCAGATCAGGGTAGGCTTCCAGTAGATCGATTTGAGCACCCCCTTGATCGCTTCGTAGGTCGGCACATGGTAGGAACACTTTTCGCCACCGACTTTGGTTACGGGGTCGGTAAAAAGTGCATACCGCCCCCACAATTTGAAACTGATACTGTTCTTCATCGAACCCCCTTTCTAGAAAACCTGCGGTTCTAAATTGGCAACGCTTTCGTTCGCCAAACCGAACTCCTTGCTGTAAAACTGTTCATCAAGACAGTAGAAGTCGCCATCATGTACTGCTATCACAGCATCATTTCTCTTCAGTTTTTCCCAGATATTAGGAAAGACATTGACGCTGTATTGCTGGGCCTCCTGCAGTAATTGCCGAACCTTACCAGGATCGCGTTCCGCGCATAATTCCGCAATAATCTCCTTCCCTCTTTTGTAGGGAACGATGACTGGCTGGGTCGGCGCGTCAATCGCCTTGAAAATCCTGCCGGCGGTTTTGAAGGACTGGCGAAGCGGCAAAGCTGTTCGGCCAATATTTTGAGGGTTGTTGCTCAACAAATTGAGCAAATTGTCGGATCGCCCCGCCTCCCTTGCACTCACCTTGTAAACCATGTCATCTGCACGTTGGTAAAAGTAGTAGGCGAAGTAAAGCTCCATCGCTTCAGGCGACAGCAACTCATCTTCGCTCTTCTCGTTGAAAACCCTCCACGCTTTGTCGCGCCCTTCTCGGATATCGACCAACATTTCAATTTTTTCCTCGGCTGGGTTGACGACAAAAACTTCGGCAGTTTCCACCTCACGGTTACGATTACATCGTCCGGCGGCCTGGGCAATGGAATCGAGACCGGCAAGAAATCGGATTACCGAGGCAAAGCTGACATCAACGCCCGCTTCTATCAACTGGGTACTAACGCACAAAACCGGCAATTCATCCTCAAGTCGACTCCGAATTCTCTCCAGCTGTTCCTTACGGTGGGCCGGGCACATGCCTGTGCTGAGGTGGAAAATGCTTTTGCCATCCACTTGTCGCGAACAGCTCACGTAGAGACGTTGTGCCCACTCCTTGGTATTGACGATCACCAGGCAGCTGCCCTTGAGCCGGTGTTTATCCAACGCCAGCCCAGCAATCTCCATTTCAGACCAGCCTTGCGGCTTGATTCGGTTGCGAATATGCACTCTTTTTAAGTCCTCGAACAGCTTGCCGACATCTGCGACCAGTTCGTTTTCCGGCAGAATGGTCAATTGCCCCTTGTCCGGGTTCTTCAATTTATTCAAAAGCGGTTGGGTCGCGGTACACAGTAGAGCAGTGGTTCCCGCATGCTCAGTGAGAAAATTGATCGCGTTGCAAATGAGATGGACGCAGTTGATTGGCAAGGTCTGAATTTCATCGAAAACCAGAACCGATCTTGCCAACTGGTGCATGCGTCGCGGGCCCCGCGTCCCGCCTCCGAAAAGGGCTTCAAGGAATTGCACCATGGTCGTGAAGACAATCGGTGCATCCCAGTTTTCACAAACAAGCTTGCTCTGCCAGGTCTGAACTTCCGGCTCCAGATTTGAATGATGCTCCAACACCCACGGCTTCTCATCTCCCTCTTGCTCGACAAGCTTTCGAATCTCTTCAGCGTTTTGTTCGATGATGGAGGTATAGGGAATGATACAGACAATGCGGTCCAATTTGTGGTGTTGGGCGTGATGAAGGGCAAAACGCATTCCGGCGAAGGTTTTGCCGCCGCCGGTCGGCACGGTGAGCGAGTAGATGCCCTGTTGACCTTCCGCCCGTTCTCTACAGCGATCGGAAATATCCCGACGGAGGTGATCGATCTCATGCCTGATTGGTAAAGCGGCCAGTTTCTTTTCGATGCGGCAGACCGCAACTTGCCAATCGACAGGTTCGTTTCGTCTGACCGATATATTTTCGGGATTTTCATGGTCGGCGCTATCGATCCGGTCGGCATCAATCAGACAGCTTAAGAGAAAGCGCACCCAAAGACCAACCCCGAACCAGCCAACAACTCCCGACTGTCCAGGTTTGGTCATCATCGTTGATAGTTGATCCAGACAGCTTTGCAACAATTGCGGCGAGGCCAGTTCTTGTAATCTCCGAATGATCTGAGAATCGGAGCGTTGCAGACACTCGGCAAGATTGGTTTTTTCGTCGTCCTTGGCCATCCGTTTGGCGAAGACATTGTTTCCGTCAGGATCCAGACAATCAAGCAAGCCTCCGTGATGAGAAGCAAGACAGAGGGCAAGAATCTGGCCGATTAATTTTCCCCCGTTCCCATAGTTACGGCAAAACTGCCAAATCCACTGAGCGCCAGCGGTTGAATGGTCGATGGTCCCCTTCAATCCCTTGACATCAACATATTCCTCGTCGATATCTGGATTGAGCATGCCTGTTGCGGATTTTATATAGCTCTGAAATTGTTTACTATATTTACCGAAGTCATGTAGAAGGCCAAGCAACTCACCAACTTCAGGATCGCTAATCTTACCTGTCAATGAGCTGCAATGACAGGCAACCTCCTGAAGATGGTTTGCTACGGTTTGACCATCATGCGCGTAAAATTGCATTGAAGAGAATCTCCTTTCAAAAACACCCTACCACACCACTGTGTCAGAAAACATCACACTCGTTCGTTTATCCGCCAATCTGATGCATACAGAATACCGGGCGAATACAAGATTCGCCCCTACGATTCAATCCGTGTGATGGGTCGGGTTTTCGGTGTCGGTGGCCCATTTGCCGGGATTGTCGTGGATGTATTGGCGAATGTTGTTTAACTCGGCTTCGTTGCGGATGATCCGTTCGTAATAATTGCGTTGCCATAATTTCCCGACGAACGGTGGCCAATTGTGATTTTTGACGCCGTGGATATAGGCGTTGGTGGTCAATGATTTAAACGCCTGAATCACCCGCCCAACGGTCCCGTCCAATGTCCCGTAGGGGCGAACCTTGTGTTCGCCCTGAACCTTGCGTTCGCCCTCGTTGTTGCGTTCCTGGTCATGTTCGACATGTGGGCGAATACAAGATTCGCCCCTACGATTGTTGATAATGACGATGGCGTGAAAATGATCTGGCATGACGATAAATTCGTCCAACGCGATATTTGGAAAACGTTGCGGCAATCCCGTCCAGACCGTTTCCACCATCCGTCCGGACGGGACAAAGGGACAAAGGGGACGTTCTTGCTTGATTGCTTCTACGGTATAGGCTATGCTCCAGACGAAAGGGACAAAGGGGACGGACAAAGGGACGGACAAAGGGGACGTTCTTGCTTGATTGCTTCTACGGTATAGGCTATGCTCCAGGACATGCCTAGACTACCTCGACTCGACATCCCCGATCTTGTTCATCATGTCATTGTGCGTGGAATAAAACGCGACAAAATATTCCGCGATGACGATGACCGTAGAAACTTCACCCGGCGCCTTCACGCTCTGCTGACGGATACCGATACCATCTGCTACGCC
>Ga0182239_1000675_pt1 | contig 12109 bp, 6 predicted proteins | sample hydfrate6_PW_210_FD_132456 | JGI IMG/M metagenome (GOLD analysis project Ga0182239, IMG submission 132456) | Subsurface microbial communities from deep shales in Texas, USA - hydraulic fracturing test 6_PW_210 | ecosystem: Environmental > Aquatic > Deep subsurface > Shale gas/oil reservoir >...
GAAACAAAAGACAAACCAGGATTGGTATTTCCTGTGGTACTTACTGTTTATGCTGACAGATCCTTCACATATATCCTTAAAACACCACCAGCAAGCTTTTTGATTCTTAAAGCTGCCGGAATTGAGAAAGGTTCGGGTGAACCTAATGCAATTAAGGTTGGAAAAATCACCAAGGATCAGGTGAAGGAAATAGCTGAAACGAAGATGCCCGATTTAAATGCAAGAACTATCGAAAGCGCCATGAAGATAATCGAGGGTACTGCGAGAAACATGGGCATCGAAGTAGTAGCGTAAGGAGGGGCCGGCATGAAAAGATCAAAACGATATATGGAAGCAAGAAAGCTAACAGATAGAGCGAAATTATATTCATCGGATGAAGCTATAGAAACGATAAAATCTATGCCTGGGGCAAATTTTGATGAAACCATTGAACTGCATATAAAATTGGGAATACAGCCTTCAAAATCCGATCAGCAGGTTAGAGGAACAATAGGCTTACCAAACGGAACCGGAAAAACGGTCAGGGTTTTAGTTTTCGCAAGAGGTGAAGATGTAGAAACAGCAAAAGAAGCAGGAGCAGATTTTGTTGGTTCAGATGAACTAATTGAAAAGGTACAAAAGGGATGGACTGACTTTGATATTGCAATTGCAACGCCTGATATGATGAGAGAAATTGGAAAGTTAGGTAGGATTTTGGGACCTAGAGGATTAATGCCTTCACCGAAATCCGGAACAGTAACGACAGAGATTGAAGATACAGTTAAAGCCTTTAAGGCAGGTAGAGTTGAAATTAAAAATGACAAAACTGCCAATCTTCATCTGCCTGTTGGTAAAAAATCTTTTGATAACGAGAAACTTATAGAGAACGTCAAATCAGCACTAAGGCAGATTATAAAAATGAGACCATCGTCTGCGAAAGGAAGATTTATTATTAAAGCTACATTGGCACCAACGATGAGTCCATCAGTGAAAATTAACCATAACGAACTTATAACAACAGTAGTGTAGTATAGAAAATAAAAGTAAATAGTACCTTAGACAACAGGTAGGCAAAGTGCCTTTAATGATGAATCGCCTGTCGAGGTACGCCGAAATAAATCAGTTATTTCTGCGGCCTTGTTGGCCGCTTTTTTACAGAGGAGGTGCCAGTAAACAATGTTTACAAGAAAACAAAAAGAACAGTTTGTTGAAAATTTATCTGAAACATTTTCAAACTCGTCACTGATACTGTTCTCAGATTACAGAGGATTATCAGTTGAAGAAATAACAGAACTAAGAGATCAACTTTATGAAAGATACAAAGAGAATGCTGCATACACTATTTCAAAAAACACTCTTGTGCGTTTAGCTCTGAGAAAATCGGGATTTTCAGAAGATGAATGGAATAATGAAGTATCCGGTACAACGGCAATTCTAACAGTAAAAGAAGACGATCCTATTGAAGCCATTAAAATTGTGTCTGATTTTGCTAAAAAGAATAAGCTTCCAGTACTAAGAGGATGCTATCTGGAAGGTATATACAATCCACCGGAGAAAATTAGCGAACTGGCCAAGCTGCCTTCAAAGGAAGAGCTCATTGCGATGGTTGTAGGTGGAGTCGCTTCACCAATACGTGGGTTTGTTTACAGTCTCAATGGAATTCTGACAAAATTACTTTATGCGATTAACGCTATAAAAGAAAAACAAGAAGGACAGAAATAATAATTCGGAGGTGTATGAAATGACTAAGGAAGAACTAATTCAAGTAATTAAAGACATGAAGGTTTCTGAGCTGGCAGAACTTGTTAAGGCTTTGGAAGACGAATTTGATATCAGTGCAAGTGCACCCGTTGCTATGGCAGCAGCACCTGGTGCTGCAGGCGCTGCTGAAGAAGAAGAGGAAGAAAAAACAGAATTTGATGTTGCACTCAAATCATTTGGCCAGAAAAAAATAGCTGTGATCAAAGTAGTTAGAAGCCTTACAGGATTAGGTCTTAAAGAAGCAAAGGAACTTGTAGAAAAAGCTGGCACGCCAGAAGGTGTAGTAAAAGAAGGAGCCTCTAAAGAAGAAGCGGAAGACATCAAGAAACAGCTTGAAGAAGCAGGCGCTGAAGTAGAGTTGAAGTAATTACTTAACACACGTTTCACAAAAAGTGTTTATAATGTTTTTGAGTAATCACCTACATCAGGTAACTAACTGATGTAGGTTTGATTTGCTCAAGTAGACGAAGAGGTGATTTCATGAGAAAAGAGAAGTTTGCCAGGCGCGAGCGCTGGGTCTTCGGTAAGGTTTCTGAGCCAATAGACTTCCCAAATTTGATTGAGATACAGACAAATTCTTTCCAGTGGTTTATTGAAAAAGGATTATTGGACGTACTTAAAAAATATTCACCCATTAAATCTCAGATGCAGAGAAGCGATGTACGAAAGAGTGACAAAGGCTTTTCTCTTGAGTTTGTTAAAACAAGAGTCGGAGAAGCCAGATACGACATTCAGGAATGCAGAGATAAAGGGCTAACTTATTCTGTTCCCCTGTATGTTACAGTCAGAATAACAGATCTTTCTACTGGCGAGATCAAAGACGAAGAAGCTTTCTTTGGTTATTTGCCTTACATGACAGAAGATGCTTCATTCGTTATTAATGGTGCAGAACGTGTGGTGGTCAATCAGCTGGTTAGGTCACCTGGTGTTTATTTTGTGGATGAGCCAACAAAGTCAAAGACATCATCAGAACCAATTTTTGTTGCCCATTTCTTACCTGTTAAAGGTGCGTGGCTCGAAGTACTGTTGAACCCTATAAAGCAAATAATGCAGGTAAGGATTGACCGACGAAGAAAAATGAATTTATTTCTTTTGTTAAAGGCACTTGGTTATGAAGACGAAAATGAGTTATTGAATCTTTTTGTTACAAATGCGGAAGCGAATGACGAATACACTTTATCCAGCCATAAAGGAAGCATTTTGCTGGGAGACGTTATTGTAAAGGGATCAAAAATCGCCGAAAAAGGTTCTGTGTTGACTGAAAACCTTATCAAGAATATTGCTGAATCAGATGTTGAATCGATAAAGGTGCCATCACCGCTAGCAATGAAAACACTCACTGCACTGCAAAAAACATATGGAAAAGATCTAAGCAGTGAAAATGCCTACATTGAAATGTTCAGAAAACTTAAACCCGGTGAAATTCCCCGAGTTAATGCAGCTAAGAATTATTTTTATAATCTATATTTCAACCCCGATAGATTCGATTTTTCTGATGTTGGAAGATTTAAGATAAACAGCAGATTGAAAAGAGTTTATCACGATTATCTGAAAAAAGTTGAAGGCAAAAAAGATGTCCCTGAAGACCTCGAATACGGTGAAGAATCTATGGTACTTACTCCCATGGATGTTGTTCTTGCTGCGAGACATCTAGTTGCAGTAGAATCCAGGCCGGAGTTGCTTGATACCAAGGATCACCTGGGTAACAAACGCGTTAGAACAGTTGGGGAACTAATGCAGACAGAATTTGAAAAAGCTTTCATGAAAATTCACAGACTTCTAGAAGAAAAATTAACGATATATACATCTTTTGACAAAATTTCCATACAGAACCTGGTTAATGTAAGAACATTGATGACAACTTTGCATCAATTCTTTGCAACAAGTCAATTATCACAATTCATGGATCAGGTTAATCCTCTTGCTGAGCTGACTAACAAACGTCGATTATCAGCAATAGGTCCTGGTGGATTAAAACGAGAACACGCAAGGTTCGAAGTACGAGACGTTCACCATTCTCATTTTGGGAGAATGTGTCCTATCGAAACACCTGAAGGTGCCAACATAGGGCTAATGACATCTCTTTCAACGTACGCAACTATTGACAAGTATGGATTCTTAATGACGCCCTACAGAAAAGTCAATAAAGGTAAGTTAACAGATGAGATTGTATATCTCTCTGCTGATGAAGAAGAACATTACAATATAGCGCAATCAACAATAGAAATTGAAGATAACCGGATAGCTCAGGATTCCGTAGAGGTAAGATTCGAGGGTGAAATTAAATTCGTTGACAGGGAAGAAGTTGAATTCATGGCAGTTTCACCTAAACAGATAGTAAGCATATCGACTTCTCTTATCCCATTTCTTGAACATGATGACGCCAATCGTGCGTTAATGGGGTCTAACATGCAACGTCAGGCGGTACCCGTTGTAAAACCGGAAGCGCCTATTGTAGGAACTGGTGTAGAGGCTGTTGCAGCAAGGGATTCAGGTTTTGTTGTACTGGCAAAAAATGATGGTGTTGTGAAATATGTTGATGGAAGAAAAATAGTAATTGAAAGAAAAGAAAAAAAAGATAAGAAGAGCAAAAAAAATGAAATTGATGAGTATAATTTAAGAAAATTTGTTAGAACGAATCAGGATACGGCTGTAAACCAGCGTCCAATTGTGTCTGTTGGTGAAGAGGTTAAAAAAGGAGAACCCATAGCTGATGGACCATCTACAGATATGGGAGAGCTTGCTCTCGGTAAAAATGTTACAGTGGCATTTATGCCCTGGGAAGGATACAATTTTGAAGACGCAATATTGGTGAGTGATGAACTGCTTGAAAACGATACATTCACTACTATACATATAGAAATGTATGAAACGGTAGCAAGAGACACTCAACTTGGCCCGGAAGAGATAACGGCGGACATTCCAAATGTTTCAAAAAGTCTACTTAAGAATCTTGATGAAAACGGTGTTGTGAGAGTAGGAGCTTATGTTACTTCAGGAGATATCCTTGTAGGGAAGGTTACTCCAAAAGGAGAATCTGATGCGACAGCAGAAGAAAAAATTATCAGATCTGTATTTGGTGACCGTGGCAGAGATGTCAAAGACAGTTCATTGAAGCTTCCCCATGGAGTAGAGGGAAGAGTAATCGATGTTAAGTATTTTGATAAAGAACAGGTTTCCGAGTTAGGTTCAGGTGTAAACAAACTGGTAAAGGTTTTTGTTGCTTGCAGAAAACCCCTTGACATTGGAGACAAACTGGCTGGAAGACACGGTAACAAAGGTGTCGTATCTAATATCATTCCTAAAGAAAATATGCCTTTCCTTCCTGACGGCACACCAATTCAGGTGGTGCTTTCACCACTTGGAGTTCCATCAAGAATGAATGTTGGACAGGTACTTGAAACACATCTGGGATGGCTTGGTTCTCTTACAGACCGATACTTCGCGACACCAATTTTTGATGGCGCGAAAGAAATGGAAATAATGGAAGAACTCTATGATGTTCGAAAGGAAAAGCGTCTTGATGCCGGAGATGATGAAAAGAACAAGACGGGAAAGGTTCTGTTGAAAGATGGCAGAACCGGTGAGCCCTTTGATTGTCCAATTGTTGTTGGAACAATGTACATGCTAAAGCTCGTACATATTGCAAAGGATAAGATTCATTCGCGTTCAACCGGACCTTATTCATTAATCCACCAGCAGCCCCTTGGTGGTAAAGCTCATTTTGGTGGACAAAGATTTGGAGAAATGGAAGTTTGGGCACTGGAAGCGCATGGTGCAGCACATACGTTAAACGAAATGCTTACTATAAAGTCAGACGATATTGCAGGAAGAAATGAAGTGTATAAATCTATCCTAAAAAATATAAGATTACCAAAGCCCGGAATTCCTGAAAGTTTTAAGGTCTTAATCAAGGAACTTCAAGGTTTAGCGCTGGATGTTAAGGTATATGATTCAGATGGTAATGAGCTTGAGGTTGACAAATTATAATGGGGAATTATCCCTCAAGGAGGGAATAGAATGGCTATAAATTCGTATAATAGAAAAATCAACTCTGTAGGTATAGGAATTGCTTCATCTGAAACAGTACGATCCTGGTCGAATGGTGAAGTAAAAAAGCCAGAAACTATTAACTACAGAACATTCAAACCAGAAAAAGACGGTTTGTTTTGTGAAAAGATATTTGGACCTACTAAGGACTACGAATGTGCCTGTGGAAAATATAAAGGTAAAAAATATGAAGGAACTGTTTGTGAACGTTGTAATGTAAAAGTTGAATCAAAGGATGCACGGAGAAGAAAAATGGGTCACATTGATCTGGCTGCTCCCGTCGTTCATGTGTGGTATTTGAAGAGTGCACCGAGTATTCTTGCTTCGGTTCTCAACGTTTCTTCAAAGGATCTTGAAAATGTAATTTACTACGGTTCAAGAAGAGTTATCGAAGGAAGATATGTGGTCACAGATCCAAAGGATACAGATTTTATACCCGGTCAAACCCTATATCAAACAGAATATGAAATATATTCAAAGAAACGAGAATTTGAGGTTGAACAGGGGGTTAAAGTAAGAAATCCCAAAAGTCCTGTTGTTTCAGACATAGATGGTAAAGTTGAGGTTAAGAGCGACACAGCCAATACAGATAGAGAAATTAACTGGATAATTGTTAAGGCTGAAGATGGAGTAACAGAAAAATACCCTGTATTTGAAGGTGCCTTTATCTATGTCAATGATGGTGATGAAGTGAGAAAGGGAGATACACTTGCAGACAGGTTTTTATTCGAAGATGAAGTGCTGTCTCTTACAGAATACAGGCTATTTGATGAATATTATCCTGGTAGCTTTGAAATTGAAACGGAAACCGAAAGTGACCGGCCGATTGTTTTAATTACTGAGATAGATGATGAAGTTTCGCAGGAAATTGGGAAAAATGTTGGAGATATCGTAATAGAGAATGAATACGAAGCTTACAGAGAACTTTATCCTGGAAAAGTACGATGTGATTACGGAGCGGCTGCTATTAAGAAACTTTTGGAAAGACTTGATTTCGAAGAACTAAAAGTAGAAATTGAACACGAACTGAAAGGTCTGGCAAAAAGCAGTGCCAGGGCACTAAAATTACTTAGACGATTGAAATTTGTAAAGGACTTTATCAAATCGGATAACAAGCCAGAATGGATTGTAATGGATGTTATTCCTGTTGTTCCACCGGATTTGCGACCGATGATTCAAATAGAAGGTGGTCGTTTTGCAACGACGGATTTAAATGATCTCTACAGAAGGGTAATAAACAGAAATAACAGACTTACTAAGCTTTTAAGCATAGGTGCTCCTGAAATAATAATAAGAAATGAAAAAAGAATGCTGCAGGAAGCCGTGGACTCCTTAATCTACAACGGCAGAGTAGGGAAAGCTGTGACAGACAAGTCGGGAAGGCCACTAAAATCACTTACAGATCTTGTTAAGGGTAAAAAAGGAAGATTTAGAAGGAACCTTCTTGGAAAAAGAGTTGACTATTCAGGAAGAGCTGTTATTGTTGTTGGACCTGATTTGAAGATACATGAATGTGGTATACCAAAAAGAATGGCAATGGAATTATTCAAACCTTTTGTTTTGGGGAAATTGCTCGGTAGTGAATCGAGTAAATCTGCAAGAAAATTAAAGAAAACAGTTATTGAACGCGAGATGCCTGAAGCCTGGGAAGTACTTGAGGATGTTATAAAAGGACATCCTGTACTACTTAACAGGGCTCCAACGTTGCATAGAATATCAATACAATCTTTTATACCAAGATTGGTTGAAGGTAATGCTATAAAACTACATCCGTTGGTTTGTGCACCCTTCAATGCAGATTTCGATGGAGACCAGATGGCTGTCCATGTTCCGTTATCTACTGCAGCTCAGGCTGAAGCAAAATTTCTGATGTTGAGTAGGTACAATGTTATTTCACCTGCTAACGGAAAACCTATCTCGATGCCGGGCAAGGATATCATTGTCGGTGTTTATTACCTTACAACGACAAATTACGAGTATGAGAAGCTGGAAAATGAGCTCAATGAATATTATGAGAAATTAAAGAAATCAAGAATTGATGAAAACGAATTTAAGAAAAAAGCAAGAAAAAAAGCACTTGAGAAAATAAGCTGGAAATTTGGAATGACAGATGAAGCACTTATGGCATATAATTCAGGTATGGTTGGGCTTCATGACCCCATTCTTGTTCAAATTGGAGAAAATGAAGGCTTGACATTGACAACCATCGGACGAATAATATTTAACTCAATACTACCCGAAAAATTGAGAAATTACACTCAGAAATTTACAAAGAAACACATAAAAACACTAATTTATGATTGTTTCCAGGAATATGGAATAGATAGAACTGCTGATCTACTTGACGATATGATGAGAATGGGATTCCATTATGCCACAGTAAGTGGACTCACTATTTCTATAAGGGATATAATAATGTATCCCAAAAAAGAAGAGATTATTAATGAAGCGCAGAAAAAAGTCGAAGAGATCGATCAGTTGTACAAAGATGGATATTTGAATGAGAATAACAGAATTACTGAAATTATTAAGATCTGGGAAGGTGCAACCCAGGAGCTTACTTTGAAGACCTATGACGAATTCAAAGAATATCCTTTCAACCCTGTTTATATGATGGTTGATTCTGGAGCTCGAGGTAATATTGACCAGTTGAAGCAGCTTTCTGGAATGAGAGGCCTTATGGCTGATCCATCAGGTAAAACTATCGAGGTACCTATACTATCAAACTTCAGAGACGGTTTAAAGGAACTCGAGTTCTTCACATCTACGCATGGTGCCAGAAAAGGTTCAGCTGATACCGCTCTGAGGACATCCTTTGCTGGTTATCTAACCAGAAGACTGGTTGATGTTGCGCAGAGTACCACCGTTACTACACCTGATTGTGGAACAAGTGAGGGTATAGAGGCAATTGAACTAATGGCAGATGACGTAACCATAGAAAAACTTGAAGATTTCCTATTTGGTCGCGTTCTGGCGGAGGATATCATAGATCCTATGACAGGAAAAACAGTCAAGAATCCAAAAACAGGAAAACTTTATACTAGGAACACCATGATTAGAGATGGAGACGAGATATTCCTTGCCAATTTCAAGCGCAAAGTTCCTGTAATGAGAGAAAAAGAACTATCACTTGACAAAAAGATTCATATCACAGATTACACAGAACTTGCTGAAGAGGTTACTCTAGAGGAAAAGACCTATGAATCTGGTATGAAGTTGACGGGGGACATATTACATGAGATGAAGGAAAAGGGAATAAAGAAGATCAAGGTAAATATTTATCCGGCCGTCAACAAGGTTTATGTAGGTCATGAATTTAGGAACAAAGATAACATTCAGCTTGTAAAATATCAGGAGAAGTTGAGTTCGACAACTGCAAAAACACTGTTGAAAGAGGGTTACGAGTCACTTGAGATTAGGCCTTCAATAAAGATTAGAACCGTACTTACCTGTGAAGCGGAACAGGGAGTATGTGCAGCATGTTATGGAATGGATCTTTCAAATCACGATGTGGTAAATGTTGGTGAATCTGTTGGAATAGTTGCAGCACAGTCAATTGGGGAACCAGGAACACAGCTGACAATGAGGACATTCCATACCGGCGGGATAGCTACCGAATCCGATATTACCCGTGGTTTACCAAGAGCTGAGGAACTCTTTGAAGCAAGGAAGAAACTAAAAGATCCTGAAGCCTTGTTCAGCGAAGTTAATGGTTTTGTTAAGGATATGGACACAGATGAAAAAGGCAGGAGAAAACTATTTGTCGAAACACCGGAAGGTAAAATAAAAGAATACAATCTTTCATCTGTTATAAAGCCAAAGGTTCACGTTGGAGATAAAGTGCTTGAAGGAGAATCTCTTACAACAGGTACCGTAAGACCCCGAAAGCTAATGCAGAAACTTGGTATTAACCAAACAGCCATGTATCTACTTAGAGAGATAAAGCGGGTTTACGCAGAACAGGGTGTTGAGATCCATGATAAACATTTTGAGCTGATAATAAAACAGATGCTTTCTAAGGTTGAAATAACAGATCCGGGAGACACAGAATTACTTCCAGGAACACTGATAAATATTCAGAAGGTTAAGAAATTCAATGAACAGATCAGCAGAAGCAACAGAAAAGTCGAAGAAAACAAGAAGATGGTTATTGGAAGAAGATTGGCAAGAAAGGTTCTTGGAGAAGATGAAGATGAAAAGGTTGTTAGCCTTGGTATTGAAGGAGAAATGATAGACAAAGAACTGATAAAGAAATTTGAAGAATATGAAATAAAAGAAATCAGTATATACGATGTAGAAGAAGAAGAATACCAGAAGTTGCTTGAAGAGATAGATCCAGACTTCACTCTTCCTGAAAAGACAGTCCAGATATCCCCAAAAGATTACATAAAGTACAAGAGAAGACTGTTAAGAATTACAAAGGCATCACTTGAAAGTGAAGGCTGGCTGTCGGCAGCATCATTCCAGCAAACACCTCAGGTACTAACGGAAGCATCAACTGAGGGTAAAATGGATAAACTGCTTGGACTTAAGGAAAATGTAATTGTTGGACAGCTTATACCTGCCGGAACCGGTCTTGATATGTACTCAAATATTCAAATTGAGGAAGCAGGAATGGCTGAAGAAGAGGAAGATATTGGATAGTAAGAAATTCATAACAGGGGAGCCGAAAGGCTCCCTTTTTTTATTATTTAAATTAATGGTGCTATAATTTTCAGAGGTGGTAATAATGGAGTTTTTAGGAGAACTTAAAAATATTGGAAAAGAAAGGGCACTGATTAACTCCGCTGTATCTTTACTTGTCTGGGATCAAAGGACATATATGCCAGAAGCTGCATATGAGTATAGAGCTGATGCTGTAGGTTATTTAAGCGAACTTTCGTTTAGAAAATTTGTTTCTAGCGAAATGGACAAGCTACTTGAAAAGATGGAACAAGAAAGTAGCAAAAACCACTTAAGTGAATACGAAGAAAAAGTATTAAGAATGACAAAATACGAGTACAATATCATAAAGTCGCTTCCACCAGAGCTTCTTAAAGAAATAACCATAGAGTCATCGAAAACTGAGGAATTATGGTCAAAGGTAAAAAATGAAGGAGATTTCAATCAAATAAAGAAACAACTGGGAAAGATTATTGAACTTTCCAAAGAAATCGCAGAAAGAATTGGTTACAAGGATAATCCCTACGATGCATTGATAAGTCGATACGAACCGGGAATGACATACAAAAAATTAAAAGAAGTTATGGAGTCGCTAAAAACTGACCTCATACCTTTTATACAAGAGATAGATGATTCCAGGGTAAAGACCTCAAGAGATCTGCTGAAGGGGAGGTTTGAAAGAAAAGCATTAGAAAATATGTGTAAAGAACTGCTTGAAACAATAGGCTATGATTTTAATGCGGGACGGCTTGATGAAACAGTACATCCATTCACCATAGACATATCACATAACGATACAAGGGTGCTAACAAAATTTGTTACCGATGACATTGGCCCCACCGTTTACAGCACATTACACGAAGGAGGACACGCTTTATACGATCAGGGATTGCCAGAAGACTATCTTTGGACTGTATTGCATGATGGAGCTTCATATGGTATTCACGAATCTCAATCAAGAATGATGGAAAACAACATTGGGCGAAACCGCTTCTTCTCCAAATACTTACTTAATATATTGAAAAAACATTTCCCACACTTCAACGATGTAGATCATTCGAGTTTCTACAAAGCCATCAACCATGTTGAACCTTCATTAATTAGAATAGAAGCTGATGAACTAACCTACAATATTCACATCATTGTTAGAACGGAAATTGAAGAGGCTCTTATAAATAGCAGAATAAAGGTGTCAGAGTTGCCAGAATTATGGAACGAGAAATTTAAAAAATATCTGGGTCTGTTTCCATCAAATGATACAGAAGGGATTTTGCAGGATGTTCACTGGTATGCTGGTATGTTTGGTTATTTTCCGTCATATATGCTGGGCAATCTTTACGCGGCTCAATTATTTAACTTCCTTCAACATGACATAGAAGATCTTGATAGCCTCCTTGAAAAAGGGAAACTAGAAAAAATTGTAAGCTGGCTTAGAAAGAATGTTCACAGCAAAGGTAAAACAATCTTTCCTGATGAACTTATTAAGGAAGTAACTGATGAGGAGTTAAAACCATCTTATTTTATTAATTATGTCAAAACCAAATTTTCTAAGATATATGAGATTCATTAAAAAGTTGATAGATTGAGAAAAAGATGAGGATAGAATTTTATGCAGAAACCTAATGAGAAACTAAAAGCCAATGTACTTTTATTTCTA
>Ga0182239_1000676_pt1 | contig 12084 bp, 14 predicted proteins | sample hydfrate6_PW_210_FD_132456 | JGI IMG/M metagenome (GOLD analysis project Ga0182239, IMG submission 132456) | Subsurface microbial communities from deep shales in Texas, USA - hydraulic fracturing test 6_PW_210 | ecosystem: Environmental > Aquatic > Deep subsurface > Shale gas/oil reservoir >...
ACCCTGGAAACCAGAGCCCCGGCCTTGGGGTCGCGAGCTCCAAAAACGACTCCAGCCACCCGGGCCTGAACCAAGGCCCCCACGCACATGATGCATGGCTCCAGGGTACAAACGAGCACCAACCCGGCCAGGCGGTAATTTCCCAGAATCCGACCTGCCTGGCGCAGGGCCACAATCTCGGCATGAGCGCTTGGATCGTGGCTCATAATCGGTGCATTGTGTCCTTGAGCCACAACATGGCCGGCTGCATCGACAATCACCGCTCCAACCGGAACCTCTTCCAGCTGCTCAGCCTTTTGGGCCTGGCCCAGGGCCATGCGCATAAAAAGTGACCAGTCGTGCGTTTTCGTCATGAAAATATACGGGTCAGTAGTTCCTTCGTCAAGGATGGATCTCCGGACTGCCACGGCTTTTGGATTTTGCGTATCATTGTCAACAATTTCAGAGTATTTAACCTGTATCTGGAAATAGTAACTTGTGTTCAGTGAACACTGATCCCGCCAAAGGCGGGACTGAACGCTCCTGATTCCTTACACCTGAGAACAAAATGACCCTGTCCGGGCTGCTGCGACTTATTTGTCTCCTTTGCCCCGAAGATAATCGATTGCATTGGCAAACAGGACTGTCCCATGCGCAGATTGTTCTCCTCTGGGCCAGCGGGGATGATTGGTCGCATGGTTGTAAGCTTCTGGGTGGGGCATAAGACCGAAAATGCGGCCAGTGGGATCAGTGAGTCCAGCAATGGCCAGGTCTGAGCCGTTCGGATTGTACGGGTACTCCTGAGTCGGAGTTCCGGATTGGTCGGTGTATTGCAGGGCAATGTGCTTGCCCTGCTGAATCTGATCCAGAGTGGCCTGGTCCTTGGCAATGAGTTTCCCTTCGCCATGCCGGACTGGAAAGTACATCCTTTCCTGGCCCCGGGTGAAAATGCAGGGTGAATCCTGGTTGGCCCGGAGATAAACCCAGCGGTCCTCGAAACGGGAAGAATCATTGTGTCCCAGGCTTACCTGACGATCCAGATACCTGGATTGGGTGGCGGGCAAGAGGCCCAGCTTGACCAGGAGCTGAAAGCCGTTGCAGATTCCCAAAATCGCTCCTCCGCGGGAGTGAAGATCTGTTATATCATGGACCAGGGAGCGGCCGGATCGGGTAGTGGTGTGCTTGAACCGGGCTGCTGCGGCCTGAGCTGCCCCCAGATGGTCCCCATCCAGAAATCCGCCAGGAAAGACCAGGAAGTTAAAATCCATCAAATTGACTGCTTCCTGGACCAGATCAGCGAAATGGGCAATAACAACTTCATCTGCTCCAGCAATTTGGCAGGTATATGCAGTTTCTCGTTCGCAGTTGGTTCCATAGCCGGTTAAGACACACACTCTGACCTGGGTCATGTACTGCCTCGCAAGGGACCTTGTTTTGATTGGGGTTATCTTGACAACGCTGAGCACTCGCGGCTAGTTCTCTGCCCTTTGTGGCCAGCTCACGATACGGGCAGAGACCCCAAGAGTCAACGTCCAGCAGGTTCACGGCCAAGGATGTATGGCCTGCTCGGTTCATGTTTTTTATTCAGTCGTGGACTTTTTGGAGTCATGAAGTTATACCACAACCGGATGGCGAAGAGAACGCCCAGTGTCAGAAGGGCTGAGAACGTATTCGTTCAGGGGCCTTCCCGGCGAGGTGTTGAAGGCCTGATCAGGATCAAAGGACGTGGTGCGCACGTGGTCAAAGGGGGATTATGAAAACGAAATTTTTATTTGTAACCGGAGGGGTGCTGTCCTCTTTGGGCAAGGGGCTGGCTGCAGCCTCGATCGGGGCCTTACTTAAGTCCCGGGGATTGAAAGTAACCATCCAGAAGCTCGATCCGTATATCAATGTGGATCCTGGAACCATGAACCCTTTTCAGCATGGAGAGGTTTTTGTCACTGACGATGGGGCGGAGACAGATCTGGATCTGGGCCACTATGAACGTTTTCTCGATGTCCCCATGGCTCAGTACAACAATTATACCTCGGGCAGTATCTATAACAAGGTGATTACCAAGGAACGGCGGGGCGATTACCTGGGAGGAACGGTTCAGGTCATCCCGCACGTGACGGATGAAATCAAAAAAGCGATTAAGGGAGTGGCCAGAAAGGACGAGGATGTGGCCATCATCGAGATTGGGGGCACGGTGGGAGACATTGAGGGTCTGCCTTTTCTGGAGGCCATCCGCCAGCTCCGTTCCGATCTGGGCAAAGAGAATGTATGCTATATTCATCTTACCCTGGTCCCTTATATGCGGGCGGCCGGAGAGCTGAAGACCAAGCCCACCCAGCACAGTGTCAAGGAATTGCGCAGCATAGGAATTCAGCCTGACCTTATCCTCTGCCGTTCAGAGGTTGAGCTTGCGGACGAACTCAAAGCCAAGATCGCTCTGTTCTGCAATGTGGAGCAAGACGCGGTCTTTTCCGCAGTGGACCTTCAAAACATCTATGAGTTGCCCTTAGCCTTTTACAACGAGGGTTTGGACCAAAAAATCGCCATCATGCTCCGCTTGCCGGCCAAGAACCCCTCGCTCGCCCCCTGGCAGCATCTGGTGTATACCCAAAACAATCCCCAGGGCAGGGTAAAGATCGGAATCGTGGGCAAGTACGTGGATTTGAAAGAGGCATACAAGAGCTTGCACGAGGCCCTGATCCATGGGGGGATAAGCAATATGGTCTCAGTGGAGCTGGTGTATGTCAGTGCCGAGGAGTTGAGCACAGAGGATGCGCCTGCCATGTTGCAAGGTCTGGATGGAATCCTGGTCCCGGGGGGCTTTGGCTACCGGGGAGTGGAAGGAAAGATCGTTGCCAGCGGCTATGCGCGGGAGCACAAGATTCCTTTTTTCGGCATCTGTCTCGGCATGCAGTGTGCTGTCATTGAGTTTGCCCGCAATGTCCTGGATTTGCCAGAGGCCAATTCCAGCGAATTTGTGCCTGACACTCCGGATCCCATTATTTATTTGATGACCGAATGGTATGATTTCCGGACCAAGAGCATACAAATCCGGGACGAGGCCTCAGATAAAGGCGGTACCATGCGTCTGGGCTCATATCCTTGCGAGCTCAAGGACGGGACCAAGGCCAGGCAGGCCTATGGATGTGCTCAAGTGGAGGAACGGCACAGGCACCGGTATGAATTCAATAAGGATTACGCCCAGGCCTGCCATGAAGCCGGGATGGTTTTAAGCGGCACCTCTCCGGACGAGGTACTCATAGAAATAGTCGAATTGGTCGAGCATCCCTGGTTTGTCGGCTGTCAATTCCATCCTGAATTTAAATCCCGGCCTATGCAGCCCCACCCCCTGTTTCGGGACTTTATCCGCGCAGCCAAGGAAAACAGATGATATCAGTTGATCCAGAGGCAAGATCCATGTTTTTCATTGCCGGGCCGTGTGTCCTGGAGAGTCTGGACCTCGGCTTGACGGTGGCCAGGGAATTGGCCAACCTCACCCGGCAGTTGGAAGTACCCATTATCTTCAAGAGTTCCTTTGACAAGGCCAATCGGTCCTCACTGGCCAGTTTTCGCGGGCCTGGCCTGGACACAGGCCTTTCCTGGCTGGAAAAAATCAAGGCCGAAAGCGGGTTGCCAGTGACCACTGACATCCATGATCCCGCCCAGGCCGATCCCGTGGCCCAGGTCGCGGATGTGATTCAAATACCGGCTTTTTTATCCCGGCAAACAGATCTCCTGCTGGCTGCAGCCCGGACTGGAAAGATTGTCAATGTGAAAAAAGGACAGTTCTTGGCTCCCTGGGATATGTCCGGTCCTGTAGAAAAGATCAGGTCCACCGGAAATGGTGCTGTCTGGCTTACTGAACGGGGCAGCAGCTTTGGCTACAACAATCTGGTTGTAGATTACCGATCTATTCCGGAAATGAAAAAACTGAATGTGCCGGTTGTCTTTGATGCCACCCATTCGGCGCAGTTGCCCGGAGGTCTCGGGCAGAGCTCTGGAGGGAACAGAGAATTCGTGCCCCTGCTGGCCCGGGCGGCGGTAGCCGCCGGATGCAACGGAGTGTTTATGGAAGTCCATCCAGATCCGGACCGGGCCCTGTGCGACGGTCCCAACAGCTGGCCCCTGGACAGGCTTCACAACCTGCTTGCCCAGCTTATAGCCCTGGCCGAGGTGCCCCATGTCTGCTGAGCAACTGGCCCGGGAGGTCAAAATGCTCATCTGCGACGTTGATGGCGTGTTTACTGATGGGGGGCTCTACTACGATGAGTCGGGTCGGGTGAGCAAACGGTTTAATGTCCAGGACGGACTGGGGGTCAAGTTGGCCCAGAGCATGGGACTGGAAGTGGCTGTTATCACCGGACTGGAATCCGAGGCGGTCCGTCTGCGCATACTGGAGCTGGGGATCCGCGAGTATCATGCCGGCCACAGAAAGAAAAAAGCAATCCTGGATGATATATGTCTGCGCAATGGGTTAAGCTATGCTCAATTGGCCTATTTGGGTGACGACTGGGTGGATGCTGTGCCCTTGTCCCTGGTCCATCTGCCCATGGCTGTGGCCAATGCCCAGGAAGAAATCAAAGCTCTGGCCGCCTGGGTCTCTCGTTTTCCCGGAGGTAATGGCGCGGTTCGGGACGGGATCCGGTTCATCCTCAAGGCCCAGGGGACTCTTCAGCAGGCATGGGAATTATGGTCGCAGGTATCGGACGGCGCTTGATCAGCTTTGGGCTGTTTTTGCTTGTCTTGGCCGGGACAGCCTGGATCATCTGGACCCAGTTCTCAGATTCCAGCCCCAATTTACAGTCTGTATACGAGGATCTGGATGTGGCTGTGGAAGATCTGCGACTGGTTCAGGGCGGAAAAGGCCAGCGGACCTGGGAGCTTATTGCCCGGCACAGCCGGTATATCCGGGATGAATCGCGCATAGAGTTTGACCAGCCCAGAATCACCTTTTATAAACATGACGAGTCAGGTCCGATAAAAGCCAGGGCTCCACGCGGAGAATACCTCCAGGACCAGGGTATAGCCAGACTCTGGCCTCAAGTGACCGCCACATATGGACAGACTACTGTGCATTCGCAGCGCATGCTTTTTGACCAAAAAGATCAAGAGATCACCTTTGAGAGCCAAGTAACCATCAACCATCCCCAGGTGAATGCGACCAGCAATACCGCGGTGATTGACCTGCAGGAAAACCAACTGATATTGACCGGTGATGTGGAGGTGGAAATAGATGATGCAGACATTGGCTCAAACCCATGAGGACAAAAAGGCTTTGACCTTCTGCCGGCTGCATTCTGCAGCACAGGAAGGAAGTTCCCGGCTGCTTGGCGCGTGTACCAGGCTTATGGTCCGGTTGCTGATGAACAACAGGTTCGGACTTACGGCCTTTCTTCTGCTGGTTCCGATCATAGCCGGGTCACATGCATGGGCCCAGGAAAATGGACTGGATGAGTCCGGACCTATGCATATCGAAGCAGACAGGGTTGTCTACGGCCAGGAAGAGCGCCGGATCAACTTTCTCGGCCAGGTTCATGTCCAGCGACCGGATTTTGAACTCTGGTGCGAGGAGATGACGGTTTTCCTGAATTCAGAAAACGGCAATGGAGATGGGGTATCGAGCCAGGAGGCGAATCTGGGCTCGGCGGGTAATGTGCGCAAGATAGTGGCCACGGACAATGTCCATCTGGTCATGGAAGATCGGGAAGCCACCAGTGATCGGGCCGAGTATTACTCGCAGGAGGCAAAGATTATATTGTTCGATAATGTCGAACTCAAAGAAAAGCAGAATACTGTGCGCGGTCACCAGGTGACCTTTTGGCTTGATGAAGGGAGAAGCGAGATTGTGGGCAAGGAAGGCAGCCGGGTGAAGGCTGTGTTCTACCCGGAGCAAGAGGATAAGGACAACGAGTAATGTCCAAGCTCGCGGCCCAGGGCCTGCGCAAGGTGTACAGCAAAAAACTGGTGGTCAAGGGAGTTGACTTGTGCCTGGACCAGGGGGAAGTGGTCGGACTTCTGGGGCCAAACGGGGCCGGCAAGACCACCACATTTTATATGCTGGTGGGTATTGTCCGGCCCAATGCCGGGCGCATCTTTGTCGATCAGGCCGAGATTACTGCCTGGCCTCTGCATAAACGGGCCAGGTTCGGACTGAGTTATCTGCCGCAGGAGAGTTCCGTTTTTACCAGGCTTACGGTCCGGGAAAACCTGCAGATTATTCTGGAATTCACAGGATTGAGCCGGAAAGAGCAGGAGGATAAAATGGTCTCTCTGCTCTCTGAATTGGGCATTGAAAAACTCAAAAACCAAAAGGCGACCCACCTTTCCGGCGGGGAGCGGCGACGCCTGGAAATTGCAAGGGCATTGATCCGCGACCCTGATTTCATTCTCCTGGATGAACCCTTTGCCGGTATTGATCCTCTGGCCGTGGATGACATCCAGCAAATCATTGTGGCTTTAAGGGAAAAAGGGATCGGGGTTTTGATATCTGATCACAATGTACGGGAAACAATGACCATATGCGATCGTGTTTCCCTGGTATACGATGGAGAGATCATTTTGGAGGGGTCTCCGGCTGAAATTGCTGCCAATCACCAAGCCCGCAATGTCTATTTGGGTGAACGGTTTTATTTGTGATTTCCGGTTTCGCAGTTTGCAATGCCTGGCCTTTTGTGGCAAATTTTAGACAGAAAGGAAGGTTGGTATTGGATTTTCCATCCCTGTATCTTAGCTTATATCCCTTTATAAAGATGAACCGACTATGAGTCTTCAACTCAGGCAAAATCTCAAATTGGCCCAGCAACTGATTATGACCCCGCAGTTGCAACAGGCCATAAAACTCTTGCAACTCTCCCGTTTGGAACTTGTGGAGACAGTGCAGCAGGCTCTCCTGGAAAATCCGGTTCTGGAAGAACGGGCACCGGAAACTGACCCAGAGGTCGATAGGCAGCAGGCAGCTGAGGAACACAGCGAGAAGGTCAAAGAATTCGACGTTCAAGAACAGTCACTGCTCAAGAGTGCTGAATGGGATGATTATCTGGGCAATTTTTCCAGCACATCCCGCCAGGCCTCGGAACGTGAACTCCCGGAGGAAATGGTTTCCTTTGAAACCATGTATTCCGCCAAGCCTACCCTGGAAAGTCATCTTTTGTGGCAATTGCATTTGTCCAGGCTCACTGACCGGCAAAAGGAAATTGGAGAGATAATTGTCGGAAACCTGGACAGCCACGGATATCTCCACACCAATGCCGAAGACATTGCCAGCATGAGCGGGGCAGGCGAAGAGGAAGCTGAAGAACTTATCAGAACGATTCAGCAGTTCGACCCGGTTGGGGTGGCCAGCCGGTCCTTGTCCGAATGCCTGCAGGCACAAGTAGATTTTTTGGGAAAAGATGACCCCATTCTTACAGCCTTAATCAGAGATCATCTGGGAGATATTGAGAGCGGGAACCTGCAGGTTCTGGCCAGAAAATTTCAGGTGACCAAGGAAGACATTGAGGCCTATGTCCAGATCATTCAAAGCTTGGATCCCAGGCCAGGAAGCAGTTTCCGCGGGGGAGAGACCTTTTACATCAGTCCTGATGCCTATGTGTATGCCTATGATGATGATTTTGTCATCATCCTCAATGACGAAGGTTTTCCGGACCTGCAAATCAGTCCTTTTTACGCTCACCTTTTGGAATCCAAGGACAGCCAGCAAAGCAAGCAATATCTGCAGGAACAGATGCGGCAGGGACTTTGGCTTTTAAAAAGCATTCAACAACGTCAACGCACCCTGTACAAGGTCCTGGAATCCATTGTCCGCTTTCAGCGGGAGTTCTTTCTGCATGGTGTCAGTCAGCTCAAACCACTGGTTCTCAAGGACGTGGCCGACGAGATCGAGGTCCACGAGTCCACAGTCAGCCGGATCACAACCAACAAGTATGTTGCGACACCATATGGGATTTTTGAACTCAAATATTTCTTTAATAGCGGGCTCGGTACCAGTAATGGGGAGCAGGTGGCTTCGGAGAGTGTGAAGGCGGCCATCAAGAATCTCATAAGCCACGAAGATCATCAAAAACCATGGAGCGACAAACAGCTGGTGGATTGCTTAAACAAAGAACTGCAGGTGAACATCGCCAGAAGGACTGTGGCCAAATATCGGGAAGCTCTGGGCATCCCATCCTCGACCAAACGCAAAAAGAAAAAGTAAAGAGATGCTGTCACCGATGAGAATCGGGATTTTAATGTTTATGAATTTGTCAGGAGGAGGTACGAATGGAGATAGTTTTTAACTTCAAGAATTTTGAGGCCTCGAACCATCTGAAACAATATGCAAAGACCCGTTTTGAAAAACTGGATAAGTACATTCGCAATCCGGATACAGCTCAGGTGCAAATCAATCTGGAGGTGGAGAAGTTCCGGCAGGTAGCCGAAGTTATCTTAAATGCTGATGATAACAAGATTTCGGCCCAGGAAGAAACTGAGGATATGTATTCGACCATTGACCTTGTCCTGGATAAGGTTGAAGCCCAATTGCGGAAACAGCGGAACAAACAAAAGGACCGGCGCAGGGGGAAAGGCAATCGGGCTTTGGGAGGAGAATCCGGGACTGCCGCTCTTGGTTCGGAGCAAAGCGCAGGTGAAGATCAGCCCAGGATCGTTCCCATGGACATGTATGAGCCAAAGCCGATGGATGTGGAAGAAGCTGCTACCAGGCTGCAAAAATCAGAGGATGAGTTTCTGGTGTTTTTCAATGCCGGGGCCAATCGAGTCAATGTAGTCTATCGACTGAAAAATGGAGACTTTGGACTCATTGATCCCGGGGTGTAGTCATGAAACTTGTCGATTATCTGGATCAGGATTTGATAATTTCTCAACTTGAGTCCTCGACCAAGTTTGAAGTCTTGGCCGAATTGCTGGAGCCGTTTCATCGCAAATGGCCGGACAAAGACAAGGAAAAGGCGCATACCATTCTCATGCAGCGCGAAGAGCTTGGCAGCACGGGGATAGGTGATGGTGTGGCCATCCCCCACGGAAAGCTGGACGACCTGGAGGACATTGTGGTCATTGTCGGCCGCAGCCAGCAGGGGGTTGAATTTCAGTCCCTTGATACTAAGCCTTGCTACATCTTCTTTCTGGTCCTCGCTCCGGAGCAAGTTGCCGGACTGCACCTGCGCATCCTGGCTCAAATATCCCGCCTGCTCAAGGATCCCGGTTTCCGAGAGACATTTATGCGCACGGAAGGACAAAGCGGTATCTGGAACCTCCTGAGGTCGGTGTAAATCGTAAGGAGTCGATTCGAGATGGAGCCCATGCTCAGCCCTGCTTCCTCCTATCTTCAACCAGGAAGAAGCCATTTTCCTATAGTTATTCTGACCGGGCTGTCTGGAGCAGGCAAGAGCACAGCGCTCAATGTCTTTGAAGACTTGGGCTTTTTTTGTGTGGATGGGCTGCCTTCAAGCATGGTTTCCCGTTTGGTAAGCCTGTTCTGGGCCCAGAATCCGAGCCAATACCGGGGAATGGCCCTGGGTATGGATATTCGTCAGCCCGATCTGGTGCAGGAATGGCAACACACGCTGGATTGGCTGAGCACACGCAATATGCGGCCCCAGGTTATTTTTCTGGAGGCCGATCAGGAGACCTTACTGCGCAGGTATGCAACCACGCGGAGACCACATCCCCTGGAATCTGTACACCATGGTCTGGAGACAGCACTGGACAAAGAGCGGGAAATGCTGTCCACCCTGCGCCAGGATGCGGAATTGATCATTGATACCACCTCGTTTTCTATCCACGACCTGCGTCGTCATCTGCAGGAAAAGTGGGAATTCCTGGCCGACACCCTGCAGGGTTTGCGGGTACACCTTGTTTCTTTTGGATATAAGTACGGTGTTCCCAAGGAAGCCGATCTGGTCTTTGATTTGCGTTTTCTGCCCAATCCGTACTTTGAGGAGCAACTGCACCACAAATCGGGGAAAGATTCTCAGGTGGCCAGTTATATACTGGAAGGTGAGCCGGGTTCCGGATTTCTGGAGAAATTAACAGATTTTTTGACCTATATTCTTCCTCTCTATGCCGGGGAAGGCAGATATCGCCTGACCATCGCTTTTGGGTGTACCGGGGGGAGACATCGCTCTGTGGCTGTGGCCGAGGCTGTGTTCATGACCCTTCAGGGGCTGAGTTACCAGGTTTCCCTGGATCACAGGCACCTTGAGCTGGGATAAGAGGGGGCTTCCTCCCAAATATACGATACTTGCAAGGAACATGTGCATATGATTGGGGTTCTCATTGTAACCCATCTTGATTTTGGTCAGAAACTTTTGGAGACTGCCGAGGGCATTGTCGGCAAACAAGAAGGATGCCTGGCTCTTTCCCTGGATGCCGGGCACAACATGGAAGCTGTTTTGGCTGATATCAAACAGGGACTGAAAAGCCTGGATCAGGGAGATGGGGTCCTGGTTTTGACTGATATGTTTGGGGGTACTCCCAGCAATGTGTCCCTGTCCCTTTTGAGTACAGGAAAACTCGAGGTCATCACTGGAGCCAATCTGCCCATGCTGTTAAAGATTTTCAGCGCTCGCAATTCAACTCCTCTTGAGGAGTTGGCTTTGGAGGCCAAGTCTGCAGGACGCCAGGGCATCCTGGTGGCCGGAGAGGTTCTCAAACGCAAAATAGCCAATGAATAAGAACAAACTCTGGGTCCGAATAGACAACCGACTGGTCCATGGGCAGGTGGTGGAATCGTGGTTGCCATACACCAACGCCAAGACCTTGGTGGTGGCCAACGACCAGCTGGCTGATGACAAGCTTCGTCAAGAACTCTTGCGCTTGGCTGTACCTACCGGGGTGCGTATCCTTTTTTATCATGTTCAGCAGGCAGCTCTTCACATAAGTGATCTGGAACCCAGGCCCGCGGGAGCGGACATTTTTATTTTGTTTGCTTCCTGTGAGGATGCCAAGCGTGCATATACCAATGGATTGAAGTTTACTTTTCTCAATATCGGCAATATTCACTACAGTCAGGGCAAGCGGCAAATATGCGATCACATTGCTTTGGACCAGCTGGACGTCTGCTGCCTGCGTTATCTGCAGGAACAAGGGGTGAAGCTGGATTTTCGGTGTCTCCCCAATACTCAGGTCAACTTAAAAGCTTTGTGGTAACTTTGTTCATGGATATGAGAATAAAATCTATAAACAGGCATATCTTCATCCTATGCTGGAAATAGCTCTCTCATTGCTGGCCTTTAGTTTTTTTTTGGCCTTATCACCCAGTCCCGCATGTCCATCAATGTCGGGCTGCTCGACCGTCCTTTAACCGCGGGCCTTCTTGCCGCTCTGCTGAGCGGACAGTGGCCTCAATGTGTTGGAGTGGCCGTATTCTTTGAGCTCTTGTGGTTGGATTTGTTCCCGGCCGGTACATATATCCCTCCCCAGCGCATTTTGAGCACCCTTTTAGTCTGTAGCGTGGTCTCTGTGCTCAATTTGTCCAATCCAGTGCATATCCTCATCCCCATATTCTGCGCCCTGCCGGCTGCAAAACTGGGAACCTCCCTGGAAAAATGCTTGCGTACGATGCAAGGCGAGAACCACACCAGATTGGTGGATTGGGCTGCTCAGCCTGGTCCTACGGCCTTTCCTGCTTCAATGATCTGGAGAAGCCTGGGAAAGAAAATAGGGTATGAAAGTGGGCTCTTTTTTGTTCTGTCCCTGCTCGTTACAGTTTTCACAGCTATGCTTGTCCAGGCGCTCCCTCCAGTTCAGGTGTTTTCCCATCTGGGCTGGCCCCATCTGTGGTCAGTGGCACTGCTTGGGGCTATTCTTGCTGTGCGTATTCGCCGGGCTTATGAAATCCTGATGGCAGGGGCTGTACTGGGCTGCTTTCTTTTGCTGCTTCTCGTTTGATCTCGCATCCTGACTGTTATGTAAGGTTATTAAATTCAGTCTGTTACAAAATTTATGATCTTGAGCACTTGGCAGTTGGTTTTATTTGTGCTAAAAGTCACAAGGCTTCGGTCGGCACTTTGCAATGACATGATGAAAAGACGAGGAGGTAGGACATGGCAGTTTATGTGGTAGGCCACAAGAGCCCGGATACGGATTCCGTGTGTGCGGCAATTGCTTTAGCGG
>Ga0182239_1000677_pt1 | contig 12080 bp, 8 predicted proteins | sample hydfrate6_PW_210_FD_132456 | JGI IMG/M metagenome (GOLD analysis project Ga0182239, IMG submission 132456) | Subsurface microbial communities from deep shales in Texas, USA - hydraulic fracturing test 6_PW_210 | ecosystem: Environmental > Aquatic > Deep subsurface > Shale gas/oil reservoir >...
AGTTAGTGGTGTTGCTTTTCCGAATTTGACCATTTTATTTAAAGTATCTCTATTGACAGCCCAGGCAACGGCCTGACGGACTTTTTTATCAGATAGAGGACCAGCCTGTGTATTTAAACCTAAATACTCCCAGTAAGTACCTGCAACAGATTCCACATTAATGTTTGGATATTGAGCCAGTCTATCAATATTTTTTGCTGAAACCTGAAGTATAATATCTAGTTCATCATTTCTTAAAGCTGTAGTTCTTGCTGTTTCATCATCAATCGGCTTTAAATAGACTCTATCTAGATAAGGTTTACCTTCTTCAAAATAATCTTCGAACTTATCCAAAACCAAAAACTGATCTCTTTCCCAGACATTTAATTTAAAAGGTCCACTACCTGCATCAGCATTGTTTAATGAACCTTCATTTGCTTCAACAATAGTTTTATTAACAACTGCATTCATAGGATAAGCAAGATAAGTCAAAAACGGTGCAACAGGTTCTGCTAAAGTTATCTCAAAATTTAAATCATCAATAACTTCTATGTTCTCGACAGCATCAAAATGCTGAGCTCTAACTTCTTTTTCAATTATTCTCTCTATAGAATATTTTACATCTTCAGCTGTTAAGTCATCACCATTATGAAACTTAACTCCCTCATGAATTTTAAATTTGTATACTCTTCCATCATCTGAAATACTATACTCTTCTACTAAATCGCCTTCTAGACTGCCATATTCACCTTTTTCATATTTAAGCAGAGTATTATAGAGATTTTCTATAAAACGCATTGAGCCTGCAGCCTGTGCAATATGTGGGTCAAGTGTCCTAGCACTTGCAAAAGAAAAATCTGTGATAGAAAGTGTACCACCTTTTTTAATTTCTTGAGCTCCCATAGTCGGGCTTAAAAATATTGTAATGCCTAATAATAAAACTAATAAAAAACTCGAAATTCCTAAACTTTTTTTCATTTCTAATACTACCTCCTTTGATTTTTGAAAAAACTTGATTATAAAATTTATTTGATAAACCTGCCGTTTATCATTACCTTTTCTATGAAGCTGTTAAACTCTAATGGCTCCCCATTAAAAATCACAAGATCGGCATCTTTACCTTTTTCTAAACTGCCTACTCGATCAGCAATACCTAGTATTTCAGCTGGATTTATTGTTATGGCCTTTAAGGCCTCATCTTTATTAAGTCCCGATTTGACAGCTAATGCAGCATATAGAGGAAGTCTTTCTGTTGGTGTAACAGGATGATCACTGACCAGGGCTATTTTCACACCTGCCTCAGCAAGTACAGCAGCTGTTTTAAAATCCTGTTCTTTCAGTTCTACCTTGACCTTTCCTGTCAAAGATGGTCCAACTGCAGCAGGAACTCCTGCCTCTGCTATTTTACGAGCAGCTAAATGACCTTCTGTACAGTGTTCAAGTGTAATATTTAAATCATATTCTTCAGCGATCCTCAGAGCAGTCATAATATCATCAGCTCGATGAACATGAGCTTTGAGTGGAATTTCTTTATTCAATAATTTAAGCAAGCTTTCAAATTTTATATTTCTTTTAAAAACTTCACCTTTTTCGGCAGCTCTTTCTTTTGCAAACTTATAATCCTGGGCTTCCATTAATACCTCTCTTAAAAGTGCTGCAATCCCCATCCTCGTTCCAGGGCTTTCTTTTCTTTCCGTATATACCTTTTTTGGGTTTTCCCCAAAAGCAGCCTTTACTCCTACCGGAGCCTTAATAATCATTTCATCAATGAATTCCCCAGCTGTCTTTATAGCAGCTGCTTCTCCTCCCAAAACATTGGCACTACCTGGACTTGTCATCACTGATGTAATACCATTTTCTCTCGCACTTTTTAATCCATCTTCTCTAGGATTCACTGCATCAATGGCCCGCAAATGAGGGGTAACTGGATTTGTCATTTCATTATAGTCTCTTCCTTCCCAGCCAACACCTGCTTCATCAATACCTAAATGTGTATGTGCATCAATCATGCCTGGTATAATTATTTTTCCAGATGCATCAACTGTTTCTGCTTCCTCTGGAACTTCAATATCTTTTCCTAGATCTTTAATTATTCCTTGATCAATTAAAATAATACCATCTTTGATTGTTCTACCTGCCATTGTATAAATTTCTCCATTAATAATAGCTATCATAAAAATATCTCCTCAATTTAAAGTTTTAATTTAACAAGTTTATATGTATAAAATTTAGTCTTTTAAATTACTGAATTTATGTACAAAAAAAATAGTATAGTATTTAAATACTATACTATAACTATATCATTTTGTTAAAATATTTTCAATTAAAACAACAATGGATAAATTGTATTGTGAGATATTTTAAAATAATTTTAACTATGAAATAATCATCACAGATGCGTTCAAAAATCATAAAACAATTTAAAATTTATATAATATCTTTTCTCCTCTTTTATTGATCTCAGCTACTTGATTTTTTAGATTACTCATTTTAGATTTAAATTTCTTTGTAATCTCAAAATTAGAAGAAAAATGAATTGGAATAAAAATTTCAGGCCTTATCTGCTCTATAAAATATTCTCCTGCAAGATAATAATACTCCTCTAACCTTGGATCTACAGGCACAAAAGCTATATCAATTTTTTCTCCCTTTATCTTCTCAATCTCTCTTTTGAACTCTCTTTCTTCTCTTTGCTGTACTCTGGGACTAAACTTTTTCCACTTCCACCAATTTAAATCTCCAGCATGAAAAATATTAATTCCATCTGCTTTTACTAAAAACGAAACACCTTCATCTGTACTTCCATAAGTTTTAAGAGTCAAATTCTCCAGTCTCAATTCCTGGTCTGCTTCAATTTGATAAAGATTATTTTTTGAACTTAACTCCGCTGCTAATTTTACCTGATCAGCTAAAATATATGTACAGTTTTGACAATAATCTTCCCAGTCAAAAATAACTTTATTATAATGATCATGATGATCATGGCTGACAAAGATAAATATTTCTTCAATATCCTCAAAACTGTCTCTTCTAATTACACCTTTTTCTAATGAACTTAAACTATTATTTTCCTCAGCTTCCGAATCGAGCTCATCATTGTAATAATCAAATACAAATAATTTATTATTATATTTTACGACTGTACCACTGTGAAATAAATGATATATTTCTGCTGTCATATTTATTACCTCCTGGTTAATCATCCTCATTTTTAATCAAAGCTCAATATAATATTGAAATTTAAGATTTAAATAAAAATATCTGAATTTTAATGGGTTACAAAATTAATTTAGATTAGCTTCTATTTATACTACAGCTTAAAGAAATCTTCTTATTAGCTTAACAAAAAAATTATACCATAGATAAAACTTATAGGAAAGTAATAAAGCCCTCTCTCATGCAGCTGGCCGGACTAATTACAGGAGTAATAGCTCACTGTTACTAATTCCGGAAGTGCAAAATTAAGGGCTTCTAATTTATTATATTTTTTTAAAATAAATATAAATCATTTAATTTCCAGCAGAACTAAATCAGTTTTGAATTAATTAGATAACTATCGAAAATGTATCTAATCCTACAAAAAAGATGGATTTCAATAAAAAATTATTATTTAGTTTCCATAATATTATCATGAATTATTTTAATAAATTCTTCGAATTGCTTAAAGTAATTTGCTGTATTAAAATCTACAACAAAATTTTCCTTACCTCCAGTTATTACTCTAAATTTACCTTCCAACATGCATATATCTAGTTCCATACTTTCAATTTTATCATAATAGATCCGCTTTAATTTATAACCAAGGTAATTATCAGCTATTTCTTTAAATCCTTCTTCCAAAAATAAAATACCATAATTTGTTGCAATCAACAATCTCGCTGGGCTATTTAAGTCTGATTTTGTTTTAGGTGAATCAATACTTTCTCGTCGAATAAATATTACATCAATAATATTCTTATTTTCTAGAAATAAAGTATCATTCTGTAAAACTCTTCTTAACATGTAATGAGCTTCAAATCCCTTTTCCAAAATTCTAGTTAACTTTTTATTAACTCTTTCCTTATCTTTTTTCATCTTTACTCATCCTTTCCATGTAACGTAAATGTTTCTGCCATTTGGTCTAATGATTCAAAACCAAAATTATCAGCAATATTCTTTAAAATTTCTATTGACAGATTTAAATTGTTTTCTTTAGCTTCTTTTGTATCTTGTAAACATAACTTTAGAGTTTTTTCAGAATAAGTTAGCAGTTCACAAAACAAATATGTTGTAATAGAAGGTAAATCTTTATCATCTGATATAGGGCGAATAATTTTAAATAATTTAGGATAAAGTTCAAAAGCTTTTTTAGCCCAGTCATTATGAAATCTTTTTATTTCTTCTGCAATTATAATTTTTTCATCTGATGGTTTAAGCAATTCATCTTTTATTTGTTGATATTCATCGGGATGAGTATATTTCATCATATATCCATATTTGATTGTAAATAAATTAATATTATTTATTTTAGCTTTTTCAAGATCATTCTTATAACTCAATAAAGTATCTTCACTCCAGATTTTCGCTTGTGCAGCTCTTAAAATTTTAAAGCTTTTCTCATCATCCTGACATTTTGATCTATCACCTATATTTTGAACATTTTGAAACATATCCCATTCCAATTTAATTAAAATATCAATAATTTCAGATTTATTTATTATGATAAATACCTCCCCTATATGTTAATTTTATCATTTTTTTAATTGCATCTCTTTTGAATTCTTCTGCATACAATTTGCTATTTCTAGTTAAGAATAATTATGCATTTTCAAATACTGAATCAATGTCTTGTAAATTAGAAAAGATAAATCAAAAATATCCTATATATTTATGAAATCATAAAATGTCAAATTGGTATCTGTCCAATATTCTTAGGGGGCACAGTTTTTATCGAAAAAAATATATAAACACTAAAGTTTCCTGAAAAAATCAGAAAACTTTAGTGTTGATTTTGTATTTTATAATCCCATTTTATTTCTTCTTATTTGCTCATTTTTAGTAAAATTTTGCTTAGCTTGATATCCATCTAAAGGTAATATTTTTTCATGAACAGCATCTATTATCCAGCTTGGTTGTGGAAAAAATGAGTCTTCTAATTCTGTTGCTGGAGCAATCCAATTTTTAGCACCTACAACAATTGGTGGTCCATCTAAGTAATCAAAAGCTAACTCACTAATATTTTGAGCAAAATCATTTAGATGCGAGCCACGGCGTGAAGCATCGCCAGTCACAATTAACCTTCCAGTTTTCTTAACAGATTCAATTAATTTTTCATAGTTAAACGGAACTACTGAACGTGCATCAATCACTTCAGTTGAAAGCGAAAATTGTTCTTCAAGTATTTCAGCAGCATCAAGAGCATTATATAATGTAGCTCCAAGAGATAGTATTGTTAAATCTTCTCCTTCTCTTTTAATATCTGGTTCACCTATCTCGATTTCATAACTATCTTCAGGAACACCTTCATCTAGCCTAAACATTTCTCCTTTACCATAGAGGTTTTGTTTCTCAAAGAAAATTACTGGATCAGTTCCATTTAATGCTGAAGTCATCAAACCTTTTGCATCATAAGGAGTTACAGGAAACACTACTTTCAGACCAGGTATATGAGAAACTAAAGCAGTCCAATCTTGAGAATGTTGTGCACCATATTTGTTACCAATTGGAACTCTTAATACTAATGGCATATCAAGTATTCCAGCACTCATAGCTTGCCATTTTGCCATTTGATTAAATATTTCATCTCCAGCTCTTCCAATAAAATCGGCATACATTAACTCAATTAAAACTCTACCACCACTTATAGCATATCCAACAGCAGAACCACAGATTGCTGCTTCAGAAATTGGCGAATTGAAAAATCGGTGATTTGGAATTGATTCAGTTAAACCATTATAAACAGCAAATGCTCCTCCCCAATTACGATGATCTTCTCCATATGCAATAAAAGTTGGGTCTTCATAAAACTTATCCATAATTGGTTCAAAGAGTGCATCTCTAATAGAGTAGGTTTTTAATGTAGATACTTTTTTTCCGTCTTTAATTCCAACTCTTTCTTTTCTTTTTAATCGTTTAATTCTACTATTTTCTTCTTTTTTAGTTAATGTTTCACATTTATTATCATTCATACTTTTGATTTTTTTGTTAGAAAACATCATATTACTAATATCTTCTGGATTCTGCATATGTGGTGAAATATTTTTGTCAGCAGCAATTTTACCAACACTGACTATTCTATTTTCTACTTCTTCATCAATAGAATTCAATTCTTTTTCAGTTGCTACATTATTTTCAACTAACTTTTCATAATAAGATTTAATACTATCATGTTCTTTCCAAGATTTTATTTCTTCTTCAGTACGATATGAATTAGAATCGGAAGTAGAATGTCCAGTTATTCTGTATGTTATTGTATCAAGTAAAACTGGTCCTTTATTTTCTTTAATTAGTTTTTTCTTTCTTTTTACTGCATCAATAACTGCCAAAGGATTATATCCATCTACCCTTTCAGCATGCATTTGTTCTTCGTTAACTCCTGCACCAAAACGAGCAAGTTTATCAAAAGCCATTGTTTCTCCAGCGGTTTGTCCTCCCATACCATATTGATTATTCATAAAATTGAATAAAACAGGAAGTCCACCATTATATTCATCTTGCCATAATTCATTAAATTGTCTCATTGCAGAAAAGTTAATAGATTCCCAAACAGGTCCACATCCTAATGAACCATCTCCTAAATTTGCTATTATAATTCCATCTTCTTGATTAACCTTTTTATAAAGAGCACAACCAGCTGCTATTGGAGCAGAACCACCAACTATTGCATTATTAGGAAAAATCCCAAATGGTATAAAAAATGCATGCATTGAACCCCCTAACCCTTTGTTAAAACCAGTCTCTTTAGCAAATAGTTCTGAAGTTAAACCATAAAAGAAAAAATCTGCTGCTAATTCTCTAATATCTTCATCTGTACTAATATGCTCTTTAACAATATCTAAAATTTTTCCGTCAAAGAAATTCTCCATTATGTTTTTAAGTTCATTTTCTGTTAATTTGTTAATTGCAGATAAACCTTTAGCAATTATTTCACCATGGCTTCTATGTGAGCCCATAACATAATCATTAACATCTAATCCATATGCTTGACCTACAGCTGCAGCTTCTTGGCCAATATATAAATGAGAAGGGCCCTGGTAATTATGTTTGATGCCTTTATATTCACCTGCATTTTTCATGTTTGCTATCATAGTTTCAAACTCTCTAATATACTTCATATCACGATAAATATTTAGCAGCTCTTTTTTAGAATAATTACCTTTTTCATCTTCAAAACTTTTATCATACTTATTAATTAAAATATCCTTAAATTTAATTTTATCACTTTTTCTAACTTCTTCCGGTTTAATAAATTGTTCTTTTGGCATTAAAATTTCTCCTTTCATTTTTCAAAACATTAATTTTGAATAACTATTTAATTTATTGTACAGTACTAAAAAATACAATTTTAATAATCAAAATTCAAATATAGTTTCTCTGATAATCTCAGATACCGTTGGATGTGGAAATATTATTTCTTTAATTTCTTTCAAACGTAATTCATTTTCAATCATAATTCCTGCTCCATATATTATTTCAGATGCATTATGAGAAATCATATGTAGCCCTAAAAGAGTTTTATGTTTATTATCAATTAAAATTTTACATATACCTGATTTATTCTCAGTTTCTGCAACATAGCGACCACTATACATCATAGGAAGTTGTTTTACTTCAAAATCAATATTTTTTTCTTTGGCAGTCTTAATAGTTTCACCAATTGAAACAACTTCAGGATCAGTATAAAGCACCTGTGGAACTGCCTTATAACGCATATAATCCTTCTTACCAACCATATTATTTACACAAACTTCAGCTTCTCTGTAAGCAGTATGTGCTAATAATGATTTTCCATTCACATCTCCAGCAGCATAAACTCCTGGTAAATTAGTTTTTCCTGTTTCATCAACTTTAATATGACCATTTTCTACTTCAACACCAATATTTTCTAATCCTAAATTTTCTAATACTGGTTTGCGGCCAATACTTAAAAGAGATTTATCACTTTTAATTCTTTTTTCATCATCATCTTTTTCATAAATAATCTCGTTGTTTTTAAAATCAAACCCAATAACTTTAGCTTCTAACTCAAAGCTAATACCTTTTTGTATATAATTTTCTAATAATATATTAGAAATATCTTCATCTATATTACCACCAATATGATTCAACATTTCTATTACAGTTACATCACTACCAGCTGAATTATAATAAGAGGCCATCTCTAAACCTATCACTCCACCACCAATTATTGTAAGCTTATCAGGTACTTCTGCTAAAGAAAGAATTTCACTATTTGTAAGCACAAATTCATTTTTTATTGATTCTTTAAGTCCATTTATTTCTGGTATAATTGGTTTTGAACCAGTTGCAATTAATAATTTTTCAGCACTATATTTTTGATCTTCTAATTCAACCAAATAACCGTTTTCATTAATTCCAATTATATGAGCTTCACCCTCTTTATAGTCTATATTTTTCTTTTCAAGTGCAGCTCGTACACCTGAGACTAATGCATGTACAACTTTATTTTTTCTTTCAATTACTTTTCCATGTGTCAGCTTTATTCCATCAACTTCAATACCATATTTTTCACCATGTAAAGCTTTATCAAAAATTTTTGCTGAATTAAGTAAAGTTTTAGATGGTATACATCCAACATTTAAACAAACACCACCAAGTTTATTCTTCTCAATTAATAATGTTTCCATACCTGACTCTGTAGCTCTTTCCGCTCCCAAATAACCAGCTGGGCCAGCACCAATTACAATTAAATCATAATGCATATTAAGCAAGTGGATCCTTCAAATCCACTTTCCCCCCTTTCTCTCATTTTTTATTTAGACAACATCAATTCAAATTTTTCCAAGTTATTACTTAAATCTTTTAAAAATCTTGCTGCAGGAGCACCATCAATTGCTTGATGATCAATAGTTAAAGATAATCCCATAGCTGGATACTCTACAAATTCACCTTCAGTATTTTTCTTTATTTTATATTCAATTGTATTCACACCTAAAATCCCAATCTGAGGAGGATTTATAACTGGTGTAAATGATTCAATATCTAGGCTCCCTAAATTAGTTATTGTAAAAGATGCTCCTTTTAGATAATCAGGATTAATTGAACCTTCTTGGCATTTTTTTGCTAATTTAAGAGATTCTTTTCCTATAGTATTTAAAGACTTAAGATCTGCATCAAATATAGTGGGAACCATTAAACCTCTTTCTGTATCTACTGCCATACCAAGTTGTACATGTTTATATATATGTAATCTATTATCAACTAAATGAGCATTTAATTGTTCATGATCTAGCAATGTCTTCGCAACAGCATATAATATCATAGAATTTAAAGTTATATTAGATAATTCAAGTTCTTCCTTGAATGCTTTAATTTTTTTTCTGTATTTTAAGATACTAGAAGCATCAAATGAAGTATTTAAAGTTAATTGCGCTGTAGTTTGTAGTGAGTCATGCATCGCTTTAGCAATATTCTTTCTAATGTTACTCATTTCTACTTCTTCATATTCTATATTTTCTGGAATAACAAGTTCACCAGCCATTATTTTTTCTTCAGATTTTTCTTGAGTTATCTGAAGATCTTTAATAGTTATTTTCCCACCTAATCCTGTTCCTGTTAATGAATCCTTTGAAGGTTTATCCTTCATATTTTTATATGCTTTCAATGCTGCTGGTGTAAAAACTGGTCCTTCGTCAATCAATTTTTGAATATCTCTTTCAATAATTCTACCTTCAGGTCCAGTTGGAATTGCCATTTCATGAAAAATAGAGTTCTTTTCAGAAAGTTTAATAGCTCTAGGAGAAATTTTAAAAACATCCTCCTTTACTTCTGGTTTTTTATATTTAATTTCTTCTACCTCATCTTCGACTGATACTTGAGTCCTTTTTTTATCAACTATTTTTTTGGTTTCTTCCTCAGATTTAATATCTTCTTCAATTAATTCCTGAGGTTTTAAATCTTCATAGTCTTCTCCAACTTCACCTACTGCACCAATATTTGTTAATACAGCTACTTCCTCACCTTCTTCAAAAAATTTAGCTAATAAAACACCTTCAATTTCTGCTTCCATATCAAATGTAGATTTATCAGTTTCAAAAGTTATTAGTAAATCTCCTTCTTTTATTTCATCACCAATTTCTTTATGCCATTTTGTTAGAAACGAACTTTCAACTGATAAGCCTTGTCTTGGCATTTGTAATGCTTCTGCCATTGATTAAACCTCCTTTTGTATTTTATAATAAATGTTAATTAAATATTTATTTATGTTATAATTTTATATATTATATTAATTATTATCATGATTCTGTTTTATTTTAACATACTTTTTGAAATTTATCAACATTTTTATTGAGAAAACAAAAAGAGGTAAATTGCAAGTTGCATTGCACGGTTTTTTTTGATTTTTCAAAAATAACCCGTACCTTCAGTATTTCTAGATGTTAAAACTTAATTTTTCTTTAAACAATTCTTCTGAATTTCTATAGTCAAACATTTTTCTTGGATATGTATTTATGAATTCTTGAATCTTTTTTACCAGAGTTCTTGTGATTCCTTTAAAACTTGTCCCTTTGGGTAAGAATCGTCTGATAAACCGGTTAGCAACTTCATTTGAACCTCTCTGCCAGCTGCTGTATGCATCACAATAATACTGACTGGTTCTTGGAATGCTACTGCCTGTAAAAGACTCTTCAATACCCTCATAATCTGCAAATTCAGATCCATTATCTGTAGTGATCGTCTTGAAAGTTTCCCTAAAATTAACCACCCCAAATCGTCTTTCTATTCTATCCAGGCCTTTTACTACTGATTCTGCTTTTTTGTTTGGTATTTTTTCTATGATTTCCTGTCTGGTTTGTCTTTCTGTTAAGACCAGCAAAAATGGTTCTCCTTTTTCCTTTAACCCCTCTACTAAATCCATCTCCCAATGGCCAAATTCTTCCCTAGTATCAGCTTCTTCAGGCCTATCTCTAATTGTCCGACCTTCCTTGCGTCGCGTGGTACTAGCGCTTTCTTCTGGTCTCTCTTTTTCAGTTTTATAGTTACCGTGCAAAAGATCATCTCTATCTATATTCAAAACACCTTTATCTATATAATTATAGATTGTTTTCCAGTGTATTTCTATATCAAAGTCATCCGATTCTTTAATATCTTTAGCTACTGCTGCTGGAGATCTTAATTTAAGTATTTGTTCTTCTATAAATTCTGCTAATTCATTGTTTTTTCCTATTTTCAAATTTGGACCTTTATTAGAATTATTATGGGCATGTACCTTCTGAGCTAATTTCGGTACATACTCTTTTCTTGTAGTTCCATCACCATTTCTAAGCTCTACTTCACCCCGTTTAATTTCTCGACTTATTGTTGTTCTGTGACAGTTTAATTCTTCACCAATTTCAGTGTAATTTTTATCCTGTGTATTGTATAAATGCGCAATCACTAAACGATTTCCATAACTTAGGTGTTCACCTTTTTCATGTTCTATGTTATACTTATCTTGACACATATTCTGTACCTCCTAATGTTTTTGTTGCTATTAACATTATACAAAAGGTACAGATATGTGTCTATTTTTTATTAAATCACAACGTGCATTTAACTATACAATTTATTAGAAAACAAAAAGATATGCTTAACTCTTTTAAAGAGCTAAGCATATCTTTTAAAGCTAATATTTTAATATTCTGAAAATTTTACTTGACTAACTTTTTTTTATTATAGATTTTAAAAATACAGCTATAACTGCATTTTTAAAATCTACAATAATTCAACTCCTCTTTCAATGAATTTTTCTTTTATCTCTTCAGGTAGTTCTCCTTCTGTCGGTTCAACCCCCTAAATATGGAGAATATGTTTGTTAAGCTCACTCATTCTTAGTTTCTTATTTTTCTATTTAAGCTAATACTGGTTCAGCAACTATTTTTTCTGCTTTAACCAGTTCATAA
>Ga0182239_1000678_pt1 | contig 12067 bp, 11 predicted proteins | sample hydfrate6_PW_210_FD_132456 | JGI IMG/M metagenome (GOLD analysis project Ga0182239, IMG submission 132456) | Subsurface microbial communities from deep shales in Texas, USA - hydraulic fracturing test 6_PW_210 | ecosystem: Environmental > Aquatic > Deep subsurface > Shale gas/oil reservoir >...
CTGAGCAGGGATGTGAACCCGTTTTGGGGGTCGCCGGCCATCAAGCTGCCGGAAAACCCGCCAATTACGGCTCCAAGCATCCAGAATCTCCATCCCAGATAGACGATCAGGCTAAGACAGAAGAAAAGGCACATCTTCATCCGTTGCCAAAAGAGGCCTTGGGGCACAAAGCACAAAATCAAGGGCAAAGGGATGTAGACCTCTTTGCAGAGCATGGCCAGAAGATAGATAATGGCGGCCCAGCCAGCCCTGGATATGGAGTTGTCCTTCAGGGCGGAGAGAAAAAAATAAGCTGCAAGACAGGCAAAAACTGCCCCCTCAATATAGTGCCTGAACATGAGGATCTCTGTTGCCGCGGCAAAGGGCTTGCTCAGGATGAAGAACAAAACCCCGAACACAGCGGCCCAGATGGGGATGTGACGGCGCAGCAGGAGATAGAGCAGGATGCATAGAGCCCATAGGGAGAGTAAAGAGTGCAGATAAAACCATTTTGGGGCCGGGCCGAAAAGGTGGTAATCCAGAGAATAGGACAAAACGACCATGGGCGTGAAATGGGCGCTGGAGAAGAGGTTCCAGGTCTGGGGATCAAAGAAGTACGACCATGCCGGATGCTCGGCGGCATAGCGCAAAATGAATGGGTCGTCGAAGAGCCAAAAATTGTGCACAAAGGGGTGATGGTAGAGGAGGAAAAGAAAACACCCCAGACTGATGGAGGCTATGGATATTTCATGTGTTCTGCGCATGATTAAAGGTGGGGCCTTCTCTTATTTAATTCATTGTCATTCTGTCTTGCCACTGAGAAAGCGCGAGATTCGCTCAATTTTGTTCGTGGTTTTCGGTTTGAAGGGCATTGTCTTTCTCGATTAATCGTCTGCAGGTATGCCAGCCATCCGGATGGGCATAACAGAGATGCAAAGGTCCCTGAAGCATGTCCTGCAGTTTACCGGGAACGCTTCCCTCAGGGGGAAGAGGATAGGTGCTTCCGGTCTTGGATGAAACCAATGAATACGCACCAGAGGTATACGGCCGGAATTTCCAGTGCACCCTGGAGCCCTCCTGGCGCAGTTCACCCTCCAGCAGTGTATCCTTATATACATGCCTGCACTGAGTGAGCTTGTGGCGAATACTTTCTTTTTCCACGTCTTTTATCTTTCTCTCCTGAAAGTCATAGCGGAATACATTAATGTTCTCAGTGAGCAGTTGAAAATCAGAGACATAAAAAAAGTGACAAAGGTCAAAAATCGGTTTGGTTACCAAGGCTCGATCCTGGACATTGTGGGCCATTTTTTGCAGTCCGCCTACATACCAGGAAGGAAGGGCCTGGACCAAGAGGACATCCCCGGCATGGGAATTTTCCCATAAAAAACGGCCCTGGGCGGTGGCCAGATCGGCCCGGTGTTCGATAATGTGCCGTTGTTCAAAGTGGTTGGGTATCAGGCCGAAAAATATGATGGCAAGTATGATCAGGGACAAAATTTTGGCCTTCAAGCCCCGCATGTTCCAGAACGTATTCACGGCATACAAGGCACCCAAAATGAGCAGGAATGTGGGCAAAAGTACATGCCGGGTGCTTAAGACCGGCAGGACCTGGCTCAGAGGTAAAAGAGTGCCCAGGATAATGGTCAGGGCGCACATCAAGTGTTGAAGAGATTGCCTTGACCATTGGACCAAGGCACATACTGCCAGGGACACAGGAATGAACATGAACCACCAGGCATTTGGCCACATCTGAACACTGATGAGCTTGAGAGCCGGGACCAGGGCATAGGACTGAGTATGAAGATCTCCATATCCTCCGATCCAGACCCCGAGCATCCACAAGCGGTATAATGGATAGACAGCGGCTGCAGCCAGGCATGGGAGCAGGGCCTTGATACGCCGCCTCCAGATTATGGCTTTCGAGCCCACAGGACAAAAAAGCAGGACTGCGACCAGGGGGGCATAAATTTCCTTATACAAAACTGCGATCAGAAAACAGGCACCGGCAACCAGTGAAACCCAGGTCTTTTCTTTGACAACAGCGTACCGAAAGGACAGTATAGCCAGCACGGCCCATAGCAAGCCTTCCAGGTAATGGCGGGACATGAGGTCGTGGACTGAGAAAACGAAGACTGGAGTCACGCACCAGGCGAATGTTCCGAGGGCAGCAAGCCAGGGTCTCATGCATAGACGCATGAAGATGTAGGCAGTGCCCGCCAGGCAGGCGGCGGAGAATAAGTTGTGCAGGTAATGGGCATGGGCATTGAGTCCAAACAGGGCCAGGTCCAGATCGTACAACCCCAGGACCAGCGGAGTCAGGTTGGCTGTAGTCAGTTTCCGCCAAGTCTCTGGGTTGAATGTATATTCCCAAAAGCTGTACTTGGCGGCAAATGCGAGCAGTTCTGGGTCATCGGAAGAGATCCACCAATCAGGAAGGCTCCAATAATAGAGCAGAACAACACATGCTGAGAGGCAAACCACAATGGCGGCATCTTTGTGGAAAGGTGAAAATGTTGTTTTGTGCATGTTCTGATTTTGGAAATGGGGCCTAAGGATTGAAGTTCCGCCAGAGCGGTATGCAGATTATCTGTTGCCCAGCTTGCTGGCAAGTGTGGAAATGGATCAGATTGAGCAAATGATTCTATGTCATGGCTAGAATAGATTTGATTATACCAGTATACAACGAAGGACCGAAAGTCCAGGGCAATCTGGAAAAGATTGCGGAAAGCATATCTCATATACCGGATATTCGTTTTTCTTTTATCGTAGTGGATGACGGGTCTTCAGACCAGACGCATAACTATCTTCAACGATTTTTGGAATCCAAACCTGACAGCCAGCTCATTTGTCTGACCAGAAATTTTGGGAAAGAAGGGGCACTTCTGGCCGGGCTTGAACAGAGTGGCGGGCAGGCTGTCCTTGTCATGGACAGTGATTTGCAACACCCGCCAGAGCTTATTGCCAAGATGGTCAACGCATGGCAACAGGGGCTGGATGTGGTTGAAGGCTATAAGTCGTCACGGGGGAAGGAGAGTTTGGGCAAGCGTTTTTTAGCTGATACCTTCTATAGCGTGTTCGAGTTTTTGGCTGGGAAAAACTTGCGCAATCACTCTGATTTCAAGTTACTGGACCGCAGAGTTGTGGACACATATTTGGCTCTGCCGGAACGGAAACGATTTTTCAGGGGACTTATCCCCTGGATGGGCTTTGCCTTTGCTCAAATTCCATTTGATGTTCCGGAAAGGGATAATGGGCAAAGCAGATGGTCGCTGCTCAAACTCTTTCGTCTCTCAGTGGATGCTTTGACCAGTTTTACTTCCGCTCCCCTTTATTTGATTAATATAATGGGTCTCATTTGTTTGCTTTTGAGCCTGGTCATTGGGGGCATTACCCTGTATTATAAATTTGTTGGGTTGGCAGTCAGCGGATTTACCACTGTAATTTTGCTTATTTTGCTCATCGGCAGCTTTATCATGTTTGGCCTGGGGCTCATTGGCATGTATATCGGACAGATATTTGCAGAGGTCAAGAAACGGCCACTGTATATTGTGGATGAACGAAAAAGCAAACTAAAAAAAACAATAAGCGCAGAATGAGGATCTCTCGCAACGCCACACGATATATCCATTATATTCTGGATCAGTTTTTCCCTCCTTGTCTTCGAGATTCCAGACTCTTCATGTATCTCCTGTTCTGGGTTTTGTTTGGCAAAAAGGCCGGAATGTTTATGGATTTTAAGGATAATGTCACGCACATGGAACGCGAATACATTCGGCGGATATATGCTCAGACTGCTACATGCCACATCAACAGGAAAACGGATCTGAATCGGGAATGCATGGAGAGAATTGAGCAAAGCATTTCCGGGCAGTCGGTATTGGATATCGCTTGCGGACGGGGATATTTGGCCGGACGCTTGAGCAAGCAGTATCAAGTGACGGCAGCGGATATGACCGTGGATGCGCAAGCCATCCGCGATTTTCCCCAGGTCACGTTCCATCAGGTTGAGCTGCCTGATCTGCCTTTTGCCGATCAAGAGTTTGATACTGTGGTCTGTACCCATACCTTGGAACACATTCCGGATGTTCGCCAAGCGGTGAGCGAGCTGCGGAGAGTGGTCAAAGATCGTTTGATCGTTGTTCTCCCCAAGCAGCGGCCCTACAAGTATACCTTTGATCTGCACCTGCATTTCTTCCCCTATTCCTGGTCTGTAGAGTTGGCAATGGGAAACAGTGGCTCACGTCAAGACTGTACTTTAGTTGGCGGGGATTGGTTTTTTGTGGAGGATAAGGCGTGAACGGTTCTTCCCGTTTGGGTACTGACACATGATGCATGCGTTGATCAGAGCGAGAATTTTTATTCACCTTTTCTTGTCGCCTGTGAACTGCCTGGTTCGGCATGCCAGCTTGCTCAAGGGCTTTGTGGGCCGGGAGATACGGGGCAGATTTGCCGGTTCCGTTGCCGGGATTGGGTGGACCTTGATACATCCGCTTGCATTGATTGGTATATATACTTTTGTGTTTTCAATCGTCATGCGGATTCAGGTCACCCAAGAAGAAACAGGTACAGACAATTTCTTGATCTTTTTTCTTACCGGCTTGCTTCCCTGGTTGATATTCTCAGACAGTATTGCGAGAGCCACCGGAAGCCTGATAGGTAATGCGGATTTGATCACAAAAGTTGTCTTTCCAGTAGAACTTTTGCCCACATCTGCCATGATCGCTGGCACTGTAACCAATGGAATCGGCTTTGTTCTGCTTTTGGGCTACCTAGCATTTACTGGCTATGCCAATCCATATTGGGTCTTTCTTCTTCCGCTGTTTGCTGCGCATATGGTGTTTACCTGGGGAGTGTCCCTTTTTTTGTCCGCATTGTGTGTCTTTATCAGGGATATTCAGGAGTTGGTCGGACTTGTGCTTATGGTCTGGTTTTTTAGCACTCCGATCATCTACCCGGTATCCTTTGTGCCGGAATGGGTTCGGGATTACATCATGTACAATCCCATGGCCATCCTCATTCTTGCATACCGGAACGTCATTCTCCAGCATCAGATCTATCTTTCTGATTGTCTGCTTTTTTGCCTGGTTTCTTTTATCTTTTTTGCTCTTGGTTCATGGTTCTTTATGCGGGCCAAACCTGCCTTTGGAGATGTTTTGTAATGAAGATTAAGAATCGCTCAGCAGAAGACTTAATTTGGATTTAATAAAGCAGCAAGGATATGTATCGGGAGACTATGCAGGCAGGGGGAGAGGTCAGTATACGCGTTCATGATCTGGGCAAGACGTATAAGCTGTATGCCAAGCCTTCGGACAGACTGAAGGAGGTCTTGCTGCGCAGACCAAAGCATCTTGCCTTTCAGAGCCTGAAATCAGTCTCCTTTCAGGTCTCAAAGGGAGAAAGCCTGGGTATTATCGGCGACAACGGGGCAGGGAAAAGCACACTTTTAAAGCTCCTTGCCGGCACCTTGACTCCAAGCTGTGGAGACATGGATATTCATGGGCGAGTGGCTGCCCTGCTTGAACTTGGAGCGGGTTTTCATCAGGAGTTCACTGGTCGGCAGAATATTTATTTGAATGCATCGTTGCTCGGTCTGTCTGAAGCAGAGATTAAGGCCCAGGAAGAGGCTATTCTTGATTTTGCTGAATTGGGACAGTTCATTGATCGTCCGATCAAGACCTATTCTTCAGGTATGGTGGTCCGTTTGGCCTTTTCCATAGCTACCAGTGTGGATCCGGACGTTTTGGTCATTGACGAAGCCCTCAGCGTTGGAGATCAGTATTTCCAGAAGAAGAGCCTGGACAGAATGCTGAAATTTCGTGAATACGGGAAGACAATTGTTTTTTGCAGTCATTCCATGTATACGGTCAACCTGTTATGCAACAGAGTGATCTGGCTGGATCAAGGAATAGTCAGAGAGCAAGATATTGCTACTGAAGTAACTGCACACTATGAAAACTATTTGCGACAAAAGGAAGAGAAGGAAAATACAAAGGAAGAAAGAAGAGAAGATGCTGGGTGCATAAATGTAGTTACTAAATATATAGAATATATCTCTCTGAATGGAAAGTATGGACCAATAAGTATGGATCGTAATGACAATTTGGATGTGGAAATATGTGTCCAAAGCTTAAGTCAAGATCCATTTACAATTGCTGTGGCCATAGAAAGAAATGATGGTCTGCTTTGTCATGGAATAAATATTGCCCTGGAAAGAAATCAATATTTTCGTCGGAAAGGAAAGATGAGGGTTCGGGTCTCATATCCTTGTCTGCCGTTTTTTCATGGTCAGTTCAGTGTGGTAGCTTTTGTTTTGGATGGATATGGTTTGTATTGTTTTGATAAAAAAAGATCGGCTGTATTCGATATAAACCCCTGCAGGGACTTAAAGCATGAGCTTGGGCTTTTGGATATTGCCCATGAATGGACTTTGTTGGAATGATGTATCCCTTTTATTCTTGTTTTTTTTAAGGCAGACCTGTAGATGCTTCGAATCGCCTTTTTGTTGGAATCAACTGTGCTCTGCGGCGGCGTAAAGGTCGTTCTGAATTTAGCTCAGGCCTTGCAGGCAAGCGGATATGACGTAGCTGTCATCAGCAATGGGTCCTACCCAGATTGGTTTTATGGTCATTTGAATTTTATTTGCCATAATCCTTTTGCTCGGGATGCTGTACAGCCCTTTGACTATGTAGTGGCCACCTCTTTCCGCTTGGTCAATACTCATGCCCGACATACGGCACCTGGTCAGCTTGTGCATCTGGTGCAGGGCTACGAAGGAGGACTGAGCGAATGTGAACATATGTTGGAGCAAATACATCAGGCCTACACGCTTCCGGTGCCCAAGCTCACAATTTCTGAGAGCTTGACTCGGCGGCTCGCGTCGCTCTTTCCTCAGGGCAGGTTCCATACTGTCGGGCAAGGTCTGGAACATGATGTATTCTATCCTTCAGCATCCTGGAAAGACGAAATAAAAAACAGACCTGCATGCCTGTTTCTCGTTGGCCCGGCAACCATCTCTGTAAAGCAGATCTATATTGGGCTGCATGCCTTTAAGCAGGCCCAAAAAGGACATCCTGAACTGAGATTGGTCCGTATTTCCACGGTGGATACCAGGGTAGGGGAAGAACGTATAGCCGGACAGATTGAAGAATACCATGTGCATCTTTCCTCGCAGAGCATAGGTGAGTTGTTTCGAAACAAAAACGGAATACTTCTCGCTTCTTCCGGGCCCGGCGAAGGCTTTGGCCTGCCTCCCCTGGAAGCTATGGCCTGTGCTGTTCCAGTGGTGATGAGTGATATTCCCAGTTTTCAAAATTTTTCTCAACCAGCCGATTATGCCCGGTTTGTCCGGCACGACAATCCAGCAGACATGGCCGAGGGTATATGTGAGCTCATATCGGATGGGACACGGCGCATGCAGTTGGCTGAAAGAGGTCTGCAGGTGGCAAGGGAATACAGCTATGAGCAGGTGGCTGAACGGCTGGCAGGGGTCCTGTTCAGTTGCATGGGAGATTTGGCTGGATAAGTGTTCAGTTGCAAGGTGCAAGCTGTAATTGCTGGGAACCGGGAGACATGGTTACAGTACGAGTTCTGGTTGTTTTCCAGTGTCTTCTTGCTCCGTCATTGTCCGGCCGCGGCTGTTCGGGTACCCCGAAGTCGTCTGCTTTGGGCAATCTGGGGGATAGACCGACTCGTCAGAAACAAATAGAATCAAGTATTGAATCCCTGTCTCCGCAGGCTTGACGTTGGGGAAAGTATATTCAGTCTTGGTATCTATGTGCGAGAAAAGACAATGCATGAATTTGAATCAAATACCCTGTTTCCGTCCGAGATTGTCCTGGAGGTAACCAATGTCTGCAATCTGTGCTGTCGTTATTGTCATTTCCACTCTGAACAGGCAAAACGCAGACGTAAGATAGAGCACATGGACAAATCCCTCTGGACCAAGGTGCTCCAGGAGCTGGAAGGGTGGTCCCATCCAGTCAGCCTCTTGACTCATGGGGCAGGAGAACCGTTGCTGTACCCCCATCTTGTGGATCTTCTGCAGCAGGCCAAGCAGATACCAAATCTCCAGGTTGGGTTTATGACCAATGCGATGCTCTTAGATGCCCAATGGGCCAAGAGACTGGTGGCCATGCAGATCGATTTTTTGGCCTTTAGTATAGACGGAATCAATCCGCAGACCCACGACTATTTCCGGCGAAATGCGAATTTGAAGATCATTGAGACGAATCTCTCTAGATTGATCCAGGAAAAAGAAAAACAGGGAAGCCAGTTACCGCATTTGAGCTTTAATATGGTTGGGTATGAGCAGATCCTGGACCAGGCAGATGGTTACGTGCGCAAATGGCTTCCATATGCACAAAGCGTGAGCATAGCCAAGTTCCGGCCTGTTGGTTCCAGGATCCTCTGGAACAAAGAGAATCAGCCACCTTTCAGGCCTTGTCCTTTGCTTTATAACCAAATGGTCATCGGGGTCGACGGCCGAGTTGGGCTGTGCTGCGAGGACATAAACCTGGAGGTGGGCGTTGGCAAGATTCAAGAAAGCAGCATAATGGAAATATACAATCACAGCAAAGAGTTAAACAAATTCCGTCAGGCCCATGAAAGACAGGATCTCAGACAACTTCCGCTGTGCAGTGATTGTCATGTCTGGGGCGGAGATATTCCCCTGGCAACTGAACTAGTAACCATTGACGGTGTACAGGCTCACAAAACTACCACCCATGCTTTTACATCATATCAAAAAGTATCTTCGCCTGCATAGTCTACAGGAACGGCGGGCCGGGATAACTGTTTGCTGGCCGAAGGTCACCAGCCCGCAGATTGAGGAAGAGGCTTATTGTCTTTGGTTTTGCCGCGCTTTTTCGCGAAAGAACTGCCTGAAAACGGATTCAGCGGTGGACTGGCACGATTATCATCCGCACACAGAACTTAGCCGATTGGTTGCACAGTGCCCTTCAGACCAGATCTGTCTGGTCACCAATCCGAAGCTGTTGATCACAGAGTCTATCCTGCACCGAATGGCCTCGGTCCTGGAACACGGATATGCGGCCTGCGGTCCGGTGTATAACTGGACCGATTATTGGGGACAAAAGGCAGAATTGCCTGTCCCGTACCTGAATATACGCAGTTACCTGGAAGTGATTGAGCTCATGCAGGAAAATCAGAAGCCCGATCCCCGGACGGTGCGAGAGCTTGATCCCGGATGTGCGCTTTTTGATCGCCATTTCCTGAAAAACTTATTCAACAAGAATCAGCCCGTGGAGATAGCTGTTCAGGCTGGAATTCAGTCCCAACATGCTCTTGCTGTGGAGCCGTGGTCCTTGATCCACAATTTCGGGGATTATTTCACCGGAGAGAGAGATGATCTGATTCAGCTCGTACCCACGGAATGCAAACGGATTTTGGATATCGGCTGTGCCGCAGGCATGTATGGCAAAAAGCTCAGGCGGCACATGCCGGAGGTGCACCTAACGGGCGTAGAACTCAATCCAGAAATGGCTGCCCTGGCCCAGGAACATTACGACCGGGTTGTGATCGAGCCAGTGCAGGACATAGAATTCAGCGCCGGATTTGACCTTATCAACTGCGGAGACGTCTTGGAGCATCTGAAAGATCCATGGGCGGTTCTGAGCAAGCTCCGCACACTGCTCACTGATCATGGGTGTCTGGTTCTCAGTGTTCCCAACGTAGGACATTGGACCGTGGTCCAGGACCTTTTGCTGGGACGGTTTGAATATGTTCCCTGGGGAATCCTGTGCATAACCCACCTCCGTTGGTTTACAGAAGAATCTATTCGACAGGCCTTGGATCAGGCAGGGTTTGTGATTGAACTCTTTGAAAGGCAACAGGTAGAACCGACCCCGCAAGGCCAGGAGTTCGTGCGCACAATGGTGGAACAGGGTTTGGGCAATGAAAAATCGCTTTTAAGCAACGAGTTCTTGATCCGGGCCTATAAGCGATGAGCATAGCAGTAGCAATCGTCAACTATCATACCGAGCATCTGCTTGCCAACGTTCTGGCTCCTCTTGTCGGACATTATCTGGTGCGCGAGATCTTTGTGATCGACAACAGCGGCGGTTTGCAGGGCAATGGATTTTTGCTTGATTTTCCGAAAGTGCGCTTGTTGGGTAATGGAACCAATATCGGCTTTGGGGCGGCGATCAATATGGTCGCTGAAACAAGTAACTGCCGGTGGCTGTTAATCATCAATCCAGATATGCTTTTGCTCCCTGGATGCATTGATACATTGTTTCAGTCCGCTCAAAAGCACAATACTCCCTTGGTCGGCCCACGCTTTTACTGGGATGAGGACAAGGTATTCAGGCTTCCTCCCGCTACAGGGCAGAGCTGGTGGCTTGCTCTTGGACGAGATTGCGGCAATAGGCACTGGCTGGATGGTGAGCTGTATTCCTTTTATTGGACTCTGCGCCATGATCGGTTTTGGAGCCAAAAGGAGCCGTTTTTCGAACCTTTTCTGTCCGGGGCCTGTCTGCTGCTGGATATGCATTGGCTAAAATCATGGGGAGATACAGTATTTGACGAGAGTTTTTTCCTTTATTACGAAGACACCGATCTGTGCGCCCGGGTGTTCCAGCGAGGGAAAAGACCTTTGTGCGTTCCTTCTGCCGAAGTTATTCACTACTGGAATCAGGCACCGGGGAAAAACAAAATGGAGCTCATGGATCAGTCCTGTTCTGCCTTTTGGCACAAACATTATCACAATGCGCCAGATGCATTGCACCTGCCAGAGAGTAAAAAGCAAAATAAATGGAAGGATCTTGGTTCGATCGGGCCAGTTTTTGAGTTTATAGGCCCTGAGCAGACAGATACAGGACTTTTGTTTTTCGAGTTTGGGCTTGACCCCTTGTTTGTTCCATTTGCCCAGGCCAGGATTCAAGAAAAGTCCTTTGTCTTTCCTGGTTCCATTTGGGGCAGGTTGGCCCCTGGAACCTATTTTTCCAGAATACGCTGCCCGGTGCAGGGAGAAATGGCTTGTTGGAAATGGAGCAAAGACTGAAGACTCCTGATGGAAACTTTATTATTCGCCCCTTTGAACCAGAGGATGAACCAGGGGTGCTGGCTCTTTGGCGCGAGGCGTTTGGACGTGACATGTCCTATGACATCTGGCGTTGGAAGTACAGGGATAATCCATTCGGCAGACAGATCATGCTCTGTCTGCACGAAGACGCAACGCCGGTGGTCATGTTCGCCTGTCTTCCCTATCCAGCCCTCTGCCAGGGGAAACGTCTTTGGGTAAGCCATGCTGTAGACAATATGTCGCATCCGCGCTTTCGGGGCACCATCAGCGGAAGAAGGGGTCTTTTTGTCCGGACTGCTGAGGCTTTTTTTCAGACCTATGCCGGACCCGGAAAGTCTACGTTTGTCTACGGATTCCCTGGGCAAAGGCATTATCGGCTTGGGCAACTTCTTCTGGATTACATGCAGCTGCAGGGGGGGATAGCCTATCTTGAGGCAGAAACCGAAAAGATTAGATGTAATCCAAAGATGTTTTCAGGGCGTCTTAGGACTGTGAAACCGGATCATACAGCCTTTGATCGGATTATGAGAAGGGCAGCCAGAGAATATTCTTTTTGTGTACAGCGAGATGCAAAGTTTATGCACTGGCGTTTTGGCCTGCATCCAGAATGCACGTATGAGCTGTGGATGTTATTTTCCTTTGCCGCTTTGAGACCGAAAGGTTTTGTAGCGTTCAGGGTACAGGGAGATCATGCTGATGCTGTGGACATGCTTTTGAACCCTGATCTGCTGGAGGTTCGAGATTTTTGGTCCAGATTGGCTCATAAACTGGCCAGGAGAGGGATTCGCAAAATCAGAACCTGGCTTCCCGGAAACCATATTTTGACGCAACACTTGTGTGCATGTGGATTTGTCCTCAAGCCCGAGCCATTCGGTTTCGTCCCTTCAGCTGTGGGCAAGACATTTTATTCGGACCTGCCTTTTGATTGGTGTACAGAGAATATCTTTTATACCATGGCCGATGGAGATGTGCTGTAGTTTGTTTACCGAATATCAGTTCAGTGAGCTTACACAAGGTGGCCGAATACGAAAGGTCTATGCAAATGAC
>Ga0182239_1000681_pt1 | contig 12046 bp, 11 predicted proteins | sample hydfrate6_PW_210_FD_132456 | JGI IMG/M metagenome (GOLD analysis project Ga0182239, IMG submission 132456) | Subsurface microbial communities from deep shales in Texas, USA - hydraulic fracturing test 6_PW_210 | ecosystem: Environmental > Aquatic > Deep subsurface > Shale gas/oil reservoir >...
TAGCGGTACGCCTGAACCGGGTGGGGCGGGTGGCCGTTGTGCTCTAAAACCGAATTCATGGAGTCGGCCAGATCGTCCAAGGTGTTGAGCAGGGTCCCGTCGAGATCAAAAAAGACTGTTGAATAGGGCATAGGTACTCAAATTGGGCCGGATTATTTTGGGGCCGGCGGCTGGGGCTGGCCGGCGCGAGGCCAGGCGTTGATGATAGATTGGACCAAAGTGGCCAGGGGAATGGCAAAAAAGACCCCCCAAAAGCCCCAGATGCCTCCGAAAAAGAGGATGGCCACAATGATGGCCACAGGATGGAGATTGACCACTTCACTGAGCAAAAGGGGCACGAGCAGGTTGCCGTCCAGAATCTGCAAAATGGTGTACCCGATGATAGCGTAGATAAATTCCTGCCCCCAACCCCATTGGAAGTAGGCGACCAGGGCCACGGGCAGGGTCATGACCGTGGCGCCGACATAGGGCACGATGACGGATATCCCAACAAGAAAGCTAAGTAAAATAGCATAGTTGAGGTCGATGATCAGAAACAGGCCGTAGGCCGCGCCCCAGACAATGAGGATCTCCCAGACCTTGCCCCGGACGAAATTGCCGATCTGGCGGTCGACGTCATGCCAGATCCGGCGGGTCAGGGTATAGTCTTTGGGCATGAACATCTTGATGTAATTGATGATCTTGGATTTATCCTTGAGAAAGAAAAAAACCATGATCGGGACCAGGATCATATAAATCAGCAGATTAAACAGCGACCGGACGGAGGCCAGGGAAATGGAGAGCACCCGTTGCCCCAGACCGGTGAGCTGGGATTTCAGGGCAGCGACCACATCCAGGATCTGGTCTTCGGTGATAAATTTCGGATAGCGCTCCGGCAGACGCATGAGTTCACGTTGGCCAGCAGCGAGCATGGACGGCAGTTCCTGAAAAAATTGCACAATCTGTTGCGACAGCAGCGGTAACAATCCAAGTACAAGAAAAAAGAGAAAAAAGACGAATATGAGAAAAACGAGGCACACGGCGAGCATGCGCGGGACGCGGCGGTTTTCCAGAAAACAGACCAGCCCCTCCAGAAGGTAGGCCAGGACCACGCTGGCCAGCACCGGTGCGATGAGATCGCCCACCGTCATGATCAGCAGGATGCAGCTGATCAGAATCAAGGCCAAAATGACGACCTGGGGGTCGGAAAAGTGGCGGCGAAACCATTCGCGGATGAGGTTCACAACGAATATCCTTCGTGCTGATTGGTGTCGTTTTTCCAAATCGGGGGCACCGTTTCGGCAAGGCCGCCCAACGCTTTGGGGCCCAAACTCCGATGGGCCTGCCCAGCAAGGATTTTTTGAGCGCTCTTGAGTGCCACCGGCTGAGCGGGTCTGATACCTCGGCGGCAAGGTTCCCTGTGATCCTTAGAACAGCCCGTGCAACGGACCTCCAGGCGCCGCCAACTCGTCAACACGCTTTTCCACCTCCGGGTCAGGCTCCAAGGGCGGGGCGTGGTAGGATTTGAGCCGGGCGTCGATGACCAGCGCCCCGGTGCATCCCCAATGCTTGGATTGGACAAAGGCCCCGAGACCGTAGCTGTCGGTCGCCGGGTCGGAGCGGGTAAACGTCTGCCACAGGAAATCGTCCCATGAGCTCGCCGCCTCCTCGCTGGCATCAACAACTACCACAAGTTGGAAGCCGTTCCAGTCGGCAGGACTTTCTTCCAGATGGCGGCAGAGCTGGTCAAGTGCCGGATCTTGCGTGTCCCTGGGCAAGGTGTGCCGGGGTGCGGACAATACGGCGATGCCTGGGGCAAAGCAGCGGGGTGCGCTGAATCCCTCGGGCAGGGAGACGTCAGTCGGGAGTTCGCTGTCCAGGCGGTTGGTGTCCGGGCCCGCTGCGGCGATGATCCCTTTGGACCCCTGATTGAGACTGATCCCGGAGTAGTCGAGGGTATCCATTGTTGTTCGGGTGATGAGGTGCAGGTCGCGCCGCCAGTCGACTCGGCCAAGGATATGCCGGAAAAAGGCTGGAATATCCTTGGTGCTGAGCCGGGAGTCGTCTTCGCGGGCCCCGATGAAAAGATATTTCGACAATGAGGTCTGGGTCGACCCTAATAAAGACAGGGCGTTGGTCAAAAGTTCCTGGGGCTGGCGCTCGCTGGCGAAGGGGACATAGCGCTCGCTCCCGATGGCCAGCAATAAGGGATGGACGCCAGCGGCATCCACCGCGTGGACCTCGTGAACACCCTGAAAAACGCTCCCTACCAGAGGTTCGGTGAGTTCGTGGATAAACGTCCCGAAAACCGTGTCTTCCTGTGGCGGGCGCCCGACCGTGGTAAAGGGCCAGATGGCCCCGTTGCGATGGTAGACCGCATCGACCTTGAGCACGGGAAAGTCGTGGGTCAGGCTGTAGTACCCGAGGTGGTCTCCGAACGGCCCTTCGGGTTTCAGGGCCCCCGGCGGGACATGACCACATATGCAGAAATCGGCTTCAGCGAGCAAAGGCAAGGGATGGTGTTCGCTTTGGACCAGCGTGGGGCGGTGGCCTCCGAGCAGGCCGGCGAAAAAGAGTTCCGGGAGATTCTCGGGCAGCGGCATGACCGCGGCCAGCGTCATGGCTGGAGGCCCGCCGACAAAAATATTCACCGGCAGGGATTCTCCTTTTTCCAGGGCCTCGGTGTGGTGCGGCCCGATTCCCCGGTGGATCTGGTAATGCAGCCCGACCTCGGTGTCGGGGACGAAATGGTTGCCGCTGAGCTGGACCCGGTACATGCCGAGATTGGTGTGTTGCCAGTCAGCGCGGCGGGGCGAGCGGCTCAGGACCTGAGGCAGGGTGACATATCCACCGCCGTCTTCCGGCCAGGAGACAAGCTGGGGCAGATTGGAAATTGTTGTTGTGTTCGCCAGCACCGGGCCGCTGCGGCGCAGCATGGGGCGCGTGTGCCACAGGGCGCGGGGCAGGGAGCCGAGCCGCCATGGCCGGCGAAGCGTTTCGGCGGGATCGACCTTGAGTTGGACCAGGGTCTCGACGCGCTTGAGGGTGTCGCGAAAAAGGAAACGGGTTCTGGACAGGGTCCCGAAGAGATTGCCGAGCATGGGAAAACCGCTGCCTTTGACCCGGGTGAACAGCAGAGCTGGGCCTCCAGCCTGAAAGGCGCGGCGCTGGATGACTCCCATCTCCAGGCGCGGATCGATTTCTGTGTCGATGCGCCTGAGTTGCCCGGCGGCTTCAAGGTCGTGCACGCAGTCGTGCAGATTGGTATAGCCCATGAGGTCCCCGTCTCTGTGGTCTGCCAACCGTCCCGGCGATCCGGAAACGGCGGTGCCGGTCTAATGATGGTAGTAGGTGATGTGGACGCGGTCCTGCCGGATCCAGTCTTCAAATTTGCGGCGCAACCAAGCCTTGAAGCGTCCCCGGGTCGGTGGAAACAACAAAAGCAAACCGAAGATATCGGTCAGCAATCCCGGGGTCAGCAAAACCAGACCGGCGCCGAAAATGATCATCGCGTCGACCATCTCTTCCGCGGGCATAACCCCTTGGGCAAGATTGGTCCGGATGCGCATCATGGTCTGGAATCCCTGAAGGCGGGCCAGCCAGGCGCCGGCAAAGCCGGTGAGTATGACCAGCAGGATTGTGTTCAGGGCCCCGACCACACTTCCGATCTTGACCAGGATGTAGAGTTCGATGACCGGAATCAGGGTAAAGGCCAGAAAAAGACGAAGGAGCATGGGGGTCTCGTTTGGTTTGGCTCTTGGTTTGACGATTTGGCCTTGGGTGCCAGGGCTGAAGTTTCCACAAGACCTGTACAAACTCGCTCAAAGGCTTTGGGATCCGGGGGCGATTCCGCACGCCGGAACCGTCAGCGACAGACTCGCCTTGCGTCCCGGAGAGGGTTACAGACTGATGATCCCTTCGATCCCTGCGGCAGCCTGATAGATGGAGATGACCTCTTCGCTGCAGGTCGCCCGGGTCTGGGCTGTCACACTGATATAGTTGCCCTTGCGGGAAGGCCGGGTGGTGACTGTGTCCCGGGCCTCAAATAAATCACAGACCGCCTGGACCTGGTTTTTGGGGACGATGAACTTGAAGGTGTAGGTGTCCGGCCAGTCGTGGATGGCATCGAGCTTGGCCTGAAAATCGCTGAAACGGTCGTCGTTGTGTGGTTCCATAGGCTGTATCATTGCAGCGCCAGGGCGCTGTCTTGGTTTGTTGGGAAAACGCTGGTGCGGTTTCTGGCCCCGTTTGTGCCAGAAATGTCCACACCATCAGGTTCGCCTGTCAGGCACCAGCCAACTGGCTCAGATAGTCGGCCGCGTTCAGGCAGCGGGTTCCGATATTGGCCATATCGAACCGATTGGCCTCGGCAATGGCCTCTGTTTGTGCCGAGGTGCCGTCGGCAATAAGCGTCACCCGGTAATCCAGGGCGATGGCATCGAAGACCGAGCACCGAACGCAGACCGGGAGTTGGGTGCCGCAGACCGCAAGCTCACGGATATGCAGCCGCCGCAAAAGCAGGTCGAGTTCCGTATGCATGAACGCACTGAACCGTTTTTTGGTCACCACGTATTCATTGGGCCGGGGAGCGAGCTCGGAGACAATGCGCGCGCCGGGCGTCCCGGGAACAACCGCATGGTGTCCCTTGCGAAAGGCCTGCTCCCGGGGCCATTCGACATCCACGCCGTCAGCGCGATAGGAACGCACCACGTGGAAGATCGGCAGGGCCCGCTGGCGGAAACCGTCCAGGACCTCCCGGATGCGGGGTAAGGTGTCCTTCGCTCCCTGAATGCAGAGGCTGCCGTGGGGCAGGACAAAGTCTTCCTGCATATCGATGATGATCAAGGCGGGCATAGGGTGTACGCGTAGCTCCAGTTGCTTTGTCGTGGTGTCGGGTGCTGTTAAACGAACTGGGGCACAAGCAATTTTTCAACAGTCAGGTACAGGGAGTCGCTGCCGCGAATCAGGTGGCTTCCCGGTCCCGCAGGCCGATAAAATACAGGATGCTGTCCAGGCCCAGGTTGGAGATCGCATGTTGCGCACCGGCACGGACCTTTGGCTTGGCGTGGAAGGCGATGCCCAGGCCGGCCATTTCCAGCATGGGCAGGTCATTGGCCCCGTCACCGACAGCGATGACCTGTTCGAGGCTGATGTGTTCCCGGTTCGCAATTTCCCGCAGGCGTCTGGCCTTGTGCTCGCCGTCGACCACCGGGCCGCTGAGCCCCCCGGTGAGCCGTCCATCGCGGATTTCCAGCTCGTTGGCGCAGAGATAGTCGATACCGAATTGGGTCTGGAGCTGGTTGCCGAAATAGGTGAAGCCACCGGACAGGATGGCGATCTTGTACCCCAGTCGCTTGAGGTTAACAATCAGACGGCTGGCCCCCTCTGTCAAGGGTAAACGGCGGCTTACCGCCTCCAAGGCTGCTTCCGGTAGGCCTGCCAAAAGGGCGACCCGCTGGCGGAGGCTCTGTTCAAAGTCGATTTCCCCGCGCATGGCCCGTTCCGTGATTCGGGCCACCTCCTCTCCTGCTCCCGCTTCCTTGGCCAGCTCGTCGATGACCTCGGCCTGAATGAGTGTGGAATCCATATCAAAGGCGACGAGCCGCCGGTTGCGGCGGTAGGCGTTGTCTTCCTGCAGTCCGATATCCACCTCGAGATCCTTGGACATCTCCAAAAAGGCGGCGCGCATGGCTGTTTTGTCGTGCGGGGTGCCGCGGACCGAGAATTCAACACAGGCGGTTTCCGGACTGTGCCGTATCGTCTCCAGAGACAAGCGGCCTGAGAGGCGGGTGATGAAATCGATATTGAGCCCGTTGGCAAAGACAATCTGGGTCAGACGCGCGATATGTTCTGCCGTGAGCTGCCGCCCGAGCAGGGTGATGATATGGCGCTGTTTGCCCTGGGCCTGGACCCAATGTTCGTACTGCTCGGCGCTGATGGGCTGGAATTCGAGCTGCACCCCCAGGGTGTGGGCTTGATAGAGCAAATCCTTGAGCAGCGGCGAGGATTCGGCTTCGGGCGGGACCTCGATGAGCAGTCCCAGGGACAGGGTCTCATGGAGCACAGCTTGGCTGATGTCCAACACCGGCGTCTTGTAGCGTGCCAGGACTTCCATCAGCGCAGCGGAGAGCCCGGGCCGATCAGGGCCGGAAATAGTGATCTGGATGATTTCGTGCATTGGCAATTGGTATCAGGCTTGTTCTGCGTGTTGTGGCGGTGGTGGTCGGTGGAGAAAAATAAAATTTTAGGTTTTTTTGGGCGCAAGGGCAAGAAGAAGGCCCTGTCCTTTAAGCCCGAAAGGGATGAATGCGGTGGTGGAAAATGGAATTGTACCAGGGGCGCAGAAAGGTGATTGAATAGTCATTTTGTACTGATTGTGTGTTCATTTATACTGAATGAGTAATCATTCTCTTCTGCAGTGGAGCGAATAAGAGCTGATTGAGCATTCATTTTCTTCACGAATGAAATTGAATTGTAAACATATATTGACACCACAAGAAATTCGTGCTTTTTCAAAAGCGAACAAATTCAATTCGGTGCAGGATTATTCTGCGAAAAAGGGGGACTAGCAAAAGGGAAATTAGTGGAAAGACGCGGGTGGTGTGCCCTTCCCGGTCACAGTGACCGGATGCGGCGAACCTGCTGGGTCTCAAACGGTATGGAGGTACCTGATGAAATGTTTTGTTGGAATGGGGAAAGACGGAGTTGAGGAGCGGCTCGCCGAACGCGGTGTGTCGCGTCGTGATTTTATGAAATTTTGTGCCGGTGTGGCCGCCTTTATGGGGATGGAGGCGTCCATGGGCCCAAAAATCGCGCAGGCCTTGACTTCCAAAACACGTCCTTCCGTGGTCTGGCTGCACAACGCTGAATGCACAGGGTGTTCTGAGTCGGTGCTGCGGACCGTGTCCCCGTACATAGACGAGTTGCTCCTGGATACCATCTCCTTGGATTACCATGAAACCTTGATGCAGGCCTCTGGTGAGGCGGCTGAAGAAGCCCTGCACCACGCGGTCAAGAATCCCAATGGGTATATCTGCGTCATCGAAGGGGGGATCCCGACCAAGGACGGCGGTGTCTACGGCAAGGTCGCCGGACGGACCATGCTCGATATGTGCAGCGATATCGCCCCCAAGGCCAAGGCTGTCATCGCCATCGGCAATTGCGCCTGCTTCGGCGGTGTCCAGGCCGCCAAGCCCAACCCCACCGAAGCCAAGGGTGTCAAAGCGGCCCTGGGCCATCTTGGGGTCAATCCGGTCAACGTCTCCGGCTGTCCGCCCAATCCCTACAACTTCGTGGGCACTGTGGTCCATTATTTGACCAAAGGGGTGCCGGAGCTCGACGACAACAACCGTCCGATGCTCTTTTACGGGGAAACCGTGCACGACAATTGCCCGCGCCTGGGCCATTTCAATATGGGCGAGTTCGCGCCCTCCTTTGATTCGGAAGAGGCCAAGAAGGGGTGGTGTCTGTACGAGTTGGGCTGCAAAGGGCCGTATACGTTCAATAACTGCCCGAAAGTCCTGTTCAACCAAACAAATTGGCCTGTTGATGCCGGTCACCCCTGCATCGGGTGCAGCGAACCCGGTTTCTGGGATGGCATGTCGCCGTTCTATGAATACTTCTAGGATTGGCCTCAGGCATCAACGCCATTTTGCGCATTAGGAAAGCACTGTTTCAAGGAGGTACGTATATATGGCCGGTTGCAAAGCCCAAAAGGCACCCGCGGTGCCGGTGACCCCGCAGAGCAGCTATTCAGGTCCCATTGTCATTGACCCGGTGACCCGCATCGAGGGCCATCTCCGCGTGGAGGTCGAGGTCGACAACGGGAAAGTCAGCAATGTCTGGTCCAGCTCCCAGTTGTTCCGTGGCTTGGAAACCATCCTCAAGGGACGCGATCCCCGGGATGCCCAGCACGTTACTCAACGTTCCTGCGGTGTGTGCACCTATGTCCACGCCCTGGCCTCCACCCGTTGCGTCGACAACGCCGTGGGCGTCAAAATCCCTGAAAATGCCCATCTGGTCCGCAATCTGGTGCTATCCGCCCAGTATCTGCACGACCATATCGTCCACTTTTATCATCTGCACGCCCTGGACTGGGTCGATGTCACCAGCGCTTTGAAGGCTGATCCGGCTAAGGCCGCGAAGATCGCCAACAACATCTCCCCGCGGGTGACCAAGGCCGAAGATCTCAAGGCGGTGCAACAGAAATTGCAGAGCTTTGTCGACAGCGGCCAGCTCGGCATCTTCACCAACGCCTACTTTCTCGGCGGGCACGAAGCCTACTATCTGCCCCCGGAAGTCAACCTCATCGCCACCGCCCACTATCTGGAAGCCTTGCGGTTGCAGGTCAAGGCAGCCCGGGCCATGGCGGTCTTCGGCGCCAAGAACCCGCACACCCAGTTCACCGTGGTCGGCGGAGTGACCTGCTACAACAGCCTGACCCCGGAACGGATCAGCGAGTTCAAGTCGCTGTACGAAGAAACCCGCAAGTTCGTCGAAGAATGCTATATCCCGGACCTGCTGGCCGTGGCCGGCTACTACAAGGACTGGGGCAGCATTGGCGGCTGTACCAACTTCCTGAGTTTCGGCGAGTTCGGCAACGATGACTACAGCATGGCCGACAACTACATCCCGCAGGGCGTGATCATGAATCGCAACCTCGGGCAGGTAACGGATTTCGATCCCAATGCCATCGCCGAACACGTCAAGCACAGCTGGTACAAAGACGGCCCGGCTAAGCACCCTTACGAGGGCGTGACCGAGCCGCAATACACAAGCCTGGAAGACAAGGATCGCTATTCCTGGATGAAGGCCCCGCGCTATCAGGGCGAAGCCATGGAAGTCGGTCCTCTGGCCCATGTCCTGGTCGCCTATGCCCGCGGACACAAGGACACCGTCGAAGCCGTCGACTATGTCTGCGGCCAGCTCGGCGTGGGTAAGGAAGCCCTGTTTTCGACCCTGGGCCGCACAGCCGCCCGTGGTATCGAGACCCTGGTCACCGCCCGGAAAATGGAGACCTGGATCAATCAATTGGCCGAAAATGTCTCCTCGGGCAACAACGATCTCTACACCCCGTGGGAAATGCCCAACGAGGCGGAAGGTGTCGGGTTTGTCAACGCTCCCCGCGGCGGTCTGAGCCACTGGGTCCGGATCAAGAACAAAAAGATCGAGAACTTCCAGTTGGTGGTGCCCTCGACCTGGAACCTTGGCCCCCGGTGCGGCGCGAACAAGCTCGGTCCAGTGGAAGAGGCCCTCATGGGCACGCCGGTGGTCGATCCTGAGCGGCCGGTGGAAATCCTGCGGACCGTTCACGCCTTCGACCCCTGCATTGCCTGCGGTGTCCACGTTATCGATTCCAAGACCAACAAGGTGCACAAGTTCCGCGTCTTGTAAGGTGCTTGCGATACACGACACAAAAACGGGAATCCGGGCCGTGCGGTCCGGGTTCCCGTTTTTTACGCCGGAAATGGGGCAAAGCGGGCCAATCAGGGCTGCAAAGGCACGGGCCAGGCCCGCTGTTTGCTGGTTCAAAGGGGTTACCGCCGGCGACAGCAATGCGTATGGTCCGGTTCAGCTGAAACGGGCAAGGCTAAGGTTCCGGTTGTCCTTGCTTTCTGCCCCTGGGACCAGATATGACCTTCATAGCGCCACGCAATCGGGGAACCTTGTTTGCAAGCAGGAGCACGAGCGGCGCCGAAACGCGTTCCTGCAAACGCAGTGACGCATAACAAACCGGGAATGGTGAACAACAGCTATGAGCATCGAGACACAGCGAATCCTGGTTCTTGGGGTCGGCAATATTTTGTTTACGGACGAGGGTATCGGAGTCCGGGCCATTGAGGAAATGCAGTCCGGATATCAGTTTTCCGAGAACGTGACCCTTATGGACGGCGGGACGCTGGGGACGCGACTCATGGACTACATCATGGAAAGCGACTACCTCATTGTTGTCGACGCCGTGCTGGGCGACAGCGACCCAGGCTCGGTCTACCGTTTGACCGGAGAGGACCTGCGCCAGAGTCTGGCCTTCAAGAATTCCATGCACCAGACCGACCTGGTGGACACCTTGGTCTATTGTGATCTGGCCGGGCATTGTCCTGAAGCGGTGGTCATCGGTATGGAACCAGCCGATTATGAAACGATGGCAGTGGGCCTTTCAGAGCCTGCCCAGGCGGCATTGCCGCATATGATGCAGCGGGTGGCCGAGGAGATCCGGAAGGCCGGAGCGACCGCTGAACCCGTGAGCCAATGAGCCAAGGAGAGGGATATGTGTTTGGCAGTGCCGGTCCGCATTGAATCCATTGAGAATGAGATGGCTGTGTGTAGCGTGGGGGAAAGCGGCACAACGCTCAAGGCATCGCTGATGCTTTTGGAGGAGGAACCGCAGATAGGCGATTATGTCATCGTCCACGCCGGATTCGCGTTGCGCATCCTGGATCCCCAGGAGGCCCAGGAGAGCTTGCAGATTCTGCGGGAAATGGCCCAGGTGGGGCAGGTCGTCTAGCCCCAGGCAGGCCTTGCCCCGGAACCATTCGGGTCAACTGAGGCGCGCTTTGGCGGCCCGGATTGGCCCGGTTCAATACCATATATTTTTTGTTCGGATACCCCATGGATACCCCTTCGCCTGATTCCATATCCGCTTTTGCCGATTGCCGGGCCCTTATTCTTGCCGGTGGATCCGGGACGCGACTGTGGCCGCTTTCCAGGACCCTGCTGCCCAAGCAACTGCTTCCCCTCAACGGTGGCGAATCCTTGCTCCAGCAGACTGTCCGGCGCACCCTTGGGGTTCTGCCCCCGGAGCATGTCTGGGTGGTCACCAACGAAGAGCATGTCTTTGAAGTCCGCAATCAATTGCGGACCCTGGATCCCCTTCTGGATCGCCAGGTCCTCAGCGAACCCCAGGGACGCAATACCCTGCCTGCGATTTTGCTGGGGTTGGAGCCCATTGTGCGGGACACCCCGGAGGCGATTGTCGGGGTCTTTCCCTCGGATCATATGATCGGAGATCAGGACGGCTGGGAGGCCGCGTTCGGACGAGCCCAGGGACTGGCCCGGGACGGTTGGTTCGTGACGTTTGGCATCGAACCGAATACCCCGGAAACCGGCTACGGCTATATCGCCCGGGACCGTGCCCTTTCGGACGGGTGTTATGCGGTGGAACGATTTGTGGAAAAACCGGACGTGCCTACGGCCAGGGAATTCGTGGACAGTGGCCGCTATTATTGGAACAGCGGCATGTTCGTTTTCGGTGTCCAGCCGTTTCTCGAAGCGGTCCAGGAATACCAGCCCGCCCTATGGCAGTGGTGGACTGGGCGCGATGAGCGTTCGCTGACTGCTGGGTACGCGTCCCTGCCGGATGTTTCCGTGGATTACGGCATCATGGAGAAGGTCGGAAATCAGGCCGTGGTCCAGGCCGATTTTGACTGGGACGATCTCGGCAGTTGGGAGGCCCTGTACCGCCTCGGCGAGCAGGACAGTTCCGGGTGCGTCGTCCAGGGGGATGTCTCCGCGCTGGATTGCCGGGACAGTATGCTCTACTCCCAGGGCGGCAAGTTGGCGGCCATCGGCCTGGAGGACATGATCGTGGTTCAGACCCGGGACGCCACCCTGGTCTGCTCCATGGACGCGGTCCAAAAGGTCAAAAATGTGGTCCAGGATCTCAAGGCGGAAGGCAGTTCCCTGGTTGAAGCCCACGTGACCGTCTACCGGCCATGGGGCAGCTATACGGTGCTTGAGGAAAGTCCGTTCTACAAAATCAAGCGGATCACGGTGAATCCGGGGGCGACACTCAGTCTGCAGATGCACCACCACCGCAGCGAGCACTGGGTGGTGGTCTCGGGCACGGCCGAGGTCCATGTCGGTGGAGAGGACAAGCTGTTGACGGAAAATCAATCCGTGGACATCCCCAAGACAGCAGTCCACCGCTTGGCCAATCCAGGCAAGGTCCCGGTGGAAATCATTGAAATCCAAAACGGGCCCTATCTGGAAGAAGACGACATCGTGCGCCTGGAGGATGTCTACGGCCGGTAACGGGTCATGTGAGCAAGGAGTGGGCTGGACTCGGCCA
>Ga0182239_1000682_pt1 | contig 12046 bp, 9 predicted proteins | sample hydfrate6_PW_210_FD_132456 | JGI IMG/M metagenome (GOLD analysis project Ga0182239, IMG submission 132456) | Subsurface microbial communities from deep shales in Texas, USA - hydraulic fracturing test 6_PW_210 | ecosystem: Environmental > Aquatic > Deep subsurface > Shale gas/oil reservoir >...
CGGGGGGCGGTGGTTTTTCAGCCATCCTGAACATGAGGAAATGACTCTTAAGCCCCCCGGGCGGGGATATCGAGTTCTTTTGCGCACTCACGGACAATGCGCCTGGATATGCGGTTTTCCGAAAAGACATACCCGGTCAGCAGCGCCCGGTCTGCAATGATATTGATCAGCCGCGGCAGGCCGCCGGAAAAGCGGTGGATCTCCCGCACGGCGCCCTTGTCGAAAATTTCGTCGCCGGCCCCGGCAACGGAAAGGCGGTGCCGGATGTATTTTCTTGTTTCCTTCAGGGACAGGGCGTCGATATTGTAATTGACCGTGATCCGCTGCCGGGTGGCGCGGTTTTCCGGCTTCAACAGAATATCGTTTAGCTCGAGCTGGCCCACGAGAAACACGTTGATTAGTTTTCTGCCCCGTTTTTCCAGGTTTGAAAACAGGCGGATCTCGTTTAACAGGCTGTCGCTGACAAGCTGGCATTCGTCTATAATCAGCAGCGCCCGCCTGCCCTCGTAATAAAGCCGTGTGAGATACGCGATAAAATCGATGAGAAAGGCCCCTTTTGTCTGGAACCCGCCCGCAAGACCGAAGGCCATTGCAATATAGTTGAAAAACTCGATTTTCTCCATTCCCGGGTCCTGGACCAGGGCAGCCGCGGTGTTTTCGTCGAGTTCGGAAAGCAGCGCATTGACCACGGTGGTTTTGCCGACCCCCACATCCCCGGTCAACAGCAGAAAGCCCTTGTCTTCGGTCAGACCGTATTTCAGGGTGGCAATCGCCTCCCGGTGTTTTTCCCCGGGCCAGAGAAACTCGGTTTCCGTGGTAATCTGAAACGGTTTCCGGGAAAGTTGATAATACTGCAGATACATGTTCGCTTCCTCGACGGTAAAAAAGCACGGTTGTCGGTTGTCGGTTGTCGGTTGTCGGTTGATAAAAACAGGCCCGCCTGGCGGCAGGCATGAAGCAAGATGGAATTATGGGTTCTTCTTTTGAAGAACTGTAAACCGTAAACCGAATTACCCCACCGGCCGGCGGCCACAAAGCACGCGCTCCAGGGTATCGCCCACCACCGCGCATTCCAGGCCGAAAGGCAGGTACCCGGCATAGCCTAAGATCGGCATTTCAAATACCTGGAAGGCGTGGACAAACGGGAGGCTGTATTCCCATTTGGCCATGCTCCAGTAATTCCACACCTCCCAGAAAAACCCGCACACCAGGGCGGCTGCGGCAAAACAGACGATCCTGCGCCAGTCTCCCCGCCGGACGGGGGCCAGTATGGTCTGTTGCCCGGTCAGCACCTGCAGGCAGACAATGATGAGCAAAGGCGAAACCCAGAGCAGCGGGAAAAGCAGGTTCGGCAGCAGCCCGAGAAAAAACAGGCCTGCGGCGGCAATGACCAGCAAAGCCGCGGCCCACCTGCGGGGCGCTGCAGGCCGGAGCGGGATAAAATCGACATATGCCCGCTCAAAAAAGGGAAATGTCTGCAGCAGGGCTGCAACGCTCAACACCCCGGGCAGCACCGTGGCAAAACAGGCTGAAGCATACACCACATACTCCCACGGCGCAAACATGTCCACATGGATATAATACCAGTTTAACACAAACCGGTTTAAATATTCGAAAAACCACCAGAACACCGCGCTTGCCGGAAACAGTGCCAGAAAAAAACCCGGCTTCTGCACGAGCAGGCAGGTGCCGGTGCGCCGCACAGCAAGTGCGTTTACCGCCAGGATAAAGCCGATCCACAAAAACGGGAACGTATAAGGCTGAAACCCGGCAAACCAGTCAAACCGGGTCCAGGCCAATACCCAGGCCGCGGCGCAGATCAGCACCCCGGCCCATCCCCAGGCCGGAAATCGCCCTGCGGGGCGGGCCGGGGCTGGTATTGTCCTCTGCCGGAGCACAAAAACGGCCCGGCTGACAAACGGGGCCGCGCACGCTGCGAGAAATGCCGCCAGCCCGATAAACACCGGCCAGGAAAACGGTGCATGGGTAACCAGGCCGGGCTCCGGCGGAAAGTCAAAATAAACCCCGAGCGGCCGGGCCACAAACAGCCGGGTTCCCAGAAGAGGCAGGAATATAAGAAGCAAAGGTAAGCAAAATATGATTTTTCGCATATTCATCCCGGAAAATGCCGTTATTTCCATTTGAGGATCATGCCCGGATTTTTTCCCGATCCTGTAACATATGAAGGAAGGCTTGGCAACTTCCGGGGCAAAGTGGGTCCCGGTTTTTCAATTTAATTTTTTAGTTGACATAACGAATCAACTCCTTTATTAATTCATCAACCATTCAGTTAATTGATTGACTGCTCCCGACGCCCCCTCCCAAGGCCTTCCCCCGTGCCCTCAGCGGCCGGGGGAAAACCTTTTCCCGGAGGACGGCAGCGAGATACCAGCACACAACTATGAGCCGGGATTGCCATGGCAAAACACAAAGGGGAAATCCCGCGGCAGCGGCAGAACGCTGAAATCCGCAAGCCGGAAATCGTCAAAAGCTTTTACCAGACCATCCTGGAACGGGGTTTTGAAGGCGCCTCCATTGCCAAGGTGGCCGCACGCATCAACATTCACCCCAGCCTGATCCTCCATTATTTCGGAAACAAGGAGAACCTCACCCTGGCGCTGGTGGATTATGTAATTAAAGAATATGACCGCCTGCTTAGCAGCGTGGAACTGGAAGGTCTTCCTCCGGAAGCGCGTCTGGAAAGACTGCTGGAAATCATCTGGAGCCGTGAATATTACGAAAAAATTCACATTGCCGGCTCGTTTTCCCTGCTTGCCGTGAGCTTCCGCAACACGCGCATTTGCGAGAAAATCGAAGGGCTTTACAGCGGTTACCGAAATTTTCTGGCAAAGGAAATCCAGAGGGCCTCGGATGCCGGTGTGATCGAACAACAAGATTCCATGCGTACCGCGGCCCGTATCATCACCCTGATCGAGGGGGGGCGGCATTTCCGGCATTTGTTTGTGGGAGAAGACGAATGCGAACAATATAATCAGGATATGAAGGCAGCCACAAAGATGATGATGCATGGGGAAAATTCGAAATTCGAATCTCGAAATCCGAGACAATGACAGAAATCCAAATGTCGGACTGCGGGTTTCGGATTTATGGTCAAAACAAAGAAAAACGGCTGAATACGTTTATTCGACGCAAAAAGGAAAAATTCTATGACCACCCGAGCCGTGAAAAGCATCTGCTTTGAATGTCACTCGCGCTGCGGCGTGGAGCTGGAAATCGAAGACGGAAAGCTTAAAAGCGTACGCGGAGACAAGGCGCATCCCATCAGCCGGGGCTATATCTGCCCCAAGGGAACGGCCAACCCGGAAATAGTTTATCATCCCGAACGCATAACCACGCCGCTGGTCAAGTCGAAAACCGGGTTTGAAAAAACCTCCTGGGACCATGCCCTTTCCCTCATCGCAGACAAGATGACAGATGCCATGGAAAAGTTCGGCGCAGAATCCGTGGTTTTCGGATCCGGCACCACACGGGGCCTGGCCCCTTACTTAAACCGCTTTCTCACGTGCTTCGGGTCCCCGAATTTCATGGCGCCCTCGAACATGAGCGGCGGGCCCATTGTTATGGGAAGTGCGGCCACCTGCGGATTCGGCCTGTCCGATCCGGACTATGCCAACAGCCGGTGCATTCTTTTGTGGGCCCACAACCCGGAAAAATCCTGGCCCGGCCTGTACATGAACGACATCCGCGACGGCCTGAAAAACGGAGCAAAGCTCATAGTGGTCGATCCGCGCGGCACCCGCCTGGCAAAAAAGGCCGATCACTGGCTGCAGATCCGCCCGGGCACGGACGTGGCCATGGCCCTGTGCTTTATGCACGTGATTATCGAAAACCAACTGTATGACAAGCCGTTTGTGGAGAACTGGACCGAGGGCTTCGAGGAACTGCGCGCGCACGTGGCCGAATTCACCCCGGAAAAAACCGAGCAGGTTACATGGGTGCCGGCAGACCAGATCCGGGAAGCGGCCACTGCGTTTGCCGAAAACGCCCCGGCCGCAGTCGGCCCCGGCATGGGCGGGGTCTGCCAGGCAAATGACGCCTTTGACCTGACCCGCTCGCTGACCATGCTGGCTGCCATTACCGGCAACCTGGAAGTGCCCGGCGGCAATCTTCGCATGCCGCCGCCCACACACAGGCGCGCCTGCTATGGATCCGACCACGACCCGTTTTTAAACCTCCCCAAAGAACAGGCGCAAAAGAAACTCGGAATCGATCGTTTCCCCCTGATCGGCTTTATCCCGATTCCCTCGCCGCCCCAGACCGTGTGGCCGGCAATAGCCGAAGAAAATCCGTATCCCGTGAAAGTGGTGGGGCTGTTTGCAAACAACAGCGTGTGCGCCTATCCCAATTCGCAGCGGGTGCGCGAGGTATATGAAAAGCTGGACTTCATGTTTGCAGTGGACTATTTTCACACGCCCACCACCGAGCTGGCAGACGTGATCCTGCCGCCGGCGCACTGGACCGAGCGCGACGACGTGGAAGACCTGCTCATGAAAAGCTACGTGTTCTGCCAGCCCAAGGCCATGGAACCCCTGCCCGAATGCCGGGATGAAAAGCAGATCTTAATCGACCTGGCCGGCAAAATCGGCATGAACGACTATTTCAAAACCGTGCGCCAGTCCCTGGACTACAGGCTGGAACCCGTGGGTATCACCTACGAAGAGTTCAAGGAAGACGGCTGGCACTTCGGGGGATTCAGACACAAAAGCTACGAAAAAAAGGGCAAGTTCCGGACGGTTTCCGGCAAGGTGGCCCTGTATGCCGGTTTCCTGCAAGACCTGGGGCTTTCTCCGCTGCCTGTATTCCGCGAGCCCGGTGAAAGCCCGGCAAGCCGGCCCGACCTGGCAGAAGACTACCCCCTGGTACTGACCACCGGCGGCCGCCTGCTGGTATACTACCATTCCTCGCACCGCAACATCCCCTCGCTCAAAAAACGCGCCCCGGACCCGGAGCTCCAGATCCATCCGGATACCGCGGGCAAGCTTGACATTGAAGACGGGGAATGGATATATCTGTGTTCACCCCGCGGCCGGGTGGAAATCCGGGCCCGGTATTTCGACGACATCGACCCCCGGGTGGTGCACTCGCATCACGGATTCTGGTACGGAGTGGAAAACGGGTGGAAACGCGTCAACATCAACATGATCACCAATGACGAACCTCTCTGCCCGGTGACCGGCTCCGTACCGATTAAAGCACTGTTGTGCAGAGTGGAAAAAATGCAATAAAAAATTGATTATACCGCCGACGGCATTATTGCAGAAAGAAAATCCATAAGCGTTTTGGCTGATCGGCGTTGCGAAAAAGGATTTCTTTAGAAATGTCAGTTGATGATAAAATGAATTAGGGCAAACAAACTTTAAATCCGAAACAATGACAAGAACAAGTTGTTTCCGGGTGAAAAGTTTTGTACATTTTGCCATTCGAGTTTCGAATTTGTTTCGGATTTCGTGCTTCGAATTTATTCTGGCAAAAGGAGTAAGTCTTGAATGTAGACGACATCTCAACAATTCTCATTGTTGGCGCCGGTACCATGGGCCAGCAGATCGGGTTTCAGTGCGCGGTTTCCGGATACGACGTGATTTTGCATGATATCAGCCGGGATATGATAGACAAGGCAAAAGAACGCCTGGGAAGGCTGGCCCGCAGTTACATGAAAAGCTCCCGGATCGATCAGCAGGAGGCAGATGCCGCGCTTGCACGCATCCGGGCCGAAACCGACCCGGAGCAGGCCGGCAGATCCGCGGATTTCATCAGCGAATCCGTGCCCGAAGACCCGGAGCTCAAGGCAAAGGTGTTTGCCCGGTTCAACGCAATCTGTCCGGCGCACACCATATTCACCACCAACACTTCCTCGCTGCTGCCTTCCATGTTTGCCGAAGCCACGGGCCGGCCGGACCGGTTTGCGGCATTTCACTTCCACGACACCCGATTTAACTATATCGTGGACATCATGCCGCACCCGGGCACATCCCGGGATACCGTGGCACTGATCGAAGCCTTTGCCAAACGCATCAACCAGGTGCCCATTGTTCTGAAAAAGGAAAACAACGGCTATGTGTTCAACGCCATGCTCATGCAACTGCTTGAATCCGCCCAGAGCCTTGCGGCAAACAACGTGGCTTCAATCGAAGACATTGACCGCTCCTGGATGGGTGTAATGGGCATGAACATCGGGCCCTTCGGCCTCATGGACAGTATCGGCATTGACACGGCATGGAAGGTCACCGACTACTGGGCCCGACAGACAGACGACCCGCAGGGAAAAAAGAACGCGGCGTTTTTGAAAAAATACGTGGACGCCGGCAACCTTGGCGCCAAAACCGGAAAAGGATTTTACACGTACCCGAATCCGGCATTTGCCAGGCCCGGGTTTATCCAGACCTAAATTGAGCGTTTCAAATTTTTACACGGATCAATCTTTTTGATTTTTTTAAGGAATTAAGCCAGTTTCAGGTGTTAAAATTTGAAACCCTCCGGGATTTCCAATTTTGCCGCATCTACTGCGTCAGATGCAGTCTCGCATAGTTTACTATAGCTCGTCTGCATCTTCCTTGTATCTGCGGCAAACTTGAAAATCGCTCAATTTAGGCCAGAGAAAAGCGGAATAAAATGGCAAGCAAGATCCACCAAAATACGAAAACACAGGATTTTCAACTTACCTCCGCAGATGCGGGCATCGGAATTTCCCCGCAGCCCCCGGCATCCGGATGCTGACCGACAAATGCAGCGGCTCAGGCGAGTCCGCCGGATCCGGGGCAGCCCTTTGTCATTGACACCGTCCCGACAACCGCGGGCAAGATCCCCCGGGTCTCCGGAGCGCTTGCATTTGCCGACAAACTGGGGACCGTAAAAACCCGGCTGGGCATCGGCCGCATGAATTACACCGTGGACCCGGGGCTTTACGCACTGGGCGCCCCGGATGATCAAAGCCCGGTCCTGGTGACGGCCAACTTCAAGCTGAGCTTTGACAGGCTGCGTTCGGCCTTTGACGGCAGGAATGCCTGGATCCTGGTGCTCGACACCAGTGGCATCAATGTCTGGTGCGCGGCCGGCAAGGGCACCTTCGGCACCGAGGAACTTGCGGGCCGCCTCAGGGCCAGCGGACTCGAAAAAATCGTTTCCCACCGGCGCCTGATCCTGCCCCAGCTTTCCGCGCCCGGGATTGCAGCCCATGCGGTCAAGCGGGCCTGCGGATTTTCCGTGACCTACGGGCCGATTCGGGCCGCGGATTTGCCCGAATTCATGGACCGGGGCATGAAAGCCACCCCCGGGATGCGCACCAAGCGATTCCCGCTTGCCGAACGTGCCGTACTGGTGCCCATGGAGTTTATCCCCGCGCTCAAATGGATGGCCGTACTTCTGCCGCTTTTCCTCGTCCTCGGGGGGGTGGGCTTTTCCGGCACCTTCCGGGAGGATATAATCACCCACGGCATACCGGCGGCACTCATACTCACAGCGGGGCTGCTGGCGGGCGCGGTGTTTACCCCCCTTCTGCTGCCCTGGCTTCCGGGCCGTGCATTTGCCGAAAAAGGCGCTGTTGCGGGATTGATCACCGGGTGCATCGTCATTTTCCTTGCCAGCGGCACTCCGGACACAGCCGCCATCCAGGCCGAAACCGGCGGCATGCTCTTGATTTCCGTGGCACTGGCTGCCTACCTGGCAATGAATTTCACCGGTGCCTCAGACTATACATCCCTTTCCGGGGTGCGCCGCGAGATGCAATGGGCTGTGCCTTTACTAATCGCCGGGGCGGTGCTCGGACTGGTCCTCTGGACAGCCGCCCGGTTTCTGTGATATATTGATTATATGACAAATGCATTAACATACCTGAAAAATGTAACCACCCTGGCCCTGGATTCAGACCTGTGCGCGGGCTGCGGGATGTGCACCGTGGTTTGTCCGCGTGCGGTCCTTTCTCTGAAAAACGGAAAGGTTGAAATCGTGGACCGGGATGCCTGCATGGAATGCGGGGCTTGCGCGCAAAACTGCCCCACCCATGCCTTAACAGTCGATGCCGGCGTGGGATGCGCCGCTGCAGTAATCAATACGGCGCTTGGCCGCAGCGGGGATGGATGCTGCTGTGTTGTGGAGTCAAACGGCAAAACCGGATCGGTTTGCGGACCGGGATGCTGTTAGTTGTCAGGCCCCGGCCCAGGGACTTGCGCTTTGCATAACCGGCGCCCGCATATCACCCGGCGGATGCGGCCCGGGGCCTTGCGGATTGACCGGGCCAGATGACAACAACCGATGTACCCGCCCCTGCACGGCTCCGGATATAAAACTGCGCACCGGAAAGCTCTGCACGCTCCCGCATTCCGGCCAGGCCAAATCCGGCATTCTCGTGTTCTGCTGTTTCCGGGTCAAATCCTTTCCCGTCATCTGTGACTTCAAACCGGATTCCGCCGCCTTCCCCGCTTAATACGACCTTTACAAGCCGGGCACTGCTGTGCTTGCCGATATTGTTCAGGGTTTCCTGCAAAAGCCGGAAGATCACGGTTTTGACACCTTCGGGCACCTGGTCTTCTTGAACCGATACATGCTTTTCCACCCGGATTTCCGGGTACATGCCGTTGAACTTCTGGCGCAGGGAATCCACGGTGGCCACGATTCCCTCGTCCAGGGCTGCCGGGCGAAGATCCATAATGATCCGGCGCACTTCATGGATGGCATCCCGGCTCATGGCGGCGATTTTCTCCAGTGCGGCCAGATCTTCTTTGCCAAGGTGGTCGCCCTTTTTGCTGATGATATTTTCCATGTACAGCTTGATTGCACTCAGCGACTGGGCAATGCTGTCATGCAGATCCCGGGCAATACGCCGGCGTTCTCTTTGCTCCGCATTTACCAATTGGCCGGATAGATACCGCAACTCCCGGTTGCTTTCCTCCAACTCCCGGGTCCGGTCAGCCACGCAGCTTTCCAGGGATTGGGAATAGCGTTCCAGTTCGTCCTTGCTTGCGGCAAGCTCCCGGAACATGCTCTTATAAGGCGCCAGCAGGCCGTGTGCCACAATTGCGCGATACACCAGGTAGGAAGAAATGATTTTTAAAACATGGCCCGCCATGTTTGCCGGCCCGTAGACGCTCACGTAATTTGTAAATGCAATTTCCGAGGCGATGGTAAAACCGATGGAGGCCAGCAGCAGCCGGGTCATGACCCGATCCACGGCCGCGCGCCGCAGGTAGAGCGCAACAGCGGCGGCAAGCAGAATAAGGCATATGACGTATTCGCCGACGATTTTAAAGGGCGTCAGGCCGACACCCGGGATGTAGCACCGCGGAAACAGATCAAGCGGAAAAATCAAGGCAAACAACGCCAATGAAAGCGCGCTGTATAAAACGAGCACCACATTGGGATTCACCCGGCGGTGAAACAGAAACGGTACGAGCAAAAGGGAGAGGCTTTCCATGTACCGTGCGGCAATCCAGGTCTGGGTGGCATGATCGGCGCCTTCCACGGCAAGGATGCCCATGCCCTTGTATACAAACATATGCGAAAGATCCAGGACTCCCACGAAAAGATAGGCTGTGCCGAGCACGATCAAAAACCGGTCCCTGGAAAACGCCATGGTGTTCCAGGCAAACAGGAAAATGGAGAAAGACACAACAATGCTGAAAATTTCAGCAAGGCTGTGAAACAGCAGATAGCTGTGCCAGCCGGCAATCAAAAGTCCGACCAGCAGCAGTGCGCCCAGCGTATATGCTATCAGGTTGCGCGTCTTCATCTCATGTGGTTGACATCTGGTATCGAATGTATATTTTGGGTCAATAATAAATGCTTACCAATTCACGACCAATAAGCCAATAAGGAGGTTTGACGATGCCCGACGGTACAGAAGGCCAGAATATCGATTTTACCGTAAACAGAGACGATCTTTACCGCGAAGAGTCGGTCACCGACCTCAAAGTTGCCTCCATCCGCAGGATGGTGCCCATCAAGTCCGACGGCTCCGAGGATCCGTCCCGCTCCCATGTCTTTTTCGGCAGCACGCAGCTCATGACACCGGAGGGCCCGCTACCGATCCAGTCCCAGCTTTCGGCCACCACGCTGGAAGAAGCCATGGACGAATTCCCCGTTGCCATGCGCAAAGCCCTGGACCAGACCATTGACCGCTTGAAAAAGATGCAGCAGCAACAGGGCGGCGGCAGCGGCGGAGCCGGACAGTCCCGGATTTACACACCATACGAGTAAAAATTCGAAATCCGAATCTCGAAATCCGAAACATCCAGATCTACGCCGGCCCTTGAACTGAAACCACGAAGCGCACGAAGTTCACGAAGTAAAAATAAATTAATAAATCAAATTCTTCCTTGCTTCGTGTCCTTCGTGGTTTTTACATATGCGCATCCTGCTTCATGTCCGCATCCGGAACAACACCGTTTCCTCAACCATTATTCTCACAGCTTTCCATGGCTGCGGGTTCCGGCTCCACCCGCCAGGTAATCAGCGGGGAGAGCAGATAAAGCAGCATCTGGAAAAACACCAGGTACCCGAAATACGGGGTAAACACAAAAATCAGCATCAGGATCAGGTTGGTCCAGGTAAACCACGGATTTCTGTCCATGAACCGGCCGATATGGATATAGTGTATCCGGTATACGTTCATGAGCACCCCTGTGACCAGCATCAGTGCGATACAGAAATAAGCCAGCACCCGCCCCCATTGCTCGCCGCCGGCATCGACCTGCACCAGAATCAGCAGGGGGGCGGTGACAAACAGCGCGGCCGCGGGCGTGGGAAGCCCCTTGAAAAATCCGGGAATCGGGCGGCGATCCGTGGTAAAGTATACCAGGCGGGCAAATCCGCATACGGCATACACCAGGGCCGGCACATAAAGCGGCAGATTTCTGATTTCCGCCTCCGGATGCCCGGACATGGCAATGTAGAAAATCCACGCCGGGGCAATACAGAAGCTCATGGCATCTGCCACATCATCCATCACCCCGCCGAACGTGATATGCTGCACCTGTGTATCCGGCAGGGGCTCGGTCAGGCCGAGCTTTCGCGCCATTGCCCCGTCGAGCTTGTCAAAGACCGCGGCCCCGATTAAAAACATGTACGCCTCGGTCATCTTGGCCTGGTAGGCAAAAAACACGCCCAGCAGCCCCATCATGGCATTCATGACCGTCAATCCGTTGGGAAAAATCGAAAGAATCCGGCGTCTGAGGCGGACATCGCCGAAGCAGAGCACGTCCAGGCAATAAGTGCCGTACTTCCGGCAATACACAGCAATGGATCCGAAATTGATGATCAAAAACAGAATCTCGATGACAAACAGGTGCCGCACCGAGAGATTGCCCAACCACGCCACGATGTCGTAGAAAAAATACGTCGGCCCCTGAACCGGAATATAAAAGACATGCATATAAAGCAACAGCCCCAGGGGTGCGGCCACGCCGGTGCGCAGCCGGGTGAGCTCTCGCAGTTCGGGTTCCTGAGACTGCCGTATGGCAAAGCCCCGCATAAAATGGGCAAAGTTGTCCCGGATCAGCACGGTCACGCACACCAGGAGCACAAAAATCGCGTGAAGCAGCTCCAGGCGGGTGTGCTCGGGAACGATGTAATGCAGGCGCCACATGGCCCCGACCGAGACCAGCGGGAATACAATGGAATATACGATGCGGTCCATGACCCGGTCGGCAAGCTCGGCAAAGGTGACTTCCGGGGAAAACCGTGCGGAAAACCAGCCGTCGACAAGGTCGAACACCATGGCGGTGAAAAAAAGCATGCTCCCGGCAAGGTACAGGGCCGGGTTCCGGTTGAGCATCACCGCAACCGCGCACAGCAGCCCCGCAAAAACCAGCAGCGGCCGGCCGTAAACCAGGATCGGCGTTATCTTTGTCAGCACTTCTTTCTTTTTCAGCATTAATTAAAACCTAAATTGAGCGTTTCAAATTTTTACACGGATCAATCTTCTTTATTTTTTAAGGAATTAAGTCAGTTTCAGGTGTTAAAATTTGAAACCCTCCGGGATTTCCAATTTTGCCGCATCTACTGCGTCAGATGCAGTCTCGCATAGTCCACTATA
>Ga0182239_1000683_pt1 | contig 12043 bp, 13 predicted proteins | sample hydfrate6_PW_210_FD_132456 | JGI IMG/M metagenome (GOLD analysis project Ga0182239, IMG submission 132456) | Subsurface microbial communities from deep shales in Texas, USA - hydraulic fracturing test 6_PW_210 | ecosystem: Environmental > Aquatic > Deep subsurface > Shale gas/oil reservoir >...
GCACGCCACCACCAGGCGGCCATATCCTGCAAAAGATCCATGTCTCCAGCTGCGGCCAGATTCAAAAAACGGCGGAAGTGCCGGACCGCGTCCTGGCTATAGGGATTGGCTTCAAATAGTGTTTGGAACAGGGCTCCGTCCTGGGTGAGCATCTTTTGGGCCGCTTGCAGGCGGCGCTGAAAAGAGGGTGTGATGAACTCCATGAGGCCCTGGTCCTGGGCCACAGCGGCCAGATAGGAAATAGTGGTCACAAAGTTCAGACTCTGAATCTTGGCCATGGCCTGATCGTGGACCCTGGCGGTGGTAAAAAAGGGTCCAAAGCCAAGATGTTGGAAAAAATCGTGCACCGCGTTGCAGGCATTCTGTTCCCGGCCGGGGATGATGGCCATTTTCAGCTCAGTCTCTGGATCGGGCTGGGGTCCAAACAATGGATGCGTCCCAACCACTGGCCCGGCGTGGGCCTGGAGCATCAATTGAAGGGGCCGTTCCTTGACCGAGCAGATATCGGCCAGGATCGTAGCCGGTCGAAGGCAGGGGACGACTTTTTCCAGAACATCGGGCATTGCCCCTATGGGCACAGCCAAAAGAACGAGGTCGGCCTCGGCCAGCACCGTGGCCATCTCTTCCCTAACCAGGGGCTGATCAAAGCCGGATACCTGGATACCCGGTTGATGCATATACCTGGACAAGCACCGGCCCATGCCCCCATGGGCCCCGATCAGACCCACTTTATCAATGCTGTCGTTCATCGCCGTCACCATCAGCTCTCCCGGACTGTTTCCCATACATCCCAGAATCCGGGATAGGATTTGGCCACACATTGTGGATTGTCCAAGACAACCCGAATCCCAGCCAGCTCCAAAAGGGAAAGACTCATGGCCATCCGGTGGTCTGCGTAGGTGCAAAAGCAGACGCGCTTGTCCCGGGGCAGAGGCTGGGGATGGATGTGCATTTCGTCCGCCTCCAGGTCCACTCGGGTACCGATCCGGCTCAGTTCCGTAGCCATGGCTTGGGCCCGGTCGCTTTCTTTCAGCCGGAGGTGGGCCACGTTGGTTATCCGGGTCGGAGACCGGGCCAGGGCAGCCAATACAGCCACTGTGGGCACCAGGTCCGGGCATGAGCCCATATCAACTTCAATACCCTGCATGCTGGCCGGGGAAATGGTTATTTTCCGGCCGTCAATCTGAGGGGTTGCCCCCATGGCCTGCAAAATATCCAGGATCTTCCGGTCACCCTGTTTGGACTGAGCATCCAGGCCGGCAACTGTTGTTCCCTGGGGATGAAGGAGCCCGGCGGCCAGGAAGTAGGATGCATTGCTCCAGTCCCCTTCGACCTGGAAGTTCATTGGCCGGTATGCTCCCTGGTTGATAATGAACCGGGTCTGATGGGGGATGATGGCCTGCAGTTCGTTCCAGTCCGTGTCAGCCCATTGGTCTTGTTCGGTGCAGGTTTGGACCTGTACCTGTTGGCCAAATTCGTGCATGACTTGCAGGGTCAGGGCGATATAGGGCCAGGAGAGTACGGTTTTTCCAATCACATTGATTGTCAGCTCCTGCCGGGCAAAGGGTGCGGCCAAGAGAAGGCCGGAGAGGTACTGGCTGGATTGTTCCAGGCTGATATCCACCTGGCCTCCGGAGAGTCCATGCGGGGTGATGAGTATGGGCGGACACCCGGGCCGGTCTTGGAAGTGTATTTCGTTGCCCTGGGATAGAAGGGCCTGAGTCAATTCCTGGATAGGCCGCTCATGCATTCTGCCTCGCCCGAATATGCGGCATGGACGTTGTCCCAGAGCGGCGATGGGGGTAATCAGCCGGCAGGTGGTCCCGGATTCGCCGACATCCAGGGGCACAAGGTCTCCAGGGGGCATTATCCGGGGATCGATGCCCACAACATCCAGGGATCCTGGAGATTGTTCGTGTATCTTGGCCCCCAGGGCCTGCAGACAGTTGATGGTGCATTGCAGGTCTTCACTGTCCAGCACATTTTTTAGCTGGGACTGCCCCGGTGCCAGGGCCGCGGCAATGAGCGCCCGATGGGATACAGATTTGCTGGCTGGTGCGTTTATGGTCATGCTCATGGTAGTTCCTGGTGATGTTGTATAGGGATTGCGTCGGAGGTTCAGTTCGTTTGGCCATCGGTTTCACCTTCTGTGGCAGACACAGCCAGATCAAGTCCGGGGCCATTGGGGTAGCTGCCCAGGATACGCAGGCTGTGGCAGGCCTGTTCCAGCTCCTGCATCAGTTGGGTGTATTCCAGGGCGGAGAGGTCGCATTCCACATCGGCGAAAAACACATATTGCCAGCGTTCCCCCCGGGAGGGCCTGGATTCCAGCTTTTTCATGTTCACCCCTTCCCGGGCCAGGAGGTTGAGCACAGCAGCCAGGGAACCTGGACGGTCTGGAAGGGTGAAGACCAGAGATGTCTTGTCCCTGTTCCCCTGGGGGGGAATATCCGGGCCGATGATCAAAAAACGGGTCCAGTTTTCAGGAAGGTCTTCGATGCCGGTGGACAAAACCTTCAGACCCAGGCTGCGAGCCAGGCCGGGATGGGCGATTGCCGCAGCCCCTGCTTCGGTCTGGACTCTGGCGGCCCCGGCGGCTGTGCTGGTCATGGGAACGATTTTGGCCTGAGGCAGATGGCTGTTCAGCCAGGTTGTGCATTGCTGCAGGGCCTGGGGATGGGAATAGACCACCTGGATATCGGAGATGTTTTCTGTGCTGGCCAACAGACTGTGACTGATGCGGCAGTAGATTTCAGCCTGGATAAAGACTTCAAAGCGCAGAAAAAGGTCCAGACTCTGGCCCACAGATCCCTGGAGGGAGTTTTCCAGTGGGATGATCCCCAGTTCGGCCTGCCGGGTGCGTACGGCCCGGAAGACGTCTTCCAGACCGGGACAGGGAGAAAAGGTCGAAGCTTTGCCCAGGTAGTGCAGTCCGGCATAAAAGGAAAATGTCCCTTCAGGCCCTAAGTAGACCACCCTTTGCGGACGCTGCAGACTGCGGGAAGAGGAAAGGATCTCCCGGTAGATGGCCTGCAGATGTTCCGCCGGGAGCGGACCGGGATTGGCGGCCAAGATTCTATCCAGAACATCCTTTTCCCGAAACGGTTTGAACACGCTTTCCCGGCCGGACTCTTTCAACCGGCCAACGGCAATACTTAAGCTGGCCCGCTGGTTCAGGAGCTGAACAAGTTCGGCATCGATCTGATTGATTTCCGAACGAACCTGGTCCAGATCCAGGTCTTGGCCAGGCCCGGAAGACAGGGAAGAACTGTTCATGGTCATTTTTCCTCTATACTTTCCTGAATGCGCATGCCGAAGTGGCGTCCAGCTTTGTCGGTCCGGCACAAAATACGGTCGGAAGGCTGCAAAGAGACCACGCTGACCGGGGTGCCGTCGTGGTGGACCATGCGGATGGTCTCTGCGTTTTGAACAAATATGTGTCCGGTCCGGTTTGCGGTCTGGGCGGTGATCAAAAGCAGGGGACGGACTTCCACCTTGGCCCGGCCAACGGTGGCCGTTTTGCTTTGCCCATTGGCATTGACAATCAACACCTCCCGGCCGGCTTCAAGTTCCTGGAGGTAGGCGGTCTGATCCCCGGGAAGAAGGACATAGGCATGGGCCGCTCCGGCGTTGATCCGAAAAGGCCTGGCAGCTACATAAGGATTGGATTCGGTCTCGGCGTGGACCAAAAAGGTAAATGTACTTGAATTGCCGACCAAAAGGCCTTGTCCGGAGTGCAGGATGGAGCAGGTGTCCACACAGACCCTGTGCCCCAGGCCAACGGGTGTTATCGCAGTCACTTCAGCTGTTTCCAGTTCCATAGGCTTCTGAGTGAGTTTGAGGTCCTGGAGGATCGGCTTGAGATCGTCTGGACTGTCTTGGGGTATATAGACAATAAAATCAGCTCCCCGCTCGAGGATGCCCTGGCTCAGGCGGGCCTGTTCCGGGGTATTTACTTCAAGCCCCAGGATGCCTTGGGCTTTGGCGGCCAGGAGATTTTCCACCGGGATAATTTCCCAGCCTTGGGCTAAAAGGACTGTTTTCCCGGATTTGAGCGCTTCAGCAGCTTGCTCCTCGTCGTCAGGTCCATTGACCTGGATATGGACCAGATCCTGGTGACTCAGGAGCTGGGTCCGGCTTAAGGCCTGGACGTCGGCTGCGTGGTCATCGTCAGTTAGAATGCCGTCTGCTCCGGCTTCCAGGGCTTGGGTAACCAGGGATTTGTCATACGGAACGGCCTGGACGTAAATTTCGCAACTCATGTTGAAGCTCCGGATTGTTTGTCCAGGGCGGCCAAGAAGTCCATGGTCTCCTGGACCGAGGCTTCCTCGTGGACGACGTGGTGCAGGGCCTGAACCAAATGCCGCGGCTGATGGTCCTGGAAAATATTTCGCCCGATGGACAGCCCGGCAGCTCCGGCCTGGACAGCTTCCGAGGCCATACGGATCAAGTCCTCCCGATCGTCCAGCTTTGGTCCCCCGGCGATAACAACCGGTACACAGCAGGCATCCACCACCTTCTGAAAGGTGTCAACACTGCCAGTGTAGTTGACCTTGATAACGTCGGCCCCCAACTCTTCGCCGGCCCGGGCGCAATGGGCCACGACCTCTGGATCGAAGCTGTCTGTGACTTTGGGCCCACGGGCATAGACCATGGCCAGAACCGGCATGCCCCAGGAGTTGGCCACGCTGCTGACCTGGCCCAGGTCCCGGAGCATATCCCGCTCGTTCTCGTCTCCCAGATTGACATGGACCGAGACAGCATCCGCGCCCAGTTTGATTCCGTCTTCTACTGTGCCGACCAGGGTCTTGGTGTTGGGAAATGGGGAATGGCAGGTGCTGGCCGAGAGATGGATAATCAGCCCTACATCCCGGCCGTGTTCGCGGTGTCCGCAGCGGACCAATCCCTTATGCATAAGCACGGCGTTTGCTCCGCCCTCGGCAACATGGTTGACAATGCTTTTCAGGTCCGTGATCCCGTGGATGGGACCGACGGTAACGCCATGATCCAAAGGAACAATAATGGTCCGTCCGGTGTTGCGGTTAAAGATACGCTCGGTGCGGATTGATTTGCCCAGGTGCATGCTGTGCCTCCTTTGTGCGGTTGGATCCGTAACAGGCTTGCAGCGGACCCAAAAAAAGGGCCGCTGGCTGGAAGCCTGCGGCCCTTTGGGGTGCTTGTATGTATACTCAGAACTTACATGGTACCCGTACGACCACAGACTTCCCACTGGGTAAAATAATACCAAGCCCAATAGCTGAAAAAGGAAGTGTGGTTGAGTACGTTGCGCATGACAAGCAGAATAATCGAAGATGCTTTGCCTTGTCAAGGGATTTTGGAACAAGAACCTGAAAAAATAGCCCCAAAAGGTGACAGCTTGACATCTGCGTATATGGTTTTACATTCGATGCTGTTTTGGCAGGAAAAAAAATATTGCATGAGGTTTTGGAAATGAACGATACATTCCCTGAATAAAGGAGAGGGTATGGGAACAGAAGAACAGAAATTTACCTGTCCACACTGTGGTCAGGAGCTTGATGCCTGGTTGGCCCCGCCGGATTCGGGCTGGGGAGAAATTTTGGTCTGCTTCAACAACACATGTCCCCATTATGTGGGTTCAGCTACCGATATTGAGAACAAAGGGACAGACAACAGGTCCATGGGGTGCAGGTACGCCATTGATCCAGCCAACAAATATCGTCCATTTAACCTCTTAGCGGTCTGCCCGCATTAGCGGACAGATTCAAGGCCCTGAGTGTGCGTGCATTCAGGGCCTTGTTTTTTTGTTGACCAGGCTTGCTCCTATGACGACATTGTCAACTATTCAGGAAATTGCCAAACAACTTCAGGTTCCAGAAAGCAATATCCGCTATTATCGGGATCGTTTTGAGGAGTATATTCCCAGTGTCGGCGATGGCAGACTGAAGCGATACAAAAAGGAGGCTGTGGACGTTTTTAGACATATTGTCCAAGGATACAGGGATGAAAAAATACCGAACAAATAACAGCCGAACTGGCCGAGATGTATCCCCAAACATTGCCCGTGGCCAATGAATTGTTTCAGACACCACATGGAGCTGAGCGCACATATGAGGAGCTGGGTGCCGGACTCCAGAGTCATGCGCATCCGATTCTGCGGGCTCAGGCTCGGACCTTGGAACATTTGGCGCAAACCCTGGCCGAAAGAAATTCCCTGCATGCAAAGTTTTCCCATTTCCGGGAAGAACACGAAAAGCTGAAAAAAGGTCTTGTCTATCTCTGGCGAACTCGAAAGGCAAAAAACGACAATGAGGGCAGTGACCGTGATATGTCCAGAGATACGCTGTCCAAGCAGGTCTCTACTTTAGAATAGAGGATCGAGCGCCTGGAAAGTCATGTGGACAGGGAGTTGGGAAAAATACGATCTGAAGTGAAGGAATTTCTGGATCTCACTCTGGAGATCATACGCAGGGGAGAGATGACAGATCTGAAGAGGAAAACTAAAGAAGATTACGAATAGAATTATTCTATGGCCCTTTCATAAATTTTACCTGTAGTGAGAAATGCTGGAGTTGAGGGCCTGTGTTTTCCAAGCTCAGTGCTGCATTGGGGCAGTATTTGACAATTCCGGAGATGTTAGGCTAGTATACCAAATGCTTGCAATGACCATCCCATATACCTACCTCAATAATTCATCAAAAAAATAGGAATAGTCCATGGAAGAACAGAATGCAAAAGTTGTGGTCAAGGATTTATACAAGATCTTTGGTCCAAATCCGGAAAGGGCTTATGAGCTCATCGAGCAGGGAAAAACCAAAGATGAAGTTTTAGAGGAAACCGGTCTAACTATTGGAGTGCAAAAGGCGAGCTTTGATGTCTATGAAGGCGAGATATTCGTGGTCATGGGGCTTTCCGGTTCTGGAAAATCTACCTTGGTCCGAATGCTGAACAGACTCATCGAACCGACTTCCGGCAATGTTTATTTAGAAGGCAAGGATATTGCCAAGATGAGCAAGGAAGAGCTCATCGACATTCGGCGCAAAAAAATGAGCATGGTTTTTCAGTCTTTTGCGCTCATGCCTCACATGTCTGTTTTAGAAAATGCAGGTTTTGGTCTGGAAGTGGCCGGTATCTCCGGGCAAGAAAAACAGAAAAGGGCCATGTCCGCCTTAGAGCAGGTAGGACTCAAAGCCTATGCCCACAGTTATCCCCAGGAACTCTCCGGAGGGATGCAGCAGCGGGTTGGCCTGGCCCGCGGGTTGGCCGTGGACCCAACGATATTGCTTATGGATGAGGCTTTTTCCGCCTTGGACCCCTTGATTCGGACCGAGATGCAGGATGAATTGATCAAGCTGCAACAGGAGAGCCAACGCACGGTTGTATTTATTTCCCACGATCTGGATGAAGCCATGCGCATTGGGGACCGCATCGCCATAATGGAAGGTGGGCGCATAGTACAGGTGGGCACGCCGGAAGGGATTTTGAAGAACCCGGCTGACGAATATGTCAGAGCCTTTTTCCGAGGCGTTGATCCGACCAGTGTGCTCAAGGCCGGGGACGTTGTTCGGGACAACCAAGTGACGATTATACGGCATCGAGGCGGCGGTCCGCGGGCAGCCTTGGAGCGGCTCATGGATCAGGATCGCGATTTTGGGTATGTCTTGGATGCTGATCGCAAGTTTTTGGGGGTTGTTTCAGTAGAATCTTTGCGGACGGCGATTGAAGAGGCCGGAAATGACCAGGATCAGACGCTGCAAAAGGCGTTTTTGGAAAATGTCCAAAGTGTGACCACAGATACCCCTATGCAGGATATTTTGCCGTTTATCACTGAATGGGATTGTCCAGTCCCGGTGGTGGATGAAAAAGGTGTATACCAAGGGGCGGTATCCAAGAATCGTTTTCTCAAAACCCTCAAACGCGAAGGATAATTACCATGAGTTTTACTATACCTTTAGGCCAATGGGTAGAATCTTTCGTCAACTTCTTGATGGATAACTTTACCTGGTTGTTTGACTTTATATCTTTAGTTGTCGGCTGGTTGGCTACCTCGTTGGAGAGCCTACTGATGGGGCTTCCAGCATGGATCATGATTGCAGTTATTGTTCTGTTGTCTTTTTGGCGTCTGGGGTGGCGGTATGCCCTGGTCTTTTTGGGCACCCTCCTCCTGCTGGTTGGGATGGAAATGTGGGATGCAACCATGTCCACACTTGCCCTGGTTTTGGCATCCACTGTGGCCAGTCTGGTCGTAGCGATTCCCATGGGCATCTGGATGGCCAAGAGTGATACGGTGGAGGGTATTGTCCGGCCTATTCTCGACTTTATGCAGACAATGCCGCCATTCGTCTATCTTATCCCGGCGGCCATGTTTTTCGGCTTGGGCAAAGTGCCCGGGGCTGTAGCCACTATCACCTTTTGTGCTCCTCCGGCGGTCCGTCTGACCAACTTAGGTATCCGCCAGGTGCCTAAAGAATTGCGGGAAGCCGGTATGGCCTTTGGCTGCACCGGGATGCAGTTGCTGCGCAAGGTGGAAATCCCCATAGCCATGCCCTCGATCATGGCCGGGATAAATCAGAATATCATGATGGCCCTGTCCATGGTGGTTATTGCTTCCATGATCGGAGCCGGTGGTTTGGGGAATGTGGTTTTAAGCGGCATCCAGCGCATGGATATCGGTCTGGGATTCGAAGGTGGCTTGGGTGTGGTCATTCTGGCTATTATTCTGGATCGTTTGACCCAATCCTTTGGTCAAGGGCAGGGTCCAAGCCTGATGACCAGATTGAAAAACCTGTTTGGATCGTCGTAACTTGAGGTGTTTCAGGCTTTCCATGTAGAAAAGTTTTGGAAAAGGAAAGGGGATACCTTGTTCCTTTCTGCCCAGTGTCTTCTTCAAGGACCTGCAGATTGGAAAAGGTTTGTGTACAATAAAAACCGAGGAGGCCGAAATGTTTCGAAAATTAAAACATCTATGTGCCGGTTTGTTGGTTCTGGCAGTTTTTGGTTTGTTTGTTGGTCCTATAGCCCAGGCAGCTCAATACGATAAGCCGATCAAGATCGGCTGGACGGCATGGTCTACTGCCGAGGCTAACACCAAGCTGATCAAAAAGATCCTTGAAGACAAAATGGGTTATGACGTGGAATTGATCATGTCTGATATTGGCATCCAATACCAGGGCATTTCGACTGGGGATATCGATCTCATGCTCATGGCATGGTTGCCAACCACGCATAAAAGTTATTGGCAAAAGTTTGCCGGGAAGGTTGTCAACCTTGGTCCGATTTATACCCGGGCCCGTTTGGGATGGGTGGTACCCAACTATATTCCCAAAGATAAACTGAATTCAATCAGCGATCTGACCAATGAAGGGGTGGCCGAAAAGCTGGATAACAAGATTGTGGGTATTGATCCAGGGGCCGGGCTGATGCAGGCCTCAGAAGAGGCCATGGAGGAATACGGATTGGAAGATGCCGGATATCAGCTCCTTGCCTCCAGTGGAGCAGGGATGACCGCTGCCTTGTCCCGGGCCATCAAGCGAGACAAGTGGATAGTAGTCACTGGTTGGAGCCCGCATTGGAAATTTGCCAAGTGGGACCTGCGCTATCTGGAAGATCCCAAGGGGGTGCTGGGAGGCAAAGAGAGGATTCACTGCCTGGCCCGCAAGGGTTTCTATCAGGACGTTCCCTATGAAGTCTTTGAATTCTTTGTCCGCTACAATATCCCTATCGACGACTTGGAAGCCCTGATGCTGGAAGGCAAGGAAACCTCGTACGAAGAGGCTGCGGATAAATACATTCAAGAAAATCCCGACCGGGTGAACTACTGGGTGACGGGAGAATTCTAAAGCTGTCATCCGGAGAATGTACGACATCGTCGTGCGCTACGGTTTCAGGACGCATCTGTCCGGCCACTTGCGACAGGATGCGGTGCCGGCATTGCAAGAGATTCACCGTGAATCTCTGTGCTGGTATGTATATGGCAGCGGCAAGAGTGAAGGGGAGGCACTGTGCTTTGGTCTCCGGACACTGGATGCAATGCCTCAGGATTTCCCCATGTTCTTTGCATCCCGTCCTGGATTGAGGACGGGGCGGGAAAGTTCGAGATGTTCCCGTGTTGATCTTTAAGCTTTTAAAATACAGGAGGAGAGCTATGCTCCACAGTTTGAAAAAAACCGCTGCGGTACTGTGTGTTTTTGGTCTTTCGGTTCTGCTTTTCAGCCCAATGGCCCAAGCTCAGGATTACGACAAACCAATCAAAATCGGATGGACTGCCTGGTCTGACGCGGAAGCCATCACCAAGATCGCCAAACAGATATTAGAAGAAGAGATGGGCTATGATGTCGAACTGGTCATGTCAGATATCGGCGTACAGTATCAGGCCTTGAAAACCGGTGACATCGACATCATGCTCATGTCCTGGTTGCCTGTGACACATCAAAATTACTGGAAAAAGTACGCCAGTGACGTGGTCAATCTCGGACCTTTGTATACCCGGGCCAAACTGGGCTGGGTGGTTCCCGATTATATTCCGGAAGATACGCTCAATTCTATTGACGACTTGGTTGACGAGGAAATCGCTGCCAAGCTGGATCACAAGATCACAGGTATCGATCCTGGGGCAGGTCTGATGCAGGCCTCTGAAAATGCAATGAAAGAATACGGCTTAAGCGATGCGGGCTACGATTTAATTGCCTCCAGCGGTGCCGGGATGACCGCGGCTTTGGCCCGGGCTATTGATAAAGGTGACTGGATTGTGGTCACTGGCTGGAGTCCGCACTGGAAATTCGCCAAGTGGGACTTGCGGTATATTGATGACCCCAAAGGGGTTTTGGGTGGCCGTGAACGTATCCATGCCTTGGCCCGGAAAGGATTTTATCAGGATGTTCCCTACGAAGTTTTTGAATTCTTCACCCGTATGTATATGCCTTTGAGCGAATTGGAAGCGGTCATGCTCAAGGCCAGCAATTCTTCCTACGGAGACGCTGTTGATGCATACATTGAAGAGAACCCTGAACGGATCTCTTATTGGGTAACTGGAGAGTTCAAATAAGACATTGACGATGCTTTAAAATAGAGAACAAACACTCTTGCCGCCTGTTCTCTGCGCCTGCTTCGGCAACCGAAGCAGGCGTTTTTTTATGCACAATGTTTATGCATTGCTCTTTGAGGTGAGGAGTGAGAATGGTATAAACTTCTTGAGCAATCGCATCTAGCTTGTTGTTCGTCTTTTCCACAACTGCATTTCCTGCATTTTTTGTTTTCGTTGGCGAGCTAATGCCTTGGCGATCAGGGAAGCATTTTTCTTGTAGCCCCACTTCTCTTTGTACTCTTCAGGGGTTAGTCCATGCTGGGCAAGGTGTTTTTTGGACAGAACCTTGAACTTTTTGCCGCATTCCAAGCAGACAACGGCTTTTTCCCGGATTGCCTTCTTGGGATCAACGGCTGGTTCTTGCGGTTGATCGGAGTCCTGAGCACTTTCGCTTCCTTCTACGATATCTTTGAGTTGTTTGGACAAACTTTGAACCATGGATGTAATTTCTTCTTCACTCATGGTCCGTACACTCGCTTGAGCCTTCACGATCTCCAGAGCTTGTTGCACATATTCTTCCATGTGATATCTCCTCTGATTTACATATTGCAGTTTATATCTTTTGGTGTGTTCCCAAAAAGTTGTATTGTAAGTACAAACAAGAAAATGTCAAACCATAGGTGTTTAGACGTATCATTCATGAAGATGCCCGATCATTTTCCACTTCAGGTCCAGTAAGCGAGCCCCTTCACGGTCTACTTCCCATGGATTGTATCCAGCCACAAGCTTGGATAGTGGCGGATTACAATGTGCCCCGCCCAAGTGATATTCAGGCATACCCACCCTGGCGTCCAGGACTGAAAAATCAGGACATTTGTAAGATACCAGATCCAGTATTGCCTGCTGTACGTTGGCGTGAAAGGCCGCTTTTTTCCAGGTGCCATATCTGCCGCTGTAGTATGCGGGCGGGGCCAGACCGAGCATATTCTTCAGGGCTCCAGTTATACCGGTCAAGGAATGGGCCTTGAGGACTGGAACAGA
>Ga0182239_1000684_pt1 | contig 12034 bp, 8 predicted proteins | sample hydfrate6_PW_210_FD_132456 | JGI IMG/M metagenome (GOLD analysis project Ga0182239, IMG submission 132456) | Subsurface microbial communities from deep shales in Texas, USA - hydraulic fracturing test 6_PW_210 | ecosystem: Environmental > Aquatic > Deep subsurface > Shale gas/oil reservoir >...
AAACGAAAGCGCTTTTGCCCCTGGTTTTCCCAATAGCCCATAATTTTGGACAGGGTCTGAAAATGTTTTGGTTCACGATAAAAATGGGTTACATTGGTGGAAATTTCATCCAACAAAGCCACCAACTCAGATTCGGAACGATCGTTTCGGATATATTCAAAGTAGGATTTATAACTCGATATGCCGAGTTGGCGCATCCGCTTTCCCAGCCGGGAGGAGACGAGGGCTTGTTTGTTGGGACCCAGACGAATCCCTGCCCGCTCATAAATGAGGTGGACAAACTTTCCAAAGGTCTGGGCATCGAGAATCTGCTCGTTCACGCGATATATCTCTTCGCAGGAACACCTAGTATGCCTGATCTTAAGTATCGATAACGATTTCGAGGTTGCTTCGGCGAAGACGTCTATCGAAGACTCCTCGCAATGACGGCCAATGAACGTTACCGTTTGTATGCTTCGTTAGCGCAAGCGTGCCTGCGCCTTGGCAGGCATGTGCGTTATTTATGATCGCTTGTACTGGGTTATGCGCCGTTTCCGGTCTTGGCCAGGGCATTTACTTCATCGGCCGAAAGAACTTTGTCGATGTCCAGGAGAATCTTGACCGAATCTTTGGCCTTGGCCATGCCCAGGATGAAGCTCGTATCCACTTGGGTACCAAAGGCTGGAGCAGATTCGATCTCTTCAGCGCTGATTTCAACCACCTCAGACACTTCATCCACAATAATGCCCATTATGACCCCAGCATCACCTCTCTGGACCCGGACCACGATGATGCAGGTCTTTCGCGAGGTCTCCTGGGCCGGCATATTGAATTTCAGGCGAAGATCAACAATCGGAACAACTTTCCCCCGCAAATTGATTACCCCACGCACATAGTCCGGAACCCGAGGCACACGAGTAATCTCAAGCATCTCAATGATTTCCTGCACTTTCAATATCTCCAGGCCGTACTCTTCCTCCGCCAGATGAAAGGTCAGATACTTTCCCGCCAGTTCCTCCATTCCGGCCTCAACTGCTTGTGTGGAACGAGAACGTGCATTACTCATCCGTCTTTCCTCCATTGATTACCAACCATATCATTGCTTGTCGTGTATGGATTTTCACTCTACTCGTACCGCGATTCGTTATTTTGTACTAAAAATCTTTAAAATCGTCGTCATCTAAAGGAATGAGCTTCTCCGGCGACTGTTCCCGGCTTTGGCCCTTTGATTGGGCCGCCCTGGATTCGGACTGACGGGGCTTCCTTCCCATTTGCGGACCCTGATTTGCACCGCTTCGATCCTGCCCGCTGTGCTGCCGGGTGCGGCTCGAACGGCTTGCGGAAATCCTGCTCCGGGCACTTCCTCCTTGCTGGGCGGCCTGCATGTTTTCATGTCCACCGGTCTCTCCGGCCACGCCGATAATTGCGCTCAGTTCCCGCACCATCCGATCGAGCTCAGCGGCTTGAGACGAAAGCTCCTCGGCTGCGCTGGCCGATTCTTCAGAATCAGAGGCGTTTTGCTGGACCACCTTGTCCATCTCGGCCACGGCCGTGTTCACCTGCTCAATGCCTTGGGCCTGTTCCTTGCCTGCGGCCGCAATTTCCTTGACCAGGGTATCCACCTTGTTCACACTCTCCTGGATTCGATGCAGACGGTTTGAGACGTCCTGAGCTACATGCACCCCGTTTTCCGCACTGGCCTGAGACTTCTCGATAAGCTCTGAAGTATTCTTGGCCGCTTCAGCCGAACGCTGGGCCAAATTGCGCACTTCCTCGGCCACCACGGCAAAACCCTTGCCCGCTTCCCCGGCCCGGGCCGCCTCGACTGCGGCGTTTAAGGCCAACAGATTGGTCTGAAAAGCGATATCGTCAATGGTCTTGATGATCTTGGAGGTTTCTTCCGATCCGCTCTTGATCTGACCGATGGCTTCATTCATCTGCTCCATGGCCTGAACCCCGCCATCGACCTCCTGGCTGGCATCGGTCATGGCCTGCTCGGCCTGGGATGCATTGTCCGCAGTGTGCTTGGTCTGGGAGGCCATTTCCTCCAATGAAGAAGAGGTTTCCTCCAGACTGGAGGCCTGTTCATTGGATCCTTCGGCCATGGATTGGCTGGAGGAGGAAAGCTGATCGGACGCCGCGTTTACCTCCCGGGAACTGGAAGCCAAGCCCTGAATAATATCTTGAATAGGAGCGGCTATCCGCCGGCCGAAATACCAGGCCACGGCCAAGCCGATAAGGGCGAAAAGGGCGGCTCCGATCCCGATACCGGTTAAAATGGAATTGAAGCTTTCCTGGGCATTTTCTGCGATCTCTTTGGATGTATCCAGGAAGGCCTCCACCGGACTGGTGGCCACCACGGTGTAGCTGCTGTCTCCAATAGTCACCGGAGTGAAGGCGGCATACTTCGCCTCCCCTTCAAATGTATAATTGACCAACCCCTCCTGTCCGGTCATCCATTGCTCCCGCACGATTTCAGCCAGTTCTCCAAACTTGGATTCAGAAACGTTCACCCCGTCCTTCAGGGTGTATCGGGGATGGCTGACCAGGACTCCCTGATTGTCGACAACAGAGATATATCCGGCCATATTCTCGGAAAATTCCGAAACCATATCCCAGACCAGGCTCCAATCCAGAAAAACGGCCGCCACTGCCCGCAATGTATCACCCTGATACACCGGGGCGGCCAGAACCATTTCCACTTTATCGTTTGCCGGATTGATCTGCAATCCGGCATTGACCATTTGCCCGGCCGCAATGTTTTTTGCCTGGACGAACCAATTTGATCCCTTTCCAATGCTTATCTCACCGGCCTGCGCGTCCGGCCCGTAAGCTGCCATGGCCTTCCCTTCCGGATCGAGAAGCAGGATCTGGTTAATGGCCTTTGCGCTTCCTTGTGAAGTCTGCAAGGTAGCGGCATTGGCAATACCTTCGAGTGAATTGGCAAAAGAATCCATGGCATGCTCTGCAGCCACCTGGGTCATATCCGCCCAATAGGCACTGGCACAAACAATCCAGTCCCACTGAGGTATAAAGGAATAGGCTACAAACTTTTCCCGGCCTTCAAATTCGTAGCTCAAAAAACGGACTTCATCCGCCGTCCTGTTCTCCAACGCCCCTTGGAGGCGCTTTAAACCAAGATCCCGGACGATGTTTTTTCCTTCCAGATCACTCCTGGGGTGGACCAAGAGCTTTCCCCGGCTGTTCATCACATACGGGTATCCACTCTGCCCAAAGCGCACTTGGCGCATCTGTTCGGCGACAAAAGCTTTCCCTTGCTCCCTGAGCTCACGTATCGAAAACTCTGCTTGCTCATGAAGAGCGCTGCTCAGTTCCAGAATCAATCGTTCCTGAGCCTGGCCGCTGATAAGCACTCCCCGGACAAAACGGCTCATATCCCGCCGGGTAAATTCGTTGAGCACCTCATCCTGGCCCCGCTTGGCAGCCAAATATTCCTGCAGAACAGATGAAGAGGCCACAGAGCGCAGACCTTGCCTGCCCTGGACCAAAAACTGTTTCACCCGTTCCTTGGCTGCCTGGGCCAGATACTGCAGCTTGTCCCCGGCTTCCAGGGTCACCCCTTTTTCAGACTGAGCCACAACCTCTTCATTGAAATTCTGCAGCTGCATCAGGGCAAAAAGATTGATGACCACGATGGGAATTAATACCATGGCCATACACATAGCAATAAGTTTTCCCTTTAAGGACATCCTGCCGATCCGCATACAATCCTCCTGGACAATTTTTCCTCCCCACATCAAGGCTCGCAGCTGGTTTTGTCACCAGCTTTTCCCGATTCCCCTGCCAGCCTATCTCTCTTCTTGATCTGCCTCTTCCAGGGCGAAATACTGACCAGCAGATTCCTTCGTAACCCCGCTGTCTGCACCTCTGGAACCTACCACCTGCATAAGCTCCTGAACCACAGTCTCCAGATCCTTGGCCTGGGCCGAGAGTTCTTCAGCCACGCTGGCCGCTTCTTCGGCATCCGCAGCCGAGGTCTGCACCACCTTGTCCATTTCAGCCACTGCAGTGTTCACCTGTTCAATGCCTTGGGCTTGTTCTTCTGAGGCTGTGGCTATCTCGTCGATCAAGCCACCGACTTGTTCATTTTGGGTCTTGGTCTGTTCAAATGCTTCCTTTGTTTCCTCTAGCATTTTGGATCCGTTCTGAATTTCATTCACCGTCTTTTCAATCAGCCCCTGGGTATCCTTGGCCGCTTGGGCCGAACGCTGGGCCAAGTTGCGGACCTCTTCGGCCACCACGGCAAATCCCTTCCCTGCTTCCCCGGCCCGGGCCGCCTCTACTGCGGCGTTTAAGGCCAACAGATTGGTCTGGAAGGCAATATCGTCGATGGTCTTGATAATTTTGCCGATTTCGTCGCCTTGGGTGGATATGCGCTGCATGGCCGCCATGGTCTGCTGCATGGCTTGCACAGCGGTTTGCAGGGCCTTGTAGGCCTCGTCCCGGAACCGTTTGGCCTTATTGGCATGCTCCGCATTTTGCTTGGTTTGGGAGGCCATTTGCTCCAGGCTGGAGGAGCTTTCTTCCAGGCTGGAAGCCTGCTCGTTGACCCCTTCGGCGATCTGCTGGCTGGACCTGGCGATTTGATCCGAGGCGGAATTCACTTGGTCGCTGGCTGCAGACAGCTGGCCGATCACTCTGCGCATTGGGCGGGTCACCCCCAAAGTGATCAGACAGGCCAGGAGAACCCCAAGACCGACTGCCCCCCCGCTACCCAAGAGCATGCTCAAATTGGCCCTCGAAGCAACGCTGTCCATTTGTTGTTGCTGCAGCTTTCCAATCTCAGCCGCCCGGCGTTCAACCCGTCCAGCTGCCTGGGCCATTCGTTCTTCAGCTTGCTTTTGCGCCAGAATCTTTTGCACAAAATCGTCAAAAGCTTGACTATAACCAGATACTATAGACACTATTTTGGCACCAAGTTCTTGTGCATCTCCACCTTGTCCTTGCATGCCCTGTCCAAAGCCGTTGATCTTTTGGACCAAAGATCGAACCGCTTTCACACCCTCTTCCGCCCCAGTCAAGGCCACAGTCCGTTCTTCCTGACGGCAAAGCAGGGTCTGACGGATGAGTTGATTGGCCTTTTGAGCGGTAGCCGTGGCTTGTTGTTGCCTTTGGCGACTCTCTCGCCGGACCTTGCTCACCTTCATGTCCTGAATCCGATTGATGGACCCCGCGGCGCTTCGCAGACGTCGAGCCGCATCCTGCATACTGCTTTGAGCCGTTTGGGTCTGTTCATCGATTTGGATATACTCACCAAAGGCCTGCTCGTACTTTTTGGCCTGATCAGACACGTTTTCAGCACATAGCACGTCTTGATCTGCGTTTGCGGATGCACCGACAATTTCCCGTGTTTTATTCGACAGGATAAAGGCCGAAGTCTGAATCTGTCCAAAAAGGGAATTGAGCTATAGATTCCAGTTTTTGGGCCGCTTGCTCCATGCTTTGCCCTGCCTGTACCCTTTGCCCTTCCAAATCCACATATGCAGCAATAACATCTTGGTATTCTTGTATATCTTCCTGAATGAGCCCCAAAAGCTCCCGGGCCTGTGGATTTGCAATCCGGTCCGTCATATCTTTGGTTACAGTGATGACTTCATTCAACCTCTCTCTGGCATTGTCCGCTGCGCCTCGATCTGCGGAGACAATATATTCTTTCTCCATCTCCCGGGCCCTGAGCACCTGGGCCACAACTTCATCTGCCTGCTCAGCCAAAAAAAATCCGCCCTGTAAGCGCTGCATACTGTACAAACCCACAACAGCCACCAGAACGGTCATAATCAACACCACGGCAAACCCCGCCCCTATGCGCACCCCTAGCCTGGCATTCTTGAACATTCCCTCACTCCCTTCATCAAATATGATCCCTGATCTCTAATCTTGCGCTTCATTATTTTCCTTTTACTTGGGAGGATATTTTTGTAAACGATAAATTGGATCGTTGCCCTAGAAGTGAACTCCGTCCCTAATTTGTGGCCATGCGCACCACGCCGCTGACGTCAATGATCAATCCGGGCTGTCCGTCGGACATGATGCTCGCCCCGGCTACCCCGGGAATAGATCCCATGGCCGACCCCAGGCTTTTGATTACGGTCTGGTTCTGGCCCAGAAGTTCATCCACAAGAAGAGCCGCCTGCCGCCCGCCATCCTCGACTACCACAGCGATACCCTGGGTTGGGTCTGTCATTGCATCGGATACTGAAAACAGCCGGCTTAAACGGAACATGGGCACCAGCTTGTTCCGAAACGGCAATGTCTCGCCCCGGCCCACCACAGAGTTGAGCATTTCCGAAGTAGGTTGAAAGGATTGGATGATGGACAAAAGAGGAAGGATGTAGCGTTCACTGCCCACCCGGACCTGCATTCCGTCGATGATGGCCATGGTCAGAGGCAGGACCAGGGTAAAGGTTGTCCCTTCACCTGGTACGGATTGAATGCGGATATTTCCGCGCAGAGACTCGATATTACTCTTGACTACATCCATGCCAACCCCTCGGCCGGACACATCCGTGATCTGGGCCGCAGTGGAAAATCCGGGCTCAAATATCAAGGCATAGACCTCTTCATTGCTCATGCCCTCTGCTGTGGAAATAATACCCCGCTCTATGGCCTTGGCAGCCAACGTCTCCCGTTTCATGCCTCGACCATCGTCGCTGATAGCAATATGGATGCTTCCCCCTTCGTGGTAGGCACTTAAGACGATCCTGGCCTTGGCCGGCTTGCCAGCGGCAATTCTGTCCTCAGGAGTAGGTTCAATCCCATGGTCTACTGCGTTGCGTACCATATGCACCAGCGGATCGCCCAGCTTTTCCACCATGGCCTTGTCCAGCTCAGTCTCCTTGCCCTGCATTTCCAGCTCCACCTGCTTGCCGGACTTTTTGGCCAAGTCCCGGACCAGACGGGCCATGCGCCGGAAGGTGGCATCAATGGGAATCATGCGCATGGACATGCCCATATCCTGCAAACTGCGGGTGATCTTGGTCAATTGAGCCAGGTTGCGTTCAAGCCGGGCGGACATGTTTCCGTTCAAACTCTCGTCCTGGGTGACACTAGACTCCACAATCACCAGTTCGCCGATGGTGTCCAACAGGAGATCGATCTTGTCCGCATCGATCTTCATGGTCTGTCTTATCTGGGTTCCCCCGGACCCGTTCGCAGCAGCAGGCTGCGCTTCAGGTTGGGCAGTGGGCTTGTCCTCTTGGTCCGCGGGCGCAGGCTGTTCTGCCTGGGCTGCCTCCTGACTGGGCGCAGGTCTCTGCTCCACACGAGATTCGCTGTGTTCACCCCCTGTCGAATCAGGTGCGGCCACCTTCTTGACCGACGCATCATCCCGGACAGCGATGACAAAATCGTACACCTGCCGCAGCTTGACCTCAGGAACGTACATCCCCCCCTGCTCCAGGGCGGTTTGGAGATCCGCAGTCATAGTTTTGAGCATGTCCAGGGCGCTGAACGTGGCGTCAACCACTGCCCCGGAAAAATCCATCCGTTCCTTGCGTACTTCATCCAGGAGATTCTCTGCCTTGTGGGCCAACTCGGAATGAGGGGAGAGTCCCAGGAAACCGCACGTTCCCTTAATGGTGTGAAAGGCCCGGAATACGGCAGCCACTGCATCCAGGTTCCGGGGGTCGCTTTCCAGGATGAGCAGATTCTCGTCGGCAATATCGAAATGCTCTTGGGCCTCAGCAATGAATTCGGCCGTGATCTCCGGATCGCTGATACAAACCGGCTGTAAGAGCGGGTCATGCTCTCGGGATACAGTATCTTTGGGTGCTGTTTCCTGTTCTGATGCCGCGGTCCGATGGTCACTCTCGTCCTCATCCGCAACCGGAGCACCATGATGTTCGTGTTCCGACGTTTCTGGCTCTTTGCCCTGGATCATAAACAAGGGTTCCGGCAGAGAGCCGCCCTTGTCACAGGCCTGAATCACCGCCTCGAACCAGTCCTTAAATCCCAACAGGATATCCGGAGATACATCCTGGCTATGGGCCTGAATATAATCCTCCAGTTCATGACAAGCCTGAGCCACAGACTCCAGCCCCATCACCCCGGCCTCGCCTTTGGCCGTGTGCACCAGACGCTTGATTTCTGTCAGCGCCAGGTCGCCGCGCTCTTTTTCATAGTCCAGGATCAGGTCTTCCAGATCGGAGAGTACAGATACCTGCTGTGTTATATACACGGACAGCATTTCGTGATCCACACCCAGGGCGAATCCTTCTGCTTGTCCTTCATCCTGCCCCTGGAACTCCGAAGCAAAGGGCAAGGACATCTCCTGCTCATCCCGGCCACCAACAAGAATGGATTGCAGGGCGGAAACAAGTTCAGCAAGGTCTTTCTCCAGGTCCTGATCCGCCTGCTCTTTGCCTTGCAGAACATTTCCCGCTCGCTCAATCGCCCGAGCAGAACGAGGATGTGAATCCTGGACAAGGTGGGAAAGGCGAAGGAAAGAATTTCCAATCTGTTCCCCTTCCCCTGGATCAGAAAGATCAACCATGACCACATCTTCAGCAATTTCTTTTATCAGGCCCTGGGCCTGGGGACTAGCTTTGCTCATGGGCACATCACAACTTCGTTTACAAATTGGGCAATAATTTTCAGATGCCGGACCCCGCAGGCAGACTATTATGATTATCTTGTATTTGGTATTCGCCAGAACTTACTTTCTTGATAAATGAGATACTTCTACACCTGCATGCGCATAATCTCCTGATACGCTTCCAGGGCCTTATTTCGTATCTGTAAGGCTAATCGCATGGACAGATTGGCTTTTTGTCCGGCAATCATGGCTTCATGAATACTGGTTTCCCCACCGGCGGCCACATCCTGCTGGGCCATAGAGGCAGTCTTTAACTTTGCATCCACTTCGTGCAGCGATTCCTGCAAGGCCTGTCCAAAATCCCGGCTCACCTCGCCGGCCGTAGCAGGCTCAAGCCGTTTTTTGTTTTGTCCCAGATCCTGAATCCCGGACCAAGCAACGTTTTCTGTTATATCCATGCCCTATCCTCCAATTTCCAGGCCTTTCAAGGCCATGCGCTGAGCTGCCTTCAAACTGTTCACATTGGCCTCATAAGCCCGGGAAGCAGTCATGATGTCCGTTATCTGAGTCACCACGTTGATATCCGGCAAACTCACATATCCTTGGTCATTTGCGTCTGGGTGGGCCGGATCATAGACTTCTTTGACCGCATCCTCATGGCTGATAATTTCACTCACTTCTACCCCGGCAACGCCTTCCTGTTCGCTGAACAACGCCTGCTGCAAGGATCCTTCAAAGTCCGGCCGGGACTGAAAAATTACGGACTTGGGCAGATATGGGCCGCCCTCCGGTGTCCGGGTGGTATTGACATTGGCCAAATTTGCGCTCAAGGCATTCATGCGCACCGTCTGCGCGCTCAATGCACTGGCATTAATCTGCATGGCCTGAAAAAAATTCATATCCATTCCTAGGGTTATTTTGTTGATCACTGCATGTTTTTCTCTTCAATCCCCATCCCAGCATCCCAGCATTTCTTCATTTCTTCGTTTCTTCATTTCCCTTGCTGAATAACATACTGCATCAACGAGAATTTCCCGCGCAGCATCCTGGCTGCGGCCTCGTACTTGATCTGATTCTCGGACAACAAAGCCATCTCCTCTTCCATACGCACACTATTGCCGTCCCCGATCTCGGGCGAGTCTCTGGTGACCAGGTCTCCATCTACCTCCTGCACCTGTCCAGGCCCAAAACCGAAATGATCCTCATGAGTCGCCCGCAGCCCCCCCCCGTATATAGCTTCCCGCAGCTGACTCTCAAAATGGAGATGGCTGGGGGAATAGCCCGGTGTTTGAGCATTGGCGATGTTTGAAGCAACGTATTGATGATTCTGCTTGCGCAGGTCCAAAGATTTCTCCAAAACCTGATATGCTTGTCCAAACAAGGCAATGGTGCCTGCCATCCGTATCCTCCCGTACTTTTTACCCCCTGAGGGGGTAATGACAACATCGATACCACCCGTCATTCCCGGGCGTCTGCCCCGAAAGAAAGGTATCTTCGATTTAGGGTTCATTCGTACTGGAAAACAGCTTCTCGTTTTGGGTCAGGAAACTTCCCTCCTGGGCCAGTTCGGCCCATAATGTCCCCTCTCCTTTTTCGGCAAGTTCCCGGTATGTTTTAATCGCCGCCTCCTGCTGTCCTGATGCCGCCAGCAGCTCTGCCGCCCGAAATAGAGCTGGAAAGGCGTATTCAGATTTTCCCCGGCCTATCTCTTGCAACAGGGAGAGGGCCTGCCCCAGGTCACCCAAAACTGATTTTGCTTTGGCCCAGGCAAACAGAATCTCAGGGGGAAAGGATTCCTGCGGCGACCAGGCCCGCTGCAAGTAGCGCTCTATGCGCTCATAATCTCCCGCTTCAGCAAGGGCCTTGACCGTGAGCAGGTCGAGTTCCCGACTAAAAGGGCGGGACGTATCCAGCAGCTGCTGTAAGGCCTTTTCATGCTGCCCATTATCCAGCAAAGTCTTGGCGGCCAAAGCCATGATCTCTGCACTGTATCGTCCATTCGGATATTTTTGGGCGTACACCTCTGCATATTGAACAATATCGCCCCAACGGCCCTGCTTGGACCAAAGGCGCAAAAGACGGGCATAGAGCCTTCCCTGTTCAGCCTCCTTATCCGTCCTGGCCAGCATGTACAAAAAGACCCTGGATGCACGTCGATAGAGTCCAAGACCGGCAAATGCATCCCCCATGGACCATAAAAAATCTTCCCCAAGATCTGTTTTGACCAATGTATCTCTGTGTTTAGCCACCAAAGCCAGCCCCTTGACCATTTCGCCCTTGGCAAACAGCATGGGCACCAGCTTGGGGATCAGCTCCACCAGCAGGGCCCGGGCCTCGTGCTGTAAAGGGCCGGCTGCAAAATAGGCCAGAAAAACAGTCAGTTCTTCTGCCGCCTTCTCCAGCTCTTCAAGTTGATAAAGGGCAACAATGTGCTTCAGACCGGCCTCTTCCCGCACCAAACGTTCAGGAGCCCGGGCAGCGACTGTTTTATAGGTGGAAACCTGTTCCATTCGCACCTTGGGCAAGGTCTCTTGCACTCTCATGTCCGCCAGGCTCAAACTGGCTCTGTACTTGGCAGCGGTATGCGCATAGTCGTCCACGATGTTTTGGAGCAACATCCGGGCCAGTTCATGGTATTCGTCCCGCCACAGACACATCCCGGCCCGCCACATGGCCATGGCTTTCTTCTCATCCGAAGCAAGCACGACAGGAAGTTGGCTGTACAGGGGGCGGGCCCGGCCATATTGTCCGCCGGCGTAAAACAGTTCCGCGATTGCAGCCATAGCCCGGGGCACAGTCAGCATATCCTGAAGAGATATATTGGTTTTATTCAGAATACCTTGGGCCTCATCCTTCCTGCCCAGAGCCAGAAGGGCCTGAACCTTGCGCAGCGAAATTCTTTCCCCAATCTGGTCTTGGTCATTCTTTGCAGAAACATCTGGATCATGACCGCCGATCAAATCCAGGGCCTGCCCTGCCCTTCCTGTGGCCAGGGCAGTCTCGATCCTGGCCATACGCCAGTACCTGCCCACCCTCGTGCTCCCCTCATCCCTGGACTGCCCTGAAAACAACCGGCAATAAGCCAGATAGGGACGGTTTTGGGTCAAAAGGGCATAGACCTCCAACAGACGCAGCCTTTTCGGCATCTTGCTTTTATCCGTATCTGGAGGAAAAATTGAGGCGAATACCTCCTGTACTTCCTTCAGGCGCCCGGCTCGAAGCAGGAGTTCGGCTTCCAGAGCCTGCAATGCATGGGACAAATCCTTCTCCGTCTCCTTGAGCTTTTCCACAGCCAAGGACCACTTTTCATCTGCCGCTGCCTCTCGTACATCTCTTGGCAGTTCTCTTGCTCTTTGCCGGTCAAGAACCAACGGGAAGGGCATGCGGGTGAAGTGAAAGGGAACGTCCAAAGCAGCAGGGGATTCGTATTCGGTCAGGAAACGCTGCCAATCCCCGGAGTATGAAGATTTCACAAATCGTCCCCCCACCGCTCCTCCCTGT
>Ga0182239_1000688_pt1 | contig 11988 bp, 7 predicted proteins | sample hydfrate6_PW_210_FD_132456 | JGI IMG/M metagenome (GOLD analysis project Ga0182239, IMG submission 132456) | Subsurface microbial communities from deep shales in Texas, USA - hydraulic fracturing test 6_PW_210 | ecosystem: Environmental > Aquatic > Deep subsurface > Shale gas/oil reservoir >...
CAGATACAAGGAAGATGCAGACGAGCTATAGTTGACTATGCGAGGCTGCATCTGACGCAGTAGATGCGGCAAAATTGAAAATCCCGGAGGGTTTCAAATTTTAACACCTGAAAATGACTTAATTCCTTAAAAAAATTTAAAATATTAATCCGTGTAAAAATTTGAAACGCTCATTTTAGGTGAAAGTGACTGATTCCAATGCAGCGCAATGTGATAAGACGACTCGAATGCGTGAACAATCTGCCCACCCTGCCGGCGGTAATTGAAAATCTGGGCGCCGCCCTGCAGGACCCGGAGGTGGATGTTGAAGATGTTGCCGCCATCATCGAGGATGATCCGGCAATTATGGCGCGGATCATGAAAGTTGTGAATTCGGCGCTTTACCTGGGCGTCCAGGAGGCCTCCTCATTGAGAACCGCCATTGTACGGCTCGGTTTTGGCGCGGTGAGTAATATCGCAATGTCTGCTGCCGTTTTTTCCACTTTTGGCCCGGCAGGCAAGCCAGGGCTGAACCGGACCGAGTTCTGGCGGCACTGCATCAGTACTGGAATTGCATCAGAGCTCGTATGTCAGCAGCTTGCGGCCTTTGCAGAAGTCCGCATCAGCCGGGATGCACTGCACTTGTACGGTCTGCTGCACGATATCGGCAAGATCATTTTTGAACAGTATTTTCATGAGGGGTTTGTTGACGCCCTGGAGCTGGCCCGAAAGGAACAGATCCCCCTGGAAAAGGCGGAATTCCGGGTGCTGGGTGCGGATCATGCCCAGGTCGGCGCCTGGCTGGCAAAACAATGGAATCTGTCCGGGGATTTGATCGCAGTGATTCGCTGGCATCACCACCCGCAGCAGGCAGGCAAACAAAACCGCGACCTGGTGCGGATCTGCTATCTGGCAGACCTGGTGGCCAATGCAGGGGAACTCGGAGACGGGGGCAATATTTCACGCGGGCATGCCGGGGAGATTCAGGCAGAGTTTGACCTTGATGGCGATTATTTGCTAAAAACGATCCGGACCGTTGAATTGCGTACCGCGCAGTCGCCGCTTTTAATGTCGTTTGCAGCATGAGAAAAATCCAATATCCTGTAGGAAGTGCAAAGGTCGCCGATGGATTCACATTATTACGAAACATTAACCGAAATCGCGATCGACAACTACAGCTTCAGGGTAACCTGGAACGCGGCCAGCAGGGATTGCTGCATCCTCTGGATACAGGACACCGACACCATGAATCAGTTCGAGACCCTGGGGCGCTTTTCCCGGTTTGACAAGAGAAGCATTCTTGAATTCGTTGTCCGGTATGTTTCAAGCCAGGCGTTAAGGGAAGAAATCAGCAAAAGAAGGTTCGCCCTTTACATTGAGGACATCTCACCGATGTTTTTTGAAGAAATCCAGCAGCTCGGATACCGGGAAAAGGCAGAGGCCTTCAGAAATCTGTTTAACCTGGATTCTGTAATCGATGAGGCCGCAGACCTGGGGTGGAAGCGAAGATGCATGGCCAAGCGGTTTCATCCGGATAAGGGGGGAGATAACAGGGCCATGGAGGTGATCAATGAAGGCTACGAACTGTTGAAATCAAAAAGCGGGAAAACGATTAAGACAGATGGAGAAAACCAGCACTCATAAACTTTTACCTGGCATGATTCTGGCCCGGGATGTCAAGGATCAGACCGGACGCCTGCTGGCGCCCTCGGGACAGGAGGTCACGGAAAAGCTGATCCGGATTTTCAAGATCTGGGGCGTGGGAGACATTCATGTACAGGCCTCAGATGACCCGGATGTCTCGGTGGAGGCAGAGCCTGTTTCCGACGAAATTTTGCGTAAAGCCGAGGAAATCGAGGAATACAGGTTTCAGTTCAATGATCTGAATGATCCGTTTGTGGCCGAGCTTTTCCGGATCAGCGTCATGAAAAAGGCGCGGCTATTAATGGCCGGCTCCGGGCAAACGCCGGCCGGAGAAAGTCCGGCCGGGCCGGCTGAGGGCCGGAAGCCGCCGGTGCCCCTGAAATCCAGAAAGATTGATGTTGACAACCTGATTCACAAAACCCTGCGCCTGGGCACGATTCCGGCTATTTATTACAAGACCATTGCGGCCATTAATAACCCGGAGGCCTCGCTGGATGATATCGCCGGAATCGTGAGCAATGATACGACCTTGTCTGCCAAGGTACTCCAGTTGGTCAACAGCAGTTTCTACAGCCTTCGTCAAAAAGTCGACACACTTACCTGGGCCCTGGCCCTGATCGGCACAAACCAGTTAATGACCATTGTATCCGGGGTTTCGGCTGTGTCGCTGTTTAAAAACATCCCTTCGCAGATGATCAACATGGTTTCTTTCTGGGAGCACAGCATTGCATGCGGGACAGCGGCCAGGCTGCTTTCCAGCTATTTTCCCAGGCAGATGGAGGCGGAGCGATTTTTTGTTGCCGGTCTGCTCCATGACATCGGCCGGCTGATTTTGGTGCAGAACCTGCCGGGCCATTATTTTGAAATCCTCGAGCAGGTCCGGCAGGAGGAAATCTTTCTGTTTACTGCAGAGGAGCAACGATTCGGCGCGGATCATTCGGTTATCGGAGCGGCACTGGCGCATCACTGGAATCTGCCGGAGGGGCTGGTCAACATGATCAAGCACCATCATTATCCGGCCCGGGAAACTTCCCACGTGGAGGCCGCCACGGTCAACCTGGCCGACATTATTGTCAATGCCCTTGAAATCGGAAACAGCGGAGAGACCTTTGTTCCGGTCATCGAACCCGACATTTGTGAAAAATTGAGCCTGGACAGGGAGATCCTGCGCTCGGTGGTCAATGAAATCGATCTCCAGCTTGCAGATATATTCGAGATTATCTATGGAACCGCAGAATCGACAGATTGATCCCTATCAGGTACGGCGCCTGGAGCATATGGCGCAGTACTCAATGGAGGCCCTGGAGCTGTGCGCCGCGCTCGGCGACTACCAGACATCTGTAACCAAGTTCAAAAACCGCAAGGACATATTTGAAAGAGCGGTGCAGGGCCTGCAGCAGATGCTTCCCATTGCGTTTTATGCGTTTTATGCCGTGGATGAAGTCTATTCCGACATTGAACTCGAGCACCTGGATGCGGCCGGAAAAGAGGACTATATCCGGCAAACCGTGGACGATCTGATTGATAAGGGCACGGTGGCCCTGGCTTTTCGCGAGAAACGCACGCTTACCGCCAAGACCCGGGACCGGAAATACACGGTGCTGATACATGCGCTTGCAACCACTGCCAAAACCTACGGGATTTTTTTCTGTTTTCTGGATAAGGGGCCTTTTGAAAAAAGCATTGTGGATAAAATCACCACGATCGTGATCAAATCCACCTGTTATGCACTGGAAAATTTTGAGCTCTATCAGCTGATCCACCAGAAAAACGCCGAACTGGTGGGAAAAAACCAGCAGTTGTCCAGGTCGGAAATCGTTTACAGAAATACGTTTGAAAATACCGGCAATCCGACCATCATAGTGGATGCCAGAGGTACAATTTTACATGTAAACAGCCGGTTCCTGGCATTTTCCGGACTGGATCAAAAATTTCTGATCAGGCAGAGAAGGATCACGGACTTTCTGGTCAGAAAAAAGCGGCATTCATATAGCTTTTCCAGGCTCTTGCAGATCGCGGAAACTTCGGATCCGGGCAATCCTGAGGAATATATTTTTGAAAACAGCCGCGGGGAGCGCAAGCACGTTTTTCTGAAAATATCCGCCCTTGGCCTGGAACATCAGTATATCATTTCACTGACCGATGTGACCCCGATAAAGGAGGCGGAAAAACAGTTAGAGTTCCAGGCCTTTCATGATCCGCTTACCGGGCTGCCCAATCGGATCCTGTTCCAGGACCGGCTCAGGCAGGCAGTCAAGAAAAAGAAGCGCTACCCGGGCTACAATTATGCTCTTGTCTTTATTGATCTGGACCGATTCAAGGCAGTCAACGACAGCCTGGGCCACAACCTGGGGGACCGGCTGCTTGTACAGGTGGCCCGGCTCCTTTCTGCCTGCGTTCGGGAAGTGGACACCGTGGCCCGGTTCGGGGGCGACGAATTTCTGATCCTGCTCGAGGAGGTTCCTGACCAGGCGTCCTGTGACGTGGTCGCCCGGCGGATTCTTGAAAAATTCCGTAAGCCCATGGATATTAGCGGTCATGAAATCACAATGACCGTCAGCATGGGGATTTTGATCAGTGCCCAGCAGCAGGCCGAGCAGAAGGATGCGATCCGGCTGGCGGACATGAGCATGTATGAGGCCAAGAAGATGGGCCGCAACCGGGTGGTTTATTCCCACGAGATTTCTGAAAAGGAAATCGAAAGAAAGCTGTTTCTGGAAAATCAGCTCCAAAGCGGCATTGAACGCGGGGAATTCTTTGTCCAGTATCAGCCGTTGATGGATTTGACCCACAACAAGCTCTACGGCCTGGAAACCCTTGTCAGGTGGCGGCATCCGGAATTGGGGATCGTCCCGCCCAACCATTTCATTCCCATTGCAGAGGAAACCGGCCTGATCATTCCCCTGGGAAGGAAAGTATTTGAAATGGCATTCCGGGACTTTGCGGACTGGCAGTCCAGATTTCCCGAGGCTGCCGACTTATGCTTGAGTATCAACCTTTCTGTAAAGCAGATGTTTCAAAGCGATCTGGTGGCCGATATCCGGGAAATGGCCGAGGCAGTGGCGCTCCCGCTGGATAACATCAACCTGGAGATCACGGAAAGCATCTTCATCGATGACATGGAGCTGGCCATCGAGACGATCAATGCATTAAAAGCCATGGGGATTGCTATTTCCATTGATGATTTCGGCACCGGATATTCATCCATCAAGTACCTGAACCAGTTTTCCATTGACCTGGTGAAGATCGACAAAATCCTGATCAACAATATCAACGGGAATTCCACGAACTTCAATATCGTGGCCTCAATGCTGGATCTGTGCGAAAAACTCGATCTCAAGGCCATGGCCGAAGGCATTGAGGACCTGGATCAGCTCGAGAAGCTCACGGAAATGAAATGCCGGTTCGGCCAGGGATTTTACTTTGCTCCGCCCCAGGACAAAAGCGTGATTGAACAGCTTTTGGGCAAAAAGGCCGGATAACGTCCGCGCGGGTTTTACGCGGGCGCGGATCCGCCGGGTGCGCCGCCCATGAGCGCAAGGAGAAGGCCTGCAATCAGGAGGTAGATCAGCCAGCCGATCACGCAGACGCCAATGGCGCGGCCGGTGCTTTTATAATCCAGGGCCTGGCGCACGCCGATGACCATTGCCGCCAGCATCCAGATCCCGCCGACCAGAAAGACTATGCTGCGCAGTCCCGGAATGATGCCGATAATCCGGATTATCCCCGGGGCGCTGGAAAAGCCGATGGTGCGCAGCAATTGACCGTGATCAGCCTGGGTCTGGGGCTCTGGCAGCAGCTTGGTGCCGATCAGGTAGGTCAGAAAGGCCCAGACATACCATCCCACAAGAGCGACAATCGTGCCTATAACAAGTCCGCCGAGGCCCTGGACGCTGATTGCAGCAATTCCCGCTGCCAGGCTGGAGAGCACCACCACGGCCATTGCCTGGCCCATGGCGCCCTTGTCAGCCTCCACTTCCTCATACAGTTTCGCCTCGAGTTTGCTTGCGCGAATCATCCGGTCCACAAACTGATTCATTTGTTCCTCCTTTTTGTTTCGGGTCAAAGGTTCGCATGGCTGAAAGAAATGCCGGCAGGTGTTTTGCCAGGTACATCAGGCTGTGCCTGTGCTGCCAGATGCGCCGTGCAAAACGCCTGCGCCATTCGGGATCCGAGTAAAACCGCTTGACGTGCCAGTTATACAGCCTGTCCAGGGTTTGCCTGGAGTCGATCTGCTCGGGTACAAACACGAAATTCAGGCAGTTCATCTTGCGCCAGTCTTCTTCCATTTCGCCCTGGTCGGATATGGTCTGCCATATCGGGGCGCCCGGAAAAGGGGTGAACTTGGCCATGTTCATGTCATCGAGATCCAGGGAAAGTACAAAATCGCTGGTTTTTCGTATCGAATCGGCGCTTTCGCCCGGCAGGCCCATCATGAAAAGTCCCTTGGCCCGCAGGCCGGCTGCCTGGATTCTTCTAACCGTATCTTTTACCTCTTCAAGATACACCCCGGGCTTGTGTATGGCAAGTAATTCCGGATCCCCGGTTTCAATGCCCAGCGATACCATGAGGCATCCGGCCGCCTTGAGCATTGCCAGCAGCTCGTCATCGGCATGGCCCACGCGTACTGCGCAGTTGAAATGGATACCCAGGGGCCGGGAGGTTAAAAGTTCGCACAGTTCGGTGATTCTTTTGCGGTGAAGCGTAAACAGGTCATCGTAGATGTTGATGTGGCGCACTCCGAAGCGGGTGCGCAGGTAATGCATGTGCTCGTAGATGTATTCGGCCGAGTTATACCTGTACCCGCTTTTAAAAACAGACCGGTCGCAGTAGGAACATTTATACGGGCATCCCCGGCTTGTAACCATGGTGGCCCCGGGGGTGCGGATATAGCTGAACAGCGGCAGATTGTATTTTTTGGGAAAGCCGGGCAGCTTCTCATATGCGGGAAATGGCAGGGCATCCAGGTCCGGCAGGTGGCTCCGGGCCGGGTTGGAAACCGGATTTCCCGCGGGACCGCGCCATATAAGCCCGTTGATTTCGCCGGCAGCCCTGCCTTCTGCCAGTTCCGCCAGGGTTTGCTCGCCTTCGCCCATGCACAGGTAGTCAATAAGGGGATAATCTTCCAGCAACGGGGCGCCGATCGCAGACACGTGCACACCGCCGAAAACAGTTTGGACTTCTGGCCGCGATGCCTTGATTTGCGCGGCCATGTCGTATCCGTCCGGAAATCCGGCTGTGGTGGCAGAAAATCCCACCATGTCGGGATTGTGACTGAGAATCTGCTGCGTGTTGGCATGAATACCGAGGACGGCTTCGGGGCTCAGGCAGTCATGCACCATCACGGTGTGTCCCTGGCGTTCCAGGTAGGCTGCAATGGAAAGCAGCCCCAGTGGTGCCATGCGATTGGCCACGGCGGCGACGTCTTTTTCCCCGGCAACCCAGTTGGAGCCGGCCGGATGGACGAGTATGATGCGCATGATCAGGCCTTTGAAAAACAAAAGGGACTGCAAACCAATTGTCTGCAACCCCTGCTATGTTTGGTCTCGGCAGAAAGAGTCCGTCTTGATATTAAGCATTTGCAAGTCGGGCAGAAAATGAAAGAATACAGTTACAGAATCCTGTTTTTAAAAATCTGAAACGCTCAATTTAGGTTTTACGGATATCACAATACCCGATAAACAAACAAGTTCAAATTAAAATCCAACCCGACCGCCGGGTCACGCAGAAGGCTCTGAAAGCCATTTTTCAATTCCGGTTTTTTCAATTGTCAAAGAACACTTTTTTTCTGTCTTGGGCAGCTTGAAAAAATGCCCACAAAGAAACGAAATTTCTTTTATTGATTAAATATCCGCAGGTATTGCCCGATACATATTTTAAGGAACCTAAAAAAACGCCGAGATTAGAAGACCCATAGGTCTCTATCCTGATACCTATATCATGGCAGAGGGACTCTGTCTTATAATTCCACGCCCCGGAGATTTCCATGAGCGAAAAGTATTCCCGCAAAGACTCGGAACAACGAATAAAAGCATTACAAGATGAAAACAAAAAATACCGACGCCTGATGGAAAATCTAAATGATGTCATCTACACATTGGATCAAAATTTTACAGTGACCTATATCTCCCCCAATGTGAAAGGATTATCCGGATTTCATTTTGAAGATATTGTTGGTCGCAACTTTGGGACTTTTCTGCCAGCTGAGGAAAAATTCATTCTGGAACGAAGCTTTACAAAGGTTCTGTCCGGGAAGGATATGGTCATAGAGCACCGATACATGACCAGGGAAAATAATACCACATGGTGCGAAAACAAAGCCAAACCCGTTTATGAAGAAGGCGTGATAATGGGGGTTCAAGGAACTCTGGCGGATATTGCGGACCGAAAAAACACCGAGAGCGCACTTCCTCAAAGCAATCAGAAATTTCGGGAGTTTTTGTATCATATCAATGATGCCGTTTTCATTCATGATATGGATGGACGGTTTTTGGATGTGAATGAAATCGCCTGCAGCCGTCTTGGCTATACCCGCAGTGAAATGCTTCAGATGTCACCTATGGACATTGATGTTCAAGGTGAACATGCATGGAATGCATCAAATCGGATTCAACTTATCAAGCAAGATGAAGATTTAGTATTCGAGACTGTCCACCGGTGCAAGAATGGTGAGCAATTTCCAGTGGAGATAAATAGCCGCAGAATCATGTATGAAGGCACCCCTTCCATACTGAGTGTCGCTCGCGACATTACAGAGCGTTTGCGAAAAGACACAGAATATGCCCAGATTTTGAAAACCTCCATTGACGGCTTTTGGGTTGTGGATGCCGACGGCTGGATCCTTGAAGCCAACCCGGCTGCTGCAAAAATGCTTGGTTATACCCAGGAAGAAATGAGTCATCTAAATGTCAGCGACATTGACGTAAATGAAAATGATCAGCAAACAGCAAAGCACATCGAGAAGTTGCGAAAAGCTGGTTACGGGCTTTTTGAAACACGACACCAGCGCCGGGACGGCAGCCTGATCGACGTCGAGGTCAGCAGCAGCTACCTTCCCTTTGATTCCGGTCGGTTCCACGCTTTTGTAAGGGACATCACAGAGAGAAAAATTACCCAATCCGAACAGAATATTATTATTGAAGTTCTCCGGCTGCTCAACAGCAGCAACAGCCTGCATGAACTCATGAGCGAAATTACCTCCCTCATGCAAGCCTGGTCAGGCTGCGAGGCAGTAGGGATACGCCTTTGTGAGGGAGGGGACTATCCCTATTTTGAAACGCGCGGTTTTCCCGAGGAATTTGTTTTAGCGGAAAACAGTCTGTGTGAAGTGGACGCCGATGGAGAATTCGTCTGCGACACCAGGGGAAACCCTGTGCTTGAATGCATGTGCGGCAACGTGATCAGAGGCCGCTTCGACCCGAATTTACCTTTTTTTACAGAAAACGGCAGTTTTTGGACTAATAGTACTACCGCGCTTCTGGCATCCTCCAACGAAGAAGCCCGCCAGGCCAGGACCCGGAATCGATGCAACGGGGAGGGATATGAGTCTGTGGCACTAATCCCGCTTCGTCACGGAGGGGAAACGCTTGGACTGCTCCATGTCAACGATATTTATTCCAATCGTTTCGACCAGTCCCAAATCCAATTGTTAGAAAGGCTGGCGGGAAGCCTGGCAGTGGGACTAGCACAGAGGCAGGCAGCCCAGGCGCTGCAAAAGAGCGAAGAGAAATACCGGCTGTTGTTTGAGAATACAAGCCTTATGGTATCCGTGTTTGACCAGAAGGGTGTCTGTCAGATGGCCAACAGAAAGGCGGCCTCCTTGTTTGGCCTTCAGCCGGCTGACTTGATCGGGAAATCCTTTAACGCTATCCACCCTGAGGGCGGTGATGAATACGTGGCTCGCATTTGCCGGATCATTGAAACCGGCGAACCGGCTTATTGTGAAGACGAAGTGTTGTTTCCAAAAGGCAAATACCGGCTTTTTTCAGAGGTTCAGCCATTGCCAGGCACTCTGGGACAATTTGACCAGGTTCAAATCGTTTCACAGGATATCACCGAGCGCAGACAGGCTGAAGAGGCATACCAGGAAAGCGAAAAAAAATATAGAAACCTTTTTGATAACGCGCCGGTTGGCATTTTTCGGACGGATTCGAACGGCAAAGCAATTTTGGCAAATCACGCAATGGCCAATATTCTGGGTTTTCGGTCACCCGAAGAGGCCCTTGCGCATTTTAACGATCTGGGCGGACAACTTTACATTCGCCCTGAAAGAAGAAAGCAGCTTCTCAAATTTTTAAAAGAAAACGGATATGTTGAAAACTTTGAGTACCAGGCGCAAAAAACAGACGGCGCGCATATATGGCTCAGCATGAACGCTGTAGCGATTTTCGCCGAGGAGAGTGACGTGTTTTTGATAGAAGGCTTTGCAACCGACATCACTGCGCGTAAACATGCGGAAACTGAACAGGAGCGCCTGATGTCGGCCATAGAACAAACGACTGAAGTCATTGTGATTACTGATACAGAAGGCACGATTCAGTTTATCAACCCGGCGTTTGAAAAAGTCACCGGCTATACGCGTGAAGAAGCGCTTGGCCAAAATCCGCGTATACTCAAAAGCGGAGAACAGGACGAGGCTTTTTATAGAGAACTCTGGCAAAGGCTATGCAGGGGAGAGGACTGGCATGGCCGATTCATCAACAAGAGAAAAAACGGCACATTATATACCGAAGAAGCGGTGATTACGCCGGTACGTGATCCCGAGGATCAGATTATCAACTATGTGGCTGTAAAACGCGATGTTACCGAACAGCTAAAGATCGAGGAGCAGCTTTACCAGGCGCAGAAAATGGAGTCCATTGGACGGCTTGCCGGCGGGGTGGCCCATGACCTAAACAACCTTCTGTCTCCCATTCTCGGCTTTGGCGAAATTTGCATGGAGGAAACCTCCGCAGACGACCCCCGGTACGAGTCTTTGAAGGAAATTGTCAACGCCGGTAAACGCGCGCAGGTACTGGTTCGGCAGCTGCTTGCGTTTGGCCGCAAGCAGCCGCTCCAATTTCAGAGTATTTACCTTAACGATCTGGTGCAGAATTTCAAAAAACTGCTCAGCCGGACGCTGCGTGAGGATATCGAAATCGAAATGCGGCTGAGCAGCTCGCTTCCGTTGATCACTGGGGATCTTGGACAACTGGAGCAGGTCATCATGAACCTTGCCGTCAATGCCCAGGATGCTATGCCCAACGGCGGCAGATTAGGCATTGAAACCGCTGAAGTAAAACTGGACGACAGCTATGCAAAACAGAAGAAAGGCGTAACGCCAGGGTCCTATGTCAAGTTGGCGATCAGTGATACCGGCACCGGCATGGATGGGTATACTATGGGCCTTCTTTTTGAACCGTTCTTTACAACCAAGGAAAAAGGCAAGGGAACCGGGCTTGGGATGTCCACCGCATATGGCATCATCAAGCAGCACGGCGGAAACATCTGGGCCTATAGCGAACCTGGAATGGGTACAACCATTAAAGTTTACCTGCCAGTGTCCACAAGTTCCCCGGCCAAGGCGCACGATAAACAGCAAAAACCATCCGTGGTCCGCGGAAAGGAGACGATTCTGCTTGTTGAAGACGATCAGCATGTGAGAAAGTTTGCTTCAACTGCACTGATGCACTATGGATACTCGGTGCTAACAGCGGAAAACGGCGAGGACGCCACTTCTAAACTTCTCCGCCATGAAGGAAAGGTCCATCTCCTTCTTACGGACCTGATTATGCCTCATATGAACGGCCGGGAACTGTTTGAGAAAGTTGCAGCAATTTATCCGGATATCCTGGTGCTCTACATGTCCGGTTATACGAATGATGTGATCGCGCATCACGGTGTAATTGATGAAGGTGTAAATTTCATCGAAAAGCCGTTTACGGTAAAAGAATTGGCACTGAAGGTCCGAAAAATCCTTGATCAGTAAACATGCCTGGAATGCTCAATTTAGGTCTGTTTAACACCGATTTTCGCGGTTCAATTTAACATAAAAAACAACGGATCGCATCTTTTGTCCATGAAAAATAAAAGTACTAAGATTACAGTTAGTTATATATTGAAGGCTAGCATAATCGTTTCCCAAATATTTTATAGCATATGACGGTTTCAAGAAGTCCAGCCTGAAGTTAAAATTGGGTGTGGCTCTTTTTCGATAACATCCAAAGCATGAAATATCAATAAGATATTAATTTTCGAGGCGCAGAAGACAGGGGGCTGCAACCAGGATTTGCCCGATGCCAGACCATAAAGTCTATCATTTTTCAAACTATATGCAGGCGGTTCACTTCGTCGAATAATTTTGTCGGTATTCATTTTTTTCTGGAC
>Ga0182239_1000693_pt1 | contig 11938 bp, 8 predicted proteins | sample hydfrate6_PW_210_FD_132456 | JGI IMG/M metagenome (GOLD analysis project Ga0182239, IMG submission 132456) | Subsurface microbial communities from deep shales in Texas, USA - hydraulic fracturing test 6_PW_210 | ecosystem: Environmental > Aquatic > Deep subsurface > Shale gas/oil reservoir >...
AAGCCCGGCAGCGCAGGTACAGGCCTGCCCGGAATCCATCCGGTGGTCCTGGACGAAGAAGGCAATGAGATCAAACCCGGGGAGGGCAAGGCCGGCAATCTCTGCATTCGCAATCCCTGGCCCGGAGCCTTCCAGACCATCTGGAAGAACAAGGAGCGGTACATCAACAGCTATTACGGCAAATACTCCAAGGATCAACAGAGCACAGACTGGAGAGACTGGATTTACATGGCCGGAGATGCTGCGGTGATGGCTGAGGATGGGTATGTGCGCATACTGGGCCGGATTGACGACGTGATCAATGTCTCAGGCCATCGCCTGGGAACCAAGGAGATCGAGTCTGCGGCCCTGTCTGCTGAAGAGGTGGCCGAGGCTGCTGTGGTGGCTGTGACCGACGAGATCAAGGGCACGGTCCCGGATCTGTATGTCTCCTTAAAGCCTGAGTTCGATCCCAGCGATGACCTGGCCAAAAAGGTCTCGGATACGGTGTCCAGTGTGCTGGGAAAGATTGCCAAACCGGCTCATGTGTATATTGTTCCGGATATGCCCAAGACCAGATCAGGAAAGATTATGCGCCGGATATTGGCCTCGATTTCCACCAACCAGGATGTGGGCGATGTGAGCACCCTGGCCAACCCGCAGGTGGTGGAGGAAATCCGGCAACAGGTCCAGTCCGGATAACTCATTCCCGGCCCCGGTCTGCTGGAGCAGACCGGGGCTGTATTGCATGTCACTTAAAGTGGGATTTGGCCTGGTAGAAGGCGTCCTTGAGATGAGACCAGGCCTGATCCACACCTCTTCGCATTTCCTCCCAGGCCTCGTCACTGGAGTGGCGCATCTCTTCCAGGCGGCTGAGGATCTCATCCCGTTTGGCGGTAAACTTTTTCATCTGCCGTTCATATTCCTGCCGGGTCTCCATCTGGGCCAGTTTGCCCTGGACCTGCAGTCTGTCGATTGCTGAGTTGAATTCGTCAAGCTTGGCTTTAAGCTCTTGAATATACTCTTCTCTGGTCTGCATAGGACTCCTGTGGTTCCTGGTTTCCAATGTGTGCTTCATGTGATGCTATGCGCAATGAGCCTGCTCTTGTCAAGACATGATCGTATATTGCGTCCCTCTCGACCTGTTCATTCATCCGTGATACAAAGTACCAAGGTCCTAATTCCAGTGAATAGCTTTTGAAGCAGCAGGGAGGGGAGGATATGCAGAAAGCTCATACCTATATCAAATGGCTGGATAAGACGAACATGGAAGATGTGGGTCAGGTGGGCGGCAAAAACGCCGCCCTGGGAAGCATGATCCAGGAGCTCAAATCTGAAGGAGTACAGGTGCCGGATGGTTTTGCCACCACGGCCGAGGCCTATTGGCAGGTGATCATGAGCAACGGTCTGGATCAGACCTTTACCCAATTGCTGGACGACTTAAGCCAGGGCAAGAAATCCCTGTCCGAGGTAGGACGGACCATTCGGAATAAAATACTGGAGTTTACCTGGCCGGAAGAGATTGCCGCAGCCATCAAAGAGGCCTACAGCCAATTGGGTTCGCGCTACAACACTGAAGCGGTGGATGTGGCTGTTCGCAGCAGTGCTACGGCTGAAGATCTGCCGGAGGCGTCATTTGCCGGACAGCAGGAAACATTTTTAAATGTGAGCGGCGAAAATCAGCTCCTGGAAGCCGTGCGCAAGTGCTTCGCTTCCCTGTTTACGGACCGGGCTATAAGCTACCGGCAGGAAAGAGGCTTTGACCATCTGCAGGTCGCCTTGTCAGCCGGAGTGCAGAAGATGGTCCGCTCCGACCGGGCTGGATCAGGGGTCATGTTCTCCATAGATACTGAAACCGGGTTTCCCCATACCGTGATTATCAATGCGGCATGGGGGCTGGGGGAAAATGTGGTTCAAGGTACGGTCACTCCGGATGAATACCGGGTCTTCAAACCTCTGCTGAAGGACAACAGATACAGGCCTATAGTGGAAAAAAATGTGGGTGCCAAGGAGCGAAAACTTGTCTATGCCCATGGAGGAACCAAATCTACCAAGAATGTGCTGACGACAGTAGAAGAAAAACAGTCAACGGTCCTGTCAGATGATGAGATACTGCAGCTGGCCCGCTGGGCCCAGGTCATTGAGGATCACTACGGCCGGCCCATGGATATGGAGTGGGCCAAGGACGGGGACAGCGGAGAAATTTTTATTGTGCAGGCCCGGCCAGAGACAGTGCAATCCAGACGGGGAGCAGCCAGCCTGCAGCACTATGTTCTCAAGCAGCAGGGAGAGCCGATTGTCACCGGCTTGAGCATCGGGGACGCCATCGCTTCTGGAAAGGTGTGCCGGATCAAGTCTGCTGCGGATATTGAGAACTTTCAGTCCGGTTCGATCCTGGTCACCGAAATGACCGATCCGGACTGGGTTCCAATCATGAAGAAAGCGGTGGGCATCGTCACTGACCATGGGGGCCGAACCTGCCATGCAGCCATTGTCAGCCGGGAACTGGGCATTCCGGCTATCGTAGGTACTGGAAGCGGCACGCAGCTTTTAAATGACGGAGACGAGGTGACCATGTCCTGCGCCGAGGGGGAAGAAGGAGTGGTCTACCAGGGCATACTGGAATACGAAGTCACTGAGGTCAGCCTGGATGATATCCCCAGTACATCGACCCGGATCATGATGAATATAGCCAGTCCAACCGCTGCCTATCGCTGGTGGCGCCTGCCCTGTCACGGCATTGGCCTGGCCAGGATGGAATTTATCATCAACAATGTGATCAAGATTCATCCCATGGCTCTGTTGCGTTTTGATGAGGTTCAAGACCGCAAGGCCAGGGCCAATATTGAAATGTTGACCTATCGCTATACGGACAAGGGGGAGTATTTTGTGAGCAATCTGGCTATGGGCATTGCCAAGATTGCTGCCTCCCAGTATCCATATCCGGTCATTGTGCGGATGAGCGATTTTAAAACCAATGAGTATGCCAACCTGATTGGCGGTCAGGCCTTTGAGCCCCATGAAAGCAATCCGATGATCGGCTTTCGGGGAGCATCCCGCTATTACAGTCCGGAGTATCGGGATGGATTTGCCTTGGAGTGCAGGGCCATCAAGCGGGTCAGAGAAGAAATCGGACTGAGCAATGTGGTGGTCATGATCCCCTTTTGCCGTACTTTGGGTGAAGCGGACAAGGTGCTGGAGGTCATGGCTGAGAACGGTCTCTCCAGGGGGGAAAACGGGCTGGAGGTCTATGTGATGTGCGAGATTCCGTCCAATATTATTCTGGCCGAGGAATTTGCCCGGCGGTTTGACGGGTTCTCCATCGGCTCCAATGATCTGACTCAGCTCACACTCGGGGTGGATCGGGACTCCGGACAGCTCAAACATTTGTTCAGCGAACAGGACGAAGCAGTCAAGCGCAGTATCAGCACCCTGCTTCGGACCCTGAAATCCAAGGCTCCCCAATGCAAGGTCGGCATCTGTGGACAAGGCCCAAGTGACTATCCGGAGTTTGCCGCCTTTTTGGTCCAGGAAGGCATTGACTCCATTTCTTTGAACCCGGACAGCGTGCTGCAGGTTATGCAACGGGTGGCTGAACAGGAGAAAGAGTTGGAGTGAAGAACAATCTCCGGCAGGTGTTCGATTAAGACTTCCGGATGAACAGGGCAGGGCTTGAATCTTTGGTTGTTGTCCTCATGAAATTGCGCCCCTTTCATGGCAGTCAATGGTCAGAAAAAATGGCTTGACAGAGAGGCCGGGACAAGACACAAGGGCTCGAGTATTGGAAACGGCCGGACCTGTTGTGGTCCGATTGCGGCTTACAAAAAGAATTCAGGAGTGTTCATGAGAACATTCTTTCTGCCTGAACTGGGAAAAGCCGGAGTATTGACGATTGCCCACCGCGGGGCCCGGTCCCTGGCTCCGGAAAATACATTAAAGGCAATTCAAAAGGCTCACGCTGTGGGAGCGGATATGTGCGAGGTGGATGTACGCCTCACAGCAGACGATGTGCCGGTTCTTATTCATGACAAAGCCCTGGAGCGGGTAAGCAATATCCGGGACCTGCCCGAGTTTCAAAACCGCCGATCCATGGCCGTCAGTGCCTTGACCGTGGAAGAGGTCATGAAACTCGATTGTGGTTCATGGTTTTTGGATCAGGATCCTTTCCGGTGTATCCGGGCCGGCAAGATCGATGCAGCAGAGCTGGCCGGCTATCGGGGGTTGCCAATGGCTACCCTGGAGCAGGTCTTGCAGATGATTAAATTGAATGGGTGGATGATCAATATAGAACTTAAAGATGTTGGGCCTAAACGCAATCAAGTACTGGTCGATCGTGCCTGTGCTCTGATCCGGGAAATGGGCCTGGCCCGGAGCGTCCTCATTTCTTCTCTGCGTTTTGAAATTCTGGAGGCTGTTCGGGATCAGGGACCCGATTTCAATGTGGCCTTTGTGGACAATATCGTCCATCCCCAGGTCCTGCGCAGGCTGCAAAGCATTAAGGCCACAGCCTATCACCCCAAGCATACCCTTATTCGGCCGGACCTTATCCGGACCTGTCAGGGGGACGGGATCGCGGTCAATGTCTGGACTGTAAACCGCATGACCGATGTGCGCCTCTTGCAGGCCATGGGGGTGGATGGGGTTATTACCGACGTGCCTCAGCGCATGCAGTCCCTGCGCGTTGTGCCTGTGGCGATGTGAAAGCCGAAGACGCCCAGTACCTTTCCTCCCCGATCATCCCGGCCAACCTTTTTTACAGAGTCAGCATCCAGAAATAGAGACATCCGGTAATCAAAAAAAGAGTACTGGGAGGGAGGATGCGCAGCCAGGCGGAAAAGGGATTGACCTTGAAGAATTCGCAGGTGAGCAGGAAGCAGATATGCAGTGGGGACCCAAGGACCCCGGCATATCCGGCGAACATGGCCAGGACCAGATAACTGATTCTGTTCTCCAGGCCCAGATGATCGATAATGCCCACAATGAGGGGAAAGGTGGCTCCCACATAAGCCAGGGTAAGTCCTGAGATGAGCCCAACGATCAAGGGCAGCAGAATAGAGATCAGAATCAGGGCTGAGGCACTGCCTGTGCTTTGGGCCAGTTCGCCGACCACTCCACCCTGATCCAGGACCTCCTTGAAGACAAAGATGGCCAGCAGGGTAAAGAGCATCTGCATAAAGTGTTTTTTGATGAGCAAAGGCCATACCCTGTGTACCGGAATGCCGTTCTGACCAAGGCAGGTCCATATGGCACAAATCAAGGCCAGGATAAAGCCAAGCTCAGGAGGGAGAGGCAATGCTGTGAGCCAGATCAGGCCCTGGAGGACAAGGGTACCTCCAACAGCCAGAAGCAGGGGCAGGGTCTGATTCCAGGAGGTTTTCCGGGAGGGAGAGAAAGAAGTTTGCTCTCTCTCCGGGGCCAGCGGAGTTTTATGCGGTCTGAGAAAGAATATCCACCCTAAAAGGATGCACACTGGAAAACTGGGCCAGGTCAGGCCGATAAAGTGGAGCAGGGATGTGCTGCTCAAGGATGCGGCCAGGATGATACCCGGATACATGGGCCAGATCAGTTCCCATAAGTGCCTAAACCAGTAATTGAGCAAGGTCTGATCCATCGGACTCAAGGAGAAGTCCCGGGATGCGGATTTGACCATGGGGGCTGAAAATACTGCTCCGCCGGGCATGGGCAAAAGGCCGATCAGGGCCGGGAAAAAGGCCAGGCGCAATCTTGGCCATCTCAGGTGCCTGGAGAGAGCGTGCATGATCCGCTGGCTCTGGCCACTGGTTTCCAGGAGGTGGCTGAGGATCATGATGGCTTCAATAATGATGAGCAGCAGGAGAAACTGGGTGTCGGCCAGGGCGGAGAAGGCAGTGATAAACCAGTCCACGGGTCCCAGGCCAAAGATCAGCCCCAGGATCAAACTGCCGGCCAGGATGGACGGTCCAATGCCCAGTTTGTAGCGGATTCCGGCCAGCATCAGGACAAAAACCAGTCCGACCTTGAGCATGGGGATAAAGAGAGGTGTGTTCATAGGGCACGGTATTTTGGGGTTCAGCTTTGCCGGAGGGAAAGCGCGTATGGATTTGGAATCCAGAAAGAATATTCATGCCTCGCTCGAGACTATGCTTACCGCCTGTAGTCTGGATTGTCCAGATGCCTGTTCCCTGGAAGTTGTCTCAGGTCCGGAGGACCTGCAAGTGCGGGGCAACCCGGAACACCCTTTTACTCAGGGGTTTTGCTGCGCCAAGATCCATGGCTATTTTCAGCGCCTGAGCAGCCAGGATCGGATCATGTGGCCCTGGCTCAAATACAGGGGCAGATGGCAGGAGATCTCCTGGGAGGATGCCCTGGAAATATGCGTGCAGCAGCTCAGGGATGCCTGGCCGGAGAATCCGGCCCGGATAGTCCATATTTCCGGGCATGGAGCCAGGGGCGTCAGCAAGATGGTGGTTGATGGGTTTTTTGCCGCCCTGGGGAGTACCAGGGTAACCGGATCTGTGTGCGATGGAACCGGAATTGAGGCCTCCATTCTTGATTTCGGAGGTCTGGAGCACAATCCGCTCCCAGATTTGGGAAATTCGAGGTGGATCATCAATTGGGGCCGGGACTTGAAGCGCAGCTCCATTCATACCTTTCGAATCGTCCAGCAGGCCCGGAAGTCCGGGGCCAGAGTGGTTTCCATCTGGCCGGGCGGGGATGGGTATGATCATTTTTCAGACCAGTTGATCCGCATTGCGCCGGGCCGGGATCGCTTTTTGGCCCTGGCTGTACTCAAAGTAATCTGGGAGCAGGGGCGCGTCAGTGAGCAGGCAGCAGCCAGGACCAGGAACCGGGAAGATCTTAAGTCCCTGACTCAATCCTATTCCCTTTCTGAGTTGGCCGCAATATGCGATGTCTCTGAAAAGGACATTCACTATCTGGCCGCGGCCTACAGCCAGTTTCCGGTGTCCACAGTGATCGGCTGGGGAGTGCAGCGTTATCGGCTGGGCGGAGAAAATATCCGGTTCATCAATGCCCTGGCCTGGTTGAGCGGAAACGTCGGGAGTTCTGGAGCCGGGGTGTATTACAACATTTCATCGGCGCGCAATTTCGATCTCACCTGGCTGCCGGACAATACCACCCGCTTCATGTCTCTGCCCCGCCTGGGCCGCGATCTGGAAGTGGCCGCAAATCCGCCTTTGTCTCTGGCCTGGATCAACGGGACGAACCCGGTCAACCAGTTGCCGGAGAGCAGGAGGATAGCCCGGGCCCTGAGTGCCATCGACTTTGTGGTTGTGGTGGACGCATTCTGGACCGATACCGCCCTGTGCGCCGATCTTGTCCTGCCCTGCACCTTGATGGGGGAGGAAGATGATGTGCTGGGCTCGTGCATGCACGACTATGTCAATTACGCCCGGGCTATTCAGGATCCGCCGCCCGGAACCAGGTCAGACCTGTGGATTGCGCAGCAGCTCAATCAGCGCCTGGGATTGGGACTGGATATCGGAGACAGGGAGGGGTGCCTGAAGCGCAGCCTGGCTTTCCAGGTCCCGGAAATGTCCGGCAATGGATGGCAAAAGCTCAGAGAACAGGGATATATGCTGGCCAGAGAACAGAAGCCGGCTTTTTCAGACGGGGTGGCGCATGAAGATGGTTTATTTCACGCTGTGCACACACTCAGCCCTGAGCCGGAGGAGGACGGGGGTTTTCCTTTTCGGCTGCTCAGCCTGATCCGCAAGGACGCTGTTCACTCGCAGATATTGCCGGCGGACCAGGCTTTTCCCCCCACGGTATGGGTCAACCCCGAAGCCCCGGGGCTTGCGGGAGTGGATCTGAACCAAGAGGTTTTCCTGGTTTCTGAACTGGGAGATCTCCATGTGCAAGTGGCCTTTGATGCAACGATTCATCCCGGGGCCCTTGTGTATCGCCGCGGAGACTGGATGCGACTGGGCGGAGGAGTGAATCAGCTCATCCGGGCTGAGCTGAGCGATTTGGAGGCAGGGGCAGCCCAGTACAGCCAGCTGGTGCGGCTCTGTAATGCGTAAGGGTATGCATCCTCCATCAATTCTGCGGATTTTCTGCCCGGGGTTCATTCTTCATTCGCGGCCCCATCCCAGCTCTCTTCGTTACTTTGCCTGTCGTCTCCTTCATCGAACTGCATTTGGTACAGCTTGTGATACAGGGGACAGCGGGCATAGAGTTCACGATGAGGTCCGATATCCCGTATTCGTCCATCCTCCATAACCACGATGCGATCCGCGGAGAGCACGGTGGACAGGCGATGGGCAATGACCATGCTGGTCCGCTGGGCCATGAGGTTTTCCAGGGCCTTCTGCACGATACGTTCAGACTGAGTGTCCAGAGCACTGGTGGCTTCGTCCAGGATAAGCAAAGGCGGATCCTTGAGCAGGGCCCGGGCAATGGTCAGGCGCTGTTTTTCTCCGCCGGACAGCTTGACGCCCCGCTCCCCGATAACCGTGTCAAAGCCCCGGGGCAAGGCAGTGATAAAATCATAGGCATAAGCGATCCTGGCCGCCTCCTGCAGTCTGGATTCGTCCACGTTTTCCATCCCATAGGTTATGTTGTCCCTGATGCTGGTATTGAAGAGGATGGTCTCCTGGGAGACGATGCCGATGAAACGGCGCAGGCTCTCCAGGGTATATTCATCCACCGCCCGGCCATTGAGAATGATCCGGCCGGACTGCGACTGGTAAAAGCGGGGTATGAGCTGGACCAGGCTGGATTTTCCGGCCCCGCTGGGTCCGACAATGGCCAGGCGTTCTCCGGGTCTCACATCCAGGGAGATATCGCGCAGGGCCATATCCCGGGCCCCGGGGTAAGCAAAATTCACCTCTTCGAAGCGCAGCTCAGTCAAGGGCGGGGTGAGCACGGCCCGGCCCTGATCCTCTTCCCGGATTTCTTCTGAATCCAGGATTTCAAACACCCGCTCCGCGCCGGCCAGGGCCCGCTGCAGGACCATGTTCGATTTACTGATCCGCTTGAAGGGTTCGTAGAGCATGATCAGGGCTGTGAGGAAGGAAAAAAAAGTCCCGGGCGTGGACTCTCCGGCAATGACCTGGGTTCCGCCATACCAGATGACCAGACCGATGCCCAGGGCGCCGATGAACTCCATGACCGGAGAAGAAAGGGCATTGTACAGGGCTCCGCGCAATGCAATATGCACCAGCTTTTGGTTGTGGCCCTGAAAGCGGCGGGTTTCAGCCCCTTCCATGGCAAAGGCCTTGACTGCCTTGACTCCGCTGAACAGTTCCTGCAACAGGGTGGAGATGTCAGCGATTTTGGCCTGATTCCTGCGGCCCACCTTGCGCAGTTTCTTGCCGAAATAGATGACTGGATAGAGAGCCAGAGGCAAGACAAGGATGGCCCAGGTGGCCAGGTAGGCGTTGCGGTAAAAGGCCACAAAAATCAGAGCGAACATGGTCATGATTTCCCGGATGAGCATGATCACCTCCGGGATGCTGCTGCGAATGAGGTTGACGTCGTTGATAATCCTGGACATGAGCATGCCCACCTGGCTTTGTTCGAAAAAACTCATGGGCAGGCGGATCATCTTGGCCTGCAGGTCATTGCGAAGCTCTTCCAGGACCCGCAGGGCGCAATACTGCATTTGATAGGTCTGGATGACCCGGAAAAAGCCTTTCAGGGCAAAAACCAAAACCACCAGAAAGGGGATGACCATCAAGGCCTGTTTGTCCTTGTTGATAAATATCTGGTCCAGGGCCGGCTGAACCAGATATGCAGCAGCCGCTGTGCACGAAGCCACAAAGCCCATAGCCACCACCGAAAAGATGATTCGTATTTTGTAGGGCTTAAAATAGTGGGCAATGCGCCGCAAAAAATAAAAAGAGGTCTTAACGTCCTCTTTGGTAAACGGTTTTTTGATAATGGTCATGGGTCAATTGTCTGGCCTGGTTGGGGTTGATAGAATGTTTGAGTGTTCAGATTTTCAAGAGGTCCGGCCAGCTGCTGGGCCTCGTATAGTGCCAGGCTCTGCTTTGTCCGTCATTCCCGCCTAGGCGGGAATCCAGAGCAGGCAGATTGACAAAGAGAGCAAACCGTAAGTTTCATCCTTGATCAAACCGGCAATTAAGGCCTTTATTTTGACGTTTGGGCCAGGATCCACTCGCTGGCTGCTTTCAGATCCGGGGCAATATACGAAGGATGCCTGCCCAGCCCCTGGCCGGACCCAAAGCGCCTGTTCAGATCTGCGGCCTGATCACTGTGGGGATCGGCAAGGAGCAAAATTGACCCCAGGAGTCCGGAATTCTCGGCAAATTGGATGTCCGAAACCTTGTCCCCGATCATCAGGCTTTCTCTGGCCTGCAGCCCGTGCTTTTGAGATAACCGGGTCCAGAGCCCTGGCTTTGGCTTTCGGCAAGAACATGCCGCCTTGGGGGAGTGGAAGCATGCGGCCTGGTCACAAAAAGAGATTGCATGAGTCAGCAGCTGAGAGTATAGCCTGGCCTGAACCCGGTCAAAATCCTGCAAAGTAAAATACCCCCGGCCTATGCCGGACTGATTGGTGACCAGAAATAAGCGGAGACCCGCACTGGTCAGGGCCTGAAGGCCTTCCACAGCCCTGGGCAGCAGACAGATTCCTTGGGGATCGGCCAGATAGTGGCGGTCAAAGATGATTGTCCCGTCCCGGTCCAGGAGGATATTGGTAATAATTGGGGCTGAAGGCATAGGCCGAAATTCCCGTGTCAGCTTTGCCTCCGGCAAATCCGACATATTTTCATACGAGGCTGTGCTGCTCAGCCCTAGCAAGAGGCGGCCGGAAAGTAAAGAAGGGCGGGGGGCTTGTTGCACCCTGAGTGGGCTTCTGGTATGTTGAGTTCACAGGACGCGGCCACGGCCTGAAGGACGGTTGCAAGAACCGCTTCAGGCCTTATTTCTACGTTTTCCTCCCCTATTTATGTTCACACTTATTACAGCGGTGACCCTCGCACTGGGCATCTCATTCCTGTGTTCCCTGGTTGAAGCAGTGCTCTATTCCGTCAGCTGGAGCTATATCGAAACCTTGCGCCAGTCGGGAAGCAAGGCTGGAAAGGTGCTGTTCAGGCTGCGGGAGAATGTGGATGAGCCTATTACCGCCATTTTGACTTTGAATACAGTGGCCCATACAGTAGGCGCTTCTGTGGCCGGAGCATCTGCGGCAGCTGTCTTTGGTTCAGACTCCCTTCTGCTTTTTTCAGTCGTTTTCACCCTGCTTATCCTCATCTTATCCGAAATCATTCCCAAGACCATTGGAGTGATCTATAACAGGGGGTTATCGGTGTTTATGGCCAGGCCATTGCATATTCTGGTCATAAGCATGAAGCCGGTCATCAAGGCCATAAGCCTGCTGGTGTATTTCATTGGACGCAACAAGCAAGGCCCGGAGCATTCGGAAGAAGATCTTCTGGCTCTGGCCAGCCTGACCCGAAAAAGCGGAGTGCTCAAGAGATTTGAAGAACTGTCCATTCAAAATATCCTGGCCCTGGATAAACGAACAGTACGCAAGGTCATGACCCCGCGCACGGTCATCTTTTCTCTGCCCTGCCAGAGTACTGTGTCCGAGGTCTGGGATGGGCAGCATTTATGGCCCCACAGCCGGGTGCCGGTCTATGACAACGAGGACCCGGAAGATATTGTCGGTTTGGTCTACAGGCGGGAGGTCCTGCAGGCCCTGGCTCAAGACCAGCACGATAAGAAGCTGAGTGAGCTCATGAAACCGGTTCACTTTGTCCTGGAGTCCATGACCCTGGATCGGGTGTTGGTCATCTTTCTGGAGTCCAGGCTCCATTTGGCTGTTGTCCTGGATGAGTACGGCGGTTTGGCCGGGGTGATAACCCTGGAGGATATCCTGGAAGAGATCCTGGGCAACGAGATCATGGATGAGACGGATCAGGTGGCCGACATGCGGGATTTGGCCCGGCGCAAGAGGCAGCGGGTACAAAATGCCGCTGAAAGGTCGTAATCA
>Ga0182239_1000694_pt1 | contig 11931 bp, 8 predicted proteins | sample hydfrate6_PW_210_FD_132456 | JGI IMG/M metagenome (GOLD analysis project Ga0182239, IMG submission 132456) | Subsurface microbial communities from deep shales in Texas, USA - hydraulic fracturing test 6_PW_210 | ecosystem: Environmental > Aquatic > Deep subsurface > Shale gas/oil reservoir >...
CCTGGTTTCGGACGAGAGTTTTTTTATCCTCGAATACTACCCGGATGAGATCGAAGGGGAATACGATGACAACCAGATAGAACCCACGGTATTTTACTCCCCCTATCTGCCTACGGCAGAGATCCTGGAGATGCTCGCCCCCTATCTGACCCGCCTTATTCACGATGGTTTTGTGGGCTTCGGCCTTGCCAACAACCGCCTCGGAGCCGAGATCTTTTTCTCCGAAGAAAAAGCCCTCACCTTTTTCACCGCCAACCATATCCGCACCATGGATATCCTCAATCGCTACAAACTGCATCACCGCGAGGAGATCCTGTTCCCGGCGGATTTTGCCCACAACCACCTGGCATTATGCAGCGTTCCGGAAACGGAGTTGCCTCTGGAACTGCGCCAGTTTGAGCGCACGGAACTCGACTACATCAACTACTGTGATGAACTGGTGGAGATGTTTTTCATGACCGCCACCAGCGATACGGACAATTTCTTCCTCTCCGCCTCGGAGCAGGATCAGATTGCGGAGATCATGTTCAAGCAGCAGGAGATCGAATGGGATGAGGATGAAGAGTTTGTCAATCTTCTGCTCGACTGGAAAGATTTTGTAGAGCTGTGTAAACAGGGCTTTGACGCCGGTCTGGGCGAGTACCTCGAAGGTTTGAAAATACGCGACTGCATTGCCAATGTATGCGCGCAGAGCAACAGCCAGTTGCGCCACAAACTGCTGCAGTATATCGCCGAGGCGGATAAAACCTTCAAACACATGCTGACCGATACAGCTAAATGCCCGTTCAAAAGCCGCTGCGCCAAGCATCCGCGCAATCTTAACTTCTGGCACTGGGGCATCCCCCGCGAGTACGGGGTGGAGATGCGGCGCGACCTGATCCGTATCGGCTGGTATCAGAACTGCTCATGATTTTACTTCTGAGTGCAGTAGCACAGGAGAACGCCCTCCTGCGCGCCCAGTTGCACGAACCGGAAACGCACACCTGTGGTCCGCTTGGATATCAGTGCGGCTCCGTTGGAATGCATAACGTGGGGATAGTCACCACCGGAATCGGCACGGCCAACGCCGCCGGGAGTTGCGCCATGCTCCTGCACCAGCTACAGCCCCACGCCGTGATCCTGTGTGGCTGCGGGGGTGCCTACCATACCGGCGGGCTCAAGATCGGGGATCTGGCCCTTGCACGTTCGGAGATCTATGCCGACACCGGCGCGATCACCCCGAACGGCTTTCTCTCCATGCGCGAACTCAACCTCCCCCTCTTGCACCAGCGGCGCACCCCATACTACAACCGCTTTCCCGTATCCGCATTCCTAACGGAAGATATCGCCCTGGGGGTGGAACCGTTTGCCGCTCAATGTGATTGTACCCTTGCGCAGGGCAACTTTGTAACTGTGGCCACCTGCAGCGGCACCGATACCCGCGCCACTAGCGTGGCAACAGCCACCGCAGGGATATGTGAAAACATGGAAGGCGCCGCCGTTGCACACATATGCTGCATGTTCGATACCCCCTTTGTCGAAATACGTGCGATCTCCAACATGGTAGAGGCGCGCAATATGGCACACTGGGATCTCCCCGGGGCCATGCTCCGAGCGCAGGAGGCCGTGCTGTTCTGGCTGCGCCACGCCCCTGCGGAACTCTTCACCCCACAGGAGGTCTGATGTCACATCCCCTCACTCTGGGATACTCTCCCTGTCCCAACGATACCTTCATCTTTGCCGCCCTGGTTCACAACCTGGTTCCGTGTGGCGGCTTGCGCTTTAAAGAGCGTCTCGAAGATGTGGAGACCCTCAACCGCCTCGCGCTCAACACCACTCTCGATCTCACCAAGATCTCCTACCATGCCTTCGGACACGTGCGCGAACACTACACCCTGCTGCGTTCCGGCAGTGCTCTGGGGCGCGGCTGCGGTCCTCTGGTGGTAGCGCCCTCAGCGCGTAGCTTGGCGGAGCTGCGCAACCAGACAGTATTGATCCCCGGGGAGATGACCACGGCGAGCCTTCTGCTCCAGTTGTGCGACAGCGGTCTCACCGCTCTACGCAGCGTGCCGTTCGATCAGATTATGCCCGCATTGCAGCGCGGCGAAGCGGCAGCAGGGGTGATCATCCACGAATCCCGCTTTACCTTTGCCGATTACGGCCTCCATCAGGTGATTGATCTGGGACAGTGGTGGGAAGAAAGCACCGGTCTTCCTATCCCCTTAGGGGGAATCCTCGCGTGCCGTGACCTCGACCCGGAATTGGTCGCGCGCGTGGAACAGGGCATTCAGGCAAGTCTGGAGTTTGCGCGCGCCCATCCTCAGCAGGTGGGCGCATATATCCGCGCCCATGCGCAGGAGCTCTCTGAAGAGGTAAGCGCTAAACACATCGATCTCTACGTCAACGATTTCTCTCTCGACCTCGGCCCCGAAGGGGAACACGCGGTACGCTACCTCCTGCAGCAGGCGGAAAAGCGCGGCATCATCCCCCCCTGTGACAAACCCCTGTTTGCACTTTAGGCCGCATTTTCGTATATTAGCGTACTGACATCAAATATGTACGCGTCTCTTGTAAGGATATACACATCAAGTATGAAGATATTGGAGAAATAGATCACAAGGGTTTTATTTATCAACGCTCAAAACGGAGATTTAACGACATGAAAAAAGACATTCTGGGCAAGGGCGCCATTATACAGCGGGACAAAGAAACCTACGCCGTCGCTCCGCATATTCCCGCCGGTCTTACCAACCCCGACCAGCTGCGTAAAATTGCGAATGTGGCGGAGAAGTTCAACGCCAAAGCGTTGAAGATCACGAGCGCGCAGCGCATCGCCATCGTCGGGCTCGAAGAGGAACAGCTCGATCAGATCTGGCAGGAACTCGATGAACCTGCAGGGGCCGCCATCGGCATGTGCGTACGCTCCGTCAAGGTGTGTCCCGGTACCACGTTCTGCAAACGCGGCCAGCAGGACTCCGTCACCCTCGGGCTAGAGATGGACAAGCGCTACCACGGCAGGGAGCTGCCGTGGAAATTCAAGATGGGGGTTTCCGGCTGCGCCAACGACTGTTCCGAAGTGTGCATCAAGGATCTAGGTCTCATCGGCACCCCCAAAGGGTGGAAGGTAATGGTAGGTGGCAACGGTGGCGCCGGAGCGCGCCTCTCCCACCTTCTAGCGGATCAGCTCGACGGCGAGCAGGCACTGGCGCTCGCGGATCACATTGTAGGCTGGTTTGTTAAGAACAACCGCAAAGGGCGCCTGGGCAAGTTTGTAGACGAGATGGGCTTCGATGCCTTCAAAGAGGAGATTATGGGGAGCTTTGAGGTCTGAATCCAGGTTTAAGGATTATTCGTACAGATCAAATCAAAGGGGCACGCCAGAGGCGTGCCCCTTTTGTTATGCCGCGTGAGAATCCGGCAGGACGAGACTGAAAATCTGCCATCCGGCGGCAGGCTGAAAAAGGTCATCGACACTGAAGAGACGCAGGTTTTTACGCGGGTCGATGGCAAAGAGAGCAACAGCGAAGTTGCCATGTTGGTTTTTCCAGTTGCGATAGGTGTAGGTTTCGGTCAACTTGGTAGAATGGATCTCGGCACCGTGATCGAGCATCTCCTTCAGGGTCTCGTAGGTCACATCCTCTCCAAACAGGAGGGTGCCGCGCGCATGATCCAATCCATGGTTGCGGGTCTTCTGCCCTTTGGGGCGACGATTCTGGATACGAAAAATGTTTTCCGCCCCCAGATCCACCCGATAGTGCATAGCCGCGCCCATATTAAGTTCCTCATGCGGCGAGAGCGCAAGCATCCGCCCCAACCCCACCATATCCAGATGGCGATCGGAATGTTCCGATATGGGATTACCGAAATAGGTGGACAGCCCTTCCATACGCGCCTTTGAGGTGTATTCCCAGCTTGAATCCGCAAGTTTAACCCTGAATCCGGCGTTTTTAAGCGCTACCGCAATGGTACGTGCAACCGGATTAGCCCCCACAATCAGACATCCGCGCGGTTCCGGTTCAGCTACTCCAAGCCACAGGGCAATGGGGCGTGCTGTAGCACTCTGTAACAGGACGGTGCCGATAATTATCATGAAGGTGAGGGGGACGATTTTGTCCGCATCGGCGAACCCGGCGGACTCCAGCTGCATGGCAAACAGGGCGGAGACTGCCGCTGCGACAATGCCACGCGGCGCTATCCAGGCGAGAAGATGGCGCTCGGGCCAGCTGAGGTTGGATCCGATGGTAGAGGTCATGACACTTAAAGGACGCGCAAGGAACTGAATCCCGAAAAGAATAAGCAGGGCCGGCCACCCCAGAGCAGTAAAATCGGCAAAATCAAGGCGTGATGCAAGGATAATAAACAGCAGGGAGATCAGGAGGATACTCAGACTCTCTTTGAAGTCGAGAATCTCCTCCATATCCACATGGGGCATGTTGGTAAGCCATATCCCCATAACCGTGACCGTAACCAGCCCTGATTCCGCCTGAATCAAATTGGAGACGGCAAAAGTGCCGAACACCAGAGCCAGCGCGGTAACATTGTGGAGATATTCGGGCAGGAGATGATAGCGCAGCACCAGGCCGAAGCCATGGCCGCCGAGAATCCCGATTACAAAACCCACCAGCACAATAATGCCGAAAGTCAGGAGGGTGTGCCCGAGAGCCCGCTGCCCTCCGCCGGCGACAATAAATTCGTACACCAGAACCGCGAGGGACGCGCCGATAGGGTCGATGACGATTCCTTCCCAGCGCAGGATATTTGATACCGCCTGGGTCGGACGCACGGTGCGGAGCATGGGCCCGATAACTGTGGGACCGGTAACTACGGAAATCGCGCCGAAGAGCAGGCTCAGTTCCCAGCTCAGATCGAGGATATAGCGCGTAAGCAGGGTGGTAATAACCCAGGTGGTGAGGGTGCCGATAGAGACCATGTTGCGCACCACCTTCTGCATCCCCCCGAGTTCACGGTATTTCAGGGTCAGGCTTCCCTCAAACAGAATAACCGCAACCGACAGGGACACGAAGGGGAACAGAAGAGGCCCCAAGATTTGATCCGGAGATACGAGTTGCAACATCGGCCCGGCGATAAGTCCGGCCAGGAGCAAAAAGATAATCGCGGGCAGTTTGACGCGCCACGCTACCCACTGGCACAAGCTGCTTACCACAAAAATAGAGGCAAACAGCGCCACCAACACCTCAACCGAACCGTGCTCCATTACATATCTCCATTTCAGAAGTTACAGCAGTTGCAGGCTGCGCAACACAAACAGCCCGAATGTGGTTGAAAAGAGCGACCCGATCGCGGTGGACGCTATTATAGCCGCGGCGAGATGGTGGCTCCCCCCCAATGCCAGAGTCATGGGATAACTCGCCGCTGCCGTGGGAGCCGACATCATCAGATATAAAATTCCCAGGGTTTCGCCCCGCATTCCCAGCGCGATACCGCCGAGGGTTACCACGGCAGGGATAACCACAAGTTTAGCCAGGGTTGCGGCGTACAGAGGCCTGGATGTAGTGAATTCGCGCACGCGGATCGAGGCCCCGGCACACACCAGAGCGAGCGGCAGGCTCATCTGGGCGAGATATTCTCCGGTACTGAGCACCACCTGCGGCACCTGCAACCCACTCACGGAAATCACCACCCCGGCGGCGATAGCGAGAATGAGCGGATTTTTCCCGATACTGATCAGCAGCGGCAGTACCCGGGTGCGGAATGATGCCGCATCTAAGCGGGCTTCATTATGATGCCGGGTCAGAGTGAGCACGGCAAGTACATTGTAGAGGGTGGTCATCACCGCGAGATAGATGGAGGCCGGTGCCACGACCGAATCCCCAAAGGCGCTGAAACAATACGCCAGCCCTACAATCCCCATATTGCCCCGGAAGGAACCCTGCACAAACACCCCGCGATCCTGCCTATTCTGCAGGCGTTTGCCCGCTTCCCGTTCAAGGAGGATAAATATCCCCACCGTTGCCAGCAGCGCATATCCGATCAGCAGCCAGGGCAATTCACGCTGAAAATCGGTCTGCACCAGTTTTACAAACAGCAGACACGGCAAGGTAACCTTGAACACCAGATCCGAACCGGTCCGCGCAAAACTGTCGCTGAGCATCCCTATGCGCTTGAAAACCGCGCCGGCGAGGATGATAAAAAATACCGGTGCGGTTATCAGAAACGCGAATTGGAGCGCCGCGAACATCAGAAATCACCCGCCATACAGAACCCATTACTTTCTGAGTAAGTATCATTAATCACTATACTGTTCAATTTATTTTCGATCGGAAAATTTGAACAAAAGGCGCCATGCTTAGCGTTTAACATATTCACACGGGACTTCGCCTCAGCCCAACTGCTTTTTCGCATTGTACAGGGCCTCCTTTATCACTTCTTCAAGGCAGGGATGGTAAAACGGCATCTCCAGCATTCCCGCCACGCTTGCCTTATACTCGATGGCGAGCGCCAGGGTATGCGCCATGTGCTCGGCACCGCGCCCGAAGAGCTCGGCCCCGAGAATGCGGCCATCCGCCTTATTCACATAAATCTGCATTTTTCCCCGAGCGTCGTTATAGATGGAATGCCTGGAGCCCTCACTCATGAAAACCCGACCGATGACAATATCGTCCCGGTTGAGTTCAGGGTAAAAAGCCCCCACGGTAGCCATCTGCGGATCGGTGTAGTAGATGCCGAGGGGAACCGCACGTTTGCCTTCCCTGGCACCGGAATCAGACAGGGCACTTTCACCCGCAATACGCCCTTCAATGTATGCCTCGTGCCACAGGGGCAGATCTTCGGTCACATCGCCGGCTACATAGATATGGCTCTCCCCACAGCGCATGGTGAGGGGATCGTAATGGGGCAGACCACGTGAATCGAGTTCGAGGCTGCTGTTTTCGAGGTTCATGCTGCGCAGGTTGGATTCGCGCCCACTCGCCACCAGAACCCGTTCGCACGTATGGGTGACAATCTCGCCGGTGTCGCGCTCGAATTTGAGCTCAAACCCCTCTGGCGTTTTACGTGCTGCAATAAATTCGCCCCGGGGCACAATCTCCAGTTCCTTGTCCAGCACGTTCATGGTCTCTTTCTGCATATCCGGATGTTTGAACCCCCCGATACGCCCGGTGTGGCCGAACATGGTGGTCCTGACGCCGAGGCGGTGGAACGCCTGTCCCAGTTCGAGGGCGATCACACCCAGCCCTACCACCGCGATTGATTCAGGCAGATCGTCAAGTTCGAAGATGGTGTCGCTGCTATCCACCTCATCCCTGATGGCTTCAAAGGGATCGTGAAACGCCGGGGAGGATCCGCACGCGAGGATGATCTTCTCCGCCTTGACCTGCAGGTCATCACCCACCTGCAGGGTATGGGGATCAACAAACACCGCCTCTCCCTCGATTTTATATTCCGTCGGGATCTTCTCCACCGTTTTGAGCACTCCGCCCACAAAGCGCTCCGCGCGATCCTTTTTCAGGCGCTCAAACACCCGCTTGCCGTCTACGCTGTAGGTGCCGTTAATGCCGAAAAAATCCCCTTCATCGATTTCATGCGCGATATCCGCCGCAGCTATGAGCATCTTGCTCGGCATACACCCCACCCGCGCACAGGTGGTTCCATAAGGCCCATGCTGAATCAGGACCAGATTATCGCTCTTGCGCCGGATACGGCTGTACGCTCCCAGCCCGGCGGTTCCCACTCCTACAATGGCATATTCAACTTCACGAACCTGCATATTATCTCCTTATATAAATAATTTGGTAACTGTTCAGCAAGGGCTTATGACACCCATTCCAAGGGACACGACTGTTTGTAATCGGGGCCGTCCATGGCCGTTCGACTGTCGCCTTCCATGGCGACAGACGCCCTTTCCATGGGTGCCACAAGCCCCCACCGATATCGGGTGCTTTTCAGTAACAAACTATGCTGCGTCCGCTCCACCTAACTGAAAACAAAAGATTTCAGCCTGTTAGTAAAGCTGAATAGTTACAATGAATAAAAATATGTCCGGCGCAGACCGGAGTGTCTGACCTGGTTTGTTACCCCAATCATTCAATCATATCCTCATATCCGGCGCGGTTTAGCCGCGCGCTTCACCCCCAACGCCACGGGTATTGCTCCCAGAGCTGCAACCACACATATCTGATACGTGAGTTGCAAACCGAAGCGGTCACCCAGGGCACCCATTGCAAGCACCACCAGCGAGCCCACGCCGAAATTGATGAACATGTACATGCTGTTCATAAAGGTAGGCATGTGGGTCTCCACATCCTGAATGGTTGCCATCAGCACCGGGCCTGAAGCAAAGATAAAGAAGCCCAGAAAGGCGAGCAACACAATATTATTGTTAAACACGAACAGTCCCATGGCAAGAACCGACCCGAGCGCCGCAATCAGCAGGGTGTTCTGGCGCCCAATTCTATCCGAAATATTCCCCGCGCAAAACGTGCCAATCACCCCAAAAAACTGCAGAATCGAGAGGGAGATCCCCGCATACCAGAGCGACTCCCCCTGCTGGGTGAGATACACCGGCAGATACAGGGTCAGCGCGCTTTTAACTGCGGTCTGAAACAGAATATACAGTGCAACCACCAAAAACAGAGGGGCGTACATGCGCAGCATCCTCGTACTGTCACCCCGTTCCGGCGCACGCCGGTGCGTGGGGGGAACCCTGTAGTTGCGCAGTTTTACAAACAGCACCAGGGATGCTGCCAGACCTATGGGGATCAGGCGGTATATCTGCTCCAGCCCCCACCATGACACGGCACTGATCACCAGTATTGGCCCCAGGGTACGCGCCAGCTCTCCTCCCACCATAAAAAAGCTCATCCCGGTACCCACTTTGGTTCCGGACACTTCGCGCACCATAACCGGAGAGCGCACATGGAACAGTGCCGCCGATACCCCCGCAACAAACAAAAGCAGCAGCAACACCCAGAACGAAGACGCGAGCCCCACCAACCCCATACTTGTAGCCGTCAATGCCGGAGTGAGAATAACAAAGTAGCGGATGCCGGTGCGTTCAGCCAGCACCCCCAGGAAGGGGTTGAACAGCGCAGGGATGCGGCGCACGATATCGAGCATGGCGCTCATGGAAAGGGACATCCCGAGTTTATCAATCAGCAGCGGCAGCAGAGCCGGGAGCATGGCGGAAAAGGTATCGTGACTCAAGTGTGCAGCAGAAAGGGTGAACACCTCCGCTTTTTTAAACCTATTTGTACTCACTGCATAGCTCCATTGCCTTGCATAACTATTCTTCAGTTTAAAGGGCAGCATTCTAGCATAAACCTGCTTTCCAGCTGCGGCCACAAATTTAATCTGCCCCAGCGATGCATAGTAAAGGACTTGAACTTCCTTCCAGATCTCTGGTAATCTTCTGCGCCATCCGGATTAATTTTAAAAGCGCTCTCTTCACCCCTGCAAACTACGCGTTATTAACCACAAGCATCACAAGCTGCATAACGAGTTGCCCGTGACCCCGATTACCCGCTTTAACATACTCGCTACCGCGCTTGCCGGATTGATCCTCGCTCTGAGCATCAGCTATTTCTTTATTTTTCTACCCTATCAGGAATACTCCGAGCGTATCGCAGATCTCCGGCAGCACTATATCAGTGAAGAGAAAGAGACCATACGCCTCGAAGTTGAGCGGATCCTCAACGAACTGGACTTCCTGGCCCAGGATCATTTGCGCCATATCGAAACAAATTTAATCCTTAACCTGACCGACATGCAGAGCCTCATGGAATATGAGCGTTTCTCCAACTTGAACGAGGTTCAGGAAAAGTTCACCGATATGCGCCGGGATATGGGGCAGTTGCACCAGACGACATACATTGTTTTGGACCAAAATAACCGCGTTCTGAGCGGTAGTGAAGGTGTGAGCCTGCGCAAACTCGGCCTCGATTCTGAGTTAAACAACATTGAGATAGCCTCTGTACTCCTGCCTCTCTGGGAGTCACCCCCTAAACAACTCACTCGCATCTCCTGGCCCACGGCGGAAAATCCTTCAGGAGTTGAGGTATATGCTCTCTACACCGAATTAGAACAAGAAGGACTGCGTATAGTTGCACTCATCCCTGAACATGTCAGCGATAAACCTCTGCAACGGCGCTTTCTGGAGCGCTTATCCCAGGTGCGTTATGGTGCAGATCGCTCCGGCTATTTTTATATTTTCAACTCTGAAGCGCAGCCGATAATGAGCCCTGTATTTTCTCCTGCGTATAATCAGGATCTGAGCCCTAGGCGCGCAGGTCAGGAACGCCTCGCAACCGCCCGGCGTCTGTTCCAGGTTGCACAAAACGGCGACGGCTATGTCGAGTATGTTTTTGAAAACCCGGTCAACGAAAATAAAAGGGGCGATAAAATAGCCTATGTCACCAAGCTCCCACGCTGGGACTGGGTTATCGGCACCGGTTTTTACACCAGCTCCCTTGACCAGCGAATTAAGGCACAAAAACAGATTTCTCTTGCCAATACCCACAAACGCGCCCGTATCGGGGTCATCGTAGTACTCATTAATCTGCTGTTGGGATTTGTTATCGCGTATATCACCAACAGACATATACGCCGCATTGAGGCGAAACGCGAAGCACACCTGAAGCGTCTGAAGCAATACAGCGATCTGCTGGATGAAATGTGCCTGGTTTCCAAGGGGGATCTGGAAGGAAACATTACCTACGCCAACGACAAGTTCTGCGAGGTGTCCGGCTACACGCGTGCGGAGATGCTGGGGCAGCCCCACAGCATTGTGCGCCATCCCAGCGTGCCTAAAAGCGTATTCAAACGGATGTGGCAAAATATTCAGGCGGGAAACAGATGGCGCGGCATCAGTCGCAATCGGACCAAAGACGGTGACTCCTACTACGCCGACAGCGTTATCATGCCCCTTACCGATCAGGATGGCAATATTGTCGAATATATCGCGGCGCGCTACGAAATTACCGAACTGCTGGAAAAACGCGATGAGGTGAAACTCGCCTTTGTTACGGACAAACTCACCTCCCTGGGGAGCAGGCATAAGCTGGTAGAAGATGTCAGCACCGGGACAGATGGCAAATGCCTGTTATTATTCGACATAGTTGACTTTGGCGGCATCAATCACAACCTGGGAACTGAAGATGCCGATCGGGCCCTGCTGCATTTCAGTAATCAGCTGGTAGAGTTCTTTGCGACGGAAGGTTCGACGCTGTATCGCCTTCACAGCGATATTTTTGCGGTTCTGACCGCACCGATTCAGACCGATAAGATGGCCTCTACCGTAGAGCGTTTCTCCGAATTTCTGCGCCGGCACCCTTTCATCTATGCGGATAAGCAACTGAACCTCACTGTAATCTGCGGTGCAGCCTGTGGTGAAGAGGACCTGCTCACCTGTGCGGATGCGGCCCTGCAACATGCGAAACACAACAAGCAGGCGATAGCCATCTACGACCCGGAAATAGCCAATCAACAGGGGCGGATGCGCTCATACTGGATCAATGAGGTGCAACAGGCTCTTTTGGATCAGCGTTTGCTTCCGCATTATCAGCCCATTGTGCACATCCCCAGTGGGAGAATCACCCGCTATGAATCCCTGATGCGCATGCGGAATTCTCAGGGTGAACTGGTATCTCCGGGGGCATTTCTCCCCATTATGGAGCAGACCAGCCACTATCCGGAGATGACCCGCGCCATTTTCAGGCAGGCGTGTATGTTCTTCCGCTATCGTCCTGAGGGCTTTTCAGTCAACCTTTCGGTGGATGACCTGTTGCGCCGCCAAACAGTAGACTTTATCGCTTCTATGGCCAAAAGCTATGCCGTTACGGATCGGCTGGTGCTGGAACTGGTGGAAACAGAAAATATCCACAATTACGATGTTGCTCTTAAGGCCCTGATTGAGCTTAAAGGACTGGGGATTAAAATTGCGATTGATGACTTCGGTTCCGGATTTGCGAATTTCTCCTACCTATCGGCGTTCCCGGC
>Ga0182239_1000695_pt1 | contig 11912 bp, 11 predicted proteins | sample hydfrate6_PW_210_FD_132456 | JGI IMG/M metagenome (GOLD analysis project Ga0182239, IMG submission 132456) | Subsurface microbial communities from deep shales in Texas, USA - hydraulic fracturing test 6_PW_210 | ecosystem: Environmental > Aquatic > Deep subsurface > Shale gas/oil reservoir >...
CCTCACCGCCCGCGAGGGGGATAGCGGTCTGAAGACGTTCCGCAGCGAACAGCCGCCACTGGTAATCACCGACATCCACATGCCGGGCATCTCCGGGATCGAGGTGCTCAGGACAATCAAAGACGAAGCGCCCGATACGCTGGTGATCGTCATCACCGCCTACGGGTCCGTAGAAAAGGCGGTCGAGGCAATGAAACTCGGAGCCTACGACTATCTGACCAAGCCATTCGGGCGTGAAGAACTGCGTCTCACCGTCGACAAAGCCCTGTCTTACCGCGGTTTACAGGAGGAAAACGCGCGTCTGCGCGCCGAGCTCAGTGATCAGGTCGATTTCACCTCCATCGTTGGCATCTCCGAGGCTATGCAGCAGGTGTTCGAGGTGGTGCGCCGGGTAGCGGCCACCGAGGCGAGCGTATTGATTCTGGGAGAGAGCGGCACCGGCAAGGAATTGGTCGCTCGCGCCATCCATTACGGCAGTGAGCGGCGCGATGGCCCTTTTGTCCCGGTCAACTGCGCGGCGATTCCCGCGGAGCTCCTCGAGAGTGAGCTGTTCGGACACGTGCGCGGCGCGTTCACCGGTGCCGTCAAGGAGCGCAGGGGGAAATTCGAGCTCGCCGATGGCGGCACCCTCTTTCTCGACGAGGTTGGCGAGTTGCCCGTCGAGATGCAGCCCAAGCTGCTGCGCGCCCTGCAGGAACGCGAGATCGAGCCGGTGGGCGGCACGCCGCACAAGATCGACGTGCGCGTCATCGCCGCCACCAATCGCGATATTGAGGAGGAGTTGACGCAGGAACGCTTCCGCGAGGATCTCTACTACCGCCTGGCCGTCATCCCTGTCTATCTGCCGGCACTGCGTGAACGCGAAGAGGATATCCCCCTGCTGGTGCGCCATTTCGTCACCAAGCACGCCGGTACAAGAATCGAGATCAGCGATGCCCTGTTTGAGCGTATGCAGGCATACCCCTGGCCCGGCAATGTGCGCGAGCTCGAAAACGCAGTGGAGCGGATGCTCATCCTGCGCCTCGGTGATACTCTGGAGGTGGATGATTTCAAGGTTAGCCCCGCTCAACGCAGCAAAACCAAAGACCGGGTGCTCAACCTTCCCCCGGAAGGCTACCCCCTTGAAGAGCTCGAGAAAGAGGCGGTTCTCGAAGCTCTGCGCCGCAGTGGCGGCAACCAGACCCGCGCCGCAAAGTTTCTGCGCATTCCGCGCCATACATTGATCTACCGCATAGAGAAGTATGGCCTGAAAGTAACCTGAAGCGTTAAAGATGGGCATACGGCGTTTTTCATGGCAGCGTGCCCCTGAATATTTATCAGAAGGCACAGCATTATATTTTGAGCTGAGGATCATCACGACCTGAAGACCTGAATAGCCCTGCGGTTAAACCGACGAATAAAATGAGAGATGCGCCCTGAAGAGTCCAGAATGAAAACAGTTTGAGCCACGCGAAGCCATCGGCCAGGTAGCGGATCAACCAGCCGGAAGCGATCTCCCCGATAAGGGAAAATGCGAGCATAAATATAAGAAGTTGTTTGACTGTTTCCGGCCACGAGGTAAAAAGAAGCAGATGGGAAAAAACCACAAAGAATATGCCCATAGCAAACAGATGAAAATGGGTCACTTCGAGCAACCCCAGAAAGCTGCGCGGCTGCATAAAAAACTCTGGATCACCGACATAATAACGCACCACGCCCCGGTATGAGAAACCAAGCTTTTCCCAGAACATCAGCATCGAAGTTACCCAGTGCAGAAAAAAATAAAAATAGAAAAAGGCAAGGATGCTGCGGGGGAGTCTATCCCTTCCCGGCCCACGGGTCATAACCTTCATTGATTATTCCCCTCAAGATATATTTTCAGCATCGCTGCGCTCTTACGAACCTGGCGCGTAATTGCATGCGCTGAAAGGGTGGCTCCGGTGATACCGTGGATTTCTCCCCCCACGCGCAATTGCGGTGAGAGGACTGCCCCGGGGAATTGATCCATCCAGCGCTCCGAAGGTTTGTATTCCGCCGGTTCGAAAAAGGCGAGGATCTCTGCATAGCGGATCGAACCGTCTGGCTCCAGAACCACGATAACTGTCTCGGGTAACGTCCTGACAGTCGCCGCTTCAATCGCTGCATAGCCCGTTACCGAACCGTTTTTACTCCCGACATAAAAGGTGTATAGAGCCGAATCCGGCCTGACTCCCGATGCATGATACACCTGCTCGATTTCTTTTTCGGACAGATAGAGGTTAACCGCATCTATGTTATCTGCTGCAGGAAAAGCCTGCTTAAGAGCTTCTTCTTTCTGCATATAGACCCTGGCACAAACCGGACTGATCAAAATCCCTGTCAGCAGGGCAATTGCACACAATTTCGATAAAATTTTAAACTTCATAAAGAATATCCATCAAAAAAGAGCCGGGAGGAGACACGCGCCCCCTCCCGGCAAAAGAGGTGTGTTGGGTTATCAGAAAATATACCCGAAGCCAAGATTGATCTCATCTGCCTCGGTTCCGACCTTTTTGTCGAAGTTGCGGTAGTCTGCCTTGAGGACAACATTGGGAATCGGTTTATAGCTGATGCCTACGGTTGTGACATCAACATCTTCATCATTGCCACTATAGTCGACACGCTCAAACCGATAAAACGGTGCCAGATACTGTGTGGTCCCGCCGATCAGGAGCGGCATAACGTCATAGGCAATTTCAGCGTAATAGGCATTGATCTCCTCCGGAACGCCCACTGAAACATCATCTTCATCAGTGATAAACTCGCTGTCATCGATTTTCACCTTCGAACCAAGTGCCTTCAGCTCCACTCCGGCTACCTTGTACTGTGCGTGAATCTCATAGATCTCGGTAAATACATCAACTTCATCGCCGCTGGCGTCGAAAACATCTTTCTGTCCACTGTCACCAAGGTAGAAACTTCCGCCCAGGTTGAGACCCAGTACAGGCTCATAGGCCACGCTGCCCACCAGGGCCCAGTCATCGGCCTTGGCTTTTGACCCTTTCTGACGCCCGCCGCGCAACCCCTTGCGGGTAAAATCAGCCCCATCGAGTCCATTCATGAGGTAGAGCTTGTAATCCAGCCCCTGCGCGAGTTGACCAAAAACACCGAAGCCCATCTCACGCCAGGTACTGGGGATAACCTGACGTTCGACATAGGGACGGTCATTGCCGTGATAAAGGGTGGGCTCATGCAGTTCGTTCGTAATCCCCACCGGCGTGAGCAAAAGCCCGGCACGCAGGTTGATTTTCTCACTTAGCAGAAAGTCGAGGGAAACCATCTCGGCGTATATCTCATCCGCATGCTCAATCTCGATCTCGGTGTTGAGGACGATCTTCTCATTGAACTTATACCCCACATACAGAATGGCCCGCAGCATATCCGCAGTATCCTGCTCTCCATTTTTGTCACTCACGAGATTGGTGAAGTGCCCTTCCCCATACCCCCCGATGGAGAGCCCCTGCGAAGATTTGTAAACCTTCGAGGCCGCCGGCCCAAGACCGAAAGTCGAGCTGTAATCAGTCTCGGTGGAAACAGCTGATTCATTCTTCAGGGCTTGCAGCTCCTGGGTAACGATATCCAGGCGGCGCTCAAGTTCATCCGTGGTAGCGCCTAGCGCGCCGCCTGCGAAAACACACATAATTGCTGTTGCAGCAACTACAAGATAATTAAACTTTCTCATTTTTTACTCCCTGAGCTCCTTCAAATCGGTAGCGAATTATTGGTTATTTATATTTATCTGTGTACGTAGACCACCATCTTTGATTTTTGGGTTAAGGCATAAGCAATTCCCTTCTGTTGGAGGTAAACACCGTTAAAATCCCCGGTCTGATTATGTGTATGGGATGATGATTATTATTTTGCGGAGCAACATTTTTTATCCCCTGTATGCTGTTCCCCGCCGCAACAACCTCCACCGGAGCACCCACCACTTGCGCTGTTCCTGATGAATTTTCGGTAGAGATAAAAGGCCGCTCCTATTACGATTCCGCTGACTAGTATGATGTCTAAACTCATGGTGATCTCCTTGTTAAGATTTGATGGCGTCGCAAAAACTCACCAACTGTGGCGTTGCTGTAATTGTCTCACTGCTTCGACGTACGTATTAGACGTTGCATGCAACGTCTCTACAAAGGCAATCACGCGCCTTGCATTTGGCGCTTTTTGCTTAGCCATCTGAATTGATACTTTCTGCGAAAGTATCAAGATTTGAGTTCCGTCCTGGTTAAACCAACAGCCATGCACCAATTCGGTATGTGATCACAGCAAGCGTGAAGCCGAGAACGGTGTTGAATGTGGTTGAAAAAATCGCCCAGCTCCACGAAGATTCTTTTGCCATGGCGACAACGGTCACAAAACAGGGTGCATACAGCAGAACGAAGATGATCAGAGCCAGCGCCGTTGCCTGGTTCCAGCTTGGGTCTGCGGCAATCCGGCTCGATAGAGAGGTTGATGCTTCCGGATCCACTTCACCCAGGGAGTAAGCTGTCCCCAAACTGGAAACAATCACCTCCTTGGCTGCGAACCCCCCAACCAGAGCTATGTTGGTGCGCCAGTCAAACCCGGCCCATTGGCTGACTGGTTCCAGGTAAGTGCCGATACGCCCGGCGACGGAGTGGCGCAGTGCGGTTTGTGCTTCAAGGTTGTCGATTGATTCAATCATTCCCTTCTGCTCCTCTTTGTTCTGCGCAGAGGCCGCTACAACCTGACGATTAACTTCGAATTTTTCGGTCACACTTTCGGGAAGAGTTGGAAATGTCATTGCGGCCCAAAGCAGGATCGACACCGCCAGAATTACCGTTCCAGCTTTGCGAATATAGCTCCAGACCCGTTCCCAGGTATGGATCAGTATCCCTTTCACGGTTGGAAGGCGATAAGGTGGAAGTTCCATAACAAATGGGGTGGGATCGCCTTTGATAATGGTTGAACGCAACAGCTTCGAGACAAGCAGCGCCATCGTCCAGGCAAACAGGGTGATCCCGAACATGATCTGTGCTTCGTTTTCGCTGAAGAATGCAGCTATCAAAAGCAGAAATACGGGGAGCTTCGCGCCACAAGGCATAAATGGCGCAGTAATCAGAGTCGCTAATTTTTCTTTGGGGCTGCGCAAGGTTCGTGTTGCCATTACACCCGGAACAGCGCATCCACCCATGATGCCGCCGGAGACAATAAACGGCATGGCCGAACACCCGTGCAAGCCGAACATACGTAAGACACGGTCGAGCATATAAGCTACGCGCGCCATGTAGCCGGAGTCCTCAAGGAATGAGATCAGCAAAAACATAATGGCGATCAGGGGGACAAAACCCATTACCCCACCGACACCATCAATAATGCCGGAAACAACCAGTGATTGGACCAGACCTTCAGGGATCAGGGCAGCGGTTGTGGTGCTCAACCAGCCGAACATCGCCTCAAACCATCCCATGGGTATTTCGCCAAAAGTAAACGTGATCTGAAACATGCCATAGAGCACAGCAAACATGATAACCGGGCCGAAAAGCCGGTTGGTCAGAACAGCGTCCAACTTGGCAGAAATATCTATCCGGTCACTTTGGGTTGGTTCGTGTAGCAGCACACCCTGGCGCAGAATAGAATTGATAAATCCGTACCTGTAGTCGGCAATAACAGCTTCCGGCACGGTATCCAATGTGGCCTGACAATGTTTACGCGTTATAGCAACGATGTCTTCCAGATCCGGGGCAATTCCACCGATCTTTCGCCCCTGACTAATGATCTCTGCATCGTTTTCCAGATATTTAAGTGCCACCCAGCGCGCGGGGTAACGGTTGGCTAAAAAGTTGTCAGATTCTATTAGCTCCACCATGGCGTCCAGAGCAGTATCCAAATCAGCACCGTAGGAGATTTGCAGTGGCTCCCAGGTTCCAGCTCGTTTCTTGTCATGTTCGAGCGCTGCCTGCATTAATTCCCGTGTCCCCCGGCTGGAACGGGCCACGGTTTCCACCACAGGACAATTAAGAAGTGAGGCAAGACGTTTATGATCTATGCGCAGGCCCTTCTTGTTGGCCTCGTCCATCATGTTGAGAGCCAAAACAGTAGGAACGCCAAGTTCCAGAAATTGCACGGTAAGATAAAGATGACGCTCCAGTTTGGTCGCATCCACTATACCCACAGCGATGTCGGGGCGTTCATCAACCAGGACTTTGCGTGCGACCAGTTCTTCCTGGGAATATGCTGAAAGTGAATAGCACCCGGGCAGGTCGACCACCCTTACTTGCGTATCATCGAGATTGACGGAGCCTTCCTTGCGTTCGACGGTAATACCCGGGTAGTTCCCCACCTTCTGGCGCGCTCCGGTAATTGCATTAAAAAGGGTTGTCTTGCCGGAATTTGGATTACCCGCGAGAGCGATGGTTTTCATGTTATCCATTCTCCTCCTCCAATTTACCGACCATGATGCAGTCGGCCTCGTTGTTGCGTAATGTCAGGATAAAGTCGCGTAACTTAAGGGCGACCGGGTCTTTCAACGGTGCACGTCCTACAACCTGGACCACCGTCCCCGGGATTAATCCCATGTCGCTAAGGCGACGCCCCATCTCGCCTCGGGCAGTAATCGCACTGATGCGGGCCTTTTCATTGACCTCCATCGCTCTGAGTAATTTCTCCATGTTTCACTCCTTGATATTTGCCGATTTGTCGCTATCGCGTGCCGTATGAATCTCGCATACCCCTTCAGGTTTAGACCGTCTGTACGCCACCTGTAAAAGATAATGAAATCTATTATCATTTTCTGAAAGGTGAAGATACGTAGCTTTACCTTGAAGGTCAAGTAAAAAAAGAGAAGAAAATTTGTAAAAATATCCAGGGAATGTAATTTTATTGCTTGATAATCAAAATACTTGACATTCAATTGTCCTTGTCTTAAGGTGCGCACAAAATTCGTTTTAATGTTTATGAAAGTGCGGATTTATGGAGTTTGACAGTCTTTTCTGGATGGCCTTTCAGAGCAGCTTAATTCTTGGGCTGGTTCACGGAGTGAATCCGTGTGGACATAGTTGGCTGGTCTTGGCGCCTTTTGTGGTGGGAGAGAAAAACGGCACCAGGGTTGCCTGGTTGACCATTTCGTTTCTGGCAGGAACAGCTGTTGCCTGTCTGGTTCTCGGAATGTCGTTGGGGGTCGTTTCCGTATTGATCCCCGACGCCTTCCAATTCTGGGCAGATGTGGGTACCGCGTCCATCCTTATTGCTCTTGGATTTGTCCTGCTTGTAAAACCGGGACTTATCCACCATCACCATGATGACGAGCACGGGCATGACCATGCACACGACCTGGAGTTTGTACATACGCATGCTGAGAAGTCAGATGCAGAGGAGAAAAAAAAGACGTTGACTGGGATGGCATTATTCGGGATTGGGTTTGTGAATATGATCATTCCTTGCCCCACGGTCGCAATTATGTATAAATATGCCCTGGATTCGGCGAGCGCTTTGAAGGCCACAGTAATTTTCGGCATCTATGCTGCCGCTACAGCCATTGCGGTAGGGGGAGTTATCTATTTGATCTTCCGGGTGACGAAAATACTCGAAAAGCTTTCGCAGGACTGGGTTGAGGCAGCGCTGATGCGCAGTGCGGGGGTGGTGACGATTATCTTTGCCGGTTATTCCCTGAGTACCCATGTTGCATGAGAGAGAAGATGGACGTAAAAGATCTGGCGCAAAACATCGTTGAGTTTTATGAAAAACTCTCCAGCTGGGAACACGAAGTGGTGCGGGGAACCGACCTGACTCCAAACCAGATGCATGCCATCGAAATCATAGAGCATGAAAAATCACTGCGCATGAAGGAACTCGCAGAAAGGCTCGGGGTAACAACGGGAACCTTAACCGTAACCGTTGATCGCCTGGAACAAAAAGGCCTTATCCAGCGTCAACCCCATGAAACAGATCGGAGGTCATATCGCGTGGTCCTGACACCCCCGGGGAAAAAGCATTTTGCCAAGCACCATGCCTTTCATGTCAAGTTGACTGAAGAACTCGCAGCAGCGCTTACCCCGGAGGAGCTGGAATCGTTCAATGCGGTTCTGGGGAAAGTCATAAAGCAATTTTGAGGCGGCGGCGAAAACCCCGGCTCGCGTTGTACTGCCCTCTCCTTTCTGAAGTGACTAACCCTGATATTTTTTTAGTTATGCCGCTCCGGCGGCAGACTTGCTTGCGTAGTGGCAGCATTCAGAGAGTATGTTTTCCGCCCAATCTTTTTCAATACGATAATACATCATCTTACCTTCCCGCCGGGCCTGCACCAGGCCACTCAGGCGGAGGAGCTTGAGCTGGTGCGAGGTCGCAGAAGGGCTTGCATCAAGTAGAGTAGCCAGATCGCACACGCACATTTCATTTACGCACAGCGCCAGCATAATTTTCAGGCGCATGGGCTCCCCGAGCAACTTGTACACGGCAACCATCTGTTCCATAGTTTCTGTATCGGGCAGACTGTTGCGCGCCCTTTCCACCCGATCTTTGTGCACAAATCGTTCTTGACAAACATCCTTTTTCATGTCACACCTCATCATATGTATATATATTCAATTGTTCAATACATCTGAGTTGATATCCTAACCGCAAATGGATGTCAAATGTTAACGCACACTTCTCTACAATTTCTACAGAACTCTTTACGTTTCTTTACTTTACTTTGATGCAGGGTTTGCATAAACCCGTAAATGAATCAGATATTCTGAAACACTTCAGCGACAACATGCAATTGTCCATGTTCAGCTTAAAGTGAGTAAAGACAGGTTATTCATTCTTTCGAGGAGATTCGAACTATGCACAAATTTAAAACAATCGGTTTACTCGCACTCAGTATCGCGCTTGTGATGCTATTGAGCGCCTGCGGCGGCGGTGGGGGTGGAAGCAGTTCTTCTGCCACAGACACATCGCCTTCTGGGGATGATTCAACGAATACCGATACACTGCAAAGTGCCACCGTTACGGGGACGTTGCAGGAAGAGACCAACGTGGCAAGCTTTCTGCTCAACATGCTTTCTGTCGGGCAGGTTTATGCCGATGTACCTAGCATGGTCTATCTGGATGATGAAACACGCCAGGTCATGCTTGATGCCGATGGTAATTTCACCGTTTCCAATATTGCAGATGGAGATCATTCCCTGTTCTGGGAGGATGGTGAAACACGTTATGAGTTCGAGTTCCGCATGACGGAACGCCGGGGGCTTGATTTCGGCACCATGACCATTAACGATGGGGAAATTGAGCGTTTTACCGGTTTTAACGGTTACCACTTCGGCTTTGTGGATGAAGATGATGATGGAGTCAACGACAACTTCGCCGATGCAGATGGCGACGGGATCTGTGATGCGGGCAGACGTTTTGCCGGCTATCCGTATATGCATGAGCATGGATTTTCTGATGCCAATGACGATGGAGTCAATGACCGTTTTGTTGATGCAGACGGCGATGGAATAAATGACCGCACAAACCACAGATATGGCCAGGGATTCGGCTTTATCGACGAGAACGACGACGGCATCAACGATCGCTTCCGCGATGCGGACGGTGATGGGATCTGTGATATCAGCGGCCTTCCCTTCGGGCATGGTTTTGGATTTGTCGACGAAAACAATGACGGGATAAACGATCGTTTTGTTGATGCTGATGGTGATGGCATCAACGATATAACCAATGAAGCATATGTAGCCATGCCGGGCTGGGCTGATCTGGACAGTGAAGGTGAAGACGGCTACGGTAAAAATGACTTTTTTGCCGATGCTGATGGTGATGGGATCTGTGATATCACCGGTATCCCCTACAGTCACGGGTTCGGCTTTGTAGATGAAGACGGTGACGGCATCAATGATCGTTTCGTCGACGCAGACGGTGACGGCATCAATGACTACGTTAACGGACCGCACGCCAATATGGCGTATCGTTACGGCTTCCAGGGACACTATCAGGACTCGGATGGCGACGGCATTACTGATGACGACATCTCTGATGGCGGCAGACCCTATCGTCAGTGCTTCGGCTGGGTAGACAGCAATAACGATGGAGTCAACGATGTTTTTACTGATGACAACGGGGACGGCCTCAATGATGTAACCAATTACTCTTACACTGACGGCTTCGTCATGGGATCCGGCGGAAGTTCCAGCCCCATGTGGAGTAATGATGAGTCCGGCTGGCCGCGTGGATCGATGCGTGGCGGCGGCATGATGCGTTAATCACTCAAGGCAGATTCTGGCTTCGGACTCTGCTTAGCAAATTCCGGAACCAGGCAGCACAAAGAGCCGCAACAATAACCATACATGCTGCGGCGCTTTTGTACCATTGAGTTAAGATTGATGTATGCAACCCAACTGCCAGCCTCCACCCTCCTTCGAGCTGGAGGATAATCTGACTTCTGAGCTGTCGCACGTAGTTGCAGATCCCTTGAATATGGATCACTCAACCCACAATGAATTTTAAAATGAGGTAAAAGATATGCTGATTAAACGCTTCTGTAAGAGATCCTCGCTTGTACTGCTAAGCTTATGCGCTTTGAGCACTATTTTGTTAAGTCCCGCATTTGCTCAATCTCATGGATATCATGATTCGCACATAGGGAGCTGGTTGACGGGCGCCTGTGGAATGGGATGGTTTGGCATGATAATGATGCTGGTGTTTTGGGCTTTAGTCATCAGCGCAATTATTTTTCTTATACAGAGACTGGTACGAAGTTCGGGCGATAAAACCAGCCGTTCAAACAAGGGAGCGGATTCTAACGCCATGGATATCCTGAAAGAGCGCTATGCCAGGGGAGAAATAACCCAGGATGAATTTGAAGCCATGAAAAAGGAAATCCTCCGGTAGATGGAGCTGAATAAACGCCACAACATAGACTGGCTCACTACGCTTCAAACTTGCCAATAGGTAAGATTTTGATCCTCAATCGCTGTGGAGTAGCAAGCCAACTATATGATTAGCAGAATATATTGTTATTGCGATTGACGCAACGTTAACAAATCGGGTAAAAAAATATATATGTCTTTCTCAAACGGAGGTTCCATGTTTCGTATTATTATGTTCTTACTGGTACTCGTATGCTTCACTGTCCCCACCCCGTCCATAGCGCTTGAACAAAAAGCGGATGATCAGCGCGCTCTCGCCGGTCCGACAACAGGGAAAGCTGTATTTGATGTCAGCACATCATCTTCGGATTCCATGCTGTTGTACTTAAACGTCATTGGAAAAACCATTGCCACCCTCAAAGACCAGGGGGTGAAGCCGGATTTTATTGTTGCCTTTCGTGGTGCGGCAGTATCCATTGTCAGCAAGTATTCTGAATTCAACAGCGAAGAGGACGAGAAAGCCATTATCGGCAAAATTGCAGAGTTAAAAAAGCAGGGCGTTTACTTTGAGGCCTGTAATGTCGCAGCCGGTTTACACGCCGTGGACAAAGCGGACTTGTTCCCCGGTGTGGTGCTGGTGGGCAACACCTTCGTGTCATTAATCGGCTACCAGAGTAAAGGTTACGCTCTGATCCCTCTTATTTGAGGCATTCGCAGAAAAGCAGAAGACGCTGGCGGCGCGAATACTCTAACAGCTTTGTTACGGGCTCCGGCTGAAGTTCCAGCCCCATGTGGAGTAATGATGAGTCTGGCTGGCCGCGGGGATAGATGCGTGCTGGCAAAGGCATGATGCGTTAATCACTCAAGGCAGATCCTGACTTCGGACCCTGCTTAACAAAATCCATAACCAGAGAAAACAGAGCTCCGCAGCATGTGCAGGTTATTTGCTGCGGCGCTTTTTAGTTTGCAGCTGAAAGCTCGCGCAGGAAGCTTTGTTTAAAATATTGTTGCATAACTTCAAGAATCATCAACAATATACGAACATTGGGTAACACAATCACGTGTATCCCCCTGGATCTTAGCTACCGCGTGGGGGATAGCGTCCCACACTGC